>Ga0315904_10001643_pt1 | contig 35471 bp, 39 predicted proteins | sample LakEriMetagenome_6_FD_203529 | JGI IMG/M metagenome (GOLD analysis project Ga0315904, IMG submission 203529) | Freshwater fungal communities from buoy surface, Lake Erie, Ohio, United States - Buoy 12 MA120 | ecosystem: Environmental > Aquatic > Freshwater > Lake | place: USA: Lake Erie, Ohio...
CGGAACACAAATCGCTTTCCCTCAGTTCTTCGTAACTAATGGTCTTTAATATTTATGGTCGGGGGGAAACCCCCACCATTAATTTCAATAAACTAAAAAATTAAATCAATATAAAATGAGTTGTAATTTGAATAGTGGGATTGGTCTCGGATGTCGCGATGTAGTGGGCGGCGTGTCCACCGTATGGATTACTGACCAAGACAACTTAGCATCAATCACGAAAAATACAGGTGATACAATTACTCAAATTTCAGGCACAGGCTCGTATTACGAATTTCAATTAATTCGCACGAGTTCTCAGTATACTGAAACTGTTAATGCGTCACTTGAAAATGGAACTGTATTTTATACACAAGAGTTAGTTACATTCTTCTCAAAACTTGAACAATCTAAGAGAAATATCTTGAAGACCTTGGCTCAATCTCCAAAACTTTCAATAGTAATGGAAGATAACACAGGGAAATATTTCTTACTTGGTGAAGTATATGGAAGTTTCGTATCGGCAGGTAGTAGCGTCACGGGTAAAGGCCTGGGAGACGCTCAGGGGTATAATATAACTTTCCAAGCGTTGGAGCAGAATCCGATGTGTGAATTATCAGGTCCAATCACTTCTGTGGTTGCTGGTATCACAGTTATTGCTGCTTAATAAAATAATATAAATCACAGGGGGGTTAATATCCCCTTGTGATTATTTTTATCTGCTATGATTCTTCTAAAAACAAATCAGTTAAATAAGATGGTTGTTACTGTGTCTCAAAACGCAGAACTCGCCAATCCTGAATGGTTATTTTCATTCACTCATATCTTCTCAAAAAGAAGGGTAACAATGATATTGTCTAATATCTCGACTCACAGAGTTAGATATGATGAATTTGAATTTATAGAAGGACCAAATCCTGGTCAGATTCCATTCCCTTATGAGGGACAATACAATTATGGTATATGGGAACAACCAGCAGGTAGTGGTAATTTAGACCCTGCATTAGCGTATAACCTCGTTGAATCAGGTATAGCATTATTGATTGCTCAATCTGCTAATACCACAAATGAATACTATATGGAGTTCATATCACCTGATGAAGATGATTCCAATATTATATTCGCTCCTGATGAATTAAATCCACCAACAGCGACACCAAGTCAAACTGCTTCACAGACCGCAACTCCAACTCAAACTCCAACAAATACTTCTACTCCAACAACTACGCCTACACAAACTCCAACTTTAACAAACACGCCAACTAATACAAAAACACCTACTCCAACCCCTACTACAACAACAACTTTAACTGCGACTCAGACACCAACTAAGACGCCAACACAGACGCCTACAAATACATCAACATCTACACCTACACCTTCAATTACTGCGTCACAAACTCAAACTCCAACTCTAACAAGAACTCCTACACAGACACCAACTACCACTACTACATTAACTGCAACGCCTACTCAAACTAAGACACCTACACAAACGCCTACACAAACACAAACTCCTACTACGACAACTACATTGACTGCAACCCAAACACCTACTGTTACACAAACACCAACTCAAACTTTACCAACACCAACTCCTTCATCAACTTCAACCCCAACTCCTACAACGACAACAACTCTGACTGCGACACAAACACCGACAATAACTGCATCACCGACAATAACTGCGTCTGCAACACCAACTCCAACGGTGACTAAGACACCTAACGCTGTTTGTCCAACAGAAATAACATTAAGTAATGTTTCAAGCACCTCCACAATAAATCCTGGTGTATATACAGGAGCGACAATTGCATCAGGTATTACATTTGATTATGCTTACTTAAATTACACAAACAATAGTTCGAAATTCCTTGTGTTAGGAACTGCTCCTGATGGTAACAACTACAAAGTATATCAAAATCATTTCGTTGGTGCACAAGCGTATTATACACTATTGAGAGCATTCTCAGGTTTAACAGATTTGGGATGGTCAGTATCAGAAAATGGATTTAATCAAAGTCCTTTATTCTCAGGTTCTTCAATGACTGGTGATACTGCATACGGAAACTTCACAACAAATATTATTGGTGGAGAGTATTTCCCTGGCACAGGTTCGGTTAATTTCTCAGGTGGAGTTGGAACAGCAACTGCATATATCGCATATCCTGCTGTTTGTCCTACACCTACACAAACTCCATCACAAACATCAACACCAACAATTACATCATCACCAACTCCTACATCGACACAAGTTACACCAACACCAACGCCTACGCAGACATCAACTGCAACACCTAATCCAACACCATCTGTAACATTAACACAGACACCGAGTCCTACACCGTTTAATCCTTCATCACTGAGTCCACAGATATGGGTTGACTTCTCTGATAGTTCAACAATGACTTTCAGAACAGGAACAAACTTCTTGGAAAGAATTACAAACAAAGGGGTGTATGGTGGTATGACTGCATTTACTCAAACAACTGCATCAAATCAACCTGAGGTTACTTCTTGGACAGGTGGTTCAGGTGTTAGTATATCAGCAGTTACAAACTCTGATAACTGGTTACAAGGTATTGTTGCAACCACTGCGTCAACGAATTGGACAAGAATTTTCGTGATTAGTGAACCTAATAACGCTCAAACATTTAGATTTTCAAGAAACTCAGATAGTAGTTCTTATACCATATTCCCTGGTCAAACTTCTACAACTGTTAGAAATGCAACATTTAATAACACCTCAGGTCAGTTTTGGAGACAAGATTGTGTATTAACAAATAGACCTGCAACAGGTCAAACAATTGTAAGTTATGTATCAACCAGTGCTGCAACCATTGTTTCTTATATGAGTATCAATAGTTCTGCAACTACAAATTCGGATGTCGGTGGCTCAGTTCAATCATCAGCACAGAATTTCCCTGGCGTATCAACTCTATTCTTAATAAATGAATCAGGGGCGGGTTCTTATGTTGGTCAAATCGCTGAAATATTATTAATAACAAGAGAATTGACTACAACTGAGACCGATAATCTATTATCTTATCTAAAAACCAAGTGGGGATTAAAATACTAATATGAAAGGTTATTTATTATTTCAAGATTTCCAACCAGCAGAGGACCTAATAAACGAGATTAATACTTGTATGGGATTTCCTAACGGTCAAACTCTAACTTGGATGAATGGACCATACTCATTTTGTTCAGTAGGTCCAACAAGTGCTTATACTCAATTTGAAGGATATGCAGTTGTTGTAGACACAGAACAGATTAGTCAATGTCTAACACAGGAACAAATTGATAATATTATACAAAAGCCTGTCGATTGGTCATTTTGTGTCTAAAAAAATATATTTATGAATATGAACGAATCTGTAAATAAAGAAAATATCCTAAAAGTATTTGATTTTGCACCTGCAAGAGTTCCAATAATTGAGGAAAACTTAATCATTAATACAAGAACGCCTTGGGTATATTACGGTGTCGCTAATCTTGCACCTCAGGAACTTATTCGTTTATACAACACATCCCCAACACATAGAGCAGCAGCAAATTCGAAGTGGTATGCCGTTCGTGGAGAATCAATCAAACTTGTATCAGGTGAAGATGATAGATTGGTAATGGTTAATTCTCTTGGTGATACAATGTATGATATATGGGAGAAATGTGTTCTCGACTTTATTTTATATGGGTCATTCGCAATTAATATTGTCTATCGTAAAGATAGAGATATGGGTTTTGAAATGTATTATATGGATTTTTCAAAACTAAGAGCCGAAAAATCAGATTATCACGATAGAATTAATAACTGGTATTACTGCGCTGATTGGGCGTTTCCGAAAAAATTTATTCCAAGAAAACTTCCAGCGTTTAATCCAAATGCAGAAGAGCCAAGTCAGGTGTTTGTATACTCTACTCACTCAGCAGGAAATAACTACTACGCAACACCTACATATTGGGGTGGAGCAACAGCCATATCAACTCAGGTTGAAATATTCAACTGGCATTATAACAACATCGTTAATGGATTATCTCCATCATTATTTGTTGGTATCAACTCAGGTATACCTGACCCCGAGCAGAGAAATGAGATTTACGAAAATTTGGTGGCGAAATACGGGGGCAGCAACACATCAGGGAAATTGTTTTTAACATTCAGTGATGGTAAGGACCAAGCACCAACAATTGAACCAATCCCTCACAATGGTTCTGATTCAATGTGGACAGAACTTAATGATATGGTTCAACAAGCAATCTTAACATCACATCAAATTTCATCTCCTGAATTACTTGGTATTGTTACACCAGGTCAACTTGGAAATCCTGACCACTTAGAAGCACAGGACCACTTCCACAACCTTGTTGTAAAACCAATACAGACAGAGATTAAGAAGGTATTTGAGAAGTTGTTATTACTTAGAGATAAGAGACCAGCAGAGATTGAAATAGACCAATTTGAAATGGTTACCATCGCTGATAAAGCACCAATCAAGGTTGAAGAAATTGATGAGAAAAAAGATGTCGCAGTTGATGAAAATAAAAATTTGAATGAAAATATAACCGAATGAGTCAAGCAATAATTCCACAGAACATATTACTTGTTTCTGAAAACAAGTTAAAGAACTTTACAGACATTGACCAAAATGTTACGAGTTCAGTATTACTCCCATTCATAGGTGTTGTTCAGCAGACCAAGTTGGAATATATTATTGGTGCTCGTTACTATCGTGAATTATTACTTCAAGTATCAGGTTCAACTCTAACAGATATCAACGCAAATTTTCTAAATTATTTTGTTCAGCCAATGCTCATATGGGCAGCATACGCCGAAGCATTACCATCAATCTTTATGAGAATAAAGAACAATGGTATTGTTAATGGTGCTGAAAATACTGTTACAATTTCTGAGATGCAGTATATGCAAACAAGAGCGGATGATAGAAGCCAATTCTTCGAACAGAGAATGATTCAAGAGATTGTTTTCAATTCAAACAACTATCCATTGGTATACAATTGGACAAGTAATGATGGATTGCAACCACATCTCGGAAAGAATTATTTCTCAGGTGTTCACTTAAACAACGGTCAATGGTATAACTCAATTGAAAATACAAGATTTCCTGGTATGGTTTATTTCGCTGACCCATCTTATTATTGTTGTGGATTATAATAAAAAAATTAAATCAGGTCTATAATGCCAATTCCAAAACCAAAAGAGGGAGAACAAGAACAGGACTACATTTCAAGATGTGCGAGAGCCATCGCTGATGAGTATCCTGATAATGCACAAAGAATAGCGGTATGTTATTCTCAACTCAAAGAGAAAATGTCCAAAGATGAATTATTCGTTCTTCAACCAAAGAAGAATGAGAACAGAGGTAACTATCTGTCCCGTTGTTCTAAGAACGGAAAGATGAGAGGTCAGTTCCCTAATATGAAAGAGAGAATGGGTTATTGTCTTAACTCGTTCAATTCGTATTACAAGTATTGGGCAAAAATGGAAGAATTTGGAGAGATACCAAAGGACTCCGCTCTTGGAATGTGCATTGCAAAAAAGAAAGCACAAGGTGTTGATTACAAACAAGCGTATAGAGAATGTGCATCTAAGGTTGTTGTTCCATCAGGTCCAATAGTATTGGCTGAGGACTTAAACATCTATGGTGTTAGACCTAAGCATTTTGATATATGTCCTGTTGCGGTCGAACTATTCAAACACTTCATTGATATGGGACTGAATGAAGAAACAATTGGTATGGTTCGTTCCGCAGCACTTGTTGCTGATAGAGTATTCGAAATTGAAAAAGAAGCAATTGAAGAAGAATATGTTGATGAAGATATGTTGATTGAAGCAATTGCTCTTGTGGAGGATTTCAAAGACATCATTCACGAAGTTGATGAAGAAACTGGTATGGTTCACGATGTATCATTTATGGATGGTCACATCGAAAAAATCAAAACATATGTAGATATGGAAGATGATTTATTAATTGAACCTGTTGAATATTGATTTACCAAGATACAATCATATATTTATAAGTGAGGTGAGTTTGCAGGTTTATCCCATTTAACATCTTTTTTTTTCTCACCTCATTTATTTATTTTTATCCATTATAACGGGGGCTTCTATTCTTAGAAGTCCCTTTTTTTTTTAACTTTGCTTGATACTACACTCTACTTCACCTATATTTTATTTATAAAAAAAAACACATTATGGGACAAACAAAAAAACTATTGGACAGTATCTTCGAATTCGACTTCGATAATACATCTTATCCTGATGACTTGGATATGGATTATGAGATTTGGTTAGAAGAAAAAAAAGAGGCTGAAAGAGCAGCATATGAACAACATTTATGTGACCTTTACAAAAACTATTAAAATGAGAACAAAAGAAGAACAAATCGTATTTCAGAATCAATCACATTTGGTTCAAAAGTATTTCACAGATTGTGGTATGTGTCCATCCTTACTTATGATTGCTCTTGCAACAGATGTAATGGTTGACTTCGCAATCAAAGGACCAACCAAAGAGGTCTTAACTCGCTTCGAGAAAATGGAATCATATATTCAATCAGAAAAAGATAAGAATGCAAAGAAAGTATGATGTGGTGTTAACATTCATATTCCCTAATCAACAAGAGTCATATGTTATTTGGGATATTGAAATGTATTCACAGATTAGAAATACACAAAAGTTTATTGACTTCGTTTTGGATGGGGACAAAAATGGATTTGGTGTGAACCCGATTGAGGTTCACGCCTCCATTTATCTCAATGCTCAGGTCCAAGAAATCCAAACTCCAATGGGTAATGAATTAATTATCATCGGGAAAAAAATCCTTTTGTTGGATTCATATTAATTCATATCTTTGTCTCCTAAATCAATCACAATGGAGACATCAAGAGGAACAGTAAAAAATTTAGACAATTTTAAGGGTATAGAACCATTCACAACAAGTGATTTGTGTGTGTATAGAGCCAGATTTATGGAACAGGCTTATGGTTTCGATGTTGAGTGCGGGACAGTTCTCGCTTGGTCAAATCGTGGTAATGAATGGGTATGGACATATGACTTCCATTACTGGTTAGTTGATGAAAATGGACACCTGTATGACTCATACAATGCTCTTAGGAATATGCATCTCCTAAGTGACCCAATTTGGAAATTTAGAAAACCAACTACATTCAAATATCTTTTGGTTAATGCGAATGATTTCGATTTAAGTAATTGGAATCCTTCCAAATCGAATCTCACAAGTTTTGAGAAGTGGGCTAATAAATACATTTCTAAATCCAAATATGATTTCATTTATTTATTTGGTGCTGGCACACTCAATGGTAGGGTTATGAAAGAAGAAGAACTTTATGACTTCTATGATTCACCATCTATTGGAGTAGAAGGTATGATTAATCAGATGTTAGTCGATAAACAAGTAAAATTAATTTTGTCTGAATCAAACTAAATCCTAACTTAGCATAAAATCATCAATTATGAAACTATCAGTATTAGACGGTTTTCAAGTAGAAAACCAAGAGTATCAAGTGGGATTAATATTCTACTATCCCACAGGTAAGCACCAACTTCGTGCTCAGATTTGGAATCTCAAAACAGATGATGTTCTGTTTGAAACAATCATTTCGGATTGGAATAAAGCCGTTGCGATGGCTTGCACTTGGCAACACATCACAGGTGAAGAAAATGTCGAAGGAAGAATGAAAAAAATTATTTCTGAAATGCGTGCAGAATCAAAACAATCCCCTAACTTCGTATAAAATCAAGAAACAATGAAAAATAAAAAAACAGTAGATGTATGGATTATTTCACAGGTATCTGCTTTCCTTGCAGAACCTGTCCACACAATACAAGATGGTATTGGTGAGTGGGTTTTCGATGACGGTTCAGTTCTATGGGTCGATTGTGAAAACAAGGAAATTAAGTTTGTAGATTGGGTTGGTGATATGAAAACCTACTTCTCAATCGTTGGTGTTGCCGCAATGAACAATTATTCTTATAACGATTATTTCACCGATAAAAACTAATAACAATGACCAATACTTTAATCCAAAACAATTTTGAAGAATTGATGGAACTATCCAAAGAAGATAGACAAATCGTAATGACTTATTTCAACAATTGGACAGAATCAAGTCCTGCATACTATCACGATGGAGATACTCTCTTAGACAAGTATGAACAAATGTTCTATTCATTCCTATCAGATTATAAAAGATTGGATAGTGATACAGTCGAGGATATTCTTTTTTATGTGAAGGATGAATTACAGGAACACGCATCTGACTCTGAATATTGTGTTTATACTGTGATTGACGCCTATCATAAAAATATTGAAGAATTCCAAGATTGGTTTCAAGAACTTTATGAGAATAATTTGGTGGAATCAGAATCTTAATATAACTTTGTAGTTCACAATCAAAATCAAGAAACAATGAAAAAATTCCTTATGGTCGCAATCGCCTCAATTGCCCTTATGTCTTGTGAGAAAACAGACATCCTTCCAGTATCCAACCAAACTACTACAAGTCAACCTTGTATTGGTAAGAGAACCGTATCTGTTCAATGTGTGTCCACAACTCAGGCAGGTTCTCGTTGTAAGAATTCAACCCTATCTTGTAACTCAAAATGCTACCTTCACGGTGGTAACTAAAAACTATAACTATGTTATTCAAATCTATTGTTAGAGGTTTCGGTCATACTGTTGGTTCAAGAGGAGCAAACAGAGTTATGAGGTCATCAGGTATTGATGGTATATTCAATGTGGTGTGGGGTTTTGTGAAGTGGTGTATTATCATTACCTTCCTCATTGGAGTATTACAAGGTCTATTTTCTTAACCATCAATAAACATCGGGGACAGGACAAAATCTGAACAACTATAACTATGATTGGAGCAATCGCCAACCCGACCAAAAAGGTCACTATTGATTTCCCTATGTCTCAGGTAAAGGACTGTGTTCTTACCATTCCAAAGGTTTTTACCAAATATCGTGTTCAATCACAGAACCCAATGTTCAATCAGTATACATTCGAAGCGTCAGAGTTCCTGTCTCTTGGTGTATTTATCGACATCAATCTCACAGAGGTTACTCCAACTAAGACCGAGATTTCCATTGAGGTCCGTAGAAAGTTGGGAGCGTTCGACAATTGGGTTGAGGTTCAAAATGCAAACGAACACATCCAAAATATTATTACCGCCATCTCGAAGGCTTTGACTTCACCAAATGGACAGGTTCAAGAGGTTAAACAAAAATCTTATGTCCCTGAACTTATCGGATTTGTTATCGGTATCATCATTCTTATGTCTTTGTTATAGTGGTTGTTTCTTGATGATAAAACCCCTGTCGTAATGATGGGGGTTTTTTATTTACAGTCCTCCCAAGTGAAGTGTTTTACATTTTTTGCAGGACGGGGTTTTAAGACCAAATTAGGGTGTCTTTCTATAAATTGGGAGTGTATATCCATTTCAGGATTATAACCGATTTTAGATAGGATTCTGTAAGTGTGGCACCATTCTGACTTCCTGATACCTTTCATATCTATGTGACTTGAATCAACATTTCTGCTTTCATCGTTTTTTGCTCTATAACCTTGACGATACATTTTACCATACTCACTCTCACACACTCTACATTGTCCATTGAGACCATCGTAGTTAAGTTTTCTTTTACCGAATTCTTCAAGTGGTTTTTCTATTCCACATTTCTTACATTTTTTCATATTAATAAATATAAACTTGATTCTTTTTATTGTAAATGATATACTTATAGATACTAAACATACTGAACCAAAAAAAAAAGATAAATGAAAAATGTAATAATCTACGACAGTCACTTTGAACTGATGAAAAATCTGACCGATGAACAAGCAGGAATCCTAATCAAATCGGTTGGGTTATTTAAGAACGGACAAGAACCCACAATAACCGACCCGCTTATCTTGGGTATTTTTATGGTAATTCGCCGTGACTTTGAAATTCAATCAGAGAATTATTCAAAGAAAGTTGAAACAAACAAGAGAAATGGAGTATTAGGTGGTAGACCTAAAACCCAAAATAACCCAATGGGTTTTCCTGAAACCCAACCTAACCCACAAAACCTTAAAGATAAAGAGAAAGATAAAGAGAAAGATAAAGAGAAAGATAAAGAGAAAGATAAAGATAAAGAGAAAGATAAAGATATAGATAAAGAATTAGAAATGCAATTATTGAAAGTTCAAGAAAAATTCAATTTATAATAAAGTATTTATAGTATACCATATGGAAGAATTTAATAACTTTTTGAACAAGTATTTGAACACAGATGTGAGAGAATATTTTCAACTAAAAGAAGAAGATAAAGAACACATATCTGATGTTATTACCAATCACTACAAAAGAGCATTACAAATAGAACCAAAACTTATTTGGATGTATATTGATAAGATTCAAGGAACAATAGAGAAATCAGAAGAACAGGAAAATTATGAGATAGCAGATATCTTCAAGAGAACATTGGATAAGTTAAACCAAGATTGTTCTGAATATAAATATTTTCCAAAAGAAGATTGATACTTCACCCAACTTTACCTATACTTATAAAAAAAAATATATGAAATTAAATCCAAGAGAGCAAGCCGTTTTTGATATTATCGTTAAGGATATTGATAACTCAGACAAACCTTATTCAACTTTATCCAACATTGACTTGGGAATGAAATTGAACATTTCTCCAAACATCACAAGAGATAAAGTAAGAAAATTAGTTCTTAAAGGTGCACTCCAACGAGTAGAAGATTTTTGGACACCAGAAGGAAAATATTACAATAGGGTTTTGTATAAAGGAAAGTAAACCAAATTATCTTGAATAAGTGGATAGAAGAAAACCTTAAAGAATTAAAACTAATCTGTAATAAGATTACAAGGTCTGATGATGTCGATGACCTACTTCAATTATGTATAGAACAACTTCTCAAAAATCAGAGAGCGTATTCTCTCCCTGACCAAGAGAGGTTGTATTTTTTTGCACGAATAGTTAGAAACAATTATTCTTCAAAGAGTTCTCCCTACTATCATCAATACAAGAAATATCAATTCATTGAATTCAAGGATATAGATATGCCTGATGTTGAATATAGGGAATCACCAATTAACATTGAATGGGTGAATAACAAGATAACACAAGACAAGAAAACAGATAAGTGGTATTTCGCTCGTCTATTTCAAATCTATCTTGAAGAAGATTGTTCAATCAAGAATACCGCTAAGAGAACAACCATTCCCCCCAATACGGTATCAAAAGACATAAACTCATACCGCAGAGATTTAAGAACTGCAAGACAAAATTTTTTAGACAATGGGATGTAATTGTAAATCAAAACAAGTCCAATCAAAACCACAAATTATTAGAGAAGGGGATATTACAGTCATCTCTCAACCTTCCAAACCAAACTATTCAAGGGAAGAAATTAATAGAGCCATAAACTATGTGAGGGGTGTTACCAACTCAGCGGAAGAAAGAAAGTGGACATTGAATTTCCATAACTCACATTTCTCAGAACAACTAATTCCAAGTTGTGCTTCCTGTTGGGAGAGAGTGAAATCAAGAATGGAACACCTAAATCAAAAACTAACTGAATATGAACAATACGAATCCAGTAGGCAGACCACTTAAAAACTTAAATGACTTACCACAAAACTGGAAACTTATCTGCCAAGAGATGGGTCAAGAAGGTATGTTTGATGTTGACCTGAGAGTAAAACTTGGAATCACAAAAGATACATTCTATTCTTTATTACAAAATGAACCAGAATTTTCCGAAGCCGTTTCTGAGTTCAGAGAATTATCTCACACTTGGTGGTCATCAATACCAAGAAAGGGATTCAAGAATGGTGAATCAAAGAATCTAAATTCTAATCTTTATTCTCTTATAATGAGAAATAGATTTAAGGATGAATGGAATGCTGAGAAGAAGGTAGACATCACGACAGGTGGAGACAAATTAGATTCCAATAATAAAATCCAAATAGAGATTCTAAAAACAAAAATTGAGGAAGAACCAAATGAGTAATTCAAGACAAACAACATTTCCAATTAAGCAGTATCCAAACATTCAAGTTAAGTCAGGAACGATGGATGCTCAGACAATGAAAGCGTGTTACTTGGAGTTCAAAGGAACAATCGAGACAGGTGATGAGGACAAGGATAAAGCGATGAATACAACCATCAAAAACATTTCAAGAGCGTTGTCCAATTCAATCAATAAGAACCTATTCTATGATAGGTTCATCTGCACAAAAGATATATCAGATTCTTTTGTCTTTACTGGTAAATCATATACCAAAATTGAGTATACCTTGTTCTTAAAAAAACCCCTACTAAAAGAACAGGTGATATCAGAGATGAATATTCTAACAGACAAGGTATGGGAACAATCCATTCAAGATACACCATCGGTTAAGTTCCATAAAAACATTATATCAAAAAGAAGTTATGCCAAAGAGTCATAAGAGAGGTGGGGAGAAAGCCCACAGAAAAAGATTGAAGAATAGAAACAAGTTTATTGACCAACAAAAAAAACATTACACGAAACTATTTAACGATAGGTTAAAAGAAGCGTTAGAAAAAAAAGAGAATGAAAATACAAACAACGAGGGTATTCGAGGACCTATTGAATTCCAACAAAAGGATTAATGTATTTCAAGGTTCATCTCGTGCATCCAAGACCTATAACATTCTTATATTTCTAATTTACAAACTATTACAAGAGGAGAATAAAACATTATCCATTGTAAGAAAAACCCTACCAGCACTTAAAGGTTCGGTCCTGAGAGACCTGAAAGAAATCCTATTGAAGTTCGAGGTATTTGATTCTGAGAAGTGGCATTCTGTTGACGGTTATTTTGAGTTGGGGTCAAATATTATTGAATGGTTTTCAGTTGATGATGAGACAAAAATCAGAGGTAGAAAAAGAGATTATCTATTTGTGAATGAAGCAACAGAACTATCCTATGATGAGTATATTCAACTTGTATTAAGAACCACAGGTCTTGTTGTATTGGACCTGAACCCATCACTATGGAAGTCGTGGATATATGATTTAGAAACTCAACCTGATGTGAAGTATAATGTCGTAACATACAAGGACAATCCATTCTTACCACAGGTTCAAGTTGATGAAATTGAAAAACTAAAAGATAGAGACCCCAACCTATGGAGAATATTTGGTCTTGGTCAAAAAGGTGTTCCGACAAAGATGGTATTCAATCATCATCAACTCTATATGGATTTACCACCATCCAGTAAATTCTTAGGGTATGGAATAGATTGGGGATATTCAGACCCATCGACACTTGTTGGTATATGGAAACTTGATGACTCAATATACTGTGAAGAATTTCTGTATCTAAAAAATGTGACCATACCTGATTTCATTTATAAGATAAAAGATTTGGGGATTAACCTCAAAGATGATTTCATCGCAGATAGTGCTAACCCCCAAGCAATAGAAGAATTAAGAAGACAGGGGATAAATTGTAAGCCAGTAAAAAAGAATTCAATCCTACACGGTATAGACCTAATTAAGAGGTCAAACTTTTATGTGAAGTATGATTCATTTAATCTACAAAATGAATTACAATCTTACATATGGAAGACCGATAAGAATGGTAATAACCTTGATGAACCAGTTGATTCTTCAAACCACTTAATAGATGGTATCCGTTATGTGATGGAGATGAAGGTTGCGAGAAACCAATGGATTGGTATAATGTAAAAAAGATATTTATGTATATGAGTGGACTTGTTCTAAAATATGATGGAAGAAAAATAACTATCCAAGAACCAACAATTCAAATGTGGACTGAGGTAATGAAGTTTAGAGAACTTCTTGATGAAGAAGAACTGAACATCAGAATGTTGTCTTTAACAACAGGACTATCAGTTCAAGAGATTAAAGAATCAGATGCTCACTCGATGAGAATCGCAGCCGATACAGTTTATAAATTCTTGAATCAAGAATCTAAAAAACTATTTAAGGATATAGAGCACAACGGAAAGAAGTATGTTCTTGTAGATATACATAAAATGTCGTTTGGTCAATTTGTTGATGTGGATACATTCTTACAGAAAGATGAGAATTATAGAGTATCAAATCTCAATGAGTTAGCGGCATACCTGTATACAGAAGAAGGTAAGAAATATGGTGAGACAGATTTTAGAAAACAGATTGAAGATTTCAAAACTCTACCAGTGAAATATGTAGAGGGAGCAATTTTTTTTTTGTTGAGTATAGGCGTGGTCTCTCAACAACTTTCAGTTCTTTATTCCAAGAACAAACCGTTGTGGATGTGGATGATGATAAGAGTTCGTTTGCAAAACATTGGGGATGGTATTCAGCAATATCTACACTTGCCGACAACAAAGTTTGGGTGGTTGACGATGTTACTAATCTTCCCCTTATATCTTGTCTCAATCACCTCGCATATATTATGGACCTCAATCAACAGGCTGAAAAGCAAATTAAAGAAATGAACAAATAAATGGCGATTTTATCCTTCTTAGTATCATCAGGTTTAACCATTAACGACACTTGTTCAATTGGTCCATACTTCACGGTTTATACAAATGATTTAGGTGGATGTGCAGGATGTATTAGTGCAGGTCTTAATTGTTGGGCTTGTTTACAAGCAGATAATCCAGCACAAACATTATATCTTGATTTAGGTTTAACTCAACCAATCAGTTCAGTTTTATCTTATTTGGTGAACGAGATGGCACCAGGTCAATACAATTATTGGGTTGTCGATGGTTCATATCCAAGAGGAGGACCAGGTTTCTTCGGTTCTTGTCCTTTCCCACCAACTCCTACTCCAACAGAACCAGTCCTTATAACACCAACTCCTACACCCACAAATACTGAGACACCAACTCCTACTCCTACATCACAAACCCCAACTCCTACTCCTACACAAACAGGAACACCTAACATAACACCAACCCCATCATCAACAGGGATTCCACAACTTGGAATCAACTTCAAAACTATTGCTGATGATTTCAAATACTTAGCCAACAAACACAAACAAATCAATTCGTTTGGTATTGGTGATACAGACCAGTTGGGTTATCTAATTCAGTCAAGAGACAAACAAGAGAACCCATCAGATAACTCACCATACTTCCCACTACTTTATGTTGTTCCATCTAATATTAAGAATGACCTTAGATTCAAAACTTGGACATTTAATGTCGTAACACTCGATATAGTTGAAAGGGATTTAGCGAACTCACTTGATACATTATCTGATACCTTACAAATCTTGAATGATGTTATAAGTCAATTCAGATTATCTGTAACAAACAATCAGGGTAATTTTAATACACTCTATTATCTTGATGATACGGTTCAATGTAATCCCTTCCAAGAGAAGTATCAGGACTTATGTAATGGATGGAATGGTTTACTACAAATCAAAACTAAGACCCCATTAGACAGATGTGCTGCTGCGTTTAATACATTTACAGGGACACCAATTTATCACGAAGGAATCAACCTTAAAACCTTCATAGATGATTTCCAATTGTTAGCAGACCATCACAAACAAATCAATTCATTTGGTTGGGGTGACTTCGATGATTTCTCTTACAATGTAGATTCAAGAGACAAACAAGATAACCCAACATATAACGCCCCATATTATCCTTATATGTTCGTGATTCCAAACAACGCAACACAAGAGTTTGGATTTATGACTTATGAGTTTAACATCATTATTGGAGATATTGTAGATAGAGATTTGAATAATATGATTGATGGATGGTCAGATACAAACCAAATCCTTGATGATATTATTTCTCAATTTAGATTGTCTGTAACAGATTCACTTGGAAACTTTAATCAGGATTATTATCTCGATGATATTGTTGACTGTTCACCATTCATTGAGAAGTATGATGATATGTTAATTGGTTGGACAGCAACTCTTAGAATACAAGTTAAGACACCTCTTGATAGATGTGATGCAGCGTTCGATACAATGACTGGTCCTGAACCAACACCAAATCCAACATTGACTCCAACACCAACAGGAACACTATTACCATCACCAACTCCAACTAATACTGAGACACCAACCCCGACACCAACAATCACAGATACTCCTACATCTACACCAACACCGACTGTAACAGATACTCCAACATCAACTCCAACAACAACACCAACTCCAACTTGTCCTGTAACAACTCAATATCTTGAAGTTGAATTACAAGACAATACGAAGTTCAAATTGGTGTTGTGGAATCAACCTGACTTTACATCACCAGCAGTTGCTCTATGTGATTATTTAATTTCAGGAGCAGCATACGGAAACTTGGGAACAGTTTATTATGGGGTTGAACAAATTAACGCAGGTCAACATCAACATCAATTCAATTTAGCACCTGTGTTATTACCAGGTGAGATAGTTCAATCATTTGATGTGTTTGGATTTACGGCTACAACTTGTGTATGTCCTGTGAATTTAATTTTACCAATATCACCAACGCCAACCCCGACACATACTCAAACACCAACGATAACTCCAACAATTAACCCAACACCAACTCCTACATCAACTCCACCATCAGGAGCACAACTATGGAACACAAATTCAGATTTGTGGAACAATGAAAATCAACAATGGAATTTAATCTAAAAAAATATGGCTAACTTATCAGGTCAAACAATACAATCAACATATCCAGGTTTATTAAACTTAAACACTGCGACAACAGGTATTACATCAACACCACAAGCAATCACAGATGGTCTTGGAAATGATACAGGACTTAAAATTGCAACCAACTCTTTATCAGGTCCAAACCTCTTTAATGTATTTTCACAATATGTTTTTGATTATGGAGGAACAGGTTTCGGGACAGGAAGTTCAGCAAGTCCTGCACTTTCACAGAACAGATTGAATTTTAATATATTCTACGACACAGGTATAAATTCATATTCCGCCGTAACAGTGAACTTGGGAACAGTATCAACAACAACTGATTCAGTTTCACTTTCTTTTTATACTGCACAATATGTTCCAAATTTTGGAATAGCACCTAAGGATTTAATTCTTAGTGGTATAACATTACCAACGACAGGTTCAACGGGAGTGAAGGTAGTAACACTTGGTTCTAATCTTAGTTTCTCAGGTATGGGTGCAGGATATTATGTATGTGCTTGGGTTACATCAAATAGTGGTGTTACACCTACGGTCAGATATATAAATAGAACAGCACCAGCAGGTTCATTTACAGGTCAAGATGTTTTTGGATATACACTCAACGCAGCAGGGACTCAGTTAGTTCCTGTTTACAGAGCAGGTTCTAATACTATTACAAATTGTGTTTTAACATCGATTTTAAGTAGTTATACCGCTTCCGATATAACATCAAGTTTCGCTAATCTTAACCCACCAGTTTGGGGATTTGGATTAAACACAGTTAGATAATGTTTGAACTATCCGAAATAGAATTACAGAGATTAGGGACTCTATTCGTTAACTTCTTCAAACAGAAGTTACAGGAGAAGATATATCCCTATGGTAATCCTCAAAGAGGTGTTGGAGATAAAGTTGCGTCAGGTCAATTATTAAATTCACTCACAGCAACCGTTGTTCCAAAACAAGGTGGAGGATTCGAACTTGTAATTACCTATATGGATTACTTCCAAAATGTGAATTTTGGTAGAAGACCAGGAAAGGGGATGGTGCCCATACCAGCACTTCTTGATTGGATAAAGGTTAGAAGAATCAAGGGTAGAAACAAACAAGGAAAATTCATATCCAATCTATCATTAGCGTTCGCTATCAGACAGAACATTTTTAAGTTTGGTATCCGTCCTTCTAATATTTATGATAAAGCGTATGACTCATTTGAAGCACTTCTTGAAAACCCTCCACAAGAATTTCAAGATGAATACAACGCACTCTATGAAGCAATCGGAAATGATGTGGAGAACTTTATGGAGCAAACAGTAAACAAAGAATTCCCATCAATCATAACAGAATGAGTTTAGATTTAACGATATTACAAAAACCATTAGATGTTACTGAGTCACATTCAGACCATACTTGGAATGTTGCCCTCAACGACTATTCAGCATATACAGACATTAGATTGGTTGTTGATGTATACAAGAATCCGTATCAGAATGATATTGGTCCAAATAATCAACAAGGAACAAACCAACAATTCGGAAAGTTTGGAAGATTATTAGTTCCATCAAATGAGTTTGGTAACTGTATCTTCAATGTGGAAACAGTTATTAGAAACTTCGTTCAGGCTAATCCAAGAAATATGGATATGGTTATGACTATGACCGCAGGAACAGCACAGAACGACCCCTATCTTGTTGAATACTATAACCAAGCAGGTCTTAACTTTACAGCGAACACATCACAAGCCACAATCGTTAATGAGAGACCCTCCACAGTATCGTTTTCTAACGGTTTTAACGGAGGTTTTCCTGGTTTTGATAACATATATCACATCAACGAATATCGTTTAATTTTCGGGGTGCAATACACATCTGGTGGGACTTCACAAATCATCATAGATACTGCAAATTATAATGTCTATTCAGGTTGGACAGGTCAGAGCATTTCGGTATACTCTGCATCCACTCAACCATATGGAGTTACAATTTATCCTGGCGTTCAGGACAACAAAAGATTTGCTGTCTCAACAAATTCAAATTTTGAGTATTACTACTCTGGCACAAACTTATCTGGGCAATACAACTACTGGAATACAAAGGTGTTCGACTTCGCAATGAACACAGGGGTCTCCCCATTCAATCAGCCTGGTAGGTTTATGGGAACATTCGGTAATGAAACAATCCCAATGACTTTATTCGGTGGACCAGTTATCCAAACAAGATATAGAACACACTACTACAAGTGTCCAATAGTTCTTGGATTTATGTATGGTGAAAATCAACTCTATAACAACTCAGTTCCTGTTCAGTCAATTTCTTACTTACAGAAAACACTTAATAACACACAATACAATTATGATGTTTTACAATCTGTTCCAATTGACTACACAACAAAACCATTTGGTTTATACTCTTGGTTAGGTCAGAGAATTGCTTACGCAGTATGGAAACAAAATCCAATAATCAGAACTCAGAGTGATGTCGCAATCTTCCTATCAAGTGGTGATTGTGACCCTTCATATGTTTCAGGAGTATCTGAGGTTGTTCAATACAAGATGGTTGGAGAAGAATGTTTTAATGACCCTGTTAACTTTTTGTTCTTGAATAGAAACGGAGTATGGGACACATATACATTCACAAAGAAATACTCCAAGAAATATAATGTAGACAAGAAAGTTTATTCTCAATTCAAGACACTTAACACACAAGTCTGGAATAGACAATCATACGACTCACAAGAGACAGTATTTTGGGGTAACGCAGATGAGTTAGTTACTGTGGATTCAAACTTCGTTCAACAAAACGATGTGGATATCATTGAGGAATTATTGATGTCCCCTTATGTTTATATGATAATGGACAACTGGGTTCCTGAGGGTGACCAACAAAAAAATTATCCTTACTTAATACCTTGTGTAGTTCAAAATAAATCTGTTCAAGAATATATTCAAAAGTATGTTAGAATATTTCAATACACAATTGAACTTAAACAGACACCTTATAGAAGATTTGAATTACCAATATAATGAGTTTACAGATTAGAGCATTCGTTCAAGGAGAACCAAAATTTTTAGATTTATACAAGGATGAACCAGTCCTATTGTCTTTATCATTCGCAGAAGTGCAAGACATTACAAAAAAGAACTCAGCATTCTCAAAGGGATTCTCAGTTCCTGGTTCACAGAGAAACAATGAAGTATTTAACTTCTTCTATGACCTCAATTCTGTTCCTGTAACATTTGACCCCAACAATAAATTCGATGCTCAACTATTGTGGGATGGATATGAAATCCTACAAGGACATATTAGATTAAATGGTGTATCAATATCCAATGATGAAATCATTTATCAGGTTACATTCTATAATCAGGTTGGTGACTTAGCAGCAAACATTGGAGACAAGTATCTTAGAAATCTTAATCTATCAGGTCTATCACATCCATACCAAGAGACAGTAATTTTAGAATCAATTATTGACCCAACATTATGGAATTTAACAGGAGCAACAAATTATTCTTATCAGAATGGTAAAACATTTTGGGGTCTATATAACATTGGTTATGACTATTTGAGTGGAACAACTCTTAACACAGATGTATCACCACTTATTCAATTCTCACCATTAGTATCTGGTTCTACTGGTCCTCAATTCATACCTCAGTTTGGTAACTTTGATTTTTCAGGAACACCTGTTAGAGATTACTATTACAAGCCAACATTACAAGTAAAAACCTTGTATGAAAAAATCTGTGAAGAAGCGGGTTATGAAATTCAATCTGACTTCTTTAATACTGATTACTTCAAGAAATTTTATATTCCATTGAAGTTCTTAGATGAGACAATTTATGCGAGACAATCTATCCCTGCTTGTTTCAAGTATGGTCCACAAGATTTTAATTTAACGAGTGTATTGAACGATGTTTATACAATTCCAAACTCAGCAACAACTTGTAACGCTCTCGGATTTCCATTAACAAATACAGGGTTCACAATTGATGAACAATTCGCTGGTATCTACACATTTAGATTCACTTGGTCAATGATTGGTCAATGTGATTATTTTAGTTTCAATATCCCTCTTGTTAACCTTATGATTGTTGATGGTTCAGGTGGACAAAATTTTTATTCTACCTACTGGTGTGATGGAGAAAGACAAACTGTGTCGATAGAACAGACATTTAATTTCACAGGAACATCAAGTGTGGGATTTGTATTCAAAGGTGAATATGCACAGATTTCAGGATTCACAGCAGAGATTATCAATGCTCCAAGATTTATTCCAACAGGGTCAACGATTAACTACGCAGAAGAATTCCCTGATAATGACTACACACAAATTGATTTTTTAACATCTATAAACAAGTATTTCAATCTCGTTGTAGTTCCAAATCCTGATAAGCCAAGAAGTTTAATTGTAGAACCTATTATCGATTACATTGGAAAGGGTAGAACACTTGATTGGACAACAAAGGTTGACTTTAATCAGATTCAATCTCTATATCCAACAACATCTCTAATCAACGGAACACTTGATTTTGAATTCAAGTTGGACCAAGATTATGCGAACCAAGATTTTAATTCTCGTGCGAACAGAATATTTGGAACAGATAAGTTCAAACTGAATCTACAATACAAAGATGAGGTTACGAAATTTACATATTTATTCTCATCCCCAATCGACATCACAATTAACAACTCGTATGTTCCTCTAATCACAATTGAGTCAATGTCCAAGTTGAAATCAATTGATAAGGATGGTCAATCACAACAGACATTCGTTCCATTTAAGATATTACCAAAACTGATATTCAGAGGACCGACAATACCAAATGATAGTTATGGATTCGTTGGGGGAACAGGTTCAACAACTGGTTCATCTGTTTGTAAATCAGGTATAACATTCAACATAAATGCAACATCACCAGTTTATTACAACGATTGTTTTGGAGTTCAACAAGTATATTATGCTAACAATGGTTCAAACACAATAACAAATTGTGGTGACCCATCAACACTTAGAGTTCCATTGGTTGTATTCCCACCACCAACAATTACAATAACAAGTTCAGGAACAACTTGTGGAACTGTTATTCAAGACCCTGTTTATCAGACCTATTGGATGAACGATAACGAACTTGATAGATTCCCCAATCTTAATAGATTCACAACCTATCCATTTGCTTATAATAACTTCTCACACTATATTAATTTTAGAGGTGAGGATAAAACCAATATTACACCAGCAGAATTCTCATTTGTTTCTGAGGACTTATACGACATATATTACAAGCCTTATGTTGATGATTTAATCAATGAAGAAAACAAGATTTATTCTTGTAAGATTTATCTATATCCACAAGAGATTCAACAACTCAGATGGAACGAGAAAATATTAATCAACAACACCTATTTTAGAATCAATAGAATTACCAACTACAATATGACCGAACCATCAATCTGTGATGTTGAGTTGGTTAAGTTAACAAGAGAATATCCTGGTCATAGGGTTTTATATTATGATTTAATCCCTTGTGCAACAGGTGGAACTGAACTTCATTCAAGTTCTGATTTAATGTATCACTTATACGCATATGCAGGAAACTTCGTAACACTATATGATGATAACAACTTATATCTTGGTTGTTATAATGTTTCGATTGGTGAATATAATTCAGGTTATACCTATAACCACTATTATCTAAATTCAGCATTCACATTTAACAATGTTGGGGTATATGCAGATTGTGGTTGTTCAGGAAGAACCCCATTTGATATAGTTCAAGAAGAGCCAGGTGAACCAAGATTATTTTGGTATAGAGGAACAGAATGTAATGGAACTACTCAGTATGTATTTACATCATCAGGTTCATCAATCGATTTAAGTGGAGGAACATTTACACTTTATAATCCATCAATATTTGATGAGGTTTGTGTGAGTGGTGTTACAGGATATTTTGCACAAGAAACTCTGTGGGAACAGGTGGGACAATTCAGTTCGTGCACAGAGTGTTCTTGTGTAATCTGTGTCTCTTATTCGATGACCGCTAATACAACAGGTCTTGTATCTTGGTTGGATTGTGATGGAATTGTTTCAGATACATTCCTATTAGCAGGTCAGACATATACAATCAATTGTCCTGGTGCAAGACCTGGCACTGTTTCAGGTGATGTTACACTTGATAAAGGACCAGTATGTTTTAATAGTTGTGTTACCCCAACTCCGACTCCGACAATACCAGTCACTCCGACACCTACTCCAACATCACCAACTCCTACTCCAACTGCAACACCTGATTCAACGCCTACACCAACACCATCAACAGGTCTTGTTCCTTGTTATAACTACATTAACAATTCTGACTTCGCTTGGTTTGGTGATTATGTTGATTGCTTGGGTAATGTTGTTCTCAATTGGTATTTACCACCTTATGAATCAATATGTGCTCAGGATGGAACACCACAAACTCAAAGTGGAGAAGATTTAGTCGCAATATTTACTTGTTATGGATAATTTTAGTTGCTCACGATATAGTCACAATGAACCAAACTATGGTCCAAAAGTAATCTCAGGAACTACTTGTTCAGGAGTTACTGGCTCATTCACATTGGTGTATGGTCAATCAATCTGTATGTCCAATGCAGAACCACTTGATGCTTGTGATAATTTTGATATTGATGAGATATGTGGATTCCCAACACCTACTCCATCAGCAACTCCAATCATCACACCAACCCCAACTTTAACTTCCAGTCAGACACCAACATTGACTCCTACTCCAACAACCACAACAACTCTCACATCCACTCCTACTGAAACTCCAACTCAGACACCAACTACAACAACTACTTTAACATCAACACCAACTGAAACAGTTACTCCAACACAAACCCCTACAACAACAACTACATTAACATCTACTCCATCAGAAACACCAACACATACTCCAACATCGAGTTCTACACCCCCACCTACCCCAACTCAAACGCCAACAGAAACACCAAATAGTGTATGTCCCGTATATTTTGAATTAAATGACCCATCACCGAATCCACCTACAATACCAAACGCAACATATTTTAGGATGTTCGATGGTTCAGGTTTTACATTTAATATCGGTTATTTGGATTTTATTTCTAATACACAGGGAATTGTGAAATACGGAATTGCACCCGATGGAAATTCATATCCCGTATTCTCAGCATTTACAAGTAGCGCAAATTATTTGTTTTCAAGAACATTTTTTACTACAACAGACCAAGGCTGGTCTGTAAAAGAAATGTTTGGTCCTTCACCATTCCCACTTGTATCAGGTGTAACACTTGTTGGTGATACCGCTTGGGGACAATATGATGTGATATCATTCGATGGTTTATTGTATCCACCAACAGGATTCATTAATTTCAATTCTGGTATTGGATTCGGAACAACATACTTACAATACCCTGAACTATGTCCAACACCAACTCCAACACCGTCCGTTACTGCGAGTCAAACACAAACACCTACACCCTCTGTTACAATAACTCAAACACCTTCGATTACTCCAACTCTAACACAGACACCAACTTATACAACTACACCAACTGTTACTAAAACACAAACTCAAACTCCATCCATAACACCATCCAATACACCAACGCGTTCAACCGTGTATAATTATTATAGGGTTCGTTTGGTTGACCCATTAGTAGGTTCACCTTGTAAATGTGGTAGTGAGTGTTTACAACAAATTAGAACCACTCAAACTTGGACTGATGATGGTTTATTTCATTGTATAACTTATAACGGTGTGAGTGGGTATAAAGCAAAATATTTTTCAACTACTATTTCAGGTAATCATCCTGTGGCATTCAAAACAGGTAGTAGTGCAATATCTTGTAATGCAGTATCCTGCTAAAATAAAATTATGAGTTGTATAACATATATCAATAATGACCCAAATGGTGTTCCTGTAACAGTATCAGGAACAACTTGTGGTGGTGTTGTCGGAAATTATATGGTTAATTTCGGAGAGGCAATCTGTATGGATAATGATTTTCAAATCATCACTTGTGGTAATGCTGATATTGGTCCTGAGTGTTTACCACCAGTAACACCATCTAATACTCCATCCAACACACCTACACCATCTGTAACCGCACAGGTAACATCTACGCCAACAAATACTCCTACGAATACTTTAACTCCAACCCCATCGGTAACAATTGGACTTACTCCAACAGCAACTCCTGCTGAGACATCAACTCCAACACCGACATCTACAATTACATCAACTCCACAAGTGACTGTAACCCCAACAAAAACATCTACACCACAAGTAACATCTACACCTACAACAACTCCTCAGGTAACATCAACACCTACATCTACAATACCTGCAACCCCAACAATCACATCATCACCAACACCTACTGAAAGTTGTCCTAATACAATCTACACACACGGAGCAATATTGGGGACTTGTAGTGATTATTGTAATAACAACTATAATATCACAGTTCAAGATTGTTCAAGTCAACCTTATTCAACTCTAAGTATTGGTGATTTCATTTATGGGTATTCAGGTCAGAGTGGTTATCTCGCATATTCGAATGTATCAACAGACACATCAACAGGACCATTCTTGATTGCTGATATAGATGGTTCAGGTGAAATACTTGGAATCTATGTTTGTTCAGGTGGAAGTTGTATACCTCAATAAAAATAATATTTATAGATATGGACTATACGCCGAAAAACATTGCTCAAAACCTTAGTGACTTGAAGTTGGTTTTCCCGAGCATTATGAACAACATAAAGTTCATTAAATTTTTTACCAAGAAAATAGAGAATGGCTAAGAAGAAAATAGAAGTTGATGTTGATATAGATGTTAACGCAGAACCGTCCCTCAAACAGTTAAGAGAACTCAAAAAACAACTCAAAGAAACTGCTGCTGGTTCAGCAGAGTTCAAGAAGATTGCAAATGAAATCGATGACCTTGAAGACAAACTAAAAGGTGCGAAGGCAGGTGCTGCGGATTGGATTGATACACTTGAAAATGCTGGTGGTCCTCTTGGTCTATTGGGTAAGGGACTCAACAATACAAAGGTTGCATTCTCATCATTCAACACAGCACTTAAAGCCTCAGTCATTGGTATTATTGTGACCGCTCTCGGTGGTCTTGTCGCAGCATTCAGTTCCAATGAAGCGGCGATGAAGAAACTACAACCAATCTTCATTGCATTTGAGAAAATTTTAGGTGGAATATTTCGTGCGTTTGAACCAGTATTAGACATCTTCATCGAGATGGCTATGACTGCTCTCCCCTATGTTACAAAGGGGATTGGAATGTTCTATTCGGGTCTATTCGGTCTATTCACATTTATTAAAAATGTTGGTCAGGGCGTTATCAATATTCTCAAAGGAATATTCACACTTGATTTTGAACAAGCACAAGTAGGTTTTGACCAACTTAAAAACTCTGTTGCTGATGCGGCAGGTGCTGCACAAGACGCTTACAAAAGATTTACAGATGGAACTCAGGAGTTAACCAAGACAGAGAAGGAAGAAATTGAAAAAAGAAATGCAGCAAAGAAGGCTGAACAAGATGAGAGGGACAAGAAAGCAAAAGAAGCCTTAGAGAAACAAAAGAAAAATCTTGATGCTCAAATTCAACTTGAAGTAAACAAAGACAACACCTCAAAAGAAAATCTCAAAAAACTTCTTGATGAAAGAATGAATTTGGAGATGAGAAGTCAGAATATGACTGAAGCAGAGAAGGAACTTTTGAGACAAGAGTATGCGAAGAAATTAAATGAGGCTCTAAAAGAAGATGAAGATAAGAGACAAGAAAACGAGAAGAAGAAACTTGAAAGAAGGGGTCGTGAACTTGACGCTCTTATTCAACTTGAAATAGACAAAACAAATACTTCAACTGCTGAACTTCAAACTCTCCTTGATGAGAGAATGAATATTGAGTTACAGAATGTTGAACTTACAGAAGCCGAGAAAAATGTAATCAGAGCAAAGTATGCGAAACAGTTATCAGACGCAATCAAGGCTGATGAAGACAAGAAGAAGAAGGATAGACAAGATGCACTTGTTAATGAATTAGCACTTGTATCAAATGACTTTGATAGACAACTTGAATTATACAAACAATTCCAAGCAGAAGTATTAGCGTCAGAACAATATACCGCTGGTGAGAAACTGAGAATAATTGGTGAGACCAATCAGAAGATATTAGCACTCCAAGAACAACGATTCACTGAGGAAAGATTAAAAGATGAGATAAGATTCCAAGAAGGTGAATTGACTCAAATCAATTTACTACAACAGGAAAAAACAAGATTAGACCAACAGGCTGCGAATTATCTTGATTTGAAGAACAAAAAACAAATCAATGATGTTCAATATCTACAATTCATCAAGCAGAACAATCAGGCTCAGATGAATGTGGATAAGGCGTTGTTAGACGCTAAGATGGCTAACTTCCAAGCCGTATCTCAACTCTTATCTGCAACTGCATCACTTGTTGGAGAACAAACAAAGGCGGGTAAGGCGTTAGCAATCGCTTCTGCTACCATCGACACCTATGTTGCCGCAAACAAGGTATTAGCAGACCCAACACCAATGCCGACAGTCCTAAGATTCGCTCTCGCAGCAGCGGCAATCGTTCGTGGTATTGTATCAGTTAAGAAAATCGTTGATACAAAATTACCTGTATCAGGTGGTGGAACTGCTGGTCAATCTGGTGGACAACCAGCGAATCAACCTCCTGGCATCATCAATGTCGCAGCCAAGAAAATGGCAAATGGTGGATTTGTATCAGGACCAGGAACATCAACATCAGATTCAATCCCCGCACTTCTTAGTGATGGGGAGTTCGTTGTTAATGCTCGTTCAACTCAGTTATTCAAACCATTGTTAACCGCAATCAATGACGCAGGAGCACTACCACAGTTTGCAGTAGGTGGAATGGTTAAAGGTCAGAATCAACCACAACAAGATAATAGTTCGAAGATTGCAGAAGTTATACAACAGACATTCCAAAACCAACCAATTAGAACATTCGTAACAGCGACAGATATATCAAATCAACAACAATTTGATAGAGTAATTAAATCTCGTTCGTTGATATAAAAATTGGAACATTTTAATAAAACAAATATTTATAGATAATGAATCCTACTCGTATTATTGAACTTTTTATTGATGATGAGTTCGAGGAAAGTGGTATTGAAGCAATCTCACTTGTATCAAGACCTGCTCACGATGAGCAGTGGATTGCTTTTGGTCACGGTGAAGAAGTTGAAAGATTAGAACCGAACTACAAAATAGTGTCGGATGACTTCTGTTCACACAACCCAAAATTAGACCAATTAGGAGAGCCTTATTCTCAATTGATAGAAGAAGGTTGGGAAGTAATTAAAGTCGAAAAAATCACACCTATGATGGTTCAGAAGATGAACCAAGAGAGGTTCTCAGAACCAAACGAACCATCATTCTTAGATAATGACCAATTTAGAGTTAGATTCAAGTATGTAGGTCCAAGAGATGAGAAGAACAGACAGTTCTGTTCTGATATGTTATCCAAGAATAGAGTTTATAGACAAGAAGATATTGATGAGTTAACTGATTCAGTTGCTAATGAAGAATTTGGTTTCTATAACATCTTTTTATGGAGAGGTTCATTTAACTGTCGCCACACTTGGGTTAGATTATTATACGCACCAACTGGTAAGATTAGAAACTCAGGTTCATCAAGTAAGGGGTTAGAAGATACAAGTGCTCAGTCATCGAATCTTCAACCTGATACAAGAACAGAGGCGACAATTAATTCACCAAATCCATCAAAACAATGGAAGCCAGGTATGCCAAGAACAGGTCCAAATCTTTTTAAGAAAGATGAAATGGGACTTGAAGATGCTTGTTGGGAAGGATATGAACCAATCGGGACTAAGATTCTTGATGGTAGAGAAGTTCCAAACTGTGTTCCAATCAAATTGACTGAGGATGATTTCGTTGATTCAATTTCTGACTACCCTGAGGGTGTTAAGAACGCAGCAAAAAGTGCTGTTGCATATGCAGAGAAAAACGGATGGGGTTCTTGTGGAACTGGCGTAGGAAAACAAAGAGCATCTCAACTCGCGAAAGGTGAAAACATCTCAGTTGATACATTAAAAAGAATGTATTCTTATTTATCAAGACACAAGACAGATTTAACCAAATCAAAATCATATGATGATGGTTGTGGTAAGTTGATGTATGACGCTTGGGGTGGTGAAGCAGGATTAAAGTGGGCAGAAAGAAAGTTGGCTCAACTTGAAAAAGAGAGAATGACTTTCGCAGTAGCCGATGAAGACAAACAAATTCTTGTTGGAGCGGCGATGGTGCCAAACAAGATGATTCATAGATATGATGATTTGGGGAATATGTATTATGTGTATTTCTCAAAAGCATCCATCAGAAAAATGGCGGATAAGTTTCTTAAACAAAAAAGAACTGATGAAACTTCAATTGAACATAATGGAATTAAGTTAGGTTCTGATAAAGTTTATATCACAGAATCTTGGGTATCAGAAGACCCCATCAAAGACAAATCAAATATGTATGGTTTTGAACTACCATCGGGAACTTGGTTTGTTCAGATGCGAGTTGAAGACAAGAAGATATGGAAATTAGTTAAAGATAATATGTTAACAGGATTTTCTGTTGAAGGATTATTCGCTAATAAATCGGTTTTCTCAAAAGAAGACAAAAAAATAAACCAAATAAAGCAAATACTTAAATCAATAACAGATGAATAGTAAGCAAGCATTAGACAAGATTATGAAAATCTTAAATCTAACTCCACAAAAATTTTATGATGCAAAAACTGAACAAGGAATTGCAGTTAAGATTGATGGTGATTTAGAATTAGGTGCTCCAATCTATGTCGCAACGGAAGAAGGTATGATTCCTGCTCCTGCTGGTGTTCACAAACTTGATGATGGTTCTGAAATCGAAGTTGATGATGACGGCAAAGTATCCAAAATTAAAATGGGTGCTACTCCTGACGCAAAGATGGAAGACAAGAAAGAAAAAGAATCTATCAAGGATGAGAATATGAAAGCGGCTTTTGCTGATGTTAAGATGAAAGACGGAAAGATGATTAGAGTTGAAGGTGAAGAACCAATGGTTGGTTTGATGACCAAACTCGTTAATTATGATGGAACTCTTACAGCATTAACTGATGGCGTTTATGAAACTGAGAATGGTAAGAAAATCAACATCGTTGGTGGAACTATTCAAGGTATAGACGAAGCAGATGAAAAAGCAGCGGAGAAATTTACCGAAGCAAAAACAGCAGATGGTGCTATTGTTGAATCCCCAACATTCGATGTGGGAGAAGATTTAATGGTAGTTAAAGATGGTGATAAGTCGCCAGCACCAGATGGAGAACACCAAATTGTTCTCAAAGATTCTGAGGGTAACGATGTTAAAATCAGAGTTATGACTAAGGATGGTAAAATCGTTGAGAGAGAAAATGTTGAGGAAATGGAAGATGATATGATGTCCGCTGAAGAAGTGGCAGAATTATTCTCACAAGCACTTAAAAAAATCGAATCAAAGATTGACGCAATCTCTGCTAAACAAATTGAACTTGATGGTAAATTCCAAAAGTTCTCTAAGGAACCAGCAGGTCAAAAAGTGTTCACACAAAAAACAATAAACGAAACCTTCTCTCAAACAGAAGATAGAGTAGAGTCCTTCAAGAGATTGAGAGCGGCTCTAAACAAAAACTAAACAATAAATAAAAATTAGGTAATAAAATGAAAAACAAATTATCAAAAATGTCGTTCAATTACGATTTAGCAGGGCTAAGTTCGTATGTTGACCAACTTTCATCTGATATTATCTCAGAAGCAGTGTTAACTCCTGTTACAATGAAGTATGTTAATGTGATTGACCACCAGTTGAGTCACCTTTGCCAGGAATGGTAATGTAAAATTGGGCAATATCGGTGGAAGGTGTGAATCCCAATACCGAGATAAGTCAAGATATGTAAAAGGATTTTGACCATCGTAACGCATAGAGAGTGAAGAATATAATAATCTCTCCAAGAGTGTCCACAACGAGAACCGTTGAAAATATATGCTGAACTTTAAGGAATAAGAACTTAAAGAAGTTGAGGATAAAAAGCCACAACGATAACAAAACTGTCCTGGAATTAAAGGCACACAGAATGTAAACTTACTTTCTGAAACATTATCAGTTCAAACTGGAACTACTTGTGGATGGAATGATGCAGGTGATGTAACTTTCGAAGTTGCTCCTTTAACTGTTCAATCATTAAAGGTTAACCAATCATTATGTCTTCAAGAATTGAACACACTATGGTTAGGTCAATATCTAAATCCAGGCTCATACAATGAGCAACCGCCGTTCGAACAGGCGATAGTGGATTTGCAAACTAAACAGATAAAAAGGTATAACGAAGACCTGGTTTGGAATGCATCAAGTGGTTCATCTGCATTTTCAGGTTTCATTGAGTTGTTGAATAACACTGCTGGTGTTGTAAAGTTAGACACACTTCCTGCATATTCAGCAAACACAGTTGCACTTTGTTCTGTAACAGGTGCTACTGTTCAAGAACAAGCAAATAAAGTTTTAGCACAAATCGATAATATTATCAATGAATTAGATAGAAATATTTATGATAGAGATGATATCGTAATCTTTATGTCTCAAACTCAGTTCAAGTGTTACTTGACTGCAATCAGAAATGTAAACAACTTCCATTTCAGTGAACCAACTCTTGGTCAAGTATTTGAAACATTCCACCCTCAAACAAAGTATAAAGTTGTAGGAGTTCCTGGTCTTAATGGTTCAAACTTAATCGCTGCTGGTCCACAACAATACTTTATGGTTGGTGTTGATTTAATGAGTGATGAAGATTCATTCCGTTCTTGGTGGTCTATGGATTTCCAAGAAGTGAGAATCGCTGTGAACTGGAAAATCGGAACACAAATCGCTTTCCCTCAGTTCTTCGTAACTAATGGTCTTTAATATTTATGGTCGGGGGGAAACCCCCACCATTAATTTCAATAAACTAAAAAATTAAATCAATATAAAATGAGTTGTAATGTAAGTGCGGGGATTGCGTTAGGCTGTCGAGACGTCGTGGGTGGTGTTCAAACCATCTGGATTACAGACCAAGACAATATCGCATCCATCACAAAAAATACAGGTGATACTATCACCCAAATTTCAGGCACAGGCTCGTATTACGAATTTCAACTGATTAGAACTTCTTCTCAATATACTGAGACAGTTAATGCATCACTTGAAAATGGAACTGTGTTTTACACACAAGAATTGGTTACATTTTTCTCTAAGTTAGAACAATCAAAAAGAAATATTTTGAAAACACTCGCTCAATCTCCAAAACTATCAATAGTGATGGAAGATAATACGGGTAAATATTTCTTACTCGGAGAAGTGTATGGCTCTTTTGTGTCTGCTGGTTCATCAGTAACGGGTAAAGCGCTCGGAGACGCTCAGGGTTATAACATAACTTTCCAAGCGTTGGAGCAGAATCCGATGTGTGAGTTGAGCGGTCCTATTTCATCAGTTGTTGCTGGTATCACAGTAGTCGCTGCTTAATAAAATAATATAAATCACAGGGGGACTCATATCCCCTTGTGATTATTTTTATCTGCTATGATTCTTCTAAAAACAAATCAGTTAAATAAGATGGTAGTTACTGTGTCTCAAAACGCAGAACTCGCCAATCCTGAATGGTTATTTTCATTTACTCACATCTTCTCAAAAAGAAGGGTAACAATGATATTGCCTAACATATCAACTCACAGAGTTAGATATGATGAATTTGAATTTATAGAAGGACCAAATCCTGGTCAGATACCATTCCCTTATGAAGGACAATACAATTATGGTATATGGGAACAACCATCAGGTAGTGGAAATTTAGACCCTGCATTAGCGTATAACCTTGTTGAATCAGGTATCGCATTATTGATTGCTCAATCTGCTAATACAACAAATGAATATTATATGGAGTTCATATCACCTGATGAAGATGATTCCAATATTATATTCGCTCCTGATGAATTAAATCCACCATCACCAACTCCAAGTGTAACAGCATCTCAAACTGCTACACCAACAATGACGCCAACACAAACCAAAACTCCAACACAAACACCTACCCAAACTCCGACAAATACTAACACGCCAACTAATACAAAAACTCCTACTCCAACTCCTACCACAACAACAACTCTGACTGCGACTCAGACCCCAACTAAGACGCCAACACAGACGCCTACAAACACAAGAACATCTACACCAACACCTTCAATTACTGCATCACAGACACAAACTCCTACCCAAACAAAAACTCCTACACAGACCCCAACAACTACAACCACATTAACTGCAACGCCTACTCAAACTAAGACCCCTACACAAACTCCAACACCGACAACTACAACTACTCAAACCCCTACAACTACAACAACTCTCACTTCTACTCCAACACAGACGGCAACAGTTACTAATACACCAACAACTACAACTACATTAACTGCAACACCTACACAGACACCGACAGTTACACAAACGCCAACGCAAACATTACCTACACCAACGGTAACCGCAACATCAACTCTTACACCAACTAAGACACCTACACAGACACCAAATCCAATTTGTCCAACACAATTGGTTATTAGCAATGCTGTATCAACCGCGACAATCAATAATGGTGTTTACACAGGTGTTACAAGTTCATCAGGTGTAACATTTAGTTCTGTTTATTTGGACTATACAAACAATACGAACAAATTTGTTTCTGTTGGGGTTGCTCCTGATGGAAATAGTTATTTGGCTTATGAGTTCTATAATTCATCAAATAACGCATTCTATTCCTTAATGAGAGCATTCTCAGGAGTTACAGATTTGGGATGGTCAGTTACAGAACAAGGTTTCGGTCAGAGTCCATTCTATTCAGGCGTAACTCTAACAGGAGATACTGCTTATGGTAATTATGGTTATATTACATCAGGTGGTCTATCTTATCCATCTACTGGTTCTGTTAACTTCTCAGGTGGGGTTGGAACAACAACTTGTTATATCGCATATCCTGTGGCTTGTCCAACACCTACACCTACACCAAGTATTACGGCATCACAAACACCAACACCTTCAATAACATCATCTCCGACTCTTACCCCGAGTGTTACACCAACTTCAACAACTATAACTCCAACCCCTACAAATACATTAACACAAACACCAACAGTAACACCATCAACAACACCATTTAATCCTGCGTCATTAAGTCCTCAAATATGGGTTGACTTCTCTGATACATCAACAATGACTTTCAGAACAGGAACGAATAACTTGGAGAAGATAACAAACAAAGGTGTGTATGGTGGATTGACCGCATTCACACAGTCAACCGCGTCCGTTCAACCTGTGGTGAGTGCGTCAACACAATTCACAGGGGTTACAATCTCTGCTGTTACATTGAGTAATGATTATTTACAATCTAATATTTCAACTACCGCATCAACCAATTGGACCAAAGTATTTGTTATGGGTAATGTTGTTAATAACGGAATATTCAGGTTTGAATGGGGTTCACCAACTAACTCATTTGCTGACTATCTTGCTCCTTCATCTACTTCATTCAGAAAAGCAACTTACAATGGAACAACTGCTCAGTATTGGAGAAGGGATTGTAGTTTGACTAATAGACCTTCCACAGGACAAACTATTGTTGATTACACTTCATTTTCTTCTTCAACACCTGTATCTTATTCATACATTAATGGTAGTGCGACAACTGAATCGAATGTTGCAGGTTCAAACAATGGTTCAACACAAAACTTCCCTGGTGCATCAACATTGTATATCTTAAATGACCCTGGTGATGGAAATACTTATAATGGAGAATGTGGTGAACTCTTTATGTTCACAAGGGAACTAACATCAACCGAAAGAAGTAATTTGGAAAATTATCTAAAAAATAAATGGGGACTACAATACTAATATGAAAGGTTATTTATTATTTCAGGATTTCCAACCAGCGGAACAACTAATCAATGAGATTAATACTTGTATGGGATTTCCCAATGGTGAAACTCTAACTTGGATGAATGGACCATACTCATTTTGTTCAGTAGGTCCAACGAGTGGATATACTCAATTTGAAGCCTATGCAGTTGTTGTGGATACAGAACAAATCAGTCAATGTCTAACACAGGAACAAATCGATAATATTATACAAAAACCTGTTGATTGGTCATTTTGTGTCTAAAAAAATATATTTATGAATATGAACGAATCTGTAAATAGAGATAATATCCTTAAAGTTTTTGACTTTGCTGCGGCAAAAGTTCCTTTAATCGAGGAAAATTTAATCATCAACACAAGAACGCCGTGGACATATTATGGTATCGCCAACCTCGCTCCACAGGAACTCATTCGTTTATACAACACATCTCCAACCCACCGAGCAGCCGCAAATTCAAAGTGGTATGCCGTTCGTGGAGAATCAATCAAACTTGTTTCAGGTGAAGATGATAGATTGGTAATGGTTAATACTCTTGGTGATACAATGTATGATATATGGGACAAATGTGTTTTAGATTTCATCTTATACGGAGCCTTCGCAATTAATATTGTTTGGAGAAAAGATAGAGATATGGGTTTTGAAATGTATTATATGGATACATCAAAACTAAGAGCCGAAAAATCAGATTATCACGACAGAATAAACAATTGGTATTATAGTGCTGATTGG
>Ga0315904_10001644_pt1 | contig 35454 bp, 39 predicted proteins | sample LakEriMetagenome_6_FD_203529 | JGI IMG/M metagenome (GOLD analysis project Ga0315904, IMG submission 203529) | Freshwater fungal communities from buoy surface, Lake Erie, Ohio, United States - Buoy 12 MA120 | ecosystem: Environmental > Aquatic > Freshwater > Lake | place: USA: Lake Erie, Ohio...
CGGCAGTCTGAACACCACCGGCCGCACCCGCTTGCTCAGCAGCAGCACCAATCATCGGCTGGGCAATGCTCAGGCCAGATTGCGCAAGGCCCGCAGCTTGATCAGCGCGCAGTTGCTCGGCGGTACGCATCCCGGCCGCTTCGCCAATGCCTGCGCCTGCCGCACCCAGATACGGCCCAGCCGCCCCAAGCGCAGACTGTTGAAGCGCCGAAGTTTGATCTTGCCGCAGTCGCGATGCAGTATCGGCAGCCCCAGCAGCAGCAAGGCCAGCGCCGGCAGTTGCAAGATACGGCGCCGCCGCCGTAGTCGCGCCTTGCGCCAAAGCGCCCGCTTGGTCGGCGCGAAGCTGCCCAGTAGTTCCTTGGGTTGCTGCGCCGCCAATCAGCCCGGTTCCTTGCGACACCAGCGGCTGCGCGGCGCCCACGGTGCTCATGCCCGTAGCGCCAGACACAAATGGCTGAAGTGCCCGCACGCCCGCGCTGTAGTCCATCCCCTGCAACTGACCGACTTGGTTTTGCAGGAAAGGCGCAGCAGCACCGACCCCGCTCATGCCGCCAGCGGTTGTTGCATATGGGGACAGGTAGCCGAGCGATGCCCCGTAATTCATGCCGCCCAGTTGCGCAGCTTGCTGCTGGAAATACGGGTTTGCAGCAGCCGCACCACTGGTCTGAAGAGCCTGACCAACAAAGGGCGCATACGTCCCAGCGGGCTGAGCATAGTTGATGCCGCCCAGCATGGAAGACTGTTGCTGCATTGCAGGCTGCGCCGCGCCAACTTGATTGAGCGCGCCTGCTTGAGAGATGAACGGTTGAGCCGCTGCTGCGCCGCCAGGGCCTTGCGCAATCTGTTGGGTGCCTCTTGCAGCAGTCTGAAACGCCGGCCGGTATGCCCCCGCGTTTTGTCGAGCCTGCGTGTATGCCTGCTGTTGCAGTGGCGACAGTTCAGCAACCGTCGGCAGGTTGTACGCTTGGTAAGGCGTGGCCGCGACATTGAGCGCGGCATTGACCTGATTGTAAATAGCCTCCTGCATCCACCTCGGCGTTTCCGTTGAGGAGGTCGTCGCCGAAAAAGACGACAGAGGGGTGCCTTGGAAAATGCTCATCGTGCGACTCCCGACAGGTATGCCATCGGCTGTTTAGCATTTGGGCTGAACTTGCCGCGCGCGAGCGCTTTGCCCTTGTGTTTTCGGATTTTGCTCCGCATCGCATCAAGCCTGCGGGCGCCCTCATCAACCGACCCATCGCCCAGCATGGAAACAGTTTCAGCATCCATCACATACTCACCATCGCTCAGCCGAGCATCAATGGTGTCGTCTCGACCAGATCCGCCGCCACGCACAAATCGAGCAACTGCGCTGAGCGGGCCGCCTTGAGCATATGCCATGCCGCCGCGCGCCATTTGTTGTTGCGGTTGCGCATAGGCCGCTTGTTGCGCGCCACCCATGCCGTAACCGCTAATGATGGGCCAGTTGGTCGCCATGTATTGGGCGAGCCCCATGTTGGAGGAGGCTGCGTCAGCCTGCATTCTGTCCCAGTCCCACGACATCGCCGGCCGGTCGAAAAATGCCTGCTGCTCTGGGGACAGTTGCGAGATCGCTTGCTGCACAGCAGGAGGCTTGCTTCCGGCCCCAAGCACCGACGTAAGCATTGCCGCGCTGCCGAGCCTGCTGGCCAGATTGCCGCCGAAGCCGCTAGGTGCTGCGGGCTGAACACTGGTGGTCATAGGGGCAAGCGCTTGCTCAGGAGCAGCAAGGGCCATCCCTGGCTGCTGGGCAAACGGGGCGCCGCGAGCAGACTGAGTGACATCTAGCCCGCCCGTGGCCGGCAACACATCAAACATTGCAGAAGAGCCAGATTGCGCAGCCGTCTGCGACATATCTGCAAACGGGCCTGTGCGCTGCATATTGTTCAGCACGACATCCGAAGGCTTGTTGCTGGCCATCCCGCCTTGCGGAAGGATGCTGGTCGCAATCCCCGCAAGGGTGCCGCCAACTAGCGCTTCTTGAGGTCGATAGCCTGCGGTCAGCATATTCCCAGCCGCGCGAGTGCCGGCGCTCAGCATCGGGGACTGCATCCCCTGGCCAAACTGACCGAGCCCCGCGCCAAGCCCCCCCATCAGCGCCCCTTTGCCGGCGCCTTGCCCGGTGATCGCGCCCAGCCCGCCGCCAACCAGTGCGCCGCCAAGGATTGACTGCCCAGTTTGACCAAGCTGGAGGCCGAGCGCACTGTTAACGCCCCCGCCAACCATGCCACCAAGACCGCCCCCAAGACCCCCAAGAGCCGCCCCCTGAAGCACGTTGCCGCCGGAAAGGCCCGCGCTAACGCCACCAATGACGGCACCGCCGGCAGCGGCAGCGGCTGCCGCGCTAGCGCTAGGGCCTAGGAGAGCGGAGCCAATTGCAGGAGCAAGTTGCGGCGCAATAATTGCGACAGCAATCGGAAGCACAGCCCCCAGCACTTTCTTCAGGCTGAAGAACTGCGGCAGGCCCGTCTGCGGGTTAATAGTTCCTGCGCCGCCCCGCGCCTTGAGCATCGCTGCTTCTTCGGGCGAAATGTGCGCAAGCATCGTATCGCCCAGCCGGCCCTGACTAGCCAAGCTGCGCACATTCGTCAGCCCGCCGCGCGCCATGCGCGCCTTGGCAGACGAACCATCGCGGGCGCCATCTCGCAGTCGATACAGCACTGCAAGCACCGATGCCAGCACCACCGGATCAAACTGCTCGGGCAGATCCTTGGGCTCAGCCATGTCGTCGGCGAGCGCCGCCGCGCGGATCTGCGGGTACGCATTCGGCCGGCTGAGCGCAACTTCCATGAGCTTGATAAGCTCATCAAGCTGATCCATCGGCACATCGGCAAGCTCCGCCTGAGCGGCCTGCATCGCAGGCGCAAATTCCGGCGACCTGCTAACCGATTCAATGATTTGGGTGATTTCCATCATGTGCCTCAACTCAGCGTCTGCGTGAAGCGTTCAGCCCAATCACGCCAGTCGTCAAAATAGTACGGATTGGGAAAGTTGCGCCCGAGCGATGTGTTGTTTAGGAACTGCATCGCCCAGTTTTGCCAGTTGGTCGGGTCGTCCAGACGGCCAAATGTCCCATAAGGGTCCAAGTCCAACGAAACCTGATTGGCCCAATCAACCAGATCCATCCGCGTCGGCAGCGTAACGTGCGGCCGGCTCATCCGAGCACCGTCCTGTCGCCAGAGTCAATGTGGCCAATAATCTGGCCCATCTGGTAGTTGCCATAAACAGCATTGGACTCAAAGCGCACCCGCAACTCTCGCCGCTGCTCTTTGAGCATAACGATCTGCTCATGCGGCGTGGAAGGTGACTCTGGGAATGTGAAGACGCTGCTCACAACTTCTGGCGCGCGAGCATTCGCCCTGCCAGTCACCTGAACCGTCATCGGCCCCTTTTGGACAAAATCAGGCTCAATCGTTGTGATGCGCAGATATTCGTTCCGGCCTTGGACTAGCGCCGAAAGATCGGCCGTCTCAAAGTAGCTGCGAATCGGCCGGATGTTGGGGCCATCGTACTCATCGGTCAGTTGCTCATGCGTCCAGACCTTGTACCCAGGGCCATCGTCAATCACGCCCGTCAAGATCGGCGCAGCGAAACTGTTGTTGAACGAACCAGCGCTGCGCCCACCGTTGGGCAGTTCTGTGTCATACCAGCAGTTTTCGCGCACGTTGTAGATGACAGCGTGAGAGCATTCGGTGGCGTCCCCGCGAGGATAGCACCACCAAACTTCACCGTACCGGGGCACTTTGAACGCGAAAACCTTGTTCTTCGCACGAGGGTTGATGCCGTCGAAGAAGTAGTTCAAATTCATTTGGTTGGGGACTTCTCGCACGACCCCGTTGAACATCAGGAATCGGTCGACCCCGCACCAGAAAAACACCCCGTCGTAATCCACCACGCAGTTTTCGCTGATGATGGAAGTGTCGGTGGCGATGATGTCGAACTGGAAAACAGGTGTACTACCTACGAAAGTTGCGCGGATCACCGCATCGTAGGCCCAAAAAATGCCCGCCGGAGCGCTTCCAGAGCCTGCGCGCAGAGGCAGTCCCTTGATGATCTTCTGGCCCCACACTCGGGCGAGCCCTGAGCCTGTACCAGTCATGTTGGTCGGCTCGCCAGCCACAGACCAACCAATGATGCCGTCTGTGCCGTAATAGAACAGGTACGGGTGCAGCGACACAATCCCGCCGGTCGCATTCGCATCAGGGGGCAACGAGATGCTTTTCAGCAACCCAGTGCCCAGCACCTCGCCGAAGAAAATCTGACCCCCTGCATCGTTGCAGATGCATTCCATGTTAGGTGCAGCATGGGCGATCAGATAGTTTTCGTTGCTGGATGAGTCATACTGGTAGTCAAACATCCAAAGGTTGTTGGCCCCAGGAACATACGCAAATGACCCACCAGCCATGTCTGTATTAGCCGTGGTGATGGTGGTCGCGGTCACCACCACCGCATAATTATTAGGGTCCGAGCCAACGCTTATATCAGCCTCAATCGTGATGACCGGGCCGGTGCTGGTGGCGGTATACCCATGCGTGCCAGTTCCGGTATTGATGTCGGAGGCGACATCTGACGCAGTCGTGTCAAGGTCAGTGTTGAACGCAACTGCGCCGGTCAGAATTGACACCCCGTCAATCGTGATGTCATCCACCGACCCGGCGGCACCGCCCGTCAGCGTCACTGTGCAAGAACTTTCTGCCGCTACCGGCGTGCGGTCAGTGATGATGGAACTGTTGCCCGTGCTGTCAATCGTGAAGCGCTCGAGATAGTTGGCTGAGCCAGAGTGACAGTAGATGAACAGTTGTTGCGTGAAGTTTGAGAACCCCCGGCTGATCTCGGTCAGGTATTTCTGCGTGGCTCGATAGCCACCCATCTTGCGTGGCAGGCCGCGCTGCCAGCGCACCCACTGGCCGTCAACGTAAAAATCGCCTTCAAACTTAGTCCCATCCCGCTTGATGCCAGGATTGGATTTGAGGATGACGGTCTGCTCAGGCATCAGAACGTGCCCCCGTTGACGACCCCGCTGGGCGCCACGCCAAGCGCTGACCAAGCTGCCGCTTGATCAACCGCTGTAAACAGTGCGATGCCAGTGCTGGTGCCGCCCAGGTTGATGCGCGCACCCGATGCTGTCGTTGCGCCCGTGCCACCATCAGCCACTGAGATTGGAACACTCAAGCCTTGCGTGGCAGCGTTCAGCACATCAGTGCCATCGCAATACAGGATTGCGCGCTCACCTTGCGAGATGGAAACGCCCGCGCCGCCCCCGGAAGGATCGACATCAAAGGTATAAGCCCCGGTGGTTGCGTTGTCGACCCAGTATTGCTGCACCGTTGCTGGTACTTCAACCACGCGATTGCCGGTGAGAGTCCCCGTGAATCGATACGCGACCCTGTTGAGTTCGCTTCCGGTCAGCGTGTATGTGCCTGCCCCGCCTGATACGTCAATGACGGTGTAGTCAAAGGCAAAAATGGCGCTTTTGCCGAAGCCGATGGTGTTGAAGTTGGAACCATCGCTGACGATGATCGCAGACTCACCGGGCTGAAAGCTCAGCGATCCAGCACCATCAATAGTATTGATGCCGCTTGGCGTGGCGACAATCGCGCCGCTTCCACTGTTGCGCAGGTAGCAAAACCAGTCATTGCCAACAGTCGCAGCGCTGGGCAGCGTAAACGTGCCCGCCGCCCCGGTCCACTTGTACATCTTGGCGCGGTCACTGATGCCGGCTGTGTAGTTTGCGCCAAACGTCGTGACCGGGACAGACTGACTCAGCAGGGTTCCAACAGCAACAATCCCCGTGCCAGCAAGTGCAGATGCATTTGTCTGACTGACTGATGCGCCATACTGAAGAGACTGCCAAGAGCCAGCAGCAGTGGTGTTGTTGGTCAGGTATACCTGCCACAGCGTGCCTGCGGCAACCGTGACCACCTGAGTGCCGACCGAATTGCGAACCGTGAAAGTATGCGCGCCACGGTTGTTGAACAGGATCGTGTTGCCAGTGCCGGTTTTGTTGGCTTCCGGCAGCCGAATGCTGAACCCGCCCGCACTCGGCGTGACATCAATAATTCTGGTTGCAAGGTTCTGGTTGGTCGAGGTCTCTTCTGGCCAACTCAGGACAACATCAGCAGAAAGCGCGATTGCCGAGTAACTGATTTCGCTCGGGTAAATGTTCGCGCCGCCGAACACATCGTTGTAGATCGTCATTACGCTTCACTCCTCGCGGCCGAACGGTCAAGGATGCGCTTGAGATCCTCGCCGCTGAGCGCTTGCGCCGCTCGGTCGTACATCGCTTGCCAAGTCTGGATGCGCTCGTCTTTCTTGAGAAATGGCGCAGCCTCAAGCAACGTGGCATACAGCAGCAGATCCGGCGCGTATTCCGTCAACCAGTTCGTCTGGAATTCGTCATCCAAGAATCGCGGCTGCTCGTAGTACAGGATCTCAAGGGTGTCCGTCGCGTTGGGTGTGGGGGCCAGCAACCAATGCTGGTAGTCGTAGTCTGCGTAATACGCAGGCTTCGCTGTCTGAGCTTCTTCTGACCAATATCCACGGCAGAATTCGTAACTGCGCCCGAAAATGGGCTGGCCGTTGATGGTCATGCTGACAGTGTCGCGCCAGCGGTCGGGCTTGCGATAGACAGCCACGCCAACCTGTAGCGGCGTGGTGACAGCACGAATGAAGCCCTGAACCTTGAGTTCGCGAGCGATGCGCCGCTCGCCCAGCGTCACTAGACGCGGCAGTTGCTCATAGACGATTTGGTCGCTCTCAGCGGTAAACCCACGCTCAAGATAGCGCCGAACATCGTCCAGCAAACTGTCATAGGTCATGCTGTAGCTCATAGCCCCCCTCTCGGTTTGGCCGCTGTTTCAGCACGCACCCAATCGAAGTATGCCTCAGAAGCGTGCCAATAGGCAATTCAGTCAGACAAATATAGTGCGCGCTCGGCCGCGCGGCGTCGCACCAGACCCGGCAGCTTGACCCCTTGAGCGAATACCCACCGAGGGAACTGGTCAGCAGCCCCTTGCCGATCTCCATCAAGCACGCGCCTGCGCAGCGTCGAAATCTCCAGATTGCCTGGGCCGACGTTGAAACTGAAATCAACCAGCGCTGCAAACATCCCCGGAGTCATCTCAACAGGGCACAACCGCCAGACTGCCCTTGCGTGCTTGGCAAGATCATCAATCAGCCATTCATCCGCTTCGGCGCGCGAGATTGACGGATATTTGCTGAGAGACTCCCACTTGTTGCGAGACAATAGTCGTCCCCATGCCTGTGTCGGGAATCCGACAGGGTCATGGTATGGATAGATCAGACCATCCTGGCCAACCCGATGCAGGCCCTCGTACTCTCGCGCAAGGGCCAATGCATGATCAAGCCATTTACCCATCTCGCCGCGTGGTGTTGGTAGACCCGCCAAACACCGCTTTCATCGTGCGCTGGCCGAAGTAGTAACCCAGCACCAGCAGAAGCACCGCCCAGTCCTGCTCGGACCATGTTGCAAGAATCGCTGCCTCTTTGCCCTGAGCGACTGACATCGACTGGAACAGAGTCCACTTGTAGACCATGTAAAAGCCAAACGCGGCATAGGTCACTACCGGTCGCACCATGCCAGTAATGAAGTCCAGCAGCGCAAACAGGTAAAACGCTGGCACGATCACTGCCGCGCCCCATCGAGTGCCCGTTACCCACTCTTTCGCCGCATCAAGAATTTGCACCCCAAACGATTGCTGCGGGATGCGAAGCGTCTGCATCTCGGCAATGTCAGCACGGGCACTGGTCTCTTCCATGCGCCACAGATGCTCCTGCGCGCCCTGCTTGAGCCTGAGTTCCATCAGCGCAAGCTCATGCGCAAACTCTTGCTTGCGCTCAAACCACTTGAAGAGTTGCGGCACAGCAGGGCCGAGGAACCCGGTGATAAAGGACAGGATCTCAAGCATGGGTCACCGCATCAGAAAGATGATGCCAAGCACGAAGATGGCAAACAAACTGGCCATGCAGATGTCCATCATGGTGTAGACATTCATGGCAGTTTCGTCGCATCAAGATCGAAGTACACCGACTGCGTGGCCCACAAGGGATGGCAACGATGCGTTGAGATGACTTGCACCCTGGTAAACGGCTTGCCAGTGCTTGGGATGTCAAACGGCCCCCAAGCAATATTCCCGACGGGAGCGTCAAAAGGCTTGACCTGCAGCAGCAACTGAGCCGGCCCGTCGCCATACGCCACCACGTTGCTGGACACCAGTTCGCATACCCTGCGCTTGTTGTACGTCCCCCAGGCCCGCCATCCAGTCTCGATTTTTTCGATCTTGGTTACTTGGAAGTCTGTGATGACCGGCATGAAACGTTGCTCAATGTGGTATGCCGCCCAAACTACAATGGCAACACCAATCGCTGGCGCAATCCTGTTTAAGAAACCAATCACTTGCCAGCCTCGCGCTTGATTGCTTCCCAAACCGCCAAAGCAGCAAACAGAATCGCAGCCCAGATGCCACCGCTGGCAACCTTTTCGACCACACCCTGGCGGACCTTGTGCCATTGGGTTGCATCGGCAATTGCCTTCTCATGAGCAATGCGGTGCCCGTGCGGGTCGCCGTTTGGGAAGGCATCACCGAAAGACTGCTTCAACCCTGCAAACTGCTTGTCGATGTGCAGCAGCAGATGTTGCTCATGATTCTTGAGGGCTTCGCTAACTGCCTCCTGAATCATCAAGGCCACGCGATCTTCAGTCAGTGTGCCGTTTCGTCGCTCGCGTCCGTCGTATGTCATGACTCAGAATGGTGTCGGTATTCTGGCGGCAAGCCCAATCGATCCATCTCGCTGATATAGGCTCGCTCGCAATGCTTGATGGTCGGCCACTTGTTGTCTCGCGCCGCAATCCAAAGATCCTGTGGCCAGAAGAGCAGATCAATCAGCACCCAAGCGACCCGCCAACGGCCCCAGCAATTCGTGACCTCATCCTTGCGACCGAGACGGAAAGCGCGAGCCGAGATGGTCTCATCGGCCCACCCGGCGAGGATGGCATTGACCAGTTGGTCGACAGCCACAAAGACCTGATGAGCCCAGATGCGTTTCATGACCGGGTGTATATGGCAGGCCACGGGATCGCAGCCATGTTGAATGCGCCGGGGTTAGCTTGAGCCTGCGCAATGGCTTGCTGAGCCACGGCGAAGGTCGAGGTGTCCTGCACTCCTGCGGCGGCAAAAATCTGCTGCGCAAGCGTTGAGGTCATCGCCACAAATGACCCGTCCATAGTCTTCCAGTTGATGCCTGCGGGCAGATTGGACCCCATCAGCAGCAGCCCCAGTTGTTGCGTGCGACTGATAACGTCGCTGTGAAACCACTTGCCATTGACCGAGTAGCCACCTTCTTGCGTGCGCCGGTCCCGCTCCGCCTTGATGGTTGAGACAATCGCCTCGGTGCGTTGTTGCAGTTCTTGAGAGGTTGCAGCCCGTACCACCCAAGTTTGCTGCCAGCGCCCCGCAACTTGCTGCGGCACCCCTTCGTCAACCGATTGGCTGATCTGATTGTGGTCTGGGCGCGGCGTAACTGCCACTGGATAGACGCCCCATCGCGCAAGATCCTGCTCTGTCGGACTTGCGGGGAACGACACCGTGGGGTTGTCTCGACGCAGTTGCGTGATGCTGTAGGGGTACGTTTCGATCTGGCCGTTGCTGATTTTGATGTACATCGACATTCGTTTCTCCTACGCTGCAAGCCGCAACGCGAGTTTGTCTTGCAAGGCTTGACGCACCGCCGCCATCGGCGCATCCCAGTTGCCATATTGGGTTTGCCGAAACAACCGAACCGCGTCGTACCAGACGGATCTTTCGCCAGGTTTTGCCCACGCATAGTACGGCATCACAGGCACGATGACCCATGTTTCCTTACCAAGCGCAGCGGCAAGGTGGGCAATGCTGGTGCAGCTAGTAATGACCAGATCCAGCCCCGCGAGGATGCTCGCGGTGTCTTCAAACGTCTTCATCTGATCGCGAAGATCCGCAAACGGCAGGCCGTCAATAAGGTCTTCGTCACGCTGCAAGCTGTACAGCGTCACGCCTGGGATGTTGTGCAGATCAATCAGCGGCTGGGGGTCGAACCTTCGGTGCTGCTGGTGCTCAAACTCGGGGTTGCCAGCCCACCGAATGCCGACCTTCAACGTGCCGGGTTTTGCGTACAAGGAGCGCGGCTCGGCAGTCATATACGCCTGACCGGGGAAGTTGTGCGAGTCGTAGCCAAGGATATGCGCCGCCGACATTGACGGCACCCAGTAGTCGTAGTGGACGTAAGGGGTTGCGCCGTTGTCGATGCAGATGAACCCGTGGCGGGAGAACAGCGGCATCAGCGACGGGTGGCAAGAGATGACAACACGGGCGCCCCGGTCGGCAAAGTCCTGCGCAAACCGGAAGTTCATGATCTGATCGCCGAGTCCGTTTTCGCACCGGAACAGCAGCGTCTTGCCAACCAGAAACTCATCACGCCAGATGGGGCCAGGAATACGCGGCAGCCCGAAGACATTGATGAACCTGCCCGCATCCATCATGGACAAGCCTTTGTTGAGCCTGCCATGCCTCATCTCATGCCAACCGAGGTTGAAGACCACCCGCGCATCATCTTGCTCGGGGTATGAGCGCAGGATGTCCTCAGACATTTCGGGATGTCCGTTGATACACGCTGCGAGCGCGATGTCGAGTGGGTGTTTCATGGATTTTGGAGGGCGGCGGCGGATGCTGAATTAATGCCAGATGCAGCAGATTCCCAAGAAGTCAAAGCACCAATTTGGACGGGAGAGGATTTACTAACCGTTGTGCCGTCACCTAGCCTGCCGTTTGTTGCGAGGCCCCATGCCCAAATAGTTCCATTGGTTTTAACTGCGTAGCCAGTGGTGGACCCCCCAGCAACTTGCGCCCAATCAGACAGCGTACCAATCTGGACGGGAGAGGACTTATTAACGGTAGTGCCGTCGCCTAGAGCGCCGTTTGATCCACTTCCCCATGCCCAAATAGTTCCATCAGTTTTGATTGCGTAGCCGGTTGCGTTTCCTCCAGCAACTTGCGCCCAGTCAGACAGAGCGCCAATCTGGACAGGAGAAGATTTGTCAACGGTAGTGCCGTCACCTAGCCTGCCATTAGCTCCAACTCCCCATGCCCAAATAGTTCCATTGGTTTTGACTGCGTAGCCATTGGAGCTACCCCCGGCAACTTGCGCCCAGTCAGACAAAGCCCCAATCTGGACGGGGGAGGACTTGGTGACAGTTGTGCCGTCACCTAGTTGGCCGCTTGTTCCGACTCCCCACGCCCATAGCGTGCCGTTAGCCTTGACTGCATAGCCACCGCTGCCACCCGCAGCAACTTGAGCCCAATCAGACAGTGCGCCAATCTGAACAGGAGAAGACTTGCTAACATTGGTGCCGTCACCTAGCTGGCCGCTTGTGTTGAGTCCCCATGCCCAAATAGTTCCATTGGTTTTGACTGCATAGCCAGTGCTATTCCCTCCGGCAACTTGAGCCCAATCAGACAGCGCACCAACTTGTACAGGAGATGAACGAGGGTTGATCGTGCCATCGCCAAGTTGGCCGTTATCATTACGGCCCCAAGTCCATAAGGTGCCGTTGGTTTTGATAGACGCTGTAAAACCCCCGTTTTGAGCAACAACCGCCCAGTCAGACAGCGCGCCCACTTGGACCGGGGAAGAAAAAGATCCGCCTAGCAACCCTGTTCCGGGAGCCGAGCCCCATGCCCAAAGAGCGCCGCCGCCGGTTTTGATAGAAAAGCCAGCATTACTGCCCGCTGCTATTTGCGCCCAGTCGGATGAAGATCCAATTTGAACCGGTGAAGATTGGGTAACGGCAGTGCCGTCACCTAGCTGGCCGACTCCGTTAAACCCCCATGCCCAAATAGTTCCATTAGTCTTGACTGCATAGCCACTATCACCTGCATTTGCGCTAGCAACTTGAGCCCAGTCTGACAGCGCTCCAATCTGGACGGGAGAGGATTTGCTGACAGTAGTGCCGTCACCTAGCTGGCCGTTTGTTCCGAGTCCCCACGCCCAAATAGTTCCATCAGTTTTGACTGCGTAGCCAGTGGAGAACCCTCCAGCAACTTGCGCCCAGTCAGACAGTGCGCCAATCTGGACAGGTGAGGACTTGGTGACAGCAGTGCCGTCACCTAGCTGGCCGTTTGTTCCGACTCCCCATGCCCACAAAGTGCCGTTGGTCTTGACTGCGTAGCCAGTGCTAGTCCCCGCAGCAACTTGAGCCCAATCCGACAGAGCCCCAATCTGGACGGGAGAGGATTTGCTGACAGCAGTGCCATCACCTAGCTGGCCGTTTGTTCCGACTCCCCATGCCCACAAAGTGCCGTTGGTCTTGACTGCGTAGCCAGTGCTAGTCCCCGCAGCAACTTGAGCCCAATCCGACAACGCTCCAATCTGGACGGGAGAGGATTTGCTGACAGTAGTGCCGTCGCCTAGTTGGCCGCCTGTTCCTGCTCCCCATGCCCACAGAGTTCCGTTGGTTTTGACTGCGTAACCTGTGGAGGAGCCACCAGCAACCTGCGCCCAATCAGACAAGGCACCAATCTGCACTGGAGAGGATTTGTCGACTGTAGTGCCGTCGCCAAGTCGGCCGCTTGTTCCGAGGCCCCATGCCCACAGAGTGCCACCTGTTTTAACAGCTAACGTAAAATTGGCCCCTCCCGAAACGCTAGCCCAATCCGTTGATGTGCCTACCTGTTTGGGATTGGTTTCATTCCCAGCCTGCCCATTGCCAACCTGCCCCCAAGCGTTGTCTCCCCACAGGTATAGCTCATACCCGCCACCACCAGCAGGCACATTCCCAGCAGCAGCTTGCAGATGTTTCGATAGCATCTCTGATCCTCAAGCGTAGCTGCCCACGACCGCGCCATAAAGCGTCGTGGAAACCTTCCAGAACACCAACGTGTCGGCAGCAGTAAGCGTCGGCGCGACATTGCCAGCCGAAGTCACCCATGTAATCGTCGGCCACCCCACCGTGTAACTCGCACCATTGGTCAGCATCAGCACAATGCTCTGCCCCGCGCTTAGCGAGTCAGTGAACGTCGGATTGCCCGTCAGCGCACAAGTTTGGATGCTTCCGCTGGTCGGGTTCAGCGCAATGCTGCCCGTCGTGCCAAGCGCGAAAACCTGCTCGGTATACCCCTTGTTAAGCGTCAGCGTCTCAGCCGTTTTGTTGGTGAGCGTCTGCGTGGCATCGGTGCCGACAATCGTTGTCGTCGCATCAGGCGCAGTCAGCGTCCTGCTTGCCGTCAGCGTCCCTGGTTGAAACGTCACCCGGTAACTGCTTGACCCACCCGCGCGGCCCGCAACAATGATGCCGTCTTGCGTCGAGGTGCCAGTCCCAAAGGTCTGCCCCGTCGCGTTGTAGAAGGTGTTGGCGCCTGTGAATGCGTTGTTGCTTGCTGCAACCACATCCCCCGCTGCGCCGGCGCTGGATGCCAAGAGCTTAACCGTACCGCCGGCATTCTTGAAGTAGAGCTTTTCGTCGTTCAAGTTGATGGCAAGCTCGCCATCCGCAAGATTGCCCGAGGTTGGCTGAGCAGACGCAGTCGTCGTCCGATACAGTTGAATTGGTGTGAAGCCAGATTGCGCCATGATTTACCCTCAGAACGTGCCGCCGTCCAACGCACTCCAAGTCGGGGCGCTGGTGCCGTTGCTTTTGAGTACCTGACCAGCAGTGCCCGCCGCAGTGAAGGCGTATGCCGTGCCGGTGCCGTAAGAGATCCCGCCCGCAGCCGGGGAGGCCGTGCCATTGGTGCCACCATTGGCAATCGCCAGCGTCCCACCAGCAGTGATCGTGCCGCTGCTGGTGATGGGGCCGCCCGTAAACGTCAGCCCGGTCGTGCCACCAGACACATCCACTGATGTGACCGTGCCCAGCGGGTTTGCGGACCACTGAAATGCGCTGCCAGACCATTCCAGGTAAGTGTTCGACACCGTCGGCGCAACAATGAACGAGGTCGCGCCTGCACCCGTGTTGTACGGGATGCGATTGGCCGCGCCTCCTGCAATGTTAGTTGCGCTGCCCGCCGCAAGCGACGACTGCGCAATATTCTCCCAGCGCAGATCGGTGCCATCGTAAACGATGACATCGCCATTGTTCAGCGTGCCAAACTGTACGTTGCCATCAGTGCCCCCCAGCGCAGATCCATAAACTGGGCGCACGAAAAGGATGCCGTTGCTGGTCCCAACGTGGACAACCGCCGCCACCAGAGCAATTGCATTAGGTGTATTGGGCTTGTTTTTAGTAAGCCCGCCAGTAACAGCAGGGTTGTAGTAAAGAACCTGCCCCTGTGTCCACGATTCAACGCCGCCAGTCGTATTGATGTTCTTGACCTCGCCAAACGAGGTCACGAATATCCAGTCGTTGTTGACACCGCTCTCGTCGGCAATCCCGAGAATATAGTTGGATTGATCCGGGGCTAGCCCTGTGGCCGCTGCGCCAATCAACCCTCCAGACGACCCAAGGGTGCCGGCAAACATCACAACCTGACCCTTGGTAATCGACCCCGAACACTTCACCCGGTAGAACTGCTCTTGTCCAATGTGCTGGACGACAGAGCCATTCATCTGGAAGACCAGCGTCTGAAACTGGTCTGTGTTGTCGTAGTAAATCTTCCCCGTTGCGTCTGAGGGCAACGGCGACAAAGCAGCATCAAACTGGATGAAGTCAGGCGAACTGATGCCGCCCGTCACCGACACCAGCGAAGTGATGTCATTGTTGGCGCCGGTCACCGCTGCACTAAGATTCGCACGCGCGCTGGTTGCGTTTGCGGCGCCTGTCCCGCCGTTGGCCACCGCCAAGGTGCCCCCCAGCGTCAGCGTGCCAGTCGTGGTGACCGGCCCGCCACTAAACGTCATGCCGGTCGTGCCACCAGACGCATCAATGCTGGTGACCGTGCCGCTGGCTTTGATAGCCCACTGGAATGCCGATCCTGACCACTCCAAGATCGTGCTGGCAACCGTCGGGGCGACCGCAAAGGCAGTGACCCCGGCACCCGTCTGATACGCAATCCTGTTGGCCGCGCCTCCAGCAATGTTGGCAGCAGACCCAACAGACAGACCAGAAGCAGTCCCAGTCAGACCAGTACCTGGGCCGCTAAATTGCGTGCTTGCAGTAATCGTCGTGCCAGTTACCGCCGCCGCAGACGCCGCCCCAATCGTTGTGCCGTCAATCGCGCCACTGTTGACGTCAACATTGGTCAGCGTCTTGCCATCAAGCGTGGTCGGGATGTCAGCATTGACCAGCGCGCGAAAGACAGGATCATCAGCAGGACCGCTAGTCGGCCCAGCAAACACATAGTTTGCTGTCTGCGGGCTCACAACCAGCGCCGAGCCCCAAGAAGGAGCCCCAGTTCCGCCAGACACCAGAACCTGCCCCGCCGATCCCACCGGACCAACATACAGCCCGTCTGCACCACTCCAGATGATGGCACCGGCATCAGCCACCAAAGAGCGCGCCGTGCCCCCTTGGTCAAGAGGCAAAATGCCGTTGATCTGATTCTGGTCAGACAGATCCACCGCAGGGTGCTGGTGGTCTTCTCGCGCCGCTTTGGTCGCGACTCCAACGGCGCCTGATCCGTCGACAACCAGAGGCGTGACGGAACTGAAATCAATGTCCACCGTGACATCAGATCCCAGCGTGCCGCCGCCCGTAAGCCCCGTGCCCGCGATTACCTGCCGAGAGTCAGGCACATAACCGCTGATGACAACAGGCACAGCCCCAGCCGAAGTCACGCGCCCTTTAGCGTCAACGGTGAACACCGGGATGGTGGTTGCGCTTCCGTAAGTCCCAGGCGTGACACCTACATTCGCAAGCTCAGTTGACCCAACACCACCGGGCGCAATGCTAAGCGTGACGTTGTTGGTCAGTTGGCCGCCGCCAGCCATGCCGGTGCCAGCAATAACCTGCCGAGTCACAGGCACGCCCGCTACCGCAAGAAGATCCCCGACCCGGATCTGATAGTTGTTGCCCTGATACACAATCAGCATCAGGCTGTTCTCGTCGGCCACCGGCGCGACGGGCAACTGCGTGATGCGAGTCGGGATCAGATTGCTGGGGACACTCATGAGTCAAAGCTCCAGATACTCGTCGCCGTTCTCGGTGATGATGAACTGGTCGCCTTGCTCCTGAATCAGCCCGGCGGGGCGCGTCGCGATAGATGTATCGGGACGGGTGAACGGTAGCACGATTTGGTCCGGGCGGCGAGGCGCGAGTCGATAGGGGTCATACTGGTCGCGATCCGCCTCGCAAACCATCAGCCCCGGATAGTTAGGGTCAGGGGCCAACTCGGACAGGAACATTTTACGCGAGCATCGACCACAGATGCCGATGCCGTATGTTGGCTGGCCGCTGGGGTCTAGAAATCTGCTCACTTCGTATATGCTCCGATGCCCGGATTGATTTGAATCACTGACCCATCGTTGTCGCCATCCCACGCGGCCTGCAATGACATGGTCGCGCGCTGCTCCAGTACCGGCACCAACCCCGCATCAACCGACGGAGTCTCTGCCGCAACGCGCGCAGCCAATCCGTTGATGATGGCATCAAGCCAGCGGCGCGGGACTTCAACCTCTTGCCGCAAGTTCTCAGTGTCCATGATCTGACGATGCCGCCAGAGCACAAGCACTGCCTGCTCAGCAGCGCTGAAGGGCGCAGGCCACAGGTACACCACAGGCTGCGCCACATTGCGCTGAAAGTAGAAGCTTGTTGGCCGGCCTGGGAATACCTTATTCGACTGGTTGACGTAACTGTCGCGGTTCAGTTGCCCAAGAGGGATGTCCTGCGGCAGATTGCCCAGCGTCACAGCCGTATAGTTGAGCGGGCTGCTTGCCGTGATCCTGAATCGATTCGCAGCAAGAGCGCCAGAAATCTCGTACCAGACAATCTCGCCGGCAGTGGCCGTAGCACTGGACGACCCAACCGTCGTCCAACTGATGCCGTCAGCGCTGGTTTGAAACGTCACAGGCACCGCAGCCGACGCCCACTTGATGCCAATCTGGTTCACCGTCGTGGGCGACGAAAACACGACAGTGCGACTGGTAGATGTGGTCGTGACAGTGCCGTCAAGCAGTTGCAGCGTTCTGTATAGCAGATTGAGAACTTCAACCGTGCCAGCAGGCAGCGTGACCAGCGGCTGATTCTCATACATCGGCAGCAGCACGCGGTCGATGCACCAGCTAGGCGTGCGCCGATTGGCAAGCTCATCGAGCATGAACCGCAGACTTTGCAGCGCATACGTCTGCATCTCTGCGGTAATAGACTGCGCAGGCAGTCGGCAGCGCCGGAAGGCGTGCTCAACCACCTGAACAGCGCTGGTGGTCTCCAGTCCGACGCTGCCGGAAAAAGCCATTGCTTAGGCCCGTTTCTTTGACGCGCGCGACTCGCTCAGCGCAATCGCAATCGCCTGCTTCGGGCTTTTCACGACCTTGCCGCTACCGCCAGAATGCAGCTTGCCTTCCTTGAATTCGCGCATCACGGTGGCGATTTTGGCTTGCCCGCCCTCTTTATACGCGGGAATCATCGGCTCGCGCGGCGCCACGGGCATCCGGCGACGCACGCCAGGATTCTTGTTGCCTTGGATGCCAAGGCGCGAAGCATCGCGCAGCATCCCGAGACCGCCAGCAGGAGCCCGCACCGCTTCGCGCTGCACCGACTCACGCTTTTCCATCGTCGGCGTAGCCATGATCTCTTTGCGAGCCATCGCCGAAATGGCCGGCGACATCTTGCCGCCCTTCGCAGCCATCGCCTTGCCGCCGTGCGCGAGCTTGGTCATCGGCTTGCCAGGGTGCATTCCCTTTTCGTGCTTGTGGACCGCAGCTTTGATCATCGCTTTGTCCTGCGCGATGTCAGCCGCGCCACCCTCGGCATAACACGACTTGCCGCCAGCCATGTAAGCCTGACCACCGCGCTCATACCCCTTGACGAAAGTCTTTTGCGGGCCGAAGTCGAACTCTTTCACATACTTGAGCGTCTTGCCCATTTCAAACTCCTCACGGGGTAGCGTAGGTCTTGATAGCCTCGATGATAATCGTGTACCGATCACCCCCGGCCGCGCCCACAGTCGTAAACGCCACATCCCCCGTCTTGCCAGTGCCGGCATTGTTGGGGATGCCACCAAATGAACTGTAGTCCATCAGGTAGAACTGATTTTCGGGGATCGTCTCGCACACAACATCCAACGTGGCATCCCACAGGATGTCAACGCTCATGCCCTGCGTTTGAGCCCAGACCTTGTTGATCTTGACCCCGTTGCACGCATACCCGGAGGCATTTGAGCTGAGCGTCGAAACGTCAATCTTGACGACAGCAGACTCTCCCGTGCCGTCCGAGATGTTCGTAAACTTGCCGATGAACAGACGCTCACCATCAAGGATGGTTTGCGAGGTAACTGCGTCAGCCATTGTTGCTCTCCACAGGCACTGGATCAGGCAAACCAAGGTCCGAGAACTTCAACCCGCTGTCCTGCTCTGGCAGATTCAGTCGCGCAACCAGTGCCTGCATGGTGTCAATAGCCGCCTGCGCAGCCACCGCTACATCATGAGCATGATTGCGCTGCGCGGTCATCTTGGTGATTTCCGCAAGCAGGAATTCCTTGGTGATCTGCATGGTTAGAGCGTGTCCGACACCATCAGATAGTAAGGCGTGCCCGATGCGTTTTTGATCGCGACGACATGGGTCACAGCCGCCGCCGACTTTGTGGCGATCATCGCATTCGGCAGTTGCGCGAAGGTGTCGATGGTGCCCGTGCCGCTGTTCGTGCAGCGGATGTAGCTCGCATTGGTCCAGGTGCCGCCAGACGCGAAGTCGCTATCCAGTTGCAGCGCGGCAATCGTGCCGCCAGGATTGGTCGAGCTGCCACCCAACGTCAAGCGCAGTGCGTTGCCGGCGCCGGAAACGGTGCCCGATCCGTTGATGCTCAGCGAGATGTGCGCGCCGTTGACGGTGCCGCCGGTCGCAGCGTTGGCACCCGTCACACGGGTAAACGCGCGCATCGTCTCGCCCGATCCAGTGCTGGTGATGTCCAGCCGGCTGTATTGCAGACGGGTATCACCGCTGGCCGCCGAACTGGTGGCGTAAGAACTGGAGATGTTGCCATCGGTCGTGACCGAAATCGGATCGGACGCGGTGCCGCCGATGAAACCGTTGTCAGACCTGACCGGGCCGGAGAAGCGAGTTTGAGCCATTAGAGCGCCCCTTTGAGGTGATGGTACTTTAAGGCCAGCCTGCGCACCGAACTGGTGTCTGAACCCAGGCGTCTAGCCCGTTCTGCATAAGACATTTCAGGATTCTCCAGAATGAAACGCAGCTTGGCAACAAACTTCGGGTCCGAGTGAAAGCGTGCCATTTGCGCCTTTGACAACGTTTCTCTATACGCCGCGCTTCTGTAGTCAAAGGTTGCTGCCCTGCGCCCTAGCTTGATGCGCTCGCGGGCTTCCGAAGTGTGCTTGCGCTGAGATATCAGCATCACCCCAGCATCGTCAAACCATACCGCTCCCCGCTCAAACGCGCATTCAAGCCTGCTCAACTCCTCCAAGCTTTCGCATTCAACTTCAATCTCGCCACGAAACACGCTTGCCCCATACTGGTCATAGGCAATCTGAAGATGCCTGTTCGTGTGTTTACCAAGCTTGAGCAACCGGAAATGCTCGCGCAGTCGTTTTCTGACCCTTCGCGACTGACCCACATAACACTGCTTCGTCACTTCGTTGACGATCTTGTACAACCCACAGACATCACTTTTGTAAGGCATAACAGACTGGTGCCTGCCATATTGCAGACATGAAAAAGCCCTGCCAGCGCTAGGTTGGCAGGGCTTGTATCAATCCCGGTCAAAGCCGGGATTTTGGTTCCTACACGCCGGGTGTGCCGTACACCCCGCGCGGGTCGGTCCATCCGAACGTATAACGCTCGGTGGCTTTGTACCGCATCGAATCGGTCTCGAAGTCGCCTTCCATGCTCTTTTCCAGACCACGGCGCATCATGAGCTTGAGTCCCTCGGGCGCGTCGGTCTGAACCCACCAAGCGGTGGTCGAGGTGATACGAGACAGGTTCGCCTGACCTTCGGACAGCAGACCCATCGACTTCACCGGGTTGATGTCGTTGTCAGCGGTGCCGGTACGCAGTACAGACTTGAGCAGCACTTCGGCCTGGAAGACGTTGCTCGGACCCGTGACGATCTTGCGCGGGGTCAGCCGGATACGCTTGCCGTTGTTGTCGGTGGCGTTGCGGATCTGGATGAGCAGTTGCTCAAGCGAGGTCTGGCTCAGCGCGGCCGGCGTGGTCAGCAGGTTGCTGAACGTGCCGTTCACGATGGGGTGGTTGTTGGCCACCAGCGCCACACCGTCGCCACCCGGATACGAACCGTTGAAGGCCCGATTCAGGATGTTGGCGCCCAGCGTTTCTTTCGTCTCGATCAGCGACTGCGCGAGGTGCTTCGCGTAGGTCTGACCAATCCGAATGTGATCGCCGTCCTCCACCAGGACTTTGGTCAGGCTGAATGCCAGACCATAGACTTTGTAGAGGTAGCGCTGAAGGAACAGCACGCCACCCGACTGGTAGGTGACCGCCATGCCGTCAGGCAGTTCCGGCGCCGCACCGAAGCCGTACAGGACGGGCTCCTCGTGGTAGTTGCGCGGAATGCCTTTCTGCTCGCGGAACACTTGGTTCCACTCATCAGCACGCTGCTCATAAACCCCATCGAAAACTTCGTTCAGGATGGGCTCGACGACCGACCTAAAGTCGGTACTGCGCATTGGAGTTGCCATTGCTCAGCCCCCCTTTAGACCGAGTTCACCGCAGCTTTGTAGTGATGTTCGTTGATGCGAACAGTCGCCACCACATAAGCGTCGGTGAGGGAGTCGTTGATGTTGTAGGCAAAGCCAGTGATCTGGAATTGCCCGCTGGTCGCCTGGATGACGGAGAGTTTGGTGGTGCTCAGCCCGGTACGGGTGCTGCCACCCGGCGAGGCCACCGTCCAGTCGCACTCCTCGCCAACCGCAGTCTGCACGGTGGTGCCGGCCGACGGGTTGTCGTACTGCACATCGAACAGCGTCTCGGGGTCGTCATAGACCCAGGCGACGATCTCGGTGGCAGTGGTCGAAGCAGGCCAGTAGGGCGAGATGGTGGGCTTGCCCGACGAATCGAGGTACTGACAGCCGGCGAAAATGCCGAGCAGAGCAATCCCGTCGGTAGTGCCAGCACGGGTACCATCGCTGGTGCCAAGTTGGACCACCCCGTTGTCGGTCAACTTGACCGGATCGCCACTGAAGACGTTGTGTCCGTAGCCAGTGGTGATCGTATATGCCTTCGGCCGCATCTGCCCGCTGTTGTGAAACGAGGGGCGGAAGCCGAACGGCGCGCTGATCGCAGACATTCGATACTCCTTGTTTGATGGTTAGGAGAGGTCGAAAAGAGCCTCTCGGTGTTCGCCCATTGCCAGATTGCCATCGCCCACTTGTAGCCGCGACTTGGACGCACGCGCTTGTTGTTCGAGGAAGTCAGCCGTGTCGGTGAGCTTCTCTTCCTCGCGCATCGGGGCGTCGTGGTGCGCCTCTTTCATGTACTTTTCGTACAGAGAGATTGGCAGCTTGAATGCGAGCATCTCGTTGACACCAATGAGCCCAGCCCAGTCGCCCGTTTTGAGCGTGGCGTATTCCCAGCCGGGAACGTCTTCCGGCTTCACAGGCTCATAGCCAAGGCGGATTCGCATCTGAATGCTGTCGCGCGGATTCGTAGTGGTCAGCCAGCAGGTATGCCAGCCGGGGATCTTCGGCAGATCAGGTAGGGACGATTGAAAAAACTGCTGACGGAACATCTCAACCCGCTCATCGTCAGTGATTTCGCGATTTTGCGTGATAGCGCGATCTTCCATCGCGCGGCTCCCACGACCTTCGCCAGCGGATTTCCTCAGACGTTCATCATTCATTTGGCTCGCTCCTTGCAGCGATTGGTTGGATTCTGTGCTTGATTTGGCAAAAACGCAACAGCGTTGAGTTAAGCCCGATTCTGGCGGTCGTACTCCGCATACCGCTTGACGTACTTGGAACGCAGAACCGGGTCGTCCCACACCCCCGCGTCAATCAGCGCTTGCTTGCGCTCAGGGCTGATGTAAACCTCGCGGCGCGTTGTAGCAGGCGCGTGCTCACGACCAGAACCAACCGCAGGGCCGCCTCGTTGCGAGCGCGAAGTTTCAGGCGCAGCCTTGAACTTGTCAGGCAGGCGGCGAGCAGCACGCTTGCGCAGTTCAGCCCAGTATTCGGCGCTTTGCGGGTTGAACCCATCACGCACCAGTGCCTGATCAATGGCCAGCACAATGGCCGAATCTTCATCGCGCCCCTGCGGGTCGTACCAAGAATTATCAGCCAGGAATTGCTGCGCATGGCCCATCGTCAATGAGTCGATGGCGGGAGCTTGCTGTTGCTGCTGCTGGATGGAGCCCGCGTATTGCTGCTTCTGGTAGGCCAGTTGCTGGGCGCGGATCTGCGCCGCATCGCGATACTTCAGCGCTTGGGCAACATCCTCGCCATTGCCGGCCGCTACTGCCTTGGCAATGACTTGCTCGGCCATCGACGCTTCCTGCTGAGCCCGCGCTATCTCAGCATCCAACCCGCGCAAGTCAGCGGTATACGCCCGCTGCTCCTGCGCGCTTAGCCTGCGCTCAAGGTCATCATTGCGCTTGCGCAGGAAATCCATCTCAAGCTTGTCACGCTTGATCGCCTCATCGCGACGCTGCTTGCGCTCAAGCTTTTCCTGCCGGCGCCGCTCGCGAATCGCTTCTCGCTCATCATCGGTGCCGTCATCATCCTCAGCCTGCGCAATAGGTGCATCATCCTGATCGTCGTCTTCCGACGCAACAGGCTCATCAACGATAACAATCTCTTCGTTATCGTTCTGGTCAGGGTCTTGCTCAGTCAGTGCGTTAGCCATAGCTCACCTCGTTCAGATGAATGCGCGGATCGCCAGCGGGTCGCCTTCGACGCGCCCGATGATATCCAGATCGTTGAAGATCACGAACAGCGCAGATTCGCCATCCTTGACAGGAACCTCCCAGCGGTCGCCGCCATACTTGGGCACGCGGACAAAATCACCCGCTTTGCACCAGTCGCCCTCGGGCCACGATTCTTGCGTGTTGCGATTCTTGAAGGCCAGCGGGCCGACAGAAACCACCAACCCTACCTGCGTGTTCCAACGCTCGGTGTCACGCGAGCCAGAATCGATGATGATCCCGCTGGCGGTTTTGGTCTTGGGGGTGCGGATCTGAACCAGCACGCGGCTCCCGAACGGCTGCACCCCAGGCGATACTTTGGGGAAAGCCTCGGCCAATGCGTGCTCATAGGTCTGGGTCACTGTTACGCTCCTCTTGCAGAAGACTGAGTAAGATGTTGATGGAGATTTCGTAGCCGGCAACGACTCCCGAACGGAAGCCAAACTCAAAAGCGTCCCGCTGGTTTGGACGCTGCAATGATGTCAGCGCATAGGCGGCTTGTTCAGCCTTCAAACGCGCAAGCAGCCGGTCTGGCAGGTTAGTCATCGGACGCGCATCACGCCGGACACTTCGGCGAGGTGGCACCCTTGGGCGCAGCCGGCAGCGTTTGGCCGGTGACCTTCTCGCCCGCAGCCATGCGGTGCTTCTGTTTGACGTAAGGGCCGGTCATCGGCACCGTGCCGGGTTTGGGTTTGTCAGCCATCATTCACTCCTGATTACCGGGTGCCGGGGTTGATGCCCGTACCCGTTGAAACGGCGATACGCTCGCCGGTTGCGATCTCTGCCATCGCCAAGCGCATGGCAGTGTCGTTGTCAGCCGTGTTCATGCGCTCGCGCGCAGCAATTTCGGCGCTAGTACGCTGGTTCTCGGCAAGCTGCCGCATTTCCTCCTGCCGCATACGCTCCATGCGTTCGCGCTCACGGTCGTTCAGTTTCTGCTGCTCAGTCTGAGCCTGTTGCGCAAGTCGCTGCTGCTCAATCTGAGCCTGTTGCGCAAGTCGCTGCTGCTCAGCCTGCGCCCGCTGGGCAATCGATGCCTGCTGGATCTGCGCGCCAAGTTGCGCAACCTGCATCGAACTGTCAGGCGGCATCGGGGGCTGCGGCTTGAACTGCTCAGCAAACTGCGTGATCTGCGCAAGCTGCTGCGCAAACTGGCCAAGCTGCGCCTCAATCACTTGCTGCACCTGAAGGATGACAGCAACCTCCTGCTCAGGCTCAGCAGAAATCAGGTTGTCGTCAGTCGCTCGCTTGACCGCGTTTTGCGCCTCAGTCATGTAGTAGTTCAGCAGATGATCGCGCAAGTGCTGCGACATCGGCCAGAAATAGCTTCGCTGAATCGCCGGATTCATGCCAAACAAGGGCGAATCCAGGAATGCAAGATGCGTGCGGATGTGCGCAATGTGATCCTGCTTGGGCAGGACATACACAGGCTGACCAAGCGCAGCAGCAACATTCTCGCTCACAGGGTCTCGGTCGTCCTGCCCAGGCTGAGGTTGCAGCACATCGTTGGCCGGCACCTTGAGCGCCCGCAGGAACATCTCCTCGACCTTGCGCTGGTCGTACATCTGCGGAAGAGTCGCCGCGCGCTGAATGATTGCCTGAACCTGGGCGAAGCGCTGAGCCTCGCTGAAGATCGCCGGGTCGCTGACCGGGATGACATCAAGCGGGCCGTCAAAGTCTTCAGGATCAACCTCAAGCCCGTTGTCATAGCCCTCAAGCATCTCCTCGGTCAGATATGCCGAGTTGATGCGATGCAGGATCTTCAGAACCCGCGCCATGCTGTTATGCAGGCGCGAATGGATGCTGCTGAAGACCACCATGCCCTGCTCAATGAGCGCAAGCGTGGTGCCAACGGGTTGGTTGGGATTCTGGTCGGACAGCTTCTCAAACGAGGTTTGGACGACACCCTTGCCCGCTTCGACCAAGAATCCCAGCAGTTGGAACAGAACCGGGCTCGGCGGGTTGAACGGCATCCCCATGACCAACTTGCGGATGTCGTCAACCAGCGCGCCGCCTTCAATCTCGGCAACCTCGGTGGGCTGGACGTTGATCGTCTGCCCGTTAGGGCCGCCCTTGAGCTTGAGCAGCGTCGGGATGTTCTGGATGTGGGCGCTGTCCAGCAGCGCACGCAGCGCCCCGGTGGCTGCACCAGACAGCCCGCCGATCATATGGGTCAGGCCGATGGGATATGCCCCGCGCCACGGGACGAACGGGAACTCAACCATCCATTCAAGTTCGCGCTGCATGGGATCGTCAGGCTCCCAGTTGCGGTAAAGCGCAAGCGCTTTGCCTGACGACTTGTCGATGGTGATGATGTAGGGCGCAGGGTCGTCGTTTTCGATCTCAAGCCGGGTGCAAATCTCAAAGACAGTGCGCAGCCCATCCTCGTTGTAGCTGCTGTCTTTGCGACCCTCAATCTTGTCGTTGGCGCGCGACGCCTTGCTGAACTCAGGCTCGCCGGGAGCGGTCCAGTCAACGTCCCGATACATCCCAGACTTGACCCTGCGCGCATACTCGGAGCGGGTCACATACTGGACATGAGTCTTGCGCTCGGCCGAGTAAAAATTCGTTGCGGCAAACGGCAGGTATACGTCATCGATTGCCACAAACTCAGCGGTCGGACGCTGCTGCGATGCCGACCACATGACCTTGAGATACTGCCCGCCTCCCAGCGGCAGTTGCGTGGACAGTTGTTCAAGCTCACCGCGAAACTCGGGCACCTGTTCCGTCAACTGCCAGTTCATGAACTCGGTCTTGCGCTGCGCGCGGTCAACCTTTTCCTTGTCCTGCTCGCCAAGGATCTTCGCTTTGACCGGCCCCGATGGCGGGAACACTTCCTTCATGAAGCGTGCCGAGAAGTCCACGCACGCCTCGACCAGCATCGGATGAACGACCTTGTTGGCGCCGCTGAACTGCGCGCCACCTGGAGCATCGTCGCCCAGGCCCGTGCGGCGCAGGCCCTCCTCGTACTGCTTGTCGCGCTTCTCGCGGGCTTCCTTGTCGCGCTCGATCTTGTCCAGAAGATCGGTCACGATGTCAGACAGGACCGCTTGGTCTACTTCGTCCACGATGTTGGCGAAGTGCTCGACATTGCGCTCGCGCTGCTGCTCGTTTTCGAGCCGCACGACTGCGCCACCGTCTTCGGTGTCTTCGACCTCAAGCTCTTCGTCTTCCAGCGGCACCATGATGCCGTTGGTATCGTCATCGTCTTCGGGCATTTGGTCAGGCGGCATCGATTTCTTCCATCAGTGCGGCAGCGCGGGCATCCACTGCGGCTGGGTCGTATTCGAACTCGGAGCGGACGATACCACCTTGGGCGTAAGTTTGGACGGCGCCGCCTTTGTTGTACAAAAACCCCTTGCCAGTGATGAAGTCTTCCATGACTCGCAGCGGATTGCGACCCGTTTGCTCAGCAGTACGTCGAATCAAGCGCTCAAGGTTGTCAACGTATAGTTCAGGTTTGGTTTTGAGTGCAGTCACATCTGCTGACCCATACCAACCAAGAGCTTGAGCCTCTGCCGGCTCAACGCCAAACCGCTTTGCTCCTCGCTGCCAAAGGTCTTCAAACCCAGCGTACTCCGAACCTTCGGGAGCGGCTTCCCAAAAACCAGGGCGGTCTTTGGCTTGTTTGAGAGTCAGTTGCTTGGATTCAAACATTTGACGCGGGAAATATTCCGCAGTCTTTTCGCCTGTGTCTTCATCTTTTTCGACCAGCTTGCTTACAAGCCAACGGGGGTCGCCAACCTCAATAACCGGCCCGCGCACTGCGTTGACATCAACAGTCACCGGGCGCAAATTGCCTTGCAGGTTTCTGTAAAAAGTCCCAAGTTTGCGCTCCGGCGGCAGCACCCTCTCAGTGTCGCCTTTGGCAATCTGGACGCCGCGCTCAAAAATATCTCCCTGCGCAAGCGAACCATAGCCTTTGGGGAACTCGATTGGAGTTCCTTCTGGCATCTCGCCGCCTTTCTTGGCTATTTCTTTTTGCAACTTCTTGGTCAACAGAAAAGAGTCTTCTGGCAGTTGACCAGTCTGGCTCAAATGCCACAGATAGGAACCCATCCTGTTTTGCTGGTCAACAGGATTGCGTTGAGATGCAGACGCAAGCTGGGCAAGCATCTCATCAAACTTTTCTTGGCTCATGCCAAGATTCAAAGCAACTTGGCGCAACGGTTCCGTACCGTACCATTCCCGCATCCCCAGTTCTTCGCCCTTTTCAATTAGCTTGTTGACTTTGCGTCTGGCCGTTGCTGAGTCCAAAAGGTCTTGCATTCGTTCCGTATACTTTGGAGAAACTCTTTTTGCTCTAGCCTTGTCAACATTTACCATGCGGGGCAAGTCTTTTTGCTCAACTCCTGGCGTATACATCCCTTGGTCACGAGGCATCAATGGTAGCCCAGTGCCCTGCGGGGTCGTCATTGGCGGCTGTTTAGATTCTAGGATTTCTTCCATTCCGGTTGCTTCTCGCTTCCCTGCTTGGGATGCATATTTCTCAACCAGATTTTTGATCCCCTTCTTGACAGCGCCACCCACCTTATAGCGCTCAGCCAAATCGCCCATCGACTCCGCAGGTTTTTTGACTGTGCCGCCGGTTTGAAACGGTTGCACAGGCGTCGGGCGGTACATGATCGCTGTGCCCTGCTGTGGGTTCATCAGGCCCTCGTAGCCGTACTCCTTAGCCATGCGCTCCACATCGGTAAAGGCTTGGGTGGGGTTAGCGATACCTTTGTTGGCCTTGGCGGTAAAGGGCGTGCGGTTGGCCTCGGTGGCCAGCGGGCGAAACAGCATCGGATCAGCAGAGAGGTCGTATAGACCCTCGCTGCGGGCGCCGTAGCGGAACCGGCCCAAGCCGGGTTCAGGTCGGACGCGAGATGGGTCGCCGGTATAGGCGTAGGAGCGCTCCATCACCGGGTTCTGGGTGCCCAGCAGGCGCTCCATCTCTCGCCCCTTGATGCCGGTGCCATACCTGGTCGGATCAAGCACCTGAAGGCTAGGCAAGTGGCTGAAGTGGGTCAACATCTCCGAGGCAGTCGTGCCAGGCGCGGGGCGGATCAGGGGCTGGATGTAGCCTGGCATCCCGCCGGTGTATCTGGTATCCACAAATTCAGGCGGCAACAGCACGCTCTTTTGGGGCGCAAACTGAAAGCCACGCCACGCCTCCCCCAGCAATTTGTCGATCTCAGCTACATCCGCTTTTTGGCCGCGACGGTTGGCCTCGTAGCGGGCCTCGTTTAGGCGATTGATGCGCTGTTTAAGTTCGGCGTTGATCGGGGTGTAGTTTACAAATGAGTTTTGGCCCCTGGTCTCGCTGGCCATAGCCATGCGGGCAAGAGGAGAAAACATCTGAGCGTGAGCGCCGTAGGCAATCTCCTCACCCTTTGGGCCAAACGGATTGCCGTGAACGGCGTGTCCATAAAAGTCGTGGACGGCCCGAAACATCTCATTGGTGTTCAAGTTAGTCTGCGGGTCAATCGCATTTAGGAAATCGTGCGGGTCGCCGCCTTGATAAACATACAGATGCCGGTTACCGTAGATGTCCTTGAGCATCTCGCCACTAGACTGATAATTACCTTCCCCTGCCCGGTGGTAGGACATATTGACCGGCAATGTGTGAAACTGATCGGCGGTTTCCTTGGCCAATTGCCGATAGGCTGCTTCCAGCAACTGATCGTAGTTCTGGGCGCCGACAAGATCAATTAGTTCGGGGTAGCGCCTACCATAGGCCTCAAAGACCGACTGTTTATAGGAGTCGTCACCGTCAGCAGCCAGTTGGAAGGTGCGACCAATAGCCGACTGCTTGGCAAGGCTTGATGGCGGCATTTCAGGCAGTTGATACCCATGCCCAGCAACCCGTTGACTGTAGTCATCTGCGACTCGCCGAACGAAGTTTGAGGGGTCTTTGATCAGTTGGCCAATCGCCTCGTCCGAAACTGGTTGCGAAACATCGCTTCCAACTGATCCTGCGGCAGTGTCGGCTTCCCGTACTTCTTCTCGTACTCCCCGATCCTTTGGTCGAGCCTCTTGAGCAGATCGCGGTTTGACTCGGTAGAACGGTCCTTCTTGGACTGTTTCATAGTTACTTTCCTTGATTTTCGGCACATCCATCGTCAGCGGCCGCACCGGCGCAAGCGCCGTCGCTAGCGGCCCCTCGCCGGTGAGCATCGCTCGGTTCACGGCCTCGCCCGCAGCACGCGCCACGGGGCGCGCAGCACGCGCAGCACCCTTCGCCGCCAGCGCGCCCAGCGGCGAAACGTTCAGCGCCACATCGGCCGCATCCAGCACGCGCGGGTCGAGTTTGAAGGTCTGGAGCGTGCGCCCGCTGCCGGGTCGCAGCATCGCCGCAGGGCCGAAGTAGCTCACATCCTCGGCCAAGCTTGCCGCGCCGGGCAGCGAGAGCAGGTCCGCGAGCGAGGTCTGCCCGAGCAGTTGAGAGTCGATACGCACTCGGCCGGCAGCGTCTCGAGCCGCGCCGAGCATACGCGCCAACGCGCCGAGCGCGGGGGATTGCGGTTGCGGTCGGATTTCAGCCATGATTTTCCTCACCAGCGGGTCTTATCCGCCCACCAGGCCGCGCTCATCTTGCCCTTGGCAATGTTCTTGGCGTGTCGGGCTTTGAAGCTCGCGCGTTTGTCCTTCATCGCCTGCGACTCGCCAGCCTTCGGCGCGCCGGCGGTCTTGGCACCCTGCTCGCCAAAGCGAATCACCTTTTCCTGCCCGCCCTCGCACGCCTTGACGACATGACTCTTGGTCGGGTGACCGGGCGTGCGGCGCGGCTCGTTGCACGCCATCGCGGCTTTGTCGACGCGCTGGGTCATTTCTTCCTCGCCGCGCGCAAGTTGTCAACGAGGTTTGGATATGGCCGGCCGGCAGCAGCAGCCATTGCCTTGGCGCTAGCCTTGCCCTTCTTGCCAAGCGACTCAGGCTTGCCGGCAGATTTGGGGCGCGGCTTGTCCCATACGGGTTTAGGCGGCATACGGATTCACCTTCTCGCGCCGCCACTCGCGCGGGTCGTCATCACGCTCGCGGGCGCGTGGCAGATCGAACCACCCGTCATTGCGCAGGTATATCACAGCCTGTGTCAAGGTGTCCACATAGTCATCGTGCTCGGCGACCGGGAATTTCCCGACTTGCTTGAGGAATGCCGACGCCCAGCTAACCGGCTGGCCTGGGTTCTTGCCGCTCTCCGGAATCCAGAGCAAGCCCAATTCAAGCGTTGGCGCAGTCTGATGCGCGCGGCTGATCTTGTCCGCGTTGCCGGGGTTATATGGGACAGCAGGCACGCGGGCAAGCCGAAGGTCTTGCAGCAGCGACAGGCCGGAGGCTTTCGCCTCGACCAGCATTCTGTCCGGGCGCCTTGCGCGGCGCATCCCATCCTGCGGGCTGGGCGTGCCGTACTCGGTGGACCAGTCCTTGATCGCGCGGGATCGAAGGTCGGGATAGGACAGGTGCTCATCCCATGCATCGATGAGCATGACGTTGCGCTGGCCCTGGTGCGTGAAGATCGCCCAAACGGTGCAGGCCGTCGGGTCGCCGGTAGTCTTTTCGGTGAAGGCGCAATCATAGGATTGCAAGACGAACTCAAACGGCGGAAGCGGTTGCTTGGCAGGCCAGAGTTGGAAGTGCTTGGACTTCAGGATGCCGCCCTCGGCGGGGGTCGGGTCTTGCTGGAGTTGGCCGCTGGTGCCGTAGGTGCCGAGGAGTTGCTTGAGTTCGGTGACCGAGGTGTCATCAAACATCTCTGGCCACAATAGCTCGCCCTGCTTCGTGCGCGGGTCATATGCGCCGAGGAACGTCTTGCGGCGCACCCCGTCAAACTCCATCGGGATGCAAAGGTGGGTGTAGCCAGTAAGGTCGGCCAGGATATGGCCGGTAATGTCCTTTTCATGCAATCGTTGCATGACGACAACTGTTGATGCGTTGCGAGATTGACCGCGCGTTGACAGGGTTCGGTCGAACCAAGTCAGCGCCGACTCACGCTCGGCGTCGGACTCTGCCTGCTTGGCATTGTGCGGGTCATCCACGATCTTGACATCGGGATGCTCGCCGGTCGCTCGACCACCGACCGATGTGGCCATACGCCAGCCTCCCTCGGTGAGTTCGTACTTCATCTTCTGGTCAAAACCGGGCTTGATTTTGACGTCTGGCCATCGCTCGGCGTACCAGTCGGAGGTGATAATGTCTCGGGTCTTGGCTGAGTCTCGGATAGCGAGGTCAGCGCCATAGGACGCGCCCATTATCCGCAGCGAAGCGTCACTTGCCCACATCCACGCGGGCCATGCTACGGATGTGAGGATGGACTTCATGCACCCTGGCGGGATGTTGATGACGAGGTTGCGCACCTCGCCGCTGGTGACCGCCATCAAGTGTTCAGAGATGACGTTCAAGTGCCAGTTTTCGCGGAAATCGACTCCGGGCTCGATGATGTCCCATGATTGGCGCGTGAATGCCATGAGATCGCGCTGAGCGAGCCGGCGGTCTTTCTCGCGCTTGATGAGGTCCAGCATCACCGATGGGGAGAGAGCCGCACTCACTGGTACACCACCTCGCCGCCGGCGTACCGATCCCGGCCGTCGGCGGGCCGGTGCAGCCAGTGGAACAAAATGCCGTCGCGGCTGCTCTCATGCCGGCAGTCGGGGCGGCACCAGCAGTCGCCCGCGAAAACGTGCTCGCGCAGGTCGTCAGCGGGAATGAAGTGGACTTCGTCCGGGTATTCGGTGTCGGTCATCATGCCAATCCCTTTACGGCTTCAAGCACCGCTTAAGCCTCGCCCGCAGCCTGTCGCACCGCGCGTGCAGGCACTCGTTGTCGGCAATCGCCTGGGCAAGCGCCGCCCGCAGTCGCCTGATGCGCCCCCACGGCCATAGGATGTCGCGCAGGGTCCAGCGTGGCATGACGGGGCGCATGGCGTCTCCTGATGGTCCTGCGGCTTGCGTAGCGGGCCTACAGCGCGTCGGCGGTCGGGTGTGGGCGGTAGCGTAGCCCGGCGCGCGTCGGGGCGCTAGACGTGCGCCTCAGCCCCCCGCGCCCTTCGCCTTGCTCATCAGCAGTTGCAGTTGCTCTAGCTCCTGGTCGTTCAGAGCGCGCATATCGACCGCAGCGACCGCCACCGGCCCGCCGTTGGCGCCAGTCAATTCAGTGGTGGTTTTGTCGCCGTAGACCTTGGGGAGCATCTTGCTCAGCATCCACTTGCGCGTGTCCACCTGAAGTCTTTTGTGGGCGACCATCTCCGCGTTGAGCGGCATCAGCACTCGCTTGATGACTGGCTCGCCGGCTTCATCAAAGACCGGGCCATTTTCATCAACAGCCTGGGCTTCAACCCATTCATTGGTTTTGTCAGCCAGCGCGATGATTTCCTCGGCCATCAGCGCAAAACCAATTTCGCGCGCACGCGCGTAATCGGCGGCCACGCCTTTGGGGTCATCATTCCCGACCCATTCGATGAAGGTTCCGGTCGCTGGCATTCCCGGTTCTTTGCAGATTGACTCAAGGGAGCGCCCGAGTTTGATTTGCTCGCAAATGTATTCTGAAACTGCTTGGCGGTCATACAGGCGAGTGTTTCTGGTTTTCCTTGCCGGCAGGGTTTCCTGTTTAGGTTTGGTCATTTTGATTCTCTGATATTGATTGCAAATTCGATTTTCTGATGAAGCTCTGGCCGGTGTTCGCGCATGACAGCGATATCGCGGTTGAAGGCAAGCTGGCCGGTTAGGATGTTTCGCGTCACCCAGTAATTAGCTTTTTGGGTGACTTTGCCGTTGGCGACGATTTTGTAAAACACCCAATCCGGGTTTCGTTGAGCTTTGCTGAATATGAGCCATTGTGACCCATCCGCTTCGACGGTGTCGATATGGTCCCACCCTTCTTCCGACGATGGCCGGTTGCCCTGGTAGCACTTGCACTCGTTGGTTGCCTGCTCGGTTGTCATGCCGTCTTCCTTCTGTGGATAACTTTGACCCCGTGACCCCGTGACCCCTGCATCACGACTTGACCCTGTTGACCCTTGACCCTACCCCTTGCTATACAAGAGGGGGTACGGTCAGGGTCAACTTTCAGGGTCAAGGTCGGTGATGTTTTGCCGCTTTTTGACCCTGACCCTATTTTTGACCCCAGGGTCATTTAGGGTCAACTTTTTTTGCCTGATGAAAAAGTTATCCACTACTTATCCACAGCCCGTCGCATCATGAGAAGTGCGCTTGCGTGCGTTTCGTTGCACATAACCCAACCGTGCTCGACGCCTTTGATGATGGTTGCCTGCAACAGGCATCCGATGAGTTTGTCGGTGTAGGATGGGTTGGTCATGTTGCGGATGGTTCGTTCTGCGTTGCCATCGGCGGCAAGTTTTTCTTTCAGTGCGGAGCGGCTGAGATAAGGTTTGCCCTCACGCATTTCGCTGCCTGATTGCATCCACGCATTTTCCCAGGCTTTGCGATGGTTATCGATTTTGTTTTCTTTTCGCGGCGTTGATTCTTGCGGTTCCTCGTCTGGGATGGCCACGCAAGTGGTCGCATCGTTGCCGAATTTTGTGGTGCCCATTTTGATGACTTCCAGCTTGAAGTAAATGGTTTCGCCCTTGCTTGGCAATTCGCGTTGTTTTGTTACGCTGGCTGATCGGATGCCATCTTTTTCGGCGACTTCTATTTCGGTGTCGATATGGGCTCGGATACCGGACCAACCGCGCGCGCCTTTGGCGGCATCTTTCCCGTTGTGGTGGATGATCATCATCGCGGCGCCGGTTGCCTTGGCGACAGACTCGAAGCGGGCCATGATAGGCCCCATGTCCTCGCCGCTGTTCTCGTTGGCCCCGGCGCTCATACGGGCCAGGGTGTCGGCGATGATGAGGCGCACGGGCTGATTGCGGGCTTGCTCGACGCTGCGAACCAGGGCGATGACATCGGTGGCGTCCTGGTTCCCGGCGTGGAAGTTAAGTGGTACGGGGACCATCGCGAGATTAGCGAGGTCGCACTTGTGGTAGCGCTTGATAGCTTGCATCCGAGAGCGGATGCTGGCGGGCGCTTCGCTTGCGAGGTAGATGACCAGACCTGGGTCGGTTTGCCGGCCGTAGCATGGCGAGCCGGTGGCGATTGCGGTGGCCACTGATAGCGCCCAGAAGGTCTTGCCGCTGTTGCTGTCGCCGTAAACCACGACTGACGAACCGATGGTCATCATCCCCTCGACCAGTTCGTCGGGGGCCTCGTATTCGTCGCTTAGCTGATCGCCGTAGACTAGTTGCAAGCGCTCGGTGACATCAGCCTCGGGCGCGAGCAGCATTTCAGCCGCCTGCGCGCCCAGAGCCGCACTCGCCGCAACATCTGACTCCGGCTCATATCGAGCGACCGACCGTGCGATCTGAGCAAGCTCTGACGATGGCAGCGGGATCTCGCAGCGGGAATCGTTCGCCACTGTCAGCGCCGCCAGGATTTCGCTCTCGCTCATCCCGTGCCGCCGCATGGCCCCTGCGAGCGAAGTCAAGCCCGCGTTGCGATTGCCGACGATGATGCTGTCGTTGGCCGCCGCAGGGGCCTTCCTCCGCCCCAAGATGGCCTGCCGCCATGTCTCAGGCAGGGGCGCAGGGGCTAGCCCATCGGCCGGGTCGCTCGACGCCTCCCAGACGTAGTGCCGCCCATTGACCTGACTCGGGTAAGCGACGAAGTAGCGCCCGTCGGCCAGTAGATCGACCCCCTCGGCGAGTTTGGCCGACCGGATCGCAGGATCGTAGCGAAACACGAAATGCTCGCCGCCTCCGGCCGTGAGAGCTTGGGGGGTGTCGGGCGGTTGGCCACAAGCAGCGGTAAGGCGCGCCCAGCTGTCGTCGCCACCGTTGCGCGGATCCACATCCAAGACCATCAGGCCGCTTCGCACGCCGGCCGCGATGCCAATGTTGGCCTGCGGGTTCGCTTCCCACCATGCTCGAATGCGAGCCTCATCAGTGGTCGCGTCATGCACCCCGTGCTGCGTGGCCGGGACCTTGCCCCCCGGCACCAGCGGGAGAACGGGCCAGCCCCAGCTAGCGTATTCAAGGGCTGCGGCGAGCATGGAGTCAGGCTCGCTGCTCATCGGGCCGGTCCGCTTTGAGCGCGCCGCCTGAACGGACCTCGATCTCGTATTGCCGCGCCAGCGGAATGCTGTCGCCCCATGCGTAAACCGTCTGTGGCCACAGGCCCAGCGCATCAGCGATAGCCTTGCGCGACCCGTAGTGGTCGAGCGCTTCTTGTAGTGTCATTCCAATCGCCTTGAAAAAACCTGTTGACATCCTGCCACGATACGCGGATGATTGCAACACGCCGACCGGAATCAACCGACCGGCAGAAAAGGAGAGATCAAGTGACAACAGTCTTCATTACCCGCCACGAAAAACCTTCTACCGGCTCGCATCTGATCGAGGCCGAATGCGGCAAGCATCGCGCTCACATCTGGGTGTCTTCGCATC
>Ga0315904_10001645_pt1 | contig 35453 bp, 47 predicted proteins | sample LakEriMetagenome_6_FD_203529 | JGI IMG/M metagenome (GOLD analysis project Ga0315904, IMG submission 203529) | Freshwater fungal communities from buoy surface, Lake Erie, Ohio, United States - Buoy 12 MA120 | ecosystem: Environmental > Aquatic > Freshwater > Lake | place: USA: Lake Erie, Ohio...
GTTGCACAGTCTTTTAGAACAGTAGAACAAGGAAGCAGTACAGATTATGACTACGACTTATCATCGGTTTTTAGCGATGTTAGCGTTGAAGCGCAATTTAAATTCCGACTTAACCGTAACGACACCACTGCAACAACGGGTGCGGTTATGTCTGGTTACTCTGTTAAGGCTTTGCCTACTCCTACTCGTGCTCGTCTTATTCAGTTTCCTCTCTTTTGTTTTGATTCTGAGCGTGACCGTCTTAAGAACATTATGGGCTTTCAAGGATATGCCCTTGGTCGCCTTCAAGCACTTGAGCAAATGGAAGCACAGGGCGAAACTGTAATCATCCAAGATTTCACGGCTAATGGTGAACCTATTGAGGCTGTGATAGAACAAGTAACCTTCACTCGTACCACACCACCAAATGGAAACTTCACTGGATGGGGTGGCATCATTCAAATCACGGCAAGAACTGTCGTATAATATAAGGAGCCGTAATGACCCCTGCTGATTGGGCTGCACTTGCAGTATCTATAACAACTTTAGTTGGCGCACTAGCCATGGGAGTAAAGCATTTGACAAAGCACTACTTGTCAGAACTTAAACCCAATGGTGGGTCAAGCCTAAAAGATACCGTCAATGCGCTAGAGCAGAAGGTAGAATTACTGACCGAGTTAGTTAAAGAGGCTTTAAGAAGGTAGGCATGAGTACACCAAAAGTTGCCAAGGTTGCAAGCCCTGCTGCCATAGCGGTCCTGCGCCAAGCAACCGCCCTATCACCCCTGCGCAAGAAAGCATCTGATGGGCTATTGCCTTCGGCAACACACTTAAAGGCAAGTCCTAATTCAGACCATAATACAGGTCTTGCAGTAGACTTAACCCATGACCCAAAGCATGGCATTGACTGTGCGGAGATATTTCAAAAACTCAAAGATGATGACAGAGTTAGTTATCTCATATTCTGTGGAAAAATTTGGTCAAGGGATAAAGCAAAGCAAGGTGACAGAAAGTATACGGGTAGTAATCCGCATAACAAACATCTGCACATCTCCATCAGACCAGAGTTTGCAAAAGATACCAGCCCTTGGTTCTGGTGGAAAAATCAACCAAGCCTAACCAAACAAATAATTGCCGAAACAATAAGCAATAACCCAAAAAAAAAGTAGGCAATTTAAACGAAAGGCAAAACATGAAAGACCTAATCGCTAAACTAAAAAGCAAAAAGACTAAGGCTGCAGTTAAGTCTTATCTTCGTGCTGTTCTAGCATCAGCCGTAACCATGGGATTAGCACTGGCTGCTGACCTTGCACCTGAATATGCAATCCTGATTGGCTCCATAGCAGCACCACTTGCTAAGTGGGCTGACAAGACCGAGAAAGAATACGGTTTAGGTTCCGAATAATTTAATACTGTTTAAACAAAAGACCCCCGCAGTCAAGAGAAATCTTGATTAGCGGGGGCTTTTTTTGTTTCCCTAGAGTAGGTAATCAGTCATACTGCACTCCCCAGTGCAATCTAACTAATTAATACTAACACACATCCACTGGCGTAGGGGCTGTAAGTTTTGCGCCACATAATCCACACTCTGCTTCTGTAAACCAAAGAGCAATTTCACCTGCTTCAAAGATGCAAATAGTTTTAATTAACTTAGAACCACAAGGACAAACATGGGTTGGTATGCCGCTATAATCTTGCTTTGCAGAGGGTTGCTTTCGCTGACGCTTCAGCAACCACATACACTATTCCCGTTCTGCACGAACAGGAGTATAGTCAGATAAAATTTAAAATTACATATTTGTAATTATATCGGCGTGTCGCTGAATAGAGGAGTGAGGTGCATGTAAACTCACCTATTGCTATGACACTTGAAGAAAAAACTGGAAAGCCCTACATCAGCCACAGCGCCATGAGTACATGGCTTAATTGTGGTTGGTCGTACTATCTTTCCCGAATACAGAAAGTGCCTGAGAACCCATCCTACTGGCTTGTAGGGGGTAAATCTGTGCACGAGTGTACCGAATGGTATGACCGTATGGAGCCACAAATGCAGGCAATCGCAGATGTTGATTGTCATGCAGTGTTTGTAGATTATTGGAGAAAGAACTACGACATGGCTAACAACGGTATGCCTTTCCGTGCAGGAGGCAAAGCCACTAGACAATATCCAAACAAAGAGGATGAATCTTGGTGGCTAGACAATGGACCTAAAATGTTCCATAACTGGATTGAATGGCGTAAGCAAGAAAATCCATACACTCCATATCAACTTTCAGGTGGTGACTTTGCTATTGAAACAGAACTAAATGTTGAAATTAGTGGAGTACCAATGAAAGGATTTCTTGACAGATTAATGGTATCTCCTGACGGCGAACTTACCGTCATAGATATTAAAACATCTACAAGGGCACCAATCACCTATACACAACTAGGTACCTACGCCGTCATGTGCGAAAAAGTTATGGGTGTGCGACCAACCAAAGGCGCATACTTTATGGCACGCACAGGGGAATTAACCACCCCCGTAGACCTAGACCATTACACTGAAAATAGACTTGGCTCCCACTTGCGTGGGTTCAAAGTTGCGATTGACAACAACATATTCATACCACAACCTGGTTTTATGTGTGGTACATGTTCCGTTAATCATGCCTGCTATGCAGTAAAAGGTATAGAATCACACAAATACCCCGAACTAGGAGAAACAAATGAGTGAAAATACACCAATACAAATCAACTTCAAAACCAAAAAGGATGGCATGTTGATTAACCTTCGTGCCCAAGATGGTGCTGAACTTGATTTACTAATGAGCCAAATCAGTGAGCGCCTTGCAGCGTTAGTTGATTTAGAAAAAACAACCGAAGGAATGGCAGTAGTTAAAAATGCTTTTCCTAATGCACAAGTAGTTGGCTCAACACCAACTGCAACTCCATCAGCAGGTGCACCTGATTGTGCATGTGGTGGTGGCACTATGCGTTTTGTTCCAGCAGGTATTGCTAAATCTACTGGTCGCCCATACAAGGCATTTTATGCTTGCCCTAAACCACAAGGTCAGGCTTGCCAAAATAAGGTTCCTGCATAAACAATGCGCTTACTTTCTCGTGCAATCAGGACTGCTTCACAAGGTGGTGCCACGCTGCCAACAGTATGGCGCTCTTTACTGGACCAGCAGATAGCATTTCGGCGAGGCGAAGTAAGCATGGTCGCAGGACCACCAGGGGCTGGTAAATCTACATTTGCTTTATCTCTTGCAGTTCATGCAAAGGTTCCAACTCTTTACATTTCTGCAGATACTCACTCTCACACTATGAGTTTGCGTTTGCTTGCAATGTTAACCAACAGAACACAAGCAGAGGTTGAACCTATGATGGAATCAGATAGAGAGTGGGCAGCACAAATGTTGAAACCAGCAGACCACATAATGTGGGAATTTGATTCAGCACCTGCACTTAAGGATATTGAGGATGCAATACTTGCAGCCCGTGAACGCCTAGGTAAAGATGTTGAATTGATTGTGCTTGATAATGCAGTTGATGTAACGCTTGACGGACAAGACGAATGGGGTGGTCTACGCACCCTCATGCGTGAACTTAAATGGTGGGCACGAGATACTGGTGCTGCTGTAGTTGTATGCCATCACACTAGTGAAGGTGTTACTGGTAATCCTTGCCCACCTCGTTCAGCACTGCATGGAAAAATTGCACAAACTCCTTCGTTAATACTTACAGTGCACGGACAGATTGCAACCATGGGCGTGTGTGCTGTTAAAAATAGATACGGTCCAGCCGATGCTAACGGTGCTTCACCTGTTTGGCTTATCTACGACCCAGCCAGTATGCAGATAAAGGATGCAATAACACAATGACTTGGGAACTTAGATTAGTAGAAAACATGGGTGAGTTACTCGGTTCAGACAAGAGTGAAAGCGTAGTTGTTCCTACCGAAACACTTATTGAAGATATGAAAAATCAGTTGAAATTTTTACCTAAGAACTTTACTTGGATAGTGGGGTGGAGGACCTATGTTTGGCAAGAAACGGAAACAAAAGAATTTAAAGAACTTACACAGCGAGAGCATAAAAAACTTTACAGCGGAGAGCATCTCAATCAACCCGAAGATGGTGGAGAAAGCGATAATGCAGTCGGACCTACCACAGCCAGTGAAGGAAAATCTACTGAGTGAACTTCCAAACTTTGTGGAACATATTGATGAAGCAACAAACAAAATCTTCAATCCCTCCGCAATTTGGCTTGAGTCAATCCAGTTTGCTGACTATGTGGGTCAACTTGCTGTACATCTCAGAGAAGAACACGGGGCAGATTGCCGAGAAGAAATCGCAGAACGACTTGCAGTAATGAGCGAGTCATTTAAAGAACTCGCAGAACACGCAATGATAGTTTTGGACCAATCACAGAAAGTGTTTAAACAACATGGCACACAGCACTAAGGAAACGCTTTCTATTATATGGTGTGATAACGGCACTACTGATGGCAAGTTTACAGAAGGTTTAGTTTATACAATCATTCATGCTCACACCGTTGGAGTACCCGTTAACAATGCTATTCGTGTACAGGGTAATCAGATAGCAAGACAGCGCCAAGCAGCCATTGAAATGTGGGAAAAGGTTGGCACTGACTGGGCATTATGGATTGATTCTGATATTGAATTAACACAACAGATATTAAAAACATTGTGGGATGCAGCAGATAAGGTTGCTCGCCCCATAATGTGTGGTGTTTATTTTATATCTAAACAGATGGAAGGTTCATTGATGCAGCCAATGCCTTGCATATTTAATGAAACAGATAATGATTATGAGATTACCTATGTTCATCCTCTGCCTAAGAATCAAATCCTCAAGGTTGATAATGCAGGCATGGGATTAATTCTTATGCACAAGAGTGTGCTAACAGCGCTTAATGAAAAATATCCAGGGGACTTTTGGTTTGGCGAGAACAACGAACGAGGTGAAAGATTTATTGGTGAAGACATTGCCTTCTTCCGCAAGGTTAGAAAGGCAGGTATATCAATACATGCACACACTGGAGTTATAGCAAAACACATGAAGCGATTTGCTTTTGATGGTCCTTTCTATAACCTGTATTGGGCAGCAGTAGAAGCAACAGAAAGGAAAGAGCGTGAGTCTACAAAAGAGTAATAAACGCAGAGGTGCAAACTTTGAGATAGACTTAGTTGATTGGTTTATGACCCAAGGTTTAAACGCTCAACGCCTACCTCGTGCTGGGCGTAATGATGTTGGTGATGCTTTTGTTCCTGGGGTAAATGGAAGTTATGTTGTAGAAGCCAAAGCACCACGGCGTGATGGTCGCATTGACCTATCAGGTTGGTTGCGAGAAGCAGAGATTGAAGCAGAAAATTACAAAGAACAAAAGAAACTTGCAGTTGCACCAACACCATTGGTGATTATTAAAGCAAGCAACAAAGGAATAGGAGATGCTTATGTTGTTCAAAGGCTCAGCGATGTCCTCCCAAACCTCTAAGCACAGTATCGTAAAGATACTAGAACATTATGGTTTTACTATTCCAAGTAATCGTGGAGGCTGGCAATCAGTTCGTTGCTTGTTCCACAATGACCATGTTAAATCGGCTCGTGTAAACATTGATGGCGGTGGCTTTAGATGTTTTGCTTGCGATATGGCTGGAGATGTTTATTCAATTATCATGAAACGAGAAGGAGTTAATTATGGCGAGGCTCTCAAAATCGCAGAGGGAATTACTGGCGAAAGCAACGGAGAACTACGAAAAAAATCTAGGAGAAGTACTACCATACCTAGAGAGTCGAGGTATAACCGAGGCAACGGCTCGTATGTTCCGCCTAGGCTTCGTGAAGAATCCTGAAACAGGACATGAGTTGTATCTAAACAAGTTATCTATTCCATACATCACGCCATCGGGTGTAATTGATATTCGTTTTCGTAGTTTAAACAATGAGAGTGGACCGAAGTATCTTTCAAGACCAGGAGCATCAACTCATATCTATAACATAACTGCATTGTCTAAGGACAATGGCATGTTAGTTATATGTGAAGGTGAGATTGATACCATCATTGCTACACAAGTTGGATTAATTGCAGTTGGCTTGCCTGGTGCTAACAACTGGAAACCATTTTACTCTCGTGTGCTTGATGGCTGGGATAAAATTATGTTGTTTTGTGATGGTGATAATGCAGGGCGTGAGATGGCTAAGACTATAAGCAGAGAACTAGATAATGTTTTTCCTGTGTTCATGCCTGATAATCAAGATGTTAACGATGTCTTTTTGGCAGAGGGTGCAGAAGGATTACGCAGACGAGTGGGTGTTTAACCTTGGCTAAGAACTCATCATTTGATTTAGACTTTGGATACGGAAGAAAAGGAGAACAACTTGTCGAAGAACTGCTCACCCAAGGTAGAACTGTGGAAGTTAAGCGAGATAGAAAATGGTATAAAACTAACAACTTATACATTGAAACTTCCTGCTATTTTAAAAAGACCGAATCATGGGAAGATTCAGGATTGGCAATTACGGAGGCTGCATACTGGGCTTTCGTTTTACAGGTATCGGTCATCATGGTACCTACACCTACGCTTCGGTATGCAGTGCAAAACTTTGGTAGAGAAATAACTTGCGAGATACCACCAAACCTTAGTAAGGGTTATCTAATTACAGTAGATGACCTAATGACAGCAACAAGGAAGTACAATGACGAACCAACCAATGGATGAACAAGATAAAGTTTGGCAAACCATCTATAGTATTGCTCGTCAAGTAGCAAGTCGTGCCAACCGTATTCATCGTGGGCTTGTAAGCACTGATGATTTGTACCAACACATGTCCTTATGGGCATTGGAACACTGGCACAAGATTGAACAGTGGCAAGCAGAAGAAAGTTTAAAGTTTAAACTGCGTAAAACTTTTTACAATGAGGGACAAAAGTATGTAGCAAAAGAGAGAACAAGATACTCTCGCTCGCCTATGTCTGATACTTTTTACTATACCCATCAGGTATTGCACGAGTTATTACCTGATGTATGGGAGCGTGTTGGCTGGACTGATACGCCTGACATGACTGCTGAGTTTATTGCACACTCTAGCAAGCCTTCCGAAGGTGGCAACAGACTAGCCTTGTTATCAGATGTTGCTGCAGGTTTGGCTCGTTTAAACAAGAACGATAAAGATTTACTACGGATGCGATATGGCAATGGTGGTATGGATTTTGCAGCACTTGCCGAAACCTACGGTGCAAGTGATGAAGCCATACGCAAGCGTGTCAAGCGTGCTTTGGATAAACTACAAGACAGGCTTGGTGGTGAGCCACCTATTTGGCGTGGGCGTAGGCGTGTTCGTAGTAATGCAGAAGCACAGGCAGAGATAAAAAATCAGGAGGAAGAATGAGGGCTATTAATCCATTGTGGTGCCTGCTTGCATTTTATACGGGCTGGTATGTTTGCTATATTCAAATGAAGAATTGGAAATAATGAATAAAGAAATAAAGATTAAAAATTTATGGCTGTATTTTGGCTTGTCTTTTAAGCGCCTTGCTATTGGTTTTGAAATTGATAGATACCATGTTGATATAGATTTATTTTTTATATGGATTGGGGTTGAGTTTTGATTATTGGATTGAGTGGGTATGCACGCAGTGGTAAGGATACTGTTGCGGAATTGCTATGTTTAAACTATGGATTCAAGCGCATCTCTTTTGCATTACCTATGCGTGATGCGATATACACACTGAACCCATTGGTTGATGGCTTCAATCGTGTTGCTGATTTGGTTGAGGATTATGGTTGGGATATAGCCAAGGCTAATACCGAGGTGCGTAGATTGCTTCAAGTCTTTGGCACTGATGTTGGTAGAAATATTTTTGGTGAAACATTTTGGATTGACCAAGCGTTTAAACGAGCAGAAGAATATGAACGAGTTGTGTTCTCTGATGTGCGCTTTCCTAATGAAGCCAATGCTATTCAAGAAAGAGGCGGAGATGTATGGCGCATCAATCGCCACGGTCATAGTCCAGTTAATACTCATATATCAGAGCATGCAATGGATAATTATTTGTTTAAACATGTTGTCTACAACGATGGGACTTTAGATGATTTGTCTAATGAAATATTTATGTTAATGCACAACGCCTATAAATTATAGAAAGCGCCCGCTTCGGGACTGGAACCTAGGCGAGCGCTTCGTACCATAGCCTACTTCATATCCTTGGCTTGGGCAAATTAATCTCATGTACTACCCAACCTTTTATTTTCCTGATAGTGCTTCGTGTTCTAGCAGTAGTGCCACCCCAAGTTCCGTACCTTTCGTGAGCCAACCCCCACTCTAAGCACGCTTCTCTAATCGGGCATGCACTACATAGTTTTTGTATGATGTATTGAGGGTTATCTTTTTCCTCAACAGGGAAGAATAGTTCTGTGTTGATACCTACACATGCTGCTTGTTTAAACAGTTCATGGTCATAGCGCAACACATAAGTCGCCGTTCCATTTTCATAAACCTTTTCGTTTATTACTTTATGAAACTTTGGTCGGGTTAACATATCCTGCTCCAATCATATAATCTAATAAGGTTTTTAATATAACTTCACACTTAATTCCATCACGCAAGATTGCTGGTTTGCAATCCTCCACTGACCAAGTAAAGTGTTCGTCAATTAAATGAAAAGTTAATTCACGGATAAGTGCCTCATTAGCCATCAGTACCACCCCCTTCCAAGATTACTTCCAAGCGCCTTGCAGATATTGCCTCCGTATTTTCTTTTTATGTAGGCAAGTCCAAGTTCAACTTGTTCAAAACCATCGCTTGTTTTCTTTGCATCTACAAGTGCCCATGTTGCTGGCATAAACTGAGCAATACCGTAGGCTCCCGATTTTTTGTTTAAACTTTTGGGATTCCAGTTTGACTCTCTTGTCCATAGTGTATACAGACATGTCCATTCCTCTAGTTTATTCATTTGTGTAAGCAAATCTATTGCGTGCTTTTGATATTCATTCTCGTAGAAAACAACCACAGTGCCAGCAATATTCTCACCCTTTGGTAATGGTGCCACTGGCACATAAGATTTATCAAAAAACTTATCGTCAATCGCCACGCTTAAAGTAATAACAATAAACATGGCGATTAACTTTCTTAACTTCATGACACAGCCTCTTGCTTGGCGCTGATGTTTTTAATTAGCGTAGATAAATATTCAGGTATGTCGGTATCATTACCTTCATCATTTGATTTACCTACAATAACTACATTGCCTGTTAAGTAAGGTGTATTACCAAACAGAAAAGAGATTGCACTGGCTAGTGGATTCAAAGGTAGGTGCTTTGGTAAACCTTCATCATCCACATAAGCACACGCTACCTCTAATCCATTGTAGTCATAGAGTCTGACCGCCTCGATGTATCCATCGATTGCATCTTGGTAATCAGTTAATTGTTTAAACACTTTCTCTATGTGCGTACCATCAGGCTTGATTATTACGCCTTGCACTTCTTTAGAGTTTGTCATTTTTATACCTCCTTCCTCTCCATTTTTTCAATGAGATATTGGATGGAGAAATCACTCATGTCAGGTTCACCGCATGCGTAATCGCAAACATCCTCCCACACTTCACGAGTAATTTTTCTTTGTAGATTTTCCTCTACATGTTCCTTTGTATACCATGCGATGGCTAAGTCAGCCTCCAATGGCATGTTGTTTAGTTCCTCTAACACTTTTTTAACCTTCACTACCTACTCCTTCCAGTTGGTTTTTAATTAGGTCGTTGATGGTTGGTTCCATTGCGTGCCTATGGTTGTATCGTGTGCAATCACCGCATACTTGGTACTTGGTGAAGGCAAGCATGAGGTCAGTATCTTTACCGCATTGCGTGCATGTACTGTTCATTGCTTTACACCTTTCAGTTCGGCAATAGTTTTTTCCAGTTGTTCAATCTTTTGGGCAGTGGTTAAGCGTGGCGTAATTCCATACTTTAACTTTGCCTCATTAAAGATTGTTTCGTATTCATCACGATGACTTGCAATAAGTTTTTGCACCGCTTCATACTTTGCAGTGGCATACTTCATTGATGACGCAGGTGATTTCATTGCTTTAACTCCTTCATCATGTTGTTAAGTTCAGCATAGGATAATTTATTGCTAAGCCATTTACAACCATCCTTGGTTGAATCATTTTCAAACCCTGCCACCTTGACCCAATCACGATAAGGCTTTGTGCCTTTATATGCGCTCATGAATAGGCGTGCTGATAGGTACAGTGCGTAGTCATTGTTAATCCACAGCGCACAGTTCCAAGTGTCGTAGTTTTTCCAACCTTCATAGGTGCTCATGTTTAAACACCTAACTCTTTGTCAACCACGGTTGATACTTGTTGACGCAAGTTGTTTACTCGTTCACGCAACCATGCGTTTTCTTTTTCTAGTTGCACATTCTTTCTAATGGCTAGAATCATCACGCCAGTAGAGCCAATCAACGCAATCGCTATTGCGATTAAGTCGGTTCCTAACATTTACTTTCTCCAATCAGTTTGTGTAGCAGTGTTGCTACAGTCCTAAGTTTACGCTTAATTAGATTAATGTCAATGATATTAGAAAAGATTTTTAAAAATAATTTAGTTAGTTGTTTAAACAATACACATCAGAAGACCAGACCCTGCGGCAAAAATTTATTTGTTGTTTAAACAGCAGGCTCCAGACCCCTGGAATTTGTCCCTGGTTTTGTTATGTTGTTTAAACAAAAAGAAAAACCCCCGCCGCAAGCGGGGGCTTTCTGTTTAAACGGTTAGAAGTTTAGGAACTCGTCATGCTTGTCCCACCACTTTGAATACTTGTCTGCCTTGTATTGGTTGTATCTGCCATACCAATCCATATCGGTTTCCAATTCCTTGGTGCTTGTGTATGTGTCATACCATTTAAACACCTCACGCTTTGCAGGCTTGAATGTTTCGTGTCTAATGATGCGACCATCTTTGACTTGAAAGTACTCACCCTCCTGCGCCTCATGAATCCAATCAATATCACAATCGGTCATGATGCAGGCATTTTCTACGGTTTCCTTGGTGGAGCCATAAAATAAAGAGCCAGTGTTAGCCTGTGCAATCCATAGGGGAGATGAATTTAAACGGGCTAGATGTAGATGGCGTGGGTCATTTGCTGTAATCCAAGCCAGTGCAGCAGTGCCATACACCTCGGTTAATGCTTGCCAAGGTTTATCTTTTGAGAAGGCAATCAGTGCAGCAACTGCCTCGGAATCTACCTGCGCAACACGAGGCACACCTAACTGTTTAAACAACTCCCTGTCATTGCTGATGTGTCCGTTGTGTGTGAGCACAATCTTGCCTCGTGGAATTGGGTGGTTGTTGCCTTGCTCCTTTGGAGAGCCTTGGGTTGCGTATCTTGTATGCAAGATAGCAGTGGTTGCGCCAGCGCATAAGGTAGAGCCAGCGTTGGGCACAAATTTACTGGCAGAGATAGGCGCTTTACGAATTACACGCCTACCAGTTTTTGGATTAATCCAAGCAACACCTGTGGCATCAGTGCCTCGGTGTTCAATATCGTAAAGCATTTGACCAGTAAGGTCAGCATTGCTTACGGTCTTGCTGTGTTTAGGGTTTAAACACCATCCCGCTATTCCGCACATATTTTCTCCAGTCTGTAGTAGTTATGGCATGAATTGTATCACACCAAGATTTTAGTACTCGCATCCCTTGCAATCAGGTCGCAAGCAATCACCGCAAATTACTCTATCGTTTAAACAATCGCTATCTTTGGTCATAGTTTCCTCCACTGATAAGCGCCTTGCGCACTGCCCAAATTGATAGCCCGATAAATAGAATTGCTTTTCCATCTATCCAAGTGAGCCACCAAGGTAGCAAGTTTTGCATAGTCCAGTCCTTTCGTTTAAACACTTTGAGAATTTCCCAAAGTGTTAGCGCCTGCCTTGGGGATTGCACCCAAGTTAAACCCACTAGGGGCAGGCTCCACGCTTACCCCTTGAGGGTGCGTGCCCGATTCTTTAGCCAGTCAGCAGTCGAGGCGTTTAAACAACTGAAACTAACCAAGGTATCAAGCAGGGTGGCGCATGATTCGGCATCTCTTGAGCGAGGGTCTGCCCAAGGATTCAGCGCATCATTTAAATTTAGATTCACGCCTTGCTTACTGATTTCAATAAGCCCTGCTATGAACTGGCTCCAAGCGATAGCCTTAACACCGTTTAAGGTGCCTTGGTGTAAACGCACCTCAACGGTGCCATGGCGGTCTATTGATTCGAGATTAAGCGAAACATAGCGATTACCATTTGGGGAGCGTAATCCGCCATTATCAACATAACTGGCAACATCCTCCGCCTCATGCTGATTAAGCACTTTGCAGTATTGATTGCGAAGGCGAGAAGGTGCAACTAGTGCACCGATTGCATGGTGCATCGAGTAGTAATTCAGCACAAATTGAGAGAGTGCAGAATTTGTAGCATTGCCAAAGGCTGAGATTCCAATATGGACATGAAACCCAGTAGCAGTATCAACTCGTGCTCCTGCTTTTTTGAGAATTTTGGCAACTGCCACTGCTTCGTTTAAACGGCTTTCATTGAGGATTGGAGAAACTACCTCAGCACCATTTGAAACTGAGCCATCATAAACGGCTTTCCAATTTGGATTTAGATTGTGAGTACGGTCAGGCAAATCGCAAACAATTCCGCCCTCATTTAGTACTTGGTGTGCTTTGCGAACTGACACACCTTGCACCTCAAATTCCATTCCGAAGGTAGTCATTAGCGATTACCTGCCTCAGTCATGGCTTGGCGACACCTTGGGCAAATTGGAGCGCCAAAGGTGATTATTGTGGAGCGTGAGATTCTTGCGATGTAGTTATCGGTTAAGCAGATAACTTTGCGCAAACGGGTAGTTTGCTTTGCTTTTACAACATCTGCATTTGTAGCAGTCATTGCATTTAACCTTTCCAGTCATATCGGCACCAGTTTGCCGATGGGAGAAAAGTACGGGATGTTTAAACAAAATTCAACAATCCTCAAAAAACCATTGATTTATACTGCTTTTTTGCGTGTCTAAACACTTAAAGATTTAGCCATTGAGTGGGATTTAGCCAAGGGTAGTAATCGGGCGCTGATTTTATTACTCGCCAGTAATATCACAAAGTCAGTATTTTATACTGCTTTTAGCCATCGCAAATTGTTGCATGCGCTGAAACAATATTAAACAACTGCTTTTAGAGGCTACTGGTCAGTAGCATTTAGTGGATGCGTTTAAACATTTAGCGATTACTACATGGGGGCGGGCGCTATGGATAAAGCAGTCAGTGCCTCACCGCCTGCCAGCCCTGCCTTTCCCTAGTTTTGTTTTGCTAAGTCCATGCAGTTTTGTTTAAACACTTTGCAAGGTGCAGAGCGAGGTGCAAAATCTGCACCCCAGGGTTTTTAAAAATAGCCAGCATGTGTGTGTATGTATCTACTTACATAACTTTGCTAGTCCTCGCCCCCCATAAATGTGGCTCTGACCTGCGGTTTTGCTTGATTTACTAATATGTGGCGTAAATCACATGGACAGAAGTGTCCGCTAAGGACCTTCTGGACACCTATAGTATAAGTGAGGAGGCAAAATTATCGGAGCCTCCGAACAATAACTGCGACCCCAAAGGGTCGCCACTAGTATTAGCCCTAACCTTCGGGCTTCGTTTGGACTTCGCCCTTCGGTTAGGTTTTTAGCCCAAGGCTCCCTGCAGTCCGCCTTGGAGAACCTATGGAAAGAAAACGCATAACCTCTGCTTCACATAAAAGTGATGCTATCAAAAAGCAAGTAATAGATTTTTTAATGCAAGGCTACTCAACTCAAAAGGCTATGGATGCCGTAGGTAGGTCTATTAAGACCTATGAGTACTACCGTAAGGTAGACCCATCTTTTGCTCTTGCTGTAGACAAGGTGCGGTCTATGACCGCAAGAGGTGAGATAGGCAATGCTAGAGGGGAAGTACCACCCTTCCCCGAATTCTCCGAGAAATACCTCGGCACTAAAGTTTTCAAGCATCAAGAACACTGGATTGACTTACTTGAGAGTAGACAGCCAACCGACTTACATCCTGCTATAACCTACGAACAAGGTGCCCAAGATTTACTTATTGTAAATACTCCACCTGAGCATGCTAAGTCAACAACAATTACGGTTAACTATGCCGTATATCGGATTTGCCAAAACCCTAACATCAGAATCATGATTGTGTCTAAGACACAGGCTATGGCGCAAAAGTTCCTGCTCTCCATTAAGAACAGACTAACACATCCTAAGTATCAGGACCTACAACTAACCTTTGGACCTCCAGGGGGCTTTGAAAAGAATTCTGATTCATGGAAGCAGGACTTAATTTATTTATCCTCAGAGGCTCGTGACTCTGGCGAAAAGGACCCCACCGTACAGGCTGTCGGTATTAGGGGTCATATTTACGGTGCTCGTGCAGATTTGATTATCATGGATGACTGTGTTGACAATACCAACGCCCATGAATATGAAAAGCAAATTGACTGGATTCAATCTGAAGTTATGTCCCGTGTTGATGACAATGGAGGCAAACTTTTAATTATAGGCACCCGCCTACGACCAAGAGATTTATACTCTGAATTGCGTGACCCTATGCGCTATCCAGATGAAACATCCCCATGGACTTACTTTGCTCAACCTGCAGTATTAGAGTTTGATGAAGACCCTGAAAAATGGGTAACCCTTTGGGCAAGAACTAACCTACCTCCAATCTCAGGTGTAGGTAAACCAGATGCTGATGGTCTATACCGTAAGTGGGATGGACAGGCTCTACATAAACGCAGAGCACGACTATCGCCAAACTTATGGGCAATGGTTTATCAGCAACAACAAGTTCATGAAGATTCAGCATTTCCATCCGAGGCTATTAAAGGAATTATTAATGGCGCTCGCAATATAGGTCGCATACCAAAAGGCAAGGCTGGTGTAAGACCAAACGGTATGGATGGACTTACTATGGTTGCAGGGCTTGACCCAGCAGGTTCAGGATATACCGCAGCCGTTTGTTTAGGTTTAGATATATCTACCCAAAAGCGTTATCTGATAGATGTATCAAATGTGGCTGGTATGAAGCCAGATGAGATAAGAGATTTAATTAAAAACTGGACAGATGATTACCAGATTTCTGAGTGGCGAGTTGAGAAAAATGCTTTCCAAACAATGTTAACTCAGGACCGTGAGGTACGAGAATACCTTTCGTCACGGGGTGCAATGCTACGAGAACATCACACAGGTCAAAACAAATGGGACACTGATTTCGGGGTTGCATCCCTGACGACATTATTCCACGGTTGGCAAGATGGTCACGCACTCATTGAGTTCCCATCAACTCATGCCTCTGAAGGTTTAAAGGCGCTTGTTGAACAATTAGTAACCTGGTACCCAGATGCACCAAAAAGCCAAAAGACAGATACAGTTATGGCGTTTTGGTTTGCTGAACTCGGATGTCGTGACAGAGTAGCAAACGCTAACTCTTTCGCCCGTAGTCATAACAGCATAAGCATGTTCCACACTCGCTACGACAAAGCAAGACAAATAACTGTCCAACTAGACGACATATACTCATAGAACAGGACTAGGTGTGCCACTTTCCCTAGAAGCAATTAAAGATAATTATGACCGTTACAAACAGGCATACGCTGAACGAGATACTCGTATGGAGCAAATCCTGCTTGTTCGCAAAGGTCGTATGCGTGATGTGTACCCTGATTTATTTCCAGATGGTCCATTTGAAAACCCTATTGTTGCAAATATGGTTGACATTGCAGCCCGTGATTTATCTGAGGTAATCGCACCACTTCCTGCTTTCAACTGTAATTCACCAACTATGGTTTCTGATAAAGAACGCAAGAAGGCTGATAAGCGTGAAGAAATCGTAAATGGAATTATTGACTTTTCTGATTTGCAAACTCAAATGTTTGACGCTGCAGACCGTTATGTTTCATACGGTTTTGTACCAGCACAGGTTGAGGTTGACTTAGAAAACAATATGCCAAGAATCCGTTTCTTAGATTCCTATGGTTGCTATCCAGTCATTGACCGCTTCGGCAAAGTCCATGGCATGTATCAACGAATTAAGAAACCTTTGGCTGATTTAATGGCAGCATACCCAGAGTATGCACATTTGTTGTATGACAAAGACTCTACCAACTCAATGTTAGAAATTGTTCGCTACCATGATAAAGACCAAGACATCTTGTTTGTTCCACAAAGAAGTAACTTGGTTATTGATAGAGCGCCAAATCCTATTGGTGAAGTTCTTATTCGTGTTATACAACGCCCATCATTAGATTCACAAGCGAGAGGACAGTTTGACGATGTACTTGCAATTCAAGTTGCCAAGGCTCGTTATGCACTCCTTTCACTTGAGGCTGCTACTAAAGCAGTTCAAGCCCCACTTGTTGCCCCACGAGATGTAAGTGAGTTAGCCCTTGGACCAGACGCTGTTATCAGAACTGAACGACCTTCAGATGTTCGCCGACTCTCTATTGACATACCACCAGGTGCTTTTGCTCAACAGCAAGTACTTGAAGGAGAACTTCGTTTAGGTTCTCGTTATCCTGAGTCACGCACAGGAAACATTGATGCCTCTATTGTCACAGGTCGTGGCGTGCAGGCTCTTATGGGTGGCTTTGATACCCAGATTAAATCAGCACACGCAATGTTTGCCCGTGCCTTTGTAGAACTTGTTGGCTTGGCACTTAAGGTAGATGAAAAAGTTTTTGACAATATGGAAAAAACTTTGCGTGGTACACGCAATGGAGTTCCATACGCAATCAAATATAAGCCATCCCGTGATATTGATGGTGATTACACCGTTGATGTTCAATACGGATTGATGGCAGGACTTGACCCAAACCGTGCATTAGTATTTGGATTACAGGCTCGTGGCGATAAGTTAATCTCTCGTGATTTCCTACGCCGTCAAATGCCATTCTCCTTTAATGCAACACAAGAAGAAGAAAAAGTTGATACTGAAGATTTGCGTGATGCAATGAAGCAGGCTATTGCCTCTTATGCTCAAGCAATTCCAGCACTTGCATCTCAAGGACAAAATCCTTCAGATATTTTGTACAAACTTTCTACAGTCATTAACCAACGCCAAAAGGGTACGCCTATTGAACAAGCAGTATCAGAGGCGTTCCAACCACAGAATCCCCCACCTGGTGCGATGATGACCCCTGAAGGCGTAAGTCCCGAACTTCTTGGGCAGGCAGGTGCGGTCCCTCCAGGTGAGGGGCAACTTCCAATGGGTTTAAGTGAAACTGGTCGTATGCAAGGTGTTGCTCCTGGACAAATTGCTCCAGGTGGTCGCCCAGATGTTCAATCGCTTTTAGCAAGTTTAACGCAAAGAGGTGAACCTAATCTTCAGGCTTCCCTCGTAAGACGACTACCAGTTGCGTAAGGGGGTGAATAAATGAAGAAGTCCCTATCAGGAGGAAAGAAGCCTAAGAACCAAGGTTCAGCAGGCAAGGCTCCAACCCAAAAACCAATGTTGGCTAAGAAAGCATCATCAAAGGGTGGCAAGACATATTTCTCAAGCAATCCAAGCGGAACTCGTGGTTCACGCAGTAAGTAATTAAAAAACCTGAGCATGTTTCAAAACTGCTCATAATATTAAATATCCGAACTTAGGTGGGAGGAAACATGGCTAAGGCTAAAAACGAAAATTTCCAAGTGTCCGCAACTGGTGGCGCTGGTACCAATGGACAACCTGCTCGTTATACAGCAGGCATTGATGGTGCACAAGATTTTTATGATTTACAAACAAGTGCTGCAATGTCAGGTCAAAATCCTGCAATTAAACAATCACCATCAGCAAATCGTTCGTTTCGCACCACTGGACAAGAACCGTTTGTATCTTTAACTGCACCAACAATGCGCCCTGATGAAGATGTACGCATGGGTGCAACTGAAGGACTTGATAGCATGTACGCTACAGACCAAACTGCCATGGGTGAAGACGCTGACCGTATGCGTCAAGCACTTCCATATTTAGCAGTACTTGCAGAATTACCAACTACCTCTAACTCTTATCGTAATTATGTAAGGTACTTAAAGAGCGTACTATGAGTTTTAGCGACATACTCGGAAACGCAGCGCAAAAACTGCAAGGTAACGGGTTTGCCAACGATATTGGCTTACCATCAATGATGTTTGACCTTGCTTCTGTGTCATCCAATGATAAAAATTGGGTAGGCGATGCGTTTAACTTTGCGGGTAACGCTTTTAGAACTACATTAATGGCATCAACTTATCCAATTCGTAAGCCAGTTGGTGCAGCAGTTGAAAAGGTTTTATTACCAGCAGCAATGCTTTCTTATGAAACTGGTGGTAGATACTTACGAGAACCATTATCTGCAGCACTAACAACTCTTGGTACTGCCGATGCTAAAAAGGCTTGGGAAAATCGTGAAGAAATTTCCCCAGGACAAGCATTATCATATTTGCAATCTAAATGGTCCTTTGGACTATTAGGTCCTGACGAACTGGCTGCTGGTGATTTTAATATATTTGACCCAAATGACCGTAAAGTATTTGATGAAGATTGGTCTGCTAAAAGTCTTAGTGGTGCCTACGACACATTTTTTACAACAGTAACTGACCCACTTGGTAAATTGGGTAAAGCAGCAGGTCTTGCTCGTAAAGCAGTTGTTACTCGCCCATTAGGTGCGACAGATACAAATGCAAATAGATTATTAAAAGATTTTTTAATGCCAAAAACTTTGCGTTCAGTAAGAGTTATATCTCCGCAAACTTTGGCTAAGACAATTAACGAAGGTCGTGAAGAAGGCGGCGAACTTTATACTACGCTTTCTTGGTTTGCCAAATCAGATAGAGTTTCTATCCGTAACCATCCAATGGTTCAGCAATCTAACGATTCAGATACTTTAGCCTATTTGCTAGGTGAAGCAAAGACTGTAGATGATGTAGCCGATACCTTGGTTGCAACTGCTCGTCTTGGTACAAATAAAGAAGTAGGTTCTGCTGCTGCTCGTTTAATTGCAAAACGCCGTGACTTAGCATTTGTATTTGATAAAATTGCTGACACAACAGATTTAGATAAAAGAGTTTTAGACAATGTACCTACCAATGGTATTGTAGATGATGTTAATAAACTAGATACAGCCACTGAGTTAGTAAAGCAAATTGAGGCTGACCCATACTACCGTATGATTAAGTCATTTAACGCAAAACCTGCAGATTTAAGTAAGCGTACATTTGGTAAGCCAGTATTTGAAAAGTTGGCTATTAGCCGTGCTGAAAGCAAAGCAGCAAGAATTAAAGGCATAGACCAACCTACTAAGTTTCCAACTGTTGGAGTTATACAACCAACTAAGTATCACCCACTTGTTGCGGTTGTAAATTTTGGTATTAAAAAAATTGGCGATACCTTTCAAGAAAAGCCAGCAGGTTATGTTAACTTTAACGACTCTGATTCATTCTCAGAAATGCGAGCCTTTGGCGAGCAACTTCGCCGTTTAGTTGGTCCAGAAATAGCACAACCAGTAGTTAATGAACACACAACAGCATACCTTCGTGCTGGTGGTTTACCAGAATTACGCTCAAGAGTTGCAGTATCTTTTGAAGATTTAGCCGTTAGTGCAGTTAATAGAAAACTTGGATTAACTGATGAACAAGGTTTGTTTATTTGGAATCAATATAAATCCCGCCGTCAAACTGCGTTAGACACTATTCGTGACCGTAAGTTCTTGATGACCAATGATGATGTTATTCTTAAGATTCCTTACCTAGAACGCCAAGGTGCTAACGCACTACCAATGGTAGACCTAGAAAACTATGCTCGTGTACTTGAAGCAAATAAGGGTGTACTAAAGTCAATAGGTCGTAAGGGTGAAATTATAGACCCCGATTCAATGCGTTATGTAACTGGTATTTTAAATGATATGTGGAAGGCTTCAGTACTTCTACGCCTTGGCTACACCATACGAAATGTTAGCGAAGCGACACTTTCTATTCTTGGTAAAGGTTATGGTTTATTAGCCCTTGGTGATTTAAACCGAGATGGATTTAAGTCTTGGTATAACAACCGAGTTCAAGGCATAGAGCGTCTTGCAGATAGAACTTTAGTAAATAAAGGTTTGCGTGAAGATTCAATTCAAATTCGCCGTGCTCTTGCAGAAACTCAATCTGAGATTTTTGCTACTGAAAAAGTTATTAATGAGGCTCGTCTTTATGCCCAAGCAGCAGAGCGTTTATTCTTGCAGGGTAAATTAAACGAGGCTCAATACAAAGAATTACTTGAACTTTCTGAGTATCTAACAGGTCAATATCTATACCATGGCTCTACCACACCAATTAAAGCATTAGATAAAAACAGACCATTGGCTATGTCATATAGTCAAGATATTGCAGAGCAGTATGCAGAGGCTGGTATGCCTAGAATATCTGCATCTGAAATATACAAGCGTTTAACTGGTCGTGCTTATCCATTACCTAAGAATTTAGAACTTGCTCCTGGTGGCGAAATTGGCACTCCAAAAGTTTTTGCCCAAATGCCAGAAAGTGATTTTAGACAAGTTCAAAAATATGTTCGTGGAAACTTTAGCACCCAACAAAATCAATTAAGGGGTGGTTTAGAAGTAACACAAGATTTAAACCCTTATGATTTAAAACTTCCATCAGTATTACAGCGAGCAATTCAACGAAGTGTTATTAAAAAACCGACAGTTGTTTATCGTGGTTCAACTGCAAATGCTGAATTTGGCGATAGAATTTTAAGTGTTGGCGACATTGTTGAAGATAAAGGTTTTGTATCTACAAGTAAAAGTGGTACTCAAGCAGTAAAGTTTGCTAACTATAAAGGTGGCGAGCCAGTAGTATACAAAATTGCTTTACCTAAAGGTCACCCTGGCTTAGATATTAAACAAACATATAATGACTTTAATGAAAATATAGTTTATAGAAGTGAACGAGAAGGTTTTACCCCGTTTAATTCATATCAACAAACACTTCGTTCAAGCGAATCAGCACATGCTATGCGAGAAGAAGAAGTTCTTTTACCAGCAGGTACAAAATATAAAGTTGCTAAATCAGAATTTATTCCATTTATGGGTTTTGGTTTTGGCAATGAACCAATTAGAGTAATAACTTTAGAAGCAATTACACCTAAAGTTGCTAAGCGCCAAGTATCACCATCAATGCAAACCATTGGTGCAGATATGCGTGAAGGATTTATTAATACTGTAAATAATGGAAATGTTGTTGAGGTACTAAACCCACAAACTGGTCGATGGACAACTGTTGACCCAAATACAGTATCTCAAAAGTTACTCACTACCGCAGAATTTAGAATCCGTAAGCCTGGTAATCAAGGTGCAATAATTGGACAAAAGGTTTATGGACTTGAAGTTGACCTTCGTACAGAAAACTTACGCAGCCCTCGTTTAAACCTTGTTGATTACCCAGAACTTAAAACTGTTCTTGGTATTGAAAAAGGTACACCTCGTAACCGTGCTGCATGGGAAGGCAAAGAAAAAGCACTTCTTGATTGGATGCGTGCCAATGGAATTGGCAAAGTAACTTTACCTGATAATAAGGCTAATGGTAGGGCTACAGTTCTTGTAGACCCTGAAATGGTAGAAGGTTTTGGTCAGAGTCCGTTTGTAACTCTTACTCAACGCAGACTTGATTCTGTTAAAAGACAACAACAAATACTTGGTAATGAACCAAGGATGCTTAGTATTATTGAGCGTACCATTAAAAATCAAGGTGGTACATTTGACTTTTCAGGCGATGTACCAACTACAGGTATTTCAGTAGCCATTCGTGGTGCTACCCATACCTTCCGTTTAGAAGATGCTGCAACAAATCCACAAGGTTGGATTGATTCAGTAGCAGCACACTTTGAAAAGAACCTTGAAAAGTTTGGTAAAGCAGACCACTTTGGTACATGGGTTGAAGATATTGACGGCGTGCCACATATCTGGGCTGAGCCAACTAATGTTATTATGGACCGTGCCGAGGCTGTTAAACTTGGCGTAGAAAGAAACCAAAAAGCGATTGCAGATTTGGCTGCTATTACTAGAGGTGACTGGGATAACGCATTTATCGTAACGAGAGGAACAGGCGATGAAAGAGCAACCGCAAGGTTTGCACTGGGTCAAGGCACCCAAGCCAGTGTCGGAAATGTCACCGCAAGAGCGCAAGGAATTCGCCCAAATCTTAGCGGCAAGAGCACTAGAGAACGCATTGCAGAACTCTCCGAGTCCCTCTCCAGTAAACGAGAATATCCAACCGCAGGTTTAGCACAAGTTGTTCGTGAGGCTGCCGATATGCAGGCTACCTCTAAAAAGAATTTAGAAAACTTACTTGTTAAACTAGATGCTCGTGTTGTTGAAGAAGCCCGTATTGGTGCGCCTAAACAAATACAGGGCACAGGTCGTAGAATTGTAACTCTTTATGATGGTACTAAAGTAGAAATTGATGATGCTTTCCGTGGTGAGTTAGGTCAGATTCTATATGACCGTACTGACAATACAGACTCATACCGTAGGTTTGTAGACCACCCATCACAATTTTTTGCTGCTGAACATAATAACTTTGTTGAAGATGTACTAACCCCTAATATGCCAGATTACTATTCTGGTTGGGCTAATCAACTTAATACTTTTTTCCGTTCTCCTGATGGTCGTATAGACCCACTAGTTGAACAAATGTTAAATGGTGCACGCCCAGAGGAAATAGTTAAATGGTTGCGTAAACCAGAAAATATAGGTTATGCCCGTAGATTTAACATTGATGTTCCTGGTATTAAAGTACCATCAGAGCGTTTAAACGCAAGTATAGAAGCAGAAGATTTTGTTGGTGATTTATATAGTGCATTTAATAGATACTTACCAGATACACAAATGCAAGAGGCATTTCGTACTGGTCAAGTAACTGAAATATGGTTGCGTAACCACTTTAAAAATGCTACTGAATTACCAGATATTGTAGGTCGTATTGTTCCAACCAGCCCACAGGCTCGTAACATTATGGATGCTACGGCTAAGGTTATTGACAAAGCATTTTACTTTCTTGGCTCATTACCTGAAACAACCCTTGCTCGTCATCCACTGGCTAGAGCAATATACCGTTCAGATTATCAAAACAGACTTGATACCGCATTATCAACTAAGCGTTTAAACACTGGTAACGCAAAGGCTGAATTAACTGTAGATGAGGTTAATAACCTACGCAAAGATGTAATTGAAAGTACTCGTAAAGAAGTTAACAAAACACTATTTACGATTATTCGCAAGTCTTATGCAGGTGAAAAGATGCGGTTTATTATGCCGTTCTTTAACGCATGGGAAAATACCATTCGCCGTTGGAGTGGACTTGCCAGCGAAAACCCTGCAGTTGTTGCCCGTGCTGGACAAGTGGTTTCATCGCTTCGCAATCAACCAAATATTATTGATAAAGATGGCAACCAAACAAATGAATTTTCTTATGACAATAAGATTGTTGTGCCTATGTCAGAGGGTGCAATAAGTACTATTGAGAAGATTCCAGTATGGGGCAAAGGCATGGCTGCTGCCATCCGTGCCACTGGTACGCAGGTATCTATTCCAGTACGAAGCCTTGATGTTCTATTCCAAGGTGAATACCTAGCAGGATTTGGTCCTTTAGTAGTTCTACCAGTTAATGAATTGGTTAAGGCTAAGCCAGATTTAGAAGATATATTTACATCCTCAGTTCTTCCAGTATTACCTTTTGGTACACAAGAAGGCGTGCTACGCCAGTTGCTTCCACCTGCAGCACAAAAACTTGCATCTGTTGCAGGACAGGATGAACTATGGAGTCGTACATTTAATACTGTTTATCGTTATGAGTTAATTAAATATAACTTGGGCGAGCGTGAAAAGATGCCAAGCCTTGAAGAAGTATCTAAATTAACCAATGACTTCTATAAGGTTCGTATTCTATCTAACCTTGTAATGCCATTTGCTGCTCAATATGATTCACCACTAAGTTTCTACTCACAACAATTCCGTAAGTTACAGGATGTTTATGGTAGAGATGCTGAAGTGTTGTTCCTTGAAATGTACCCAGAAATGGGTCCAGCCTTGGTTAGTGCTTCTTTCAACCCAACTGGCGCTCAAGCATCACAAAAAGCATTTGGTAATATCAAAAAATATAGCGACTTGGTAAGTCAAATTGGTCAGACATCACCTGAAATGATTGGGTTTTTAGTTAATGACCCAGATGGCAAATATGACTTTTCAGAGGCTGTATACGCATGGCAATATGGAAATGCACCAGTTCCTGGTTCAACTGATAAATTCCGTGAACGCCGTGACCCTGCACAACTTAAGCGTGATGCTAATATTAAAGTTGGCTGGATTGAGTTCCGCAAGAACATGAACTTACTAGACTCACAACTGCAAGCACAGGGTTATCAATCATATACAGAATCAGGTGCTGAAGAATTACAGGCTCTTAAGCAATTAATGATTGCTGACTTGTCACAAAGAAACTCTGACTGGCAGGCTGATTATCTAAATGTGGATAGAGGCAAGTGGATTTATAGGATGCAGGCTATGCGTAGTATGTTATCTAATCCAAACTGGATGGCAGATAATGGTAATCGTCAAGTAGTACAAGCCATGGCTGTTTACCTACAAGCAAGAGGACAAGTAGCCCGTGAGTTAGAAACTCGTAAGGCTTACGGTGCACCATCTACACTTGCTGCAAAAGATAATGCTGATTTAGATGGATATTGGAACTCAGTGATATATCAATTAAAAACTGGTTCGCCAGAGTTTGAAGATTTTTTCAACCGCTTTTTACAAAACGACCCTGTGACCTTGGGATAGGAATATGACCAATAAAGAAAAACTAGAACTTATTAAGGATAAATTTCCTAACTACAAAGATATGTTTTCGGAAGATGAATTAAGCGGTCTTCTCAAAGACCTTGACGACCCAGAAAAATTAACATTATTTCGTGAAAGAGGCTTTACAGAAATCCGTGAAGCAGGCATTGCAGCAGGTGTTGGCACTGCAGCAAAAGCAGGTGTTCAGGCTGTTAAAGGTTTAGCCAAGGCTGTAAGCGCTCGCAAGGCAAAAACTACAAGTGCAGAGGTTGCTGGTGAAGTAGTTAAAAAGCGTAAAGTAATTACTCCTAAAAGGGTTATTGGCGCTGCTGCTGCCGCTACTGGAATTAATATTCTAACTGACCTATTTGGCGCAGATGAAGAACAAACCGCTGCTCAAGAGCAAGCATTACAAGAACAAACAAATTTAAATGCACAAATGCAATTTGCTCAATTAGAAGCAACTGGAGTTGATGTTGAAGCATTATTGAATACTCAGGCAGGGCAACAAATTTTAAAGAATCCTAACTTTAATGCTCAAGCAATTTTTGGTGCAAACATGTTACCAGCCATGGGAAATGTAGGCGTATATGTTGGTGGCGAAACTAAAACACGGCGCAGAAAACCTACTGCCGCTGAATCAGGTGTCATATCATTAACAGAATGGAAGCAACAATTTCCTATTGCCAATCCAACCGAGTTAAATGCTTGGAAGAAAACTCTTGTAGATTCTGGAGTTGTTAGCGCCGATGCTGGTATTTCTGAATTAAAAAAACAATGGGAAACATGGGGTCAACTATCCCTAGAAAATAATCGTGTTGGTCAAAAACTTAGCCCTTATGATTTGTTAAATATCCAGCGTGGATTATGGGGTGGTGGTTCTGGTGGACCTTCATACCAGACACAGTTGATGAAGGCTGAAAATTCTAAGGCTTTGTTTAAACAAGGCATAGAAGCATATACTGGCACTATTGTTGATGATGAACAAGCAGAAAAGTTTGCAGAGTTTGTTAAGCAACAACAACTTAAAAAGCCTACAAAAACTGAAACTAAAACTATTGGTGGCAAAAGAGTTACTGTTACAACTCCTGGTTTTGGAGAGGCAGAGGCTGCAGCCGAAATTAAGAAGCGTGCTCAAGAAGACCCACTTTATGCAGAGTTCCAAACAGCAAGCGTTTTTGGTTCTGCTCTTGAAAAAGCGTTAGGAGTTAGAGGCTAATGGCTGAAAAAACACCTCCTATAGCAACTTGGATTATTAACTTATTAAAAAATGAGCCACAACTAAAGGCTATTTACGATGCTGTAAGAAACCCAATAACTGGTGAATTTATTAAATCTGCAGATGCTATTGCAGATATGATTAGTAGCAGTGATTGGTACCTAAGCAAAGGTCCAACAGTTGCTGCTAATCTTGCAGGCAGATATAGATACGGTGAAAACTGGTATCAAAATAAATTAAACGAATATAAAATTACAGTATCTGGCGTAGCCAATGGTATTGGTCTTAATGCCTCTGACCCTACCATCGGGTCATATTTAAGCAGTCTTGCCGAAGCATCTTTCTTAAATGGCTGGGATGCTACATATATTGAAAATACCATCATTGGCAATTCAGATATAATTTCTAAATCTGGTGGTGGACTATATCAATCTAAGATAAATGATATTAAGTCTTATGGTAAATTAATGGGTGTAGATATAAGCCAAACTACTGCTAATAACTATTTAAGCAGACTTATTGGAACCGTAACACCACAAGGCATAAGAGTTAAAACAACTGATGATGCAATTAAAAAAGAAATTGCTGACCAACAGGCTTTGTTATATCCATTCTTTTCCGATGACTTTGCTACTGGTCGTACTTTATGGGATGTAACTTCATTGCAACGCAAGAAATGGGCTGACCTACTTGAAGTAGATGAAGATACTTTAGATTGGAATGACCCACTATGGAAAGATGGAAAAATCTTTACCATGGTAGATGAGAAAACTGGCAAGGTAGTACAACGCCCTGCATGGGATGCAGAGAAACTTATTAAAGCAGATGAGCGTTGGCAGTACACTGAAAATGCTACTCGTACCTATGAAGGAATAGGAGCCAATGTGCTTAGAAGGATGCAGTACTTAAAATAATGGCTACTAAAAAAATGTCTAAAGAGGAAGCAGCAGTCCGTAAAGCCTTTGCTGATGTACTTGCTGATACTGGATTACAACAAACTCAGCAAATTTTACAAGGTGCTGGTGTTACTCCCCAAAAACCTATTGCTACTGGAAAAATATCTGATATTGATACAAGTACTCCACTAGGTGCCACTGCTTTTAAAACTTTAACCGCAGCACAAAGTAGTCTTGATAAAGCGTTAGATAAGATAACAAAAGATTACGATGCCCTTGGCTATGATTATGACCCAATTACTAATAAAGCCACTAAAAGAGAAGCAGTTGTAAAACAACCAATTATTCCACCAATGCAACAAGGTTTACAAGCAGACCAAGTTCAAAAAATGATTTCTGATGCACTTGCTGCACAACAGGCTAAGTTTGATGCTGCAACTAAACAAGCAGCAGCCGATAAAGCAGCAGAAGCAAAAGCAGCAAAAGTTGCTTCTCAAATCAAGGCTAAAGATAAGTTAACTGCTATGTTAGCACCTTACAAACTTGAAGGACTTGCTAGTTATATTGATGCAGAAATTTTAAAAGACACTTCTGAAGAAATGATTTTGTTGGGTATGTATGACCAACCATCATACAAAACACGCTTTCCTGGCATGGAAGGGTTGCGTAAAGTAGGTCGTACTATTAGTGAAGATGAGTACACCCGCATAGAAAATGCCATGATACAAACTGCTAGATTTTTTGATTTACCAAAAGGTTTCTACGATAACCCAGAAGATTTTGGTAACTTAATTGCTAAGCAAGTATCTGCTAAAGAATATCAAGACCGCTTACAGGTAGGTCAAGATTTGGCTCGTACCCTTAACTCATCAATTAAACAACAATTAGTAGACCTCTACGCCATAGGCGAAGGTGACTTAACAGCCTATGTTCTTGACCCAGAGAAGGCTTTGTCACTAATTCAAAAGCAGGCTAAGGCTGCAACCTTTGTAGGTTTAAGCCGTGCTGCTGGATTTAGGATGCCAGATATTACTGCTGCTACTGCAGAAAATATTGTTGGTACTGAACCTTACGCTAAATTAACTGAGGCTCAAATGCAAGCAAAGATTGGTCAAGCAGGAGAACTTCGTAAAGAACAACAACGCTTGAGCCAAATTGAAGGCACAACATATAATGAACAAGAAGCATTGAGTGCTGTTATTGAAGGCTCTCCAGAAGCAATACTTGCTTCACAACAAAGAGCGCAGCGTGAAGTTTCTCGCTTCCGTGCTCGCTCTGGCGTAACCGCTACAAGTCTTGGTACTGGCGTAAATGTCTGAAAAAAATGAACATGACATTGATTGGGAATACCAAAACCAATTAAGAGAACAATGGCTTAAAGATAATCCAGATGCACAATACATTGGATGGATGTCAATATGAGCCAAGCAGGTTATGACGAAACATGGATTGAATCAGATGATGATGGATTTATTTTAAAATTTATTTCTGACTCAAACAAATAGAATCCCCACCCTGACCAACCAGCCCAGGGGGGCGTAAAAGTCTGGTAGCAATAGCCGTAATAGTTTCCCCGAACTAATGCGAGGATTGCGAATACAACTAACGAAAGGGAGAAGGTAGATGGCTACCAATTACTACGATGACGATGAAGATAACGACACAACAACTGATGTTGTTGGTCAACTCCGAAAAGTCAACCGCACACTTGAAAAGCGTGCAAAAGAACTAGAACAGGAGTTGGCAGGTCTTAAATCACAGACTCGTCAGCGTACTGTCAAGGATGTACTACAGGCTAAGGGATTAAATCCAAAAATTGCCGCACTTATACCACAAGATATTGAGCCTACAGACGATGCTCTTGTTAAGTGGATTGAGGATTACGGCGATGTATTTGGAGTCCAAACCCAAACAGAAGAAAAGCCTGCTGAAAAAAGTCCCGAAATTAAAGCGCAAGCAAGAATCAACAACATGGTCGCCACTGGCACTGCGCCAGATATTGACGAAGATGCTTTTGCAAAGATTGCTAATGCTAAAAGTAAAGAGGACTTAGACATACTCCTTGGTTTGAATTAAACAACTTATACATCAACCCACTCACTAGGAGGTGAACCTAATGGCATATACCGACACCTCGGCACTAGGTGGTCTAGTAAAGACCGCTTATGACCGCTATGTTGAATTTGCCCTCCGTGCTCAGCCGATGATTCGTGCTGTTGCGGATAAAAAGCCTGTACAACAGGCAATGCCAGGGTCATCCGTTGTATTCTCACTTTACAACGATTTGGCTGCTGCTACTTCTACACTCACAGAAACAACTGACCCAGATGCCGTTGCACTGAGCGATGTTGATACCGTATCTGTTACTCTAAACGAGTACGGTAACGCATCACTTGTAACTCGCAAACTACAGTTGTTCTCACTATCCGATGTTGACCCTGCTGTTGCAGACATCATCGCATTTAACATGGCTGACTCACTTGACATCGTGGCACAAAACACCCTTCGTCAAGGTTCAAATGTTATTTATTCAGGCGCAACCGCTACAAGCACTGCAACTATTTCAGCAGCAGCAACTCTTGATTCTGCTGACATCCGCAAGGCTGTTGCTAAGTTACGCTCAAACAAGGCTGTTCCTCGCTCAGGAAGCCTATACTGGGTAGGAATTCACCCAGAGGTATCACATGACCTTCGTGCAGAGTCAGGCTCTGTCGGATGGCGTGACACCCACTCACACACTGACGCATCACTTGGTAACCTATTCGCAGGTACCATCGGAACTTATGAGGGTGCTTTCTTCGTAGAGAACCCACGCATGTACTCCGCTAAAGATGGTGCAGACCAAACTGCTCTTGCTACAACCGCAGTAACCGTTGCAGGTACTTCAGCAGGCTTCACCTTTGGTGTTGCTTCTTCTTCAGTAGTTGCAACTCGTTCAGAGGTTGGCGATAAGATTGCTGGAACAGGTATCGCTTCAGGTGCCAAGATTTCTGCAATTAGCACTTCTGGTTCAACAACAACAATTACTGTTGATACTGCTAACACAGCAGCGGTCACAGCAACAACTGTTGTAACTGTAACTCCTGTAACTCGTGTATTCCGTACAATTCTTTGCGGTAAGCAAGCATTGGCAGAAGCCGTGTCACAAGAGCCAGGCGTAGTTATCGGACCTATCACCGATAAGTTAATGCGTTTCCGCCCAATCGGTTGGTACGGAGTCCTTGGATGGAGCCGTTACCGTGAGGAAGCGTTGTATCGCATTGAAAGCGGTTCATCAATCGCTGCTCTGTAATTGATTGACTGTAAGGCACTGTTTGTACGGCGAATACGGCGCAGTGCCTTATGGTGAGTCCATTAGGAGGACCATGGCAAATTATTACTTTACAACACCAACAATAGATGAAACCCCTGCTGGTGGACCACCCTTATTTGACCGTTACAAACTAGCCCGTGGAATATCCGTGCTTCGTTTAAACGGTGTATACTCCTCTTTCAGGTATCCAAGCCAAACTCAAATTTTGGCTGCTGAGGAGTTTTATATGGGCGGTACTAAAAACTTTATTAATCAAGAAACAAGAGATGCTTTAATAGCCCAAGGCTACGGAGCATACATAACACCAGCATGAGCCTACATCAACGCCAAGTACATCCAGAATTTGTTGAAGGATGTTTTGGTTGCAAGGTTGGCACTTTACAACTAACACCTGGTGATGCAACCACTCGTTTAAACATGTCACCACGCAAATGGGATAAAGAGTTAAAAGCCTATAGAAATGCTAGAGCACAAGGCATACAACCTGATGGAACTAGTATGAAACAAATTGAGAAAGCAGTAAAAATCTCAGATAAAACAGGAAAGGCATACGGAGCATAGGAGGAATCATGGCTGCTCGTAAACCTAAAAAGCAACCCGCAAAGCGAGTGCGTACGGTTAAAAACGAAGAACATACAGAACTAGAAATGTACTGTATATGGCTAAATGAGTATTACGCTTCTTTGCTCAAGGCAGGTTTTAAATCAGATATAGCAATGGCTTTTGTTATGGACAAAGCATCCTATCCACCTTGGGTAGAGTACAAACCAACAGAAGATGAAATTCGGCGCATGTTAGATGAAGATGATGAGTAATCCAATTATCCCTGAGCCGATGTGGGGACTGCCCTCTCCCACTATTACCGATGAGGACATCTATGAAGATGAGGATGAATAATGTGTATTGAGTGTAATTGTTTTGGAACAGTTACTCCTTACGGAGTTGGTGGAAGAACACCTACAGAACTTCCTAAAGAACCAAATGTTGCTATGTACAACAGACCAATTCATCGTATTGGTGAAACACCATACGGTATGAAGCCAGAGATGGATGACTACGAGGAGGATATGGACTAGTGAAAAAGAAAGCAGCAGCAAATAAAGTTAAAAAAGTTATGGGTGAATACAAGCGTGGAACCCTACGCTCAGGTTCTAAAAAGGGACCAAAGGTAACATCTAAAAAACAAGCCGTTGCTATTGCAATGAGCGAAGCGAAAATGGCTAAGAAAAAGAAGTAATGTCATCAGGTCAATATAAACGCCATGATGGTTTTAGTGCAATACAAATTAAAAATGGCATGGTAGTAAGACTGCGTAAAGATGGAAGTATTAAAGCAGTCTTAGGAAAGTATGGAGAGTATGGCAAGCAAAAAGGACTCACGGCTCGCTAGAGCAGGTGTATCAGGTTTTAATAAACCAAAGCGCACACCAAGTCATCCAACTAAATCACATGTAGTAGTAGCCAAAGAAGGTAGCCAAGTTAAGACTATTCGCTTTGGACAACAGGGTGTTAGTGGAGATAAAAAACCAACAGCACGACAAAAATCTTTTAAGGCTCGTCACGCCAAAAATATTGCTAAAGGCAAAATGTCTGCAGCGTATTGGGCAGATAAGGTGAAATGGTGAAAGGGAAAGCATTTTGGGACAAGAAGAATCCAAAGCGTACATCTACAAAACTGACTTCTGCACAGAAGGCTGCTGCCAAGGCTCGTGCAAAGGCTGCGGGTCGGAAGTATCCCAACCTTGTGGACAACGCTGCTGTAGCACGCAAGAGTAAGAAGGGCAAATAATGGCTCAGGGGGTTGCAGGAAGCACGCTGACAAGCGAGATGAATCGTGTAGCCAATGGTGGCACATACCCTGCTATGACGGCTTACAAAGCCCTTGTAGGGGCTGCTAATGCGTGGGCTGGTACCTCTGGCTTAGGACTTATAGGTGCCCTTAATATCAAGGCAGATAGCGCTCGCCAGCCTAATAACTATAAAGGGTTAAACGCTGTATGTAATGAGATTGCTGGTACCTCTGGTCTATCAGCCGTTGATGCTTTAAGGAGTATTGACCTATGAGTACCTTTGCTCAACTAACAGACCGTGTAGAGGCAGTATTGCATGGGTATACCGAAAATACTGAGCCAACTTCATGGCTTACTACAAGTGCTACTACGACTACAACAACCATGACTGTTCATGATGCAACAGTTGTAGGTCGTGGTTATGTTCAAGTTAATGATGAAATTATATTTGTTAACAATACAGATAATGTTGCTAACACTTTAACTATCTCACCTTGGGGTAGAGCACAACGAGGCACTACTGCTGCAGCACATAGTGCTAATGCTAAGGTTACAGTAAGTCCATTATTCCCACGGCAAGAAATTAAAAATGCTATTAACGATACTATCAATGCGATGTATCCATCAGTCTTTGCAGTTGGTTCTTATGACTTTGATTATGTAGCAGCAAGATATTCTTATTCAATACCAGCAGAAGTAGAAAATGTTTTAAGTGTAACTTATTCAACTATAGGTCCATCTAGGGAATGGTTTCCTGCTCGTGGTTGGCAAATAGATAGAACTGCAGATACCGATGCTTTTAGTAATGGCAAGAGTCTTTCAATTTATTCAGAGATTGTTCCTGGGCAAACAGTCCATGTTTCTTATAGCAAGCGCCCAACATTATTAACTAATAATAGTGATGATTATGAAACTACCACAGGCTTTCCATCATACTCAGAAGATGTAGTTATTTATGGCGCAGCCTTCCGTATGATTTCTTTCTTGGACCCTTCACGCCTTGGTCCTCAATCTGCAGCAGCAGATATATTAGATGGCGTAAGACCTACAGGTTCTGGTCAAAATACCGCTAGATTCTTGTATAACATTTATCAACAAAGACTTAACGAAGTTGCGGATAATCAACGCCGTCAACATCCAATTCGCTCACACTATCAGAGATAAGGTAAACAATGGCAGCAGGCGACCCAGGTACCCCCAAGCGGAATTTCTCCTCAACCGCAGTAGAAACTTCGCTTCAATCATCTATACCAGCACAATCACAAGGTCAGTCAAACACATCCTTCATTGTTGCATCAGTTAGCGGTTTTCCATCAGTTCCATTTACGCTCATTGTTGACCCTGATACTTCTAAAGAAGAAGTTGTAACGGTTACTGCTGCAAGTAGCACAACACTTACTGTTACTCGTGGTGAAGATAGCACTCAGGCTGTAGCCCACTCTGCTGGTGCTGTAGTAAGACACGGTGTATCTGGTAGAGATTTCCGTGAGGAACAAACTCATATTGCTGCTCGTGGTTATGATGCAGACCAAGCAATTCTTGACTTGGCTAATCAAACCCATGTGCATGGTTTAGCCTCTGGTGATGGTAGCGTAGTTGGTACAACTAAAACCCAAACCCTTACCAATAAAACTTTAACATCTCCAATTATTACTGGTGGTCAAGTTGGTGATACTGGTATTACTTTTGAAGGTGCAACCTCTGATATTTATGAAACATTTTTAGCGGTAACTGACCCAACAGCAGATAGAACTATCACACTTCCTGATGCTACTGGAAATGTTGTTCTTGATACTCTTGCACAAACTTTAACCAATAAAACTTTAACAAGCCCTACTATCTCAGGCTCACCAATTATTACTGGTTTGTCAAGTGCAGGTATGATTTCATCATCTGCTACTCCAAAAGATTATGTAGATTCAATTTTAGGCTCTGCTACAGCAGCAGCCACAAGCGCAGCCTCTGCTGCAGCCAGTGCAACTGCTGCTGCTACCAGCGCTACTAGCGCAGCAGCAAGTGCTACCGCAGCAGCAACATCAGCAACGAGTGCTGCTAACTCTGCAACCGCAGCAGCAACTTCTGCAACCTCTGCTGAAACATCTGCAAGTAGTGCTTCAACTCAAGCAACTAATGCTTCTAATTATGCTGCAGCAGCGGCAACAAGTGCTACATCTGCTGCAGCAAGCGCTGCATCTGCTGCCGCATCTGTAGCCACTATTGCAAGTTATGCAACAAGTGCTGCAAACTCTGCTGCTGCCGCAGCCACATCTGCTACAAGCGCTGCTGCTTCTGCCACTGCTGCTGCAACCTCAGCCACATCTGCTGCTGCTAGTGCTACCGCAGCAGCCACAAGTGCAACTAGCGCTGCAACATCAGCATCATCTGCATTAACCTCAGCCAACTCTGCAGCAGTATCTGCAGCGAGCGCTGCTGCTGCAGTAACTACTGCAATTCAAGCAAGCATTATTGATGCTAAAGGTGATTTGATTGTTGGAAGTGCAGCAGACACTGCTGGTCGTTTAGCGGTTGGAACTAACGGATATATCTTAACTGCTGACTCTGCTGAAACTTTAGGAATTAAATGGGCTGTTGCTCCTGCTGGATACTCAGCACCAACCATTGGTACCACAGTAATTACTTCAGGCGTTACAGTCACAACCATTGACACAGTAACTTTAAACAATGCAACATTGACTGGAACTCTTACCGCAGGTGCTACATCAGGTACAAATGGTTACTTATTAACTGCAACTACCAGTGGTGTTACTTGGGCTGCTGCTCCAGTAAGCCTTCCATCTCAAACTGGTAATGATGGCAAGTTACTTACAACTAATGGCACTACTGCTTCTTGGGCAGGTGCTGCACCAGTTGCTCAAACTAGCGAGCCATCAACTTTAATTGATGGACTTATTTGGATAGATACCGATGGCACAGTAGTTGGTCAACAAATGACTCGTTGGTCAAAGGCTCCCACTGGAGGAACCACCAGCCTATCTGGTCTTGATGATAACAATGTTACTCTTGGGTATACAGTTGGATATGAGCAGGTATATCGCAATGGTGTATTGCTATCTCGTGGTAATGACTATACCGCAACCAACGGCACATCAGTTACCTTAACCGATGCAACTATCACTGGCGACATTATTGAAATATTTGCTAGTGCAGTACTTGCTTTAACAGATGTGTATACACAGGCTCAAGTAAATACTTTAATAAACGATAACACCGTTATGGATATAATGGGTGCATACTAAGAAAGGTAGTAACTAATGGCTACAACTTCAAAAATCCTCTTTAGAGGAGCAGCATCAACATCAAGCACAACTCTATATACAGTACCTTCAGCAACTACAACTGTGGTAACTGATATTGTTATTGCTAACACAGCA
>Ga0315904_10001649_pt1 | contig 35394 bp, 31 predicted proteins | sample LakEriMetagenome_6_FD_203529 | JGI IMG/M metagenome (GOLD analysis project Ga0315904, IMG submission 203529) | Freshwater fungal communities from buoy surface, Lake Erie, Ohio, United States - Buoy 12 MA120 | ecosystem: Environmental > Aquatic > Freshwater > Lake | place: USA: Lake Erie, Ohio...
TTGTTAGAACCATCCTGCACCGCGGCGAACATGACTCCGCCGGACAGCCGGGCCAGCCGGGTGACGGATGTCGTCGCCGCGTTCACCGTGACCGCCGCCCATGTGATGGCCCCGCCAGTGCCGCGCGTCCCCTTGTAAAGCGCGCTGGTGCTCCCATCCTTCACGCCGCCGACGAACACCTCGTTTGAAAACGACGGATGCATGTGCACCACATGGCCGATCAAGCCATCGAACAAGGTGCCACCCTGCTTGCTCCACGTTCCCGCGCCACCGCCCGTCGTGCTGCGCCACAATCCATTCTTCCGGCTGATCGCGAAAACCTCCTGATCCCCCGAGCCCGGCGTGATCGCCACGCACTCGCCCTGCCAGCGCAGGTCGTCATTGCCGGAGAAGTTCACGTTCGCGAGAACCTGCGTCCAACTCGCTCCGCCATCCGTCGTCCGCCAGACGCCGCGCGCCGCATCGGACGCCGTGTAGCTCGTCCCCACCGTCTGATAGACCAGATCCGCCGAAGTTTCACCCGCCGCCAGCCCCTGCACGAACAAAGCCGCGCTGCTCGTCATGTTTCCGGAAACAAAGCGCCATCCCGCGCCCCGGTCATCGCTCCGATAGACGCCGCCCACATCGGTGCGGGCGTAAAGCCTGCCCGAGACATGCGATGCGAAACCGGTCAACCAACCACCGGCGTCGAGGTCGGTCTGGCGAAAGACTCCGGGTTGGGGTGCTCCCACCGTCGTGGCAGCCTCCACGGCAACGGGACCGAGGAGGGCCAATCCAAAGCGGAAACAGCGGATAAAGCAGCTGGAGGACATGAATGGAGTCAGGGTTCGCGCATTCACATGAAGTATGTTTTCATGCCTCATCAATCGCTTGTTCCACTTCGTATTTTTCGGGTAACCATTCCCCTAATGCCCTGCAAGAACCAAATAAGCGACAGAACCAAATAAGCGGCTGAACGACAGGCGCGACTTGTGAACATCCATGTTGCCACAACATCGCATTGACGCGGACATGGTTGCCGCCTCAGCCTGCCGCCACCATGTTTGTTTGGTCGAAAGTCTCCGCAGCAAGCACGATCGATGCGTGGGAGGAACGCTTTGCCGGTGATCCGAATCTCGTCATCGAGTATCTCAAGGGCGGCAGATCCATACGAGTGCGGGTGTTCTGCGGTACGGAAAAGCAGGCGAGGGAAATTGTTTGCCGCTACGGAGGCGCCTTTCAAAAGTTGGAGGGTGCGGAGTGGAACAAACCGGTGGCACCGCCGCGTCCGCTGAAAGTGCGGGATGTTTTCCTGCTCACGGCGGAGACGCGCGCGAAAGAACTTGCCGCGCTGCGCAAGGCGCATCCGAAGCGTGAAATCATCATCATCCCGCCGGAGATGGCTTTCGGCACGGGAGATCATGCGACCACCTCGACGTGTTTGCGACTGCTCGTGGACGTGGCGCGCGGACGGAAGGGACAAGCTTGGAGCATGGCGGATCTGGGCGCGGGCACCGGCGTGCTGGCCATCGCCGCGCGCAAGCTGGGCGCAGGGGAGGTTTTCGCCTGCGACTTCGATCCCTTCGCGGTGGCCGCGGCGGTGCGCAATGCGGCGCGCAACCACACGCCGGAGATTCTAACTAAAGAGCAGGACGTGCTGAAATGGAAGCCGCGCAAAAAAGGCTATGATGTCGTGCTGGCGAACTTGTTTTCCACCGTGTTGATCGAGGCATGGCCGGTGATCGCCAAGTCCCTGGCACCCGGCGGCGACCTCATCGTTTCCGGCATCCTCTTCTCGCAGGCGTGGGATGTTTTCACCGCAGCGGCGGCCAACGGCATCGGTTTCACTCAAGTGATCCGCAAGGGAAAATGGGTGACCGCGCGCGGCGGACACATGGCGGACTTGATTGATGAATTTGTGAAGCAGGCTTCAACTGCTACAAAGATCCCCCCATAGCTGCTGAAACGGACTATCTGGCAGATAGCTGCCGCGGATCAGGTCTCGGCGCCTATCGGTCCGGACCTTGAATTGAAGATCGCTGCTACGGTCGCCTCTCCACCCGGTAGAAGGCCTTTTCCCCGGTGGCGGTGGTGTCCTCGAGCGTTCCGGTGGTGCCGGAAAGCGTGACCGAGTCCCTGATGTCCGGTGTGGAGAAATCCAGCGTCGTGGACTTGTTTAAATCGTAACTCCCGCCATGGACGCCCTCGAACACGACCGTCACGATGTTTCCGGATTTCGTGATCGAGGTGATTTTCAACTCCCTGTCCGGCGCTCCGCCCTGGGTGATGGCGGAAACGACATAAGAGCCGCCCGTTGCCACCGTTGCGAGATTGTCGAGCGTGCTGACCGACGCCTGCTCGGTACGGAACGCATAGTCGCGGGCGATTTCCACGGCGGTGCCGCCGGGCGGGGTGACGGTGGCGGAGAATCTTTTGGCCGCCATGTTGACGATGAGATTGACGCGGTAAACGACGCCCGGCTGGTAGCTCAGAGAGTTCACCGCCTGATAACTGCCGCCATTGCGGGCATCGAACACGCCGGCGGACGACATGCGCAGGATCACGGCAAGATCGCTGTAGGCATCCGCTGCGGTGTTGGACAAACCGATGACGGCATCGATGCCCGAGGTGCTTGCCCACACATTGAAGGCAACGGAGAAAGTGCCCGTCTGGTCCGTGATCGCGCGGTTCTGCCAGATCCCCTCTGCGCTGCTGATGAATTCGTCCGCCGGGGCCTCGGCGAAATCGCTTTCGGCCAACCAGCCGGTGAGTCCGCTATCGGAAAAGATCTTCCACCACTTGATGCCGCCTGCCTCGACAGGTCCCTCCATCACGGTGCCTAGGGACGCGGCTTCCAGAACGCCGGCTACGGTCGCGGTGGCCGAGGCGGAAACGCGCAAGGAAACCATGGATGACAGCTGTATCCGCGCGCCCGGAAAATGGGCCGGAGGCAGAGAACCTCCGCTGGAAAGGCCGTGATAGACCTTGAGCACGTCTTCCCAGGTCGAGCGGTTGTAAACAAAGCCGTAGGTGCTGCCGATGGTGGAATAGTTCCCAATGGTGGCACCGCCCGGCAGCGGCTGGGTGACGCCTTTGGCGTAGCCGATGTAGCCCTGCTCCGCCTTGTACCAGAGGTCGGTATTGCCGATGTTCTGGCGGGCGACCGCGGCATTGGCAATCGCGCTGCCCTTGGGCCAGAACCCCGAAACGATAAGGGCGAGTTGGTTGGTCATGTGCGGACGGAAGCCATCGTAGCAATAAATGAGCGAGCTTCGCGCGCCGCCTCCGTCGAAGGTGTCGAATTCCTTGAGCATGCCGGGTGCGCCCGGGTTGGGCAGCGTTCCGGCACCGGCAACGATTTTTCCCGCCCCATTGATGCCGGCGCCGTTGTTGAGCCCGGCGTTGACGGTTTGCTGATAGGTGTCGTTGTTGAGCGCCTCATAGATGCGCATGTAGTCGGTTAGGCCGTAGCCATAGTAACGGTAGTTTGCCACAGCGTTCTGGATCTGGGTGGCGGTGGGCGCGCCGGACGATGGGTTCGCCGCCTTCCAGTTGAATGTCTCGCGGATGTTCGGGAGGTTATTGGCGCTCAGGTCCGCGAGAAACTGGCTGTGGTTGTAGCCGGTGAGGATGGCGTTGGCCGGAACGGGTCCGCCGAAATAAGCCACGCCGACGAGCACGCCGCCGATCATGCCTTCGCGGTAGTTCGGGTTCCAGTCGCGGTTGAGGTTCGCGTCGCCGTCGATCGAGTATTGCTGGGTGCCGGCCTTGATGAACGGGTTGTTGTCGCCGGTGGTGAAGGCGCTGGCGACGAAGGTGCCCTTCATGATCAGGTCGATCTTCGTTTTTTCCGAGTTGGTGAGCTGGTTCCAGATGCGCGGCGTGTGTTTGGCAATGACGAACATGCCGGTGACGTGCTTCTCGTGTTGGGCGGGATAGCCGCCGTTGGAGGTGGGTTCGTTCCCGGCACTGAGGGTGTGGCGGATCTGCTGGAGCAGGCGCGCGTCAGCGGCGGTGTTGCCGGCATGGCTCGCAAGCGCCAGCGTGATCGAGGCGCCACCATTCCATGCGCCGTTGGTATGTGCTCCGCCGGAAATGTTGCGGTTGAAGCTGATCAGCGGGCTGGCGATTGCGGCGGTCACCGCGGGATTCGACGGGCTTGGGAGTTCCGCGGCGATCGCGCTGGCGAGCAGCAAACCGCTGAAAACGAAATGGCCGAGACCGGATGCGGACCGGCGGCCTGAGGCGGGTTTGAATGCAAATGGCAACATCGGGGGGCGTGACATACCCTTTGGTTTACCTGATTTCAAACCTTCTTTTAGGTAGTTAGATTCAGCCATGTCACGGGGCTTGGGGATTTTTGCCCTTGGAGGGTTGCTCAAAGCATCTCCAGCCGGCCCGTGGAGTCGCCGATGCGCGGGACTGGAACATTCATGCGATCCAACAGTGATAGATAAAGGTTGGTCATCGGCGTGCCGGTTGGGGCTTGGATCAGCCTGCCCTGGCGCACGGACCCGCCGCCATGGCCTGCCAGGAGGACCGGGAGGTCGTCATGATTGTGGCGGTCGCCGTCGGCGATGCCGCTGCCATAGACGATGAGCGTGTGATCGAGCAGCGACGATCCATCCGCCTCGCGGGTGTCGCGCAGGGATTTCAGGAAGCCGGCGAATTGTTCGATGTAGAATTTATCGATGAGCGCGATTTTATCGAGGTTCTCCTGCTTGTGCTGGTGATGTGATATCTGGTGGTGCGCATCGGCGACGCCGATTTCGGGAAAAGTGCGGTTGGAGCCGTCGTGCGCGAGAAGAAAGGTGGAGATGCGCGTGGAGTCGGTCCGGAAAGCAAGCGTCATGAGGTCATACATCGCGCGGATGTGCTGGCTGTATGTTTCCGGGACGCCGTTGGGCCGGAGATCCTCGGGCACCTCGCTGCGGAATTTTTCCGCGGTCTCGATGCGTTGTTCGACATCGCGCACGGCGGTGAGGTATTCGTCCATCTTCGCGCGGTCTTCTCCGTCGAGGCGGCCGTGCATTTGTTTCGCGCCGTCCCACACGCTGTCGAGCACGCTTTTGCGCAGCGCCCTTCGTTCGGCATCGCGTTGGGTGTTTCCGCCGCCGAAAAGTTTTTCAAACACGAGGCGCGGATCGCGTTCGGCGGGTGCGGGTGTGGATTCCGCGCGCCAGGAGAGATTGAACTGATAGGCGCAGGAGTAACCGGAGTCGCAGTTGCCGCTGCGGCGCGGCGGATCGGTCGAGAGTTCGAGCGAGGGCAGGCGCGTGAGATGGCCGATCTTGCGGGCCGCGATTTGATCGACGGACACGCCGAGACGAATGTCGGCACCCTGGGTTTTCCGGGCCTTGGCGCCTGTCAGGAAAGTGGCGTTGGCGCGCGCGTGATCACCGGGTCCGTCGCCATCGGCGCAGGCTTTGCTGTGATCGAGACCGCGGATGACCGAGTAGTGCTCGCGCAGATCGGCGAGTGGAGCGAGCGTGCGGGAAGTGTTGCTGTTATCGGATGGCAGCCAGTGCGCGAGGTTCACTCCGTTGGGCGCGTACACATATGCCATGCGCAAGGGCGGGGCCGTGCGGGCTGCGGCGGCGTGCAGGCTGGGCAGTTGCGGCAGCGCCAGAGTCGCGGCGATACCCTTGATGAAACCTCGGCGTGTGGGGTTCATGGCGTGTTGCGGCGGTATTGGAACGGGACGGATTGGATGACGGCGTGTATCAGCGAATGGATGCGGCCATCTTCTTTCTTCGCTGTGGAAACAATGCGGTCGATGGCGGTGCGGTCATAATATTCCAAACCACGCCCCAGGGCGTAAGTTAACATTTTGGAAGCGGCGGCGCGCAGGAAACGGTCATGTGGGTCCTTGCGCAGGATTTTGAAGAGTTCGTCCGCACCGGTGAAGGAGCGGCCGTCGGCAAGTTTGCCGGACGTGTCGATGCGGTGGCCGTTTTCCGAGTCGCGCCAGCGGCCTACGGCATCGAAATTTTCAAGTCCGAATCCCAGCGGGTCCATCAGCGCGTGGCAGGACGAGCAGGCGGGGTCGGAACGGTGGCGTTCCAGTTGTTGGCGCAGCGGGAGATCGCGTCCATGCTCGCGATTTGCTTCCAGCGCGGGCACGTTTTGCGGCGGTGGCGGCGGCGGTGTGTTGAGGATGTTGTCGAGAATGTATTTCCCGCGGATGACCGGAGAGGTGCGGGTGGGATGGGATGTGAGGGTGAGGATGGAAGCATGGCTGAGAATGCCGCGTCTCGGGCTTTGAAGCGCAACCTTGCGGAAAGCGTTGCCGTTCACGTCCGGATAGCCGTAGTGCCTGGCAAGGCGTTCGTTGAGAAAGGTGTAATCCGCGTCCAGCAATGTGTGAATCGGAAGGTTCTCGCGGATCACATGCGCCACCAGATGTCCGGTTTCCGCGCGCATGTCCTCGGCGAGTTGCCGGTCGAAGTGAGGAAAGAGTTTTGCGTCCGGCGTGATGATGTCCAGATCCCGGGTTTGAAACCATTGTCCGGCGAAGTCCGTGACCAGTGAGGATGATTTTTCCGATGCGAGCATGCGGGTGATCTCCGATGACAAGTTATGCCTTAATTTTCCGGCATCCGCCAGTTCCAACAATCGCTCGTCCGGCATGCTGGCCCACAGGAAGTAGGAAAGGCGCGAGGCCAAGGCATGCTCGGATATCAATGATTTGTCACCCGCCGTGTCTCCGGCAGCCTCCTCGCGATAGATGAACGAAGGTGAAACGAGAACAGCCATGAGCGCGTCGCGGATGCCGCGTTCAATGTTGTTGCCGGAGCTCTTGAGAGCCAGGTCGCGCAAGCGCCTGATTTCATCGGTCGCGGCCGGACGGCGGAAGGCGCGTTTGGCGAAAGCCGCAATCACGCGTGTGGCATAACTGGAATCGGTTTCTTCCGGTAATTTGCCTTCGCCGAAGATACGAAGGTGGGTTTCCGGTTTCGGTGGAGGAGGGCCGTCCAGCGGGCCTGCGAGATCAATGCGGACGATCCAGAGATTGCGGTCCCTGCGGGCGGGATCGGGGTGGTTTTCATCGTAGAAATCATTGGTGAACATGGCTGAGACCCCGATTTCGCCCGCACTATCCACGTTCCATTCGTGCGCATGGACTTTGGGAGCGCCATCCCTGGCAGTCACTTTCCATACATGCGGCGGTTGGCCGCCGATGCGCAGTTCCATGTCCGGATCGGCATCGCCACCTGGCGTGCCGCCGGCGGTGATTTCGATACGGTAGCGGCCGGGGCGGGCAGCCGTGAACACCGTGGTGACCTCGCCGTTGTTGGTGAGGTGGCGTCCGGTATCGCGCGGTTGTCCGTCGCCTTGCAGACGGCCGCTCTGTCTCTCGCGCGGCATCGGACCGGTCACGAGCGCCTGATCGAGCGCGGTTTCCGCAGCGTCGAAATAGCGCTCAAGATGGATTGGCGAGAGTGAAAGCGCGTCACCGATGTTATCAAATCCGTATCCGCTGTCGTCGGGTGGCAGAATGTCATCGACATGCGGCGTGACACCTAACAGGTCGCGGATGGTATTGCTGTATTCGTAGCGATTGAGACGGCGCAGCGTCACACGGCCGGGATCGGGGTTGTCGGGATCAACGGAAAATATGGTATTGTCGATCCATGACATGAGTTCGCGCCGCTCTGTGTCGCCAGGCGCGTCCTCATCGGGCGGCGGCATCAGGCGGAAGTCGATTTGTTTGCGGACGCGCTCCCACATTTCGCGATCCGCGAGAAGGGTTTTCATGTCACGATGGTTGTCGAAGCTTACGCCGCCTTTTTTCATTCCATCGGCGTGGCAGCCGTAGCAGTAGCGCTCGAGGATTGGCGGGATCCGTTCATCGGCCATTGCGAAGCCCGCCGCGCACGGCAACATGGCGGTGATTGGCATCAGGCGGATGGAAGGCAGGTGTGGCATGGGAAAACGAACCATGATGCGATACGAAATGGCTCCTTGCCAACTTGCATTCCAGCGGCGGGACTTGATACGGCCGCCGCGAATGGCTACGCACGCGTGTGTTGATTTGCCAACGGCTTGAGGATCTGCCCGCGCTCGGAGAGAAACTCCACCTCGCGCTGGGGGTGTTCGATGGCGTGCATCTGGGCCATCAAGCGGTGATCGCCGCAGCGGTGGATGCCGCGGAGCGCGAAGGCGGTTTGGCGGGCTTGCTGACTTTTGATCCGCATCCGATCCATGTGATCGCGCCGGGCAAGGCGCCTTCATCGCTTCTGGAAACGCTGGATCACAAGGCGCGGGTCGTCGGCGGCTTGGGAGTGGAGCTTTTCATTCCGCTGCACTTCGATGCCGCGATGGCGTCGATGGATGCGGCGGAATTTGTCGCACGCCTCACCGCCGCGCCGGTGCGCACGATGGCGGTGGGAGAGGATTGGCGCTTCGGCCACAAACGCGCAGGTGATGTGAGCCTCCTGCGAAAGGAGGCTGAAAGACGTGGTTTCCAACTCGAATCCGTGGCACCCGTGATGTTCGAGGGCGATCGCATCAGCAGCACGCGCATCCGCCAGGCGATCCACGATGGCAATCTCGACGAAGCGGCGCGCATGCTCGGCCGCCGCTACTCGGTGAGCGGGGAGGTCGTAAAGGGCGATCAACTCGGCCGCCAGCTCGGATTTCCCACGGCCAACATCGCCACCGGCAACCTGCAACTGCCGCCTGACGGCGTGTGGGCGGTCCGCGTGAACGACGCCGCTAGCCGAGGTTGGGACGGCGTGGCCAATCTCGGCGTGCGTCCCACCGTCGGTGGAAATGAGCGGCTGCTTGAGGTGCATCTGTTCGGTTTTTCCGGCGAAATCTATGGCGAAAACCTCGAAGTCTGCTTTCACCAACACCTGCGGCCGGAAATGAAATTCCCCTCGCTGGATGCCTTGAAAGAGCGCATTGCCAGCGATGTGCAAGCCGCTCGCGAAAGCTTCGCTTGACTCCTTAAAGTGTTCATGAAAACACTCTTCTCATGAACATCATCAAGCCACTCTTTGAAAAGATCCGGCCGCTGCTGACCCAACGACTGCAAGAGCCCTTCCGCCGCCGGGAAAACCGCCCGCGCAGGATGGAAATCCAGCTCGAATTTCCGTGGCACGGCAAAAGATGAAATTTCCGGATTTTCCGCTTACGCTTGGCGGTCCCGCCCACTATACGTCCGCACAAGCATCCGTATGGCGAACCCCAAATTCCCTTCCCCACTCATCGGCCGGGCCGTGGTCACGGCAGCGGCATGGATTTGCGCCGGTATTTCCCTGGCAGCCGCGCCTGATGCATCCGACATGGCCGCGCGCGAGCACAACCGCCGCATCGCCGCCACGGATGAAGCGCGCGAGCTGTTGACCAAAGGCGACGAAGCTTATCAGGCCGGCCGTTTTTCCGAAGCGGTGGAAGCCTACGCCGGCGCGCGTGATTTGTTTCCCGACGCCCCCGCTTCCGCCGATCTGCGCCGGGCCGCCACCGAACGTTATGCCCAAGCTTCCGTCGAGCATGCCAAGGAACTTTCCCGCAAGGGCGATGTGCCCGCCGCCAAAGCCGCCGTGGACAAAGTCCTCGCCGAAAACGTCGCGCCGCGTGATCCCGTCGCGCTGGCCTATCGCGCGCAACTTGATGACCCGATCCGCACCAATCCCGCTCTAACAGCGGAGCACGCCAAAGACATCGACGCCGTGCGCCGCCTGCTCTACACCGCGGAGGGCGCTTACAACCTCGGCAAATACGACGAAGCCATCGAACACTACAACTCGGTTTTGCGCATCGATCCCACCAACACCGCCGCCCGCCGCGGCATGGAGCGGACGTCCGCCACCAAAAGCGCGCACTGGAGGTCCTCCTTCGATCATACGCGTGCCGAAATGCTCGCCCAAGTTGATGCCGGATGGGAATTGCAGGTTCCCCCCGCCGACCCCGGCATTGGAGCCTTTGACCCCGGCGCGCCGGGTGGAATCGATGGCCGCATGACGATTTCCAAAAAACTCGAGAGCATCATCATTCCGAAAATTTCCCTCGATGAGGCGACTCTTGAAGAAGCGATCGACCTGCTGCGCCTGAGAGCCGTGGAAAACGACACAATCGAGCTCGATCCCGCGCTCAAGGGCGTGAACATCACCGTCAATCTGGGCCCGCCGGATTCGGAAGAGGCGCGGCGCATCCGCGAGCAGCGCATCACGCTGCAACTCTCGAATGTGCCACTGTCCCGTGTGCTGGGTTTCATCAACGAAATGACGCGCACTTCATTGAGCACCGATGACTTCTCGGCCATCATTCGTCCCGCGGGTTCGGCCAGCGACGAACTCATCAGCCGCAGCTTCCGCGTTCCGCCGGATTTCATCACCACCCTGAGTGCCGGCGCATCAAGCGACAAGGCAAGCGATGATCCTTTTGCTTCAGACACGCCGGCAGGCGGCAGTTTGCTCACCACCCGCTTGAGCGCGGAGGAAGCGCTCAAACGCCAGGGCATCTCGTTTCCGGAAGGAGCCACCGCCAGTTACAACGCTTCCACCAACACACTGCGCGTCACCAACACCTCCAACAACATCGACATCATCAGCCAACTCGTCGATACCCTCAGCCAGACCGAACCGGTGATGGTGGCGGTGCGCGTTACAATGATCCGCACCCTTCAGGAAAACTTGGAAGAACTTGGCTTCGACTGGCTGCTCAGCCCCATCGAACTCACCCCCAACGGCAATATGGTGGGTGCCGGTGGCACGGTGGGCAGCAGCGCCGGAAGGACTGCCGGAGATTTCTCATCGCCGTTTCCGGGACTGCCTCTTGATCCGACCAACCAGGTCACCAGCGGCGTGCTCACCAATGGTGTTCGCTCCGGCGACCAGGCCATTTCGGCAAGCGCCATCGACGCCCTCATCAACAACCCGAACCGCTCTGCCCAAGCCGCATCGGTGGCTCCCGGCATCATGTCGCTCACCGGCCTCTTCACCGATGGCGACGTGCAGATGATCATGCGCGGCCTCAGCCAGAAAAAAGGCATCGATGTCATGGCCAAGCCCTCGACGGTGACGCGCAGCGGCCAGACGTCAACCGTCACGATCTCGCGCGAGTTCTACTATCCCACCGAGTATGAACCCCCGGAAGTGCCCAACGACGCGGGTGGAGACGGTTCCAGTCCCGTGACGCCGGCCACGCCCACCGCTTTTGAGAAAAAGGAGGTGGGCATCATACTCGAAGTCCTGCCTGTCGCTGATGCACAGAAACGCTACATCGACATCACACTCAATGCGACGTTTTCCGATTTCATCGGCTTCATCAACTACGGCAGCCCGATCAATACCACCGTCCGCGGCCTGACCGGCAGCACCGTGGTGGAAGTCACGCCCAACCGCATTCTCCAGCCGGTGTTCGAAGTCAGGAAGGCACCGACCCAACTGACCGTGGCCGACGGTGCTACAATCGCCTTCGGCGGCTTGGTGACCGAAAGCATCCAGAACGTGGAGGACAAGGTCCCGGTGCTAGGTGATCTGCCATGGGTGGGCAGGCTTTTCGCCAACAAGGCATACCAGCCCACCACCTCCGCCCTCATCTTCATGGTCAACGTCGAGTTGATGGACCCGACCGGACATCCTTACCGGGACCGCTGAGGATTCCCGTCATCCTCGTTTCCTCCTCAAATGCCTGCGCCCAGCGAACCGGAAAAATACTCCATCGATGAAATGATGGACCGGCTGAAGAGCCGCCCGGAGGAAGACCCGCTGCACGATGGCGAACTGGTCACCAGAGCGGACGGCTCGCAAGCCATCAAGGTGCGCAAACGCAAGCGTCGCAGCCACCAACCGCATAAGGAACTCGAGAAAAAGACCCGCCGCACCCGGATGATCCAGGTGTCCGGCGCGCTGCTCCTGCTTCTGCTGGCCGCTTTCTCTGTCGGCTCCGCAATCGTCTATTCCAACAGCGCGCCCTTCCGCGAGGGAGTGCTGCGCATGATCCGGGAAACCACCGGATCACAGGTGCGCATGGAGGAATTCCGGGTGAATCCCTCACACGCCGTCGCCGGACGCCTCGAGTTCACATGGCCGGAAGACGGCATCCTGCGCGATCTAACAGTCCGCGGTGTTTCTGCCTCGATCGCCCCCGCTTTTTTCTTCGGCAAGAGCATCACCGGCGAGGAAATCACCTGCGCCGACGGCATCCTGACCCTCGGCCCTCCCGCGGGTCTCGCAACATCCGGCCCCGCCGGCGACAAGCCCTCGCCAATTCATTTCAACCGTTACGCCATCACCCGCTTCAACGTCTTGCTGGGCGATGCCGCGCGCCCTGCGGCCAGCCTTGTGGACTCGGAGGCATCGTTCCAGAAGGACAGCGAAAACGGCCGCCCCCAACTGCTGCTCAACCGCGGCCACGTGCAACTGCCGGGCTGGCCGAAAATCCGCATCGACCGCGCCCACCTCGAGTTCCGGGACCGCGAGGTGGACGTTGTCGGCCTGCGCCTGCTGCACGAGACCGACAACCGCGGAGTGCTCGAAATGTCCGGCACCGTCAGTCCCCATGCCACCGACCGCCCGTCCACGCTGGATGTCCGGATGGAGTCGTTCCTGCTTTCCGGCATCGCCGGCCCCGAGATCGGCCAGTTGCTGGCCGGCCGCATCGACACGCAATCCAAGCTGAAGTCCAATTACCTCGCGTTCACTCCCGGCTCTCAGACCGCCGCCAACCTGGAGGTGTCTTTCCGCAACGCGTCCAATTCCTCTTTCAACGTGCAGGGATTTCCGTTCCTCGCCCAACTGGCCCTGATGCTGGATGACAAATGGTATGCACAACCGGTTTTTGACAACGAAGCCAATGGGTCGCTGCGCCGCCAAGGGGCCACTGTGACGCTCGAAGACCTCTACTTCGAACAAAAGGCGCGCATGGCCCTGCGCGGCAGCCTCACGATCGCAGCCGACCGCCGCCTCGGTGGCACCCTGGAAGTCGGCCTCACGGAAGCGATGCTCAAAGCATCCGGCCATCCCAAGCTCAACGCGATGTTCGGCCCCGCCGACGAGGGTTTCCGCTGGCTCGCCCTCAGCATCAGCGGCAGCGGCGCGAAACCCGCCGACAATTTCCTCCAACTCGCCGATGCCGCCCGGCCCGCCAAACCGACTGCGGCAGATGAAAGCGGAAACAATCCCCCCTCCTTCGAGGACCTCACCACACCCGAGTGAGCCGCCGCGCGGGCACCCGCAAAACATGCGGAAATTTTTTAAAGAACGTCGTGGCGTTCCCGGCGCATTTCATCCAGAGTAACTGACGGATAGGGCGGATGAATTCGCCCTCCATACACCCGAACCAGAAGACAAGACCATGCAAACCGCCAACGTCAACCTGCCGATCACCGTTACCGTAAGGCACGAACAAGTCACCGACGCGCTCCGCGATTACGCCCACAAGAAAATCGAAGGTCTCCACCTCGACTATCCGCGCATCATCGAAGCCAAAGCCATTCTCGATGTTCAGAAAAACCGGCACATCGCCGAGATCATTCTCTTCTGCGCCAACCACATCACCATCGAGGCCCACACCGAGGGCAAGGACATGTATGCAGCGCTTGATGAGACGATCGAGAAAATCGCCCGCCGCATGCGCAAGCACAAGACGCGCCTGCTCAAGCGCAACCGCCCGCACCGCAACGAGTCCATCCGGCATCTTGAAGAGCGCTTTTTCACCGAGGAGGCCCTCGACCACCCGCAGGAGTCCGAACACGACCCCGAGCCTTACATCATCCATCCGGACAACTATGCCATCCGCACGATGTACAAGGAAGACGCCATCATGCAGTTGGAACTCTCGGACCGGCCCTTCGTGCTCTACAAAAGCGCGCGCCGCGGCTGCCTGAGCATCATTTACCGCCGCAAGGACGGTGACTACGCCTCCATCGACATCAAGGAAGGCGATCTCTGATCAAACCATCATTCACAGCCGGGCGGGCACTTGTTCCGCCCGGCTTTTTGCTTGTTCCAACGGATGCGGATGACGAGCGTTCCCCTGACATGAACCGCCTGCGACAGGGAATGATCGCCTGCTGGCTCGCCGCCGCATTCACCGGCTGCGGCAGGGCGGAAACCATCACATGGTCGGACAGCCCCGAGCCGCCCGCGGACCGGGTGAGCGACCACAACGGCTTCTTCCGCGGCGATCCCGGGGCCATCCGTCGCATCACTGAAAAAATCCGCCAGCTCGAAACCTCCCACGGCTTCCGGATCTACATCGTGGCCGAGCCGGTGCTCATGAGCGACACCGCGCAAAATCTTGCCGCACAACTCCAACACCAATGGCTGCCGCAAGGCAACGGACTGGTCGTCGTGTACGAGGGCGACAGCCGGAGCCTCGGCCTCGGACGCAATATCACATCCCCGTCGGAAGCCCCCATTCTGCCAAGCCATGAATCCGACGCACTTGTGCGCAATGCCATGGCCGCCACCGATCCCGCACTGCCGAAAGAAAAATTTCTGGAAACGCTCGCGGATAATCTTGTCAGGGAATTCAGCGGTTGGTTCGAGCGCCGCGACGCACCGCCCAAACGCGCCAGATCGCTGCGCACCGCACTCATCCTTGTTGGCATGATCGCGCTGTTGTCACTCACCGCCATCGCCGTCGGCGCACTCACCCGGCTCAAGTCAATGTCGCCGGAACCGGTGCTTTTTTTCCCGAAAGTCGAGCGCCCCGAACGGCTCGGCGCACCCTGCGGCGGACATGTCGTCGGCCGGAGTTTCGGCAAGACGCCGGAAGAATGATGCGGGTGATTTTCCGGATTGTGCGGCGGCATCCGCATGCTACTCCCGGCCATGGATTTTGAAACACTGAGCCGCTGGGCGGACGAGGAACTCAAGGCACTCGTCAAGGCCCTGCCAGATGACGTGAGGGATGCCGCACAAAAAGTGCCGGTGTCCATGGAACAAAAGCCCGGACTCGGCATGTTCGATGACGAACTGGAAGGCGACGAACTGGGATTGTTCGAAGGAGCCAGCGCCATGGAGGAAACCGACGCCGCCGACATGCCGCGCATCCGGCTCTTTCTCGCCAACCTCTGGGAATGGGTCGAGGAGGACGAACAGGATTTCCGCGACGAGGTCGGCACCACCTTCCTCCACGAACTCGGTCACTATCTCGGCTGGGACGAGGACGAGGTCGGCGAGCGCGGCCTTGAGTGACAAAACAAGCGCCGCAACTTCATCCGAGGGTTGCGGTTTCATGTTCCATGCTTCCACAAGCCGACGACCCATGGACCCTCTTTGAAGCCGCCCACCTGCTCAACCGGGCCGGCTTCGGCGGCAGCCCGGATGAAATCAAAGCCTTCCACGCCAAAGGCAGGAACAAGGCGGTGGATTTGCTTTTCACGTCAAACGATAGCCCGGACGCGTTTCCCGTTCCGGAGTGGGCCACCGAGGAGCGCCTGCTCGCCGACATGCGCCAGCGCTTCGAGCAGCGGCGCGAACTCATGCAGGCGACACGCGGCCTCAGCCCCGAAGAGGCGGAAAAACAGCGCCGCGAGATGTTCAAGGACGTCCAGCAGGAAAACCGCCTGCACGCCCTCGAATCGCAAGGCTGGTGGTTCCGGCGGATGGCGAAAACCGGTTCGCCGCTGCGCGAGAAGATGACGCTCTTCTGGCACGATCATTTCGCCACCTCGATCCAGAAGGTGAAGCAGCCCGCGCTCATGCTCAAACAGAACGAGCTGTTCCGCAGCCATGCCTTCGGCAGCTTCAAGGATCTCACGCAGGCCATCCTGATGGATCCCGCGATGATGTTGTATCTCGACACCCAGAACTCCCGCAAAGGCAAGCCCAACGAAAACTTCGCGCGGGAAGTGATGGAACTCTTCACCCTCGGCGAGGGGAACTACACCGAGCAGGACATCCGCGAGGCCGCGCGCGCCTTCACCGGCTACGATCTCAACCGCTTCACCGGCAAGGTCAATCACAGCAAGCGCCTGTGGGATGAAACGCCCAAAACCGTATTCGGTAAAACCGGTCCTTTCGATGGCAGCGACGTGATCAACCTGATCTTCGAGAAACCCGGCGTCGCCACCTTCATCGCGGAAAAAATCTGGGAATACTTCGTTTATGACGATCCCTCGCGGCAAGCCGTCGAAGCATTGGCCGACACATTGAGAAAAAACGGCTACCGCATGGAACCGCTGCTGCGCGAGATTTTCATGTCACGGGAATTCTATACGGAGGCCGCCATCCGCTCGCAGATCAAATCGCCCGTGCAGTTCATCATCCAACTGCTCAAACAACTCGAAATCGAAAATCCGCCCACGGGTTTCCCCATCATGGCCCAGCAACAACTCGGACAGGTGCTCTTCATGCCGCCCAACGTCGCCGGCTGGGACTGGGGCCAGGCGTGGATCAATACCAACACGCTGCTCACACGCTACAACCTCGCCGGTTTCATCACCAAGGGCGCCGACGAGGGTGGTGCCGTGATGAGTGGCGAACGCATGAAACTCCCGGGCATGGGAAAAATCGGCGGAGGCGCGGGACGAGGCTGGAACGGGCCGGACTATGACCGGATCGCGCCCCGCGCACTGCGCGACAAACCCGCGGAACTCGTTGATTCCCTCATCTTCCGCTTCTTCCAGGGACCCATCCCGGACAAGGCGCGCGGTTCCTTCATCGAATACGCAACGGCCAAGAAGGGCGTCGTCTTCACCAACAAGGAAATCGCCGAGTTATGCCATCTCATGCTCAGCACGCCCTATTATCAGCTTTGCTGATAAAGACCCAAGACTCCGCGATCCACCATCCTCAATCCACAATCCACCATCTCTTCCTCATGAAAACACGACGCGAATTCCTCCGCTCCACCATGCTGGGCGCTTCCGCCGCCTGGACCGTGCCGATGTTTGTCGAGAGCACCTTCGGCCAGCTTCACATCGCCGCCAAGGACCTCGCCATCCAGCCGGTCACCGGCAAGGACGACACCATCCTCGTCGTGCTCCAGCTCGCCGGCGGCAACGACGGACTCAACACGCTGGTGCCCTACGCCGATGACATCTATCAGAAGTCGCGCCCGCGGCTCGCCAAGAAGGAAAAGGACATCATCAAACTCAGCGACTACGCCGGGCTCAACTCCGCCATGCCCTTCCTCGGCTCCATGTTCATGGAAGGCAACCTCGGCATCGTCCAGGGCGTGGGTTATCCCAATCCCAACCGCTCGCACTTCGTCTCCACCTCCATCTGGGAAACCGGCGACACCAACAACCGTTCGTCCACCGGCTGGCTGGGCCGTTACTTCGACAACGCCTGCCCCGGCGCCGATCCCACGACGGGCATCAGTTTCAACAAAACCCAGCCCGAGGCATTCGGCGCGGTGAAAAACCCCGGCGTCTGCCTCAACTCGCCGGAGCTCTACCGCTGGATCCACGGCGGCGGAGAACAAGCACAGGCCGAGCAGTTTTTCGCCGAACTCAACCAACCCCATGACGATGATGACGACGCCCCGGTGGACGGTGCCTCCATCGCGATGCCCGCCGGCGGCAAACACGGCGGCATCACCGGCGAAACCAACCTCGCCTTCCTCGAACGCGTCGCCCTCGACGCCCGCGTCAGCTCGAAGAAGATTCTCGAACTCGCCGCCAAACACAAAACCAACGTCTCTTACGAAGGCACGCCCATCGCGCGCAACCTCAACCTGGTTTCCCGCATGATCGCCGGCGGCATGCCCACCCGTGTCTATTACGTCAGCCACGGCGGCTTCGACACCCACAACCAACAGGTCAACTCACACGACCGCCTGCTCGGCCAGCTCGACAGCGCGCTCAAATCCTTCTTCTCCGACCTCAAGCAACAAGGCAACGACAAGCGCGTGGTGGTCATGACCTTCTCCGAGTTCGGCCGCCGCGTCGCGGAAAATGCCAGCGCCGGCACCGATCACGGCAAGGCCTCCTGTCTGTTCGTCGCCGGGCCCGCCGTCCAAGGCGGTCTCTTCGGCAAGCATCCCAGCCTCGCCGATCTCCACGAGGGCGACATCAAACACAATGTCGATTTCCGCAGCATCTATGGCTCGCTGCTCGGCGACTGGCTGAAAGCCCCCGACCTCAAGCCGATCCTCGGCGCGGATTATCCCAAGCTCGGATTGATCAGGGCCTAGGCGCATTCGTGGAAATGCGAATCCCCTCCTACCGCCCCCGGGCATTGCAATGCCCGAGGGTAGCGTTCAAATTGGCGGCGCATTCCCCACCAATCTCATGAAAATCACCTGGTTCGGCCACTCCGCCTTCCGCCTCGACTTCGACGGCCATGCCGTGCTCATCGATCCGTTCTTCACCGGCAATCCCGCCTTCACCGGCGATATGGATGCCGCCTGCAACGGTGTTTCACACATCCTGCTCACCCATGGTCACAGCGATCATGTCGGCGATACCGTAGCCATCGCCAAAAAATCCGGAGCCAAGGTGGTGGCCAATTTCGAAATCTGCATGTGGCTCGCCGGAGAGGGCGTGGAGAAAATTGATCCGATGAACCTCGGCGGCACCACGCCGCAGGATGGCTTCAGTGTGTCACTGGTGCGCGCCGACCATTCGTCCTCCGATCAGAACATTCCGCTGGGGAATCCCGGCGGTGTGATCGTCAAGGCAGCCGGCCAGCCAACCGTCTATCACATGGGCGACACCGATCTTTTCGGCGACATGGCCCTCATCCATGAAATCCACCGGCCGGATGTCGCGCTGGCGCCGATCGGAGACCGTTTCACGATGAACCCGCAGACCGCGGCGCTCGCGGTCCGGCGGTTTTTCGCGCTCAAGGCGGTGATTCCCTGCCACTACGGATCGTTTCCGATCATCGAGCCGGATGCCGGTGCTTTCGTGGAAGCCATGAAAGGCCACGACACCCGTGTGATCGTGCCGGCGAAGAACGTGGCGGTCGAGGTGTGATGCCGCTCATGGAAACGAAAAACCGGAAGGCCCGTGCGGACCTTCCGGTTTCGGATATCAGATTGGTGACAGGAGCTTACTTGGTTTGAGGAGACACCATCACCGGAGTGACGTCGGTGCCCCAAACGGAGTCCTCGCTGCCGCCTTCAAGGATGTGCTTCTTGCTCTGCAGCATCGCCTTGGAGTCCTTCGTGCGGATGTTCAACTGTTTCACGCTGCTGTCGGCGAAGAGCACGATGGCCTTGCCGTCGTAGGGATCGGTTTCCATTTCTCCTCCCGATGAGTTTTCCTTGAGCGGAGCGGCGGCAACCGGCTTGCCGGCACCGACCGGAATGGCCTTGCCCTGGGATTTCATGATGTAGCCGAAGCCGACTTCACCGGCTTTGAGCAGTTCGTTGCCTTTCATCAGGTCGTCCGGCTTGGATTTGATGTAGGTGGTCCGGGCGAAAAACGGCTGCTCGGAATCGACGACACCGGAGACCACCAACTGGCGGAAGTAGTCGTTGGAATTGGTTCCGTTCAACTTGACGGAACTCGACTCGCCGGTGAGCGCCTCGACGGCTTCCACGGAATCATCATCGGGATAACCACCGACGTCCGCATCGAACTGGGTCAGGCCCAGTCCCAATTGTCTGGCATTGCTGGTGGCTTCCGCGAGGTCGCCCTTTTTCTTCATCTTGATCACCTGCGGAGCGGTGAGACCGGCAAGCGCCGCGATAATGACGATCACAACGAGCAGTTCCACCAGAGTGAAACCTCTATGCATCTTATGTTTGGTTTTCATGGTTTTGGTATGTATCGGTTTTTATGAGTGGGGCGCAAACCCCGGTTTATTTATGACCGCAGGGATTGGGTAATCGTGCGGATTGGGAAAACCTAACCCCTCATTAACAGGGGGCAAGAAGTAAAATCAGCGTGGTCAAGAAGCGGCTTGCCGGCGGCTGGTGACAGTTTTCCGCGGTCCCGGCAAGGCGCTCCCCGGATTGACCTTATGAACACAAAATGCGGCGGAATGCCTCATAGAAACGGGATTTTTCGCAGAGACCGGACACCGACAGCCGGCCGGTCGTTTTCTAACATGGGGATTTTCCGTTTGCCGCAGCCTTCAAACTTGCCTAGAAAGCGGGTGAATTATCCAGCCAGCGGGCGGCCCGCATCTCTCCCATCACCATTTTTCACCTCCATCACGCATGTTTTTCCGTATCGCCTTGCTCGCCTCCCCCGCCCTGGCCGCCATGCTTTTCACGAGTTGTGGATCTTCCTCCGGCATCGCGGTTCTCCCCAAGTCGAAAATCCGCATGCACGATGAGAAGCCGAACCTGACGCTTCCCGGTCCCTCGCAAGATCTCGTCGCCGCCGCCCGCACCAAACCGCGCGACAAGCACTCAATGCCGGTTTACACCTTCAGCGAGCGCCGCCGCATCGTCCGCACCACCGCCTACACCTGCAGTGAGGACGATCATCTCATCTACGGCAGCAACAATGCCACCGGCACCCAGTTGCGCTACACCAACCGCGTCCGCAGCGCCGCAGCCGACTGGTCGTTCTATCCGGTGGGCACCACCTTCCGCATCAAGGGCCTGCCTTATCTCTACGTGATCGATGACTACGGCTCCGCCCTAACCGGCACCGGAACCGTGGACATCTACAAGCCCAACAAGGAGGTCATGAACCTCTGGGGCCGCCGCAACGTGGAACTCACCATCGTCCAGTGGGGTTCCTTCAACCGCAGCGCGGAAATCCTCAGCCAGCGCACCAAGCACGGTCACTGCCGCCAGATGCTCTCCAACATCATCCGCCAGCGCCCGGACCTCGGCCGCGTGGCCATGCGCTGACAAGTGGCGGCGCTTTTGAAATCTTGCGGGACCGACAGGCGATCGCAATAATCGCATCATGCAATGCCTCAACTGCGGCGGCGCGCTTCAGGGCGCGATGACGTTCTGCCCCTACTGCGGCGTCCGCCAGGACATCGACCTCCGGCAAATCCATTACCGCGACCTCGGCTCCGAAGGCGCGTTGCCGTGTCCGTCGTGCGAAAACATGCTCGCGCTCATCGAGTTCGACACCACTCCGCCGATGCGCGTGGAGCGCTGCCACGGGTGTTGCGGCATGTTCTTCAACCCCGGCGAGCTTCAAGCCCTGCTTGACGAGAAAACCAACCCGCTCGTCTGGCTCGACACCGTGCAGATCCAACAAATCGCCACCGACTTCGGCCACAACCACGAGGTCGTCTATCGGAAATGTCCGATGTGCGAAGAGCGCATGAGCCATGTCAACTTCGCCGGACACAGCGGCGTGATCCTCGACCGCTGCGGCGTCGACGGCTTGTGGATCGAGGGCGGCGAACTGCGCCGCCTCACCGAATGGTGGCGCGCCGGCGGCAAACTCATCTTCCAGCAGAACGAGGCGGACAAAACCAAAAAACTCTTCGCCGACCGCCCCGCGCCACGCGACCGCATGACCGGCAGCATCGAGTCACCCGACAAGCCGCAGGACTGGACATGGACCAATCCCGGAGGCCTGCCTGATGTGCCGGTCTGGCTCACCGCGCTCGGAGCGCTCGCCTCCTTGATCATCGATTGATAAAACCGTCGGGGACCGGCCTTGAAATTCTACGGGTAAACAAAATCCGCGACGACCATCCGGTGATCGCTGTGGCGAGTGGTGACGGCCCGGCACCGCGCCGGTGTGAAGTGGCGGGTGGCGTAGAGATGGTCGATGCGCAAGACCGGCAGACGCCGCTGATAGGTGTTGCCCCAGCCGGTGCCGGCTGCGGCGAAGGCGTCGTCGAACCAGCGCGTGAGCCGCTGGTGGACGATGTCGTTGGCACCGGCATTGAAGTCCCCGCCGAGCAGCGTGGGAGTGTTGGGAAACGAAGTGGTTTGTTTCAGGATTCCCATCACGGTGGAGAGTTCCTTGTGGCGGACGGCGCGGTTGATCCTGTGTTCGCGCCATGATTCGCGACGCCAGAAACGCAGGTCGGTGGCCGCTGTTAGAAGGTGGATGTTGACGGTTTCCAAAGCCCTGCCGTCCGGCAGCTCGATGGTTGCCTGCTGGCTGCGTTGTCCGGTGTTGCGCACTTCGCGTTTGATCTTCCAACGCGTGACGATGCCATTGGTGTGGAAGCTGCGGTAATCGCCGCGCCCGCCGTAAAGCACATCGGCCACGCGGCGCACCTGGTGCGGATACGCGTCCTGTAGAAACACGATGTCGGGCTGCCATGCGGCGATGTCCTGCGAGGGATCGCCGTAGCGGAAAATCGAGCAGTTGACGGTGATGGCGCGCAAGACCGGTTCACTGCCATGCGCGGTCGCCGGGCCGGGCTTCGGCGCTTCTTTGCCAAGGTTGGCGAGCACGCGGGCCTCATCGGCGCCGACGAGCAGCGTCACCGCCCAGACCGCGGTCATCACCAGCGAAAGGGAGGCGCGCAGGAAATAAAACGCGAAACAACTCAGCATGAGACCGGCTCCGCCCCAAACCCAGATGGGCAGCACGGTGAAAGCCGCAAGCCGGTCCGGCTGGCGCGAGAAGGCGTAAACGGTGAACAGATGCAGCAGCAGCGAAAGCACCACAAGCGTCCATCCGGTGCTGAGTCGTAGGGAGGACATGGTGCGTGGAATCTCAAATATGAATTTGAAATCCTAAAGTCCCGGAATGCCGAGACCGCCGGTGAGTTTTTTCATTTCCGCGGCGGTCTTCTCCTTGCCGGTGGCGATGGCTTCCTGCACGCCTTTGAGCACCAACTCCTCAAGGAACTCCACATCGCCGGGATCGACGATTGAGGGATCAATCTTGATCGAGAGCACATCGCCGGCGCAGGTGGCGGTGACGGTGACCTTGCCGCCGCCGGAGCTGGCTTCGACGGTCTGATTGGCGAGCTCCTCCTGTTTGGCGGCCAGCCCGGCCTGCATCTGCTGGGCTTGTTTCATCAGTTTGGCGATGTTCATGGGATGATATGGGTGATGGTTGCGTCTTTCAGGAAACCAATTTGCCTTCGAATTTTTCGAGTGCGGATTGAATGAGCGGATCCTGATAGAAAGGATCCTCGGCGGCGGGTGGCGGTTCGGCTTTGGCTTCAGCTTTCGGAGTTTCCTGCCATGGCGGTGGTTCCGCTTCGGGCGGCGGCGGGCTTTCCTCCGGCGCGGCATCGATCATCAGGCCGATCTCGTCGAGACTGGAAACTTTAGGCAGCGGCTTGGCAACTTTGACGGGTTCGGGCGCGGCGGCTTTGGGCGGGCTTTGCGGCTGGAAGTTTTCGCCACATTGGTCGGCTCCTTTGGTCAGCGCCTTGATGACATCGGTGATGCGGACTTCGCCGAGCGTCTGGATGGCCTTGATCACACCCAGCTCGAAATGAAGGCGCTTGTTGGTGGCCCACTTCATGCGGCCTTCGGATTCGGCGAAAACATCGATGGCGGCGAGGATGCGGTCGGACGCGTAGTTTTCCGCGGCTTGCAACAGGCCCGTCCACATATCGGCGGGAATGCCCTCGCCATCGGCGGCGGGGTCGAGTTTGGCGACGAGCAGGGCGCGCAGGCAGCCGATGAGCTCGCCCAACAACTGCGACAACTCGCGGCCGCTCTCGGCCTCCTTCTGGATCAACGACAACGCGGCGGGCGTGTCGCGGGCAAGCAGCGCGGAAGTGAGCGCGGCCACTTTTTCACGCGAGGTGAAACCGAAAACATCGAGCACGTTTTCCTCGTTGATCCGGTTGCCGCAGAAGGCGACGAGTTGGTCGAGCATCGACTGCGCGTCGCGCATGCCGCCGTCCGCGCCTTTGGCGATGGCCCACGCGGCGGTGGGATCGAGCGTGATGCCCTCCTCGCCGGAGATGTGTTGAAGGTGTTTCGCAATCAACTCCGTGGGAATGGGTCGCAGGTCGAAACGCTGGCAGCGCGAAAGAATGGTGGGCAGGATCTTGTTCGCCTCGGTGGTGGCGAAGATGAACTTCACATGCGGCGGCGGTTCTTCGAGCGTCTTGAGCAGCGCGTTGAAAGCCGCGTTGGAAAGCATGTGGACCTCGTCGATGTAGTAGATTTTGAACTGCCCGCGCGCCGGGGCGAAACGAACCGACTCGCGCAGGTCGCGCACTTGTTCGACGCCGTTGTTGGAGGCGCCGTCGATTTCCAACACGTCGAGCGAGCGGCCTTCGGCGATCTCGATGCAGAGGTCTTCATCAGGATCGAAGTCTGCTTTCGGGCCGCCGCTGCAATTGAGCGCCTTGGCCAGGATGCGCGCGGTGGAGGTCTTGCCGGTGCCGCGCGGGCCGACGAAAAGATAGGCGTGGGCGAGGCGCTTCTGCGCGATCGCATTGCGCAGCGTGCGGACGACATGATCCTGGCCGAGGACGTCGTCGAAGGTTTTGGGTCGGTATTTCCGTGCGAAGACCTGGTAGCTCACGGGCGGCAGTGTAGGGATGGCGGCGGGTTTGTCATGGCCGAGTTTCCGGGAATGCGAAAAAACCGAATGCGGCGCGGGTCTTGCATGGGCGCGCCGGGCCGGATAGCCCTGCGGCGTGCAGCGTTTCCATCACAAGAGCTTCGCCGATGTCCGGCGCTTGCTCGATCTCAAACAAGCGGCCGGGCAGCGGATCACGGTCTGCATTCCCACGCTCAACGAGGCGGGCACGATCGGCGCGATCGTGCGCATGATCCGCAGTGAACTCGTCGAACGCGTGCCGCTGGTGGATGAAATCCTGGTGGTGGATTCCGCATCGGTGGATGCCACACGGGAAATCGCCATCGCCGAGGGTGCCGTCGTCTTTGCATCCGGGGACATCGCTCCGGAAACCGGCACGCATCCCGGCAAGGGCGAGAATCTTTGGAAGTCGCTCCATGTCGCACGCGGATCGATCATTTGTTTCATCGATGGAGACATCATGAATTTTCACTCGGGTTTCGTGCCGGGTTTGGTGGGGCCTTTGCTGGAGCATGCGGAAATCGATTATGTGAAGGCGTATTACGAAAGGCCGCTGGCCTTCGGCGATGCCACGCATGCGGGAGGCGGCGGGCGGGTTTCGGAAATTCTCGTCAGGCCGATGATCTCTTTGTTTTACCCCGAGCTTGCGGACATCCTGCAACCTCTATCCGGCGAATACGCGGCGCGGCGCGGCTTGTTGGATACGCTGTCTTTCCCGATCGGCTATGGCGTGGAGATCGCGCATTTGATCGATCTGGTGCGTGATGGCAGGCAGGCACGCATCGCCCAGGTGGATCTGGAAAAACGCATCCACCGCAACCGTGATGACGGCGATCTCGGCGATACCGCGTTCGCCATCCTGCGGGTGATGTTGCGGCGCATGGAACGGGACGGAAGACTCAAACTGTTGGGAAATCTGCCCGAAATGCATCAACGCTGGTTGATCGATGAAAAAGGCATCGAGCGCATCGCGCGGCATTTGCCGGAGCCGGAGCGTCCGCCGCTGGCGGGCATGCGTTGAGGGATGTCACCGGTCCACAGACGGCGGACCGGCGAGCACTGTGTTTTCCTCACCTGGCGCCAAAGGTTCGTTCGCGGCGTCGAGTGTGAGCATGAAAGCCGTGGGCAGGATCATGGTGGACCCCAGACTGAAATCAAACGACTCCGCGCCGCTGACAATGTTGTCCGGAAGTTTTCCAAGACAAACCGGACGGGGGCTGGAACTGGTGCTCACCCACAGATGATAAACTTTTCCATGCGGAGCGGGCGGAAGGTTGCTGACCACCAGCGTGCCGGTGTCGCGCGCGGCGTCATAGATCGGCACTGCGGATGGCGGGACATTTTCCATCGTCATCTCGACCATGTCTTCTTCGGCCGGTTCGATCTCATCATGGATGGCAAGCGCGTCGCGGTTGATGGCGGCCAGCGCGTCGCCGAGCATGGCGGTCGTGGCCAGGGAACCGGCTGCGTCCGATCCCGGAGGCACCATCGTCATGACAATCTGCAAAGCCTGGCCCTCCACCACTTGAAACATGGCGCGATCGCGTTGATGAAACGCTTCAAGATTGCGCCGGAGATTTTCGATTTCCCCCATCAGACGCCGGCTTTCCATCCCGTTCTCGTGGGAGATTTCGGGCACAACCGGGGAAGGTGTCTTTTCCACGACGGTGGTGATGGTTTCCTCCTCCACACCCGTGAAGACCAGCCATGCGGTCAATGCGGCAAGCGCCGCTGCCGCGCCCCAACCCGAGACGGCGATCCACAACCCGCATTTCCGCGGCGCATGCGCGTGGCCGAGCGCGCGCTGGAGGCGGTCGAGTTGTTCCGGCGCCGGGCTGAACGGTTCCGAACTGATGGCGGCGATGGCCGCCGCGAGCCGGTCCATTTCCATGCCGGTGCGCCGCAGTTCCGGATCGGCGCGCATGGCATCCTCGAACTCCGCCGACTCATCGGCATCGAGCATGCCGAAGGTCCGCCAAGCGGCGCTGTCGTGGGGATCAGAGTTCATGGCGCGAGAGATGGTTGCGGACTTGGTCCAGCGCGCGGCGCAGGCGGTTTTTGACGGCAAGGGTGGAGTCGTTGCCGTACGCGTATTCGAGAAACACGGCGGCTTCGAGACAACGGCGGTCTTCCGGGTCGAGCGGGTCCAAGGCGGAGCGCAGGCGCGCGCAGTCGTCGTTGGAAAGCACTTTGGGATTTTCTCCATGATCGCCGGATGCGCTTTGGCGCGGGCTGCGGCTGCCACCTCCGCGCCGCAGCCTGTCGATGGCGATGCCGCGCATCATCACGAGCGCCCATACAAATGGCGGCGAGTGGTGCGGATCATAAGAGGCCGCGCGTTTCCAGATGCCGAGAAATGTCCGGTGCAGGACCTCGTTGGCCTCGCGGCGGTCGCCCAGCATGCGGCAGGCAATCCCCAGCAAAACCGGGGCCCAATTTGCATGCAGTTCGGCAAGCGCCGCAGGTTCGCCCTTGGCCATCCGCTGGATAAGGCCCAGCGCCTCGCCGCCCGCATCCTCGCACAACCCGCAAGACAATGCGTGGAGCGGACTCGAGGAAACCTCCATCATGCAGACATGCATAACACGGACCGCCCCCCGTGCCGCAATCATTATCGTGCGGGGGGAGGATCGGGAAAATCCGGCAAGCGGTGTTCGCGTGAGTGATGTGAATACGAAGAGGAAGGCACCGCGAATCCGGCGAATCTTGAAGACAATGAAGACACTTGGAGTGCGGGCATCGGCCCGCATTTGAATCATTCGTTTGACACGGCGGCGGGCGGGTCGTTTGACTGGCTGCGTGATGCGTGAGATCAAGATTCCGGAATCCGGCCCCAAGCGGCATTTGCTGGACGTGGCCGAGCGCTTGTTTGCGGCGAAAGGATTCGAGTCGGTTTCAGTCCGCGACATCACCCGCGAGGCGGTGGTCAATGTGGCGGCGGTGAACTACCATTTCGGCAGCCGCGATACGCTGGTGGCTCTGGTCATCGGCCGCCATCTCAGGCCGGTCAACGAGGAGCGACTGGCGCGCGTCGAGGTGCTGGAGAAAAAATCCCCGGGCAAGGGCGTGGTGCCGGTGGAGGAGATCATCGAGGCATTGGCGCGTCCCCTTGTCGGCGCGGTGCGCAAGTCCGGCTTGCCGGAGCCCGCGGCCTGCGAATTGCTGGGGCGCATCCTCGCATTCCGCGGCCCGGGATTTCCCGAGGAATTGGAAATGCAGACGCAGACGGTGATCGCGCGTTTCATGCGGATTCTGGGCAAGGCGCTGCCGACGGTTTCCGCCGAAGAACTGGTATGGCGCATGCACTTCGTGACGGGCGGCATGATTCAGATGCTGATGGGGCGTGCGGGTGTCGAGGTGTCCGGCGCGACGGCCATTGATGCGACGCTGGGCCGCTTCATCCGTTTCGCAACCGCGGGACTGCGCGAGGGGGTGGATTCGGAAAGCGCTGTGAAAAAAGGCCCGCAGGCGACATTTGATTTCTAGCAGAAAACTAAGTGCTTGGCATGACTCGCCCGCTGTCTAACGTCGCCAGCGATTGTCCGCCCTGTGAAAGAAAAGCGGCGATGAATCACGATGCATCATGAATGAAATGCTCCAGGGGTGGTGGGATTCGCTGAACTACGGCCTGCAGGTTTTTACGGCATAGCCATCATATCGCTGGCCAGTCTGGTCATCCAGATCGTGTTGTCGCTCTTCATGGGAATGGACGACGGACTCGGCGACATCGGCCACGCCGATCACAGCTCGGGCCTGAGTATTTTTTCCATACGCGGAGTCACCGCTTTCTTTCTCGGCTTCGGCTGGACCGGCGTGATCTGCACCAAGGCGGGCATGGGCCTGCCGCTGACGCTGGTGCTTGCCGTGGTGGTTGGCGGAGTCCTGATGTTAGCCATTTTCCTGCTGATGCTGTGTTTCCTGCGGATGCAATCCAGCGGCACACTGAATTACGACAACGCCGTCGGCCAAACGGGCACGGTTTATGTCACGATACCTCCGGGGCGGAAAAGCGGCGGGCAGGTCGAGACAATGATACAAGGCCGTCTCGTCACCGCGGAAGCCCTGCAAACGGGCGATGATGCGCTGGCCCCCGGCACCAAGGTCAGAGTCATCGAAAAAATCGGATCATCCACCCTGATCGTGGAAGCTCTTAACTGACACCAACCCCTCCCCAACATCATGGGCTACATCATTGCCGTCGTTGCGATCATCGCAGTTATCTTCTGCACCGCCATCGCCCTCGCCCTGCGCTACAAGCGCTGCCCTTCAGACAAGATCCTCGTCGTCTACGGCAAGGTCGGCAAGGGCAAGTCCGCGGAATGTCATCACGGCGGCGCCGCGTTCATCTGGCCGATCATCCAAGACTATCAATATCTCGACCTCACGCCGCTGCCCATCGACATCCGTCTCGAGGGCGCGCTTTCCAAACAGAACATCCGCGTCAACACGCCGTCCACTTTCACCGTCGGCGTCTCCACCGAGCCGGGCGTGATGGAAAACGCCGCCGAGCGCATGCTCGGACTCAATCTCGAACACATCAAGGAACTCGCGAAGGACATCATCTTCGGCCAGATGCGCGTGGTCATCGCCACGATGGACATTGAGGAAATCAACGCGGACCGGGACAAACTCATCGCCAACATTTCCACCGGCGTGGAAGTGGAGCTCAAAAAAGTCGGCCTGCGGCTGATCAACGTCAACGTGCAGGACATCACCGACGCCTCGGGATACATCGACGCGCTCGGACAGGAGGCGGCGTCCAAGGCGATCGCCGAAGCGAAAATCAAGGTGGCGATGGCCGACCGCGACGGCGAGATCGGAGCCGCCGCTGCGAAACGCGACAAGCGCATCAGCGTGGCGGCCGCGGATGCCGCGGCGACGGGCGGCGAGAACACGGCCCTGATCGAGATCGCCAACTCCAACGCCCAGCGGCGCAGCGCGCAGGCCGAGGCCGAACGCCTCGCAACCGCCGCCGAGAAGGTCGCCAGCGCGAAGGTTTTGGAAGAGGCTTATGTTTCCGAGAAACAGGCCGAGATGCAGCGCGCGGAACGGGACAAGGCGACGCAGTATGCCGACATCGTGGTGCCCGCGCAGGTGGCCAAGGAACGCCAAATCGTCGAGGCCGACGCCGAAGCCGAGCGCGTGCGCCGGATCCAACAAGGCCAGGCGGATGCGGTCCGCGCGCAGAAGCAGGCCGAGGCCGATGGCATCATGTATGTCCAACAGGCCGAAGCCGGCGGCCTCAAGGCGAAACTGCTAGCGGAAGCCGAGGGCGCCCAAGCGGTGCTCAGCGGCAAGGCGAAGGGTTTCGAAAACCTCATCTCAAGCTGCCAGGGCCCGTCCGGCGCGCAACAGATGCTCGTCACCGAACTTCTCCCGCAACTGGTGCGCGAGCAGGTGCAGGCCATCGCCAATCTCAAAATCGACAAGATCACGGTGTGGGACAGCGGCAGGAACGAGGACGGCAAATCCAGCACCGCCGGTTTCCTCTCCGGCCTGGCGGGCGCCGTCCCGCCGCTTCATGAGATTGCGAAAAACGTCGGCGTCGAACTTCCCGCCTACCTCGGCAAACTCAAAAGCGCGGAAACCAATGACACCCAGCCGCCTGCCGCTCCCGACAACTCGATCTGACAATCCCGGACATCCGAGCGGATGTCTGAACCCGGATTCCGGAACCTACTATTTCATGCCGGCAGCGCGGAAATCATGCGGGAAATCTCGCGCATGGTGGCGCGGGTTTCGTCCTGCCAGTGATTGAGCTTTTCGCGGGAGAGGTGAACGCGGTCGGCGACGGCCTTTTCGAGTTCGTGGTAGTTGGCGGCCATGCGCTCGATCATTTCATGGATCGCGATGCTGGCGCGCTCGGCGGGGCCCGGTCCGTGCTCGCGGAGATCGGCGAGGTGCTGTTCCGCCTTGAGGCGGGCCTCGCGCATTTCGGCCAACAGGATTTTACTGTCGGGCACGCGGCGAAGATCCGCGACGAGGCCGAGTTTCGAGAGCGTCCAGATGGTCCACTTGGTGGGGTCCCATTGCCAGGGTTTCACGCCGTTGCGGTAGTCGTGTTGGAACTCGTGATGATAGTTGTGGTAACCCTCGCCGAAGGTGAGGAAGGCCATGATGGCGCTGTCACGCGCGCTGTGGCTGGATGAGTAGGGCTGGCGGCCGATGGTGTGGCAGAGCGAGTTGATGAAGAAGGTGCAGTGCTGGGCGACCACGATGCGGGCGACACCGGCAATCAGAAAACCACCGAGAGCGCCGGTCCACGGGTTCATGCCGTTGAAATGATTCCATGCGAATCCGAGGATGGAGGGGATCACAAGGCCGATGACCAGGCCGATCCAGTGGACGTATTTGTGCTGCCACATGACGAGCTTGTCCTTGCGCAGGTCGTTGACGTTGTCCATCGGCGGCTCGGGGTTGAGTTTGAACATCAGCCAGCCGATGTGCGCCCACATGAAGCCTTTGGAAATGTCATAAGGATCTTCATCGTGATCGACATGCTTGTGGTGGCGGCGGTGGTCGGAGGCCCAGTCGAGGCAGGAGTTTTCAAAAGCGCAGGCGCCGAATACCAGCGTGAACAGGCGGACCGGCCATTTGGCCTTGAACGAGAGGTGGGAAAACAGCCGGTGATAGCCGACGGTGATGCTCATCATGGTGGCAACCAGAAAGAAGAAGAACATCCCGAACTGGAACCAATCGATGCCGAATTTGATGAGATAAACGGGCAGGCCGATGAGGGCGATGAGGGCGGTGCCGATGAGGAATGAACTGGTGATCCAATTGACCCGGTCGAAGGGAATGCGGTACATGAGACGTGGTTTTGAGTGTGGGCCGCCGCGTTTCGGCGGGGCGGGGACATTTAATCGACCTTTGTTGTCAGCGCAATCTCCCTTTTTTCCCCGGGCTGAGGTTCCCTCTTGACAAGGCATGGCCGTTCGCCCATCAACCGCGCCCCACCGTCCCCGTGGAACTTATCCAACCAACCAACCACATCGCATGCGAGGAGTGAATCTGAAGAAGGGCGAGCCCGTTGACCGCGCGCTCAAACGCCTGAAAACCAAGCTGGATGCCGAAGGCATTCTGGAGGAAATGCGCCGCCGCCGCGCATTTGAAACCCCCACCGAGCGCAAGCAGCGCAAACTCCGCTCCGCCTCCAAGCGCAACAAGATCCGCTGGCGTTACTCGAACGCGCCGGCCGCGGATCGTGCGGAAGTCGCTGCGGATTGATCGTTTTCCGGGTTTCTTCCACAGGGATTTTGAAACGGATGCCTTACGGGCATCCGTTTTTTTGCGCTCAGAGGTAGGCCACCAGACCATCGACGGTTTCCTGATCGAGCCTGCGGACAAGTGCGGCGACCAGTGCGAGCATGTGGAGGTGGTCGTTGATGTCGATGATGGCGTTGTGCGAGTGGATGTAGCGCGCGGGCACGCCGAGCACGAGGCTGGGGATGCCGTGGTTGGCGAGGTGGAATGAGCCGGCATCGGTGCCGCCGCTGCGGCGCACGGTGACCTGATGCGGTATGCCCGCGTCGCGTGCGGTATCGATGGCCAGTTTCGCGAGTCGCGGATGGGCGATGGCGCTGGGGTCGAACATCCGGATTTGCACGCCGCCGCCGAGCCGACCCTGGCTTTCCGCGCGGGAAAATCCGGGCGCGTCATCGGCTGGCGGGCCTTCAAGGACGATGGCGATGTCGGGTTTGGCGAAATTCGCCGCGGTTTTCGCGCCGCGCAGGCCGACTTCCTCCTGAACAGTGCCGCAGAGGATCAGGCGGTTCGGGTGCATCGACTGGCTGAGAATTTGCCCGGCCTGGATGACGCCGGCCATGCCCACGCGGTTGTCGAAAGCTTTGGCCATGAAATAATCCTCGCGCGCCATCGGCGTGAAGGCGGAGCAGGGCGCGATCGGATCTCCAAGAGATATGCCGAACTCCTCCCTCGCCTGCTTGCTGTTTTCCGCGCCGACATCGATGAACATTTGATCGATGTGCATGACTTGGCGGCGCTGGTTTTCCGCCAGGAAATGAGGCGGACGCGAGGCGATCACGCCGGGAATCTTCGCGCCGCCGCGTGTGAGGATTTCGACGCGTTGGGCGAGCAGGTTGTGCTCCCACCAGCCGCCGACGGCGACAAACTGCACGAAGCCCTCCGGTGTGATGTTCTGCACGAGAAACCCGACTTCATCCATGTGTCCGGCCAGCATCACACGAGGGCCGTCGTCGCCGGACTCGCAAAAGACAGAACCGTTGCGGTCGGTCGAGAGTTCGCCGCACTCGGCGAGTTCATCCACGAAAATGGCGCGCACCTCATCCTCGTGACCGGGCACGGAGTGGGCCTCGGTCAATTCCTGCAACAGCGAAACTGCCTTGTCTCTCATGCGCCGGAGACTGGACGCGCGGGCCGCCCGATCCAAGCGCCAAGTTTCCGGCGGGTTGCCGTGACGGAAGCGTCGCGCGGCGGATGTTTATAAGCCGCGGATTCTGGCCCGCAGTCTGCTATCTCGTGTGTGGCTATCCCCACCCGCCCGAAACCCATGCCCGACTCCTGCATTTATTTCCAAGTGCATCAACCGAACCGCTTGCTCCCGCGTGAGGCGATCCGCCGCGGCGACGACCTGCATTTCGAGGATGACGGGATGAACGCCGCCATTCTGGGCCGTGTGGCGGACGAATGTTATCTACCGGCCAACCGGATGTTCAAACGACTCATCGAAAAACATGCCGGGCGTTTCCGCATGGCGCTCTCGATCAGCGGCACCGCCATCGAACAGATGGAGCGCCACCGTCCGGATGTGCTGGAGTCATTCCGCGAGCTGGTCGCCGCCGGCGGCGTCGAGTTGTTGGCGGAAACTTATTATCATTCGCTGGCTTTCATGCATTCGAACAAGGAGTTCGACCGCCAGGTGGAGATGCATTTGGAAAAAATCGAAAAATTTTTCCATGTCCGTCCGCGGGTTTTCCGCAACACCGAGTTGATATACAACGACGACATCGCCGCAAAGATCGAGACGATGGGCTTCGACGGCATTCTCGCCGAGGGCGTGGAGCGCAATCTCGGAGCGATGTCGCCCAACCACCTCTATCGCGCGCCGGAAACCGCGCGCATCAAGACGCTCTTGCGCAACATCCGTGTTTCCGACGACCTGGGTTTCCGCATCTCCGATCCGAACTGGGTCGAATACCCGCTGACTCCGGAAAAATTCGCCAAATGGCTCGCCGGCACCTCCGGCGATGTGGTCAACCTGTTCATGGGTTATGAAACCATCGGCATCAAGCGTCCCGGCGGCGCGGACATCCAGCGTTTCTGGGAGGCGCTGCCGGATGCGGTGGAGGAAGCCGGTTTGCAATGGGTCACTCCGTCAGAAGCGGTCGATCTCTACAGCGCTTCGAACGAATATCACTGCCGCCTGCTGACATCGTGGACGGATCACGAGCGGGATCTTTCCGCATGGACGGAAAACTCCATGCAACGCGAGGCGCTTTACCGGGTTCACGCCATGGAAAAGCAGATCATGGCCAGCGGCGATCCGGAGTTGATCCATGTCTGGGCGCACATGCAGACCTCGAACCATTTCCACTGGATGTCCACCAAAGGCTCGGTGGAGGGCGGTGACATCGCCATGCCATACCGCGATGCGGTGGACGCCCACGAACGCTTCATGGCCGTCATGGATCGTTTGCAAAAATTCGCCGGGGCCGTTCGGGCCGCATGATTCGCCGAAAAACGGGCTTCGCATCCGGCGGTGGAATCTGACAGCCTCGCCGGGTGCCCGAGACCCGAATTGTCCATGCCGCAGATGACGAGATGAAGGATGCCGTGCGCGAGGCCTGCTCGTTGCTGCGCGCCGGTGAAATCGCCGCCCTGCCCACCGAGACGGTCTATGGCCTGGCCGCGGACGCTCTGAATCCCGCGGCAGTCGCCAAAGTTTTCGCAGCCAAGGAGCGGCCATCGTTTGATCCGCTCATCGTCCACATCGCCTCGCGCGGGGATTTGAGAACCGTCGCCCTCGTGCCGGATGACATCGCGGAAACGGTGAACAAACTCACCGCCGCCTTCTGGCCTGGACCGCTCACGCTCATCCTGCCGAAACATCCGGACGTGCCGGATCTCGTAACCAGCGGACTGCCGACCGTGGCGGTCAGACAGAGCGCTCATCCGGTTTTCCGCGCGATCAACAAAGAGTTGGGAAAACCCATCGCGGCGCCCAGCGCCAACCGCTTTGGCAGGATCTCGCCGACCTCCGCCTCCGCCGTGATGAAGGAACTGGGCGGGCGCATCCCCCTCATCGTCGATGCCGGGGCGTGCTCCGAGGGCTTGGAAAGCACCATCATCTCGATCGAGCCGCGCGAGGGAAAGAAACCGCTTTTCCATCTCCACCGTGCGGGTCCGATCACTCGGGAACAACTCCAGGATTTCGGCAAGGTCGAAAAGGTGAGGGAAAAACCCGGCGATCTTCCGCACGCTCCCGGCCAGCTCCCCAGCCACTATGCGCCGCTCACCCCGCTCGTTTTGTTGGAGAGGCCGGAGGATTTCAAACCGCAGCCAGGAAAAAAATACGGACTGCTCAGTTACCGCGGCGAAGACGACAACCCTTATGTCATGATGCACGAATGGCATGTCGTCGAATCACTGAGTCCCGGCAGCGGCAAACTTGCCGAAGCCGCCATCCGTTTGTTTTATGTCATGCGCCTGCTCGACGAGGCGGGTCTCGATGCGATCATCGCCGAACCCGTCAGCGAGACCGGACTTGGTGTAGCCATCATGGATCGGCTGCGCCGTGCTTCTTCCAAATGATATCCAACCCATGAAAATCCCACTCGTCCCCATGCTGCTCGTATCGACGGTTTTCGGTCAAAGCGAGGATTGGCAGAATCCGGCGGTCTTCCGCATCAACAAGGAGCAGCCGCGCGCGACCTCGATGCCGTTCCCCGCGAAGGAGGAGGCGATGACCAAGCTGCGGCTGGAATCGCCTTGGTGCAAGCTCCTCAACGGCAACTGGAAATTCCATCATGTCGGTCATCCGAAGTTGAAGCCCGCCGGTTTCGAGGCTCCGTCCTTTGATGACACCGCATGGAAGGAGATTCCGGTGCCGTCGAACTGGCAGATGCAGGGTTATGGCA
>Ga0315904_10001651_pt1 | contig 35384 bp, 50 predicted proteins | sample LakEriMetagenome_6_FD_203529 | JGI IMG/M metagenome (GOLD analysis project Ga0315904, IMG submission 203529) | Freshwater fungal communities from buoy surface, Lake Erie, Ohio, United States - Buoy 12 MA120 | ecosystem: Environmental > Aquatic > Freshwater > Lake | place: USA: Lake Erie, Ohio...
CAACTTTTAAACCTTCGTAGTCAGATTGTAAAGCAGAAAAACTTTGCTCACTTGCGGCGATTCTGTTTTCAATCTCCGCAAACTTTGCAGACATTTTTGCTTTCTCTTCTTCGTCTTTCTTTTCCATATCCTTTCCGCTTTCAATCTCAACACTAACTTCTGGAGCTTCAACTTCTTTCGGTTTGATTTCAGCGATTACGCCACCTTCAGAAAGTACGATCTCTGTACCATCAGCCAAAGTATGTTCACCAGCCGGTGCAGGTGAGCCGTCTTCGAGTGTAACGATTCCGCCAACCTCTAAAGCTGAAACCATGATTTTAGTACCGTCTGCCAAAGTGTAACTTGGCGCTGGCATTGTCTCTTCTTGAAAAACAAGTTTTTTAACCTGTGCTAAAAGTTCAATAGGATTCATCATGCACATATATACCGAAACAGAAAAAAACTAGACATTTACCAATGAAAAAGCATAATTGTGATGTGTGAAACACATACTATACTTTACTTTATTTCTTTACTTTATTTACTTTCCTTTCCTTTTCTTTGCATAAGCCTCCCCATTGCCCTCCCTAATAGCCTCCCTATTAGCCCCCCTATTTTAGTCAATTCAATAATTTTAAAAAAGCGACTTTTCTTTTTTCGTTTATCTTATTGAAATTGAAATACTTAGCGCAGTATGTATGCAATAAAACTCCAAGTTCATCGCGCATATCTTTATCGTTAACTAATTCGTTAACATATTTCATCCACTCGCTACTTTTTTTGACATATTTTACGACATCTTCAGGAAAACCTAAGTAAGGATCGACATGAGAAACAATGACAGGAATAGCCTTACCAGCCGCCTCCAAAAGTTTAATATTTGACTTAAATCCGTTAAAATTATTTTTCACCAACGGAACTAACATAATGTCCGAATGTTTGAACATTTCGTAGTAATTAAACACATCCATGCCACGAATTAATATATGCGGCAAAGATTGATCCGCTGTGAAATAATTAGCCATACGATGCCAGTAATAACGCTCAGTATCGTTTGAATCCGCAAAGCCACCCATCACCATTTGGATGTTACCGGATAGCTTTTTTAACGGCGCCTGTAATAACTTTAAATCCTGTTCGTGTGTTATCCCACCTGCCCAAAATAATTTTACCGAATCTGTTACAACCCTTTCGCCATTGAATTGTGCCTGCCCATAAGGTATGGCATTCGGTAATATTTCAACATTCTTATTGTGCGGATAAATAGCATCTGCCAACCTTTCGTGTGTGCAAGTAACTAAATCAGCCTCCCTCATGTGGTGTATTAACTTGCCTGCAAAATTTGAGGCATTGTACGCTTCATACATCAAATGATCATGAGACAAAATCCAATAGTCATCCACATCCACAACTAATTTAAACCCTTTTTGCTTTCGCCTTTCAATTAGGTTTTCAAGTTCCCAGATGCGATTAATAAAAACAATGTCATAATTGTGTTCATCCCATTGCTCTTCTGTCATTGAATCGGTTATCCTGCCATATTCTTTTTCCATTAAAGAGATCGGAAGCATAAGCCTGTGATATCCACAGCCGCTGAATTTTTGTGTTAGTGTTAGGATTTTCATATCAATAAATACTAAAAACAAACCCCACCTGTAAAAACAGGTAGGGGAGTTGTAAACCTAAATCAAACACAAAAACCGAATTAAAAATCTTTTAGCAAATCTCTTAACTTTTCAATTATCTCTTCTTCTTTCATTCTCATTTTTACCTCCGTCATATCGAACATACCTTCAACGCTGAAGCCTTTAAACGTGCCATCCTTAACCTTAGACCAAGTTTCATCATTCATAACCTTTGCACCTAAAAACCAGGTGCCGTCTGGTAAGTCTTCAAATTGCTTCATTTTAGGAATGCCTTTACTTTCATCTGCTATCCACGACATAAAGAATGTAATTCCTTCTACAGGCTTTGTATGCATTTCGTTTGCGCTTTGCTGAAACCCTTTTGCATAAAATTTTAAAGCGATTGTTTCAATAGTCTTTTTGTCAAAGAAAACATAATATTCGCCTGTTTCGTCTCTTCTGTAAATAGGCATATCAGGGATCATTGCAGGGCCAACTACTATACGTTCTTCGTTATTAACAACAGAAAAGGATTGCATCTTTTGTCTATCTATTTGCTTAAGTTTTCTTTGCGCCCATTCTATACCGGCATCACCGCCCCACGCAAGCCACATAAGTCTACCGCATCCGTCCCCTAATTCCTTTTGTGAATTTTGCCTGTGCCTTTCAAAGGCTGCCATTCGTGCAATAGTGTCACGTGTAATCGCTTCACCTTTTGCTAATTGATTCGCCCTTGCCTTGCCTACAGGCGTGCCACATTCACCCCACCCATTTTCTTCGGCCCATCTTAAAGCAACCTTTGCGTTCTCACTTGCTTCTTTTGGATAGTCGCTATAGCTTTCCTGAAAGTTCTCATTTCGAGAACTCCATTTGCTGTAACAGATAGCAGCCGCTTGATCCTGCTCTTTGCCTTCACCTATCATATACGAAATGCAGCGTGGTATAAACTCCTCTTCTGATTCGCCTGCATTCGGCTCAACAAATATCTGTTTTTCAAATGCAAAGAAGTTTTCACCTATTGCCGGTATGTCAACCAACGCTACCGCGTTAACTTCCTGAATTGAGTTTTCGTCTTCTTTTATTGTCAGTTTAAAAAGTGGTAATGTTTCCATAAATAAAATTTATTGTGTTATCCTATTCTTGCATTTCGCTGCAAATATGCGTTTCTTTGATTATTGTTTTGAATATCTGAATTCATTACGTATGCTCTTACAGCCTGATTGCTTAAGTTGTTTATTGCCTCAGCGTTTAAAGCCTGTCCCTGTACGGCTGCAGATAATGCAGGTGTCATAGGTGCAGCTCCTCCACCTCCGCCACCTATTGAAATACTACCAGATTCGATTAAATCAGGCTTTTGTTTCCTAATCATATTAACTTGTAAACCACCTAACAAAGCAGTTGCAGCGGCTTGTATAAAACTGAAAGGAGGAGGAAGACTACCCAAAGCATTTGTAACACCTTTTGCTGTATTCATTATCGCTTCAGCAATAGCTATAATCTGATTTCTTTTAAATGATTTTTTTAATACTTCATTTTGCTCTTCGTCCAGTTGTTTTCTTTTTGCAGCATATTGCTCTTCAGATATTTGTTTATTATTGAGCATTTGTTGCAAGTTTTTTTGATCCCGATCATATTGCTGTTTTTTTGTATTTAGATCAGTATCATTAGCCTGCCTTAGTGTTGACAATACACCTAATGTTAAATCAAGTAATTGATTAAGATCTGCAATTTTTTTATCATGGCTTTGTTTATTTATTGCATCAATCTGATTATTGATGTTTTCAATATAATTTTTTCTTTCATCTTCACTTTCAAATGTTAATTGATTAACAATATCTAACTGTGATTTTAAAGCCGTTAACCTTTCATTAAAACTTAATTTTTCATTTGAAGCAATATCCTGTAATTCTTTTGCTCTTTTTTGTAAGTCCTCTTGCCTGAATTTTTCAGTTAAAGCATCTTCATCTATTTTTTGTTTTATGAGTAAAGCAGCTCTTAATTTTGCTTTTTGATCTTCGTTATATTTTTCATTTTTTTCTAATTCTGCTAATTTTTCAGAATATGAAATAGCTAATTCAGCTCTTTCTTTTTCTCTTAAATCAGTTATACCGGAAATGGTTATTTCCTCATTTAATTTATTAAGATCTTCTAAAAATTGTTTTTCTTTTTCCGCTTCTTCTTTTGCATATTTGTCAATTATCTCTTGCTTTTGTTTTTCAAATAATGCAGTTAGTGCAACCGTGCTTTGTCCTCCTTTTTCAAGTATTTTCTTTTGCTCATTATATTTTTTACCTAATTCAAGTATCTCTTTATCTTTAGCAGAAAGGTTAAAAGATAATAAACTTTCAGTTACTTCAAATTGTGTTTCTATTGCCTTATTAAGTTCCTCAGTTCTTTTTATTTGATCATCATTCGACTTTTTCTGTAAATCACTTCTTCTTTTTTGTATTTGCTCAGTTTTTTTATTATTTTTTTCTTTCACTACATTCAATTCTGATTCTGCTTCAATAGCCTGCGCAACAAGCTTATTCGCTTCCTCAGTAAATTGCCCCTCCATTTCCAAAAACTTATTTATATTTTCCTGTCTTGACTTTTCCTGTGCCTCAAAAATATCACCGGTGACAGCACCCAAGACACCCCATGTAGTAAAAAAGTTTTCAACTGATTGAGTAAATGAAGCCTCCACCTCTTCACCTGATTGAGCTTTTACAGCCGCTTCAGCCGCTTTTGCATAAAAAACCTGTGCTTTTGTTCTTAATTCAATAGCTTTTAAATATGCCTTTGTATTATTAGCAACTGTAGCTTCAGCATCACTTAAATCAGTTGTTTTGCCTAAGGTATCCCCTAAGTTTTCATTATAAATTTCAAGTGCTTCACTTGCTGAAATTTTACCTTCTTTTGCTAATTTAAAAGCAGTCGTTACCTCCGTTAATTTAGTCCTTGCATCCGTAACGGCTTTTGTAACCTCTTTTTGTGCCTCAGCATACGCCTTCGCCATTTCACTTGTTCCTGAAATAGCATCTTTTAAATCATCCCAATAAGCGACAAGAGTTCCTATAGCGGCAATAAACAAACCGATGCCAGTAGCCATTAGAGCCTTACCGAATGCACTTACACCTGTTGTTGCTTTTTTCACAATACCTATCATCCCATCCCACGCCTTTCCAAATTCTTTTAATTGACTTAAGCCCTGAGCAAATGCCATTGCGCCCTGTACTTTTAAAAGAGCTTTTTGTACGTCTTCACTTTCTGTACCTACCAAAGCCATTGCGCCCTGAACTGCACTAAAACCAGCTGCAATAGTCGATCCTAAATTTACAAATGCCTGAAACTTTTTTCCCGGATCAAACAAATCAGCTTGCTCCCTTGCATCTTTTATTTTATCTTTTAATTCAGCAACCTTTGAAGCAGCGGCAACGGCTTCTTTGCTCGACATACCGAACTTTTCTTGCATAGCAATCAAATCAGAAGTCGCATCTTTAATAGCCTTCCTTAGACCGCCAACCGACTTAAAATCTACCTGTACACTTGCACCTATAACCGTATTAGCCATTATCAATTATTTTTAAAAGTTCAACCTTTACCAATTCGTTATTTGTTACATCGTAATCCAAAACCTTATTTAATCGAAACCGAATCCCGTCAATAAATACCGTTTTGCTGAAATCTAATTGCACTATATCTAATGGTTTTAAATAAACGTGACACATTAACAGCTTACTATCTTTGTCCGCTATTTCAGCAATATAGCTACTCCAAAACCTATTAAATAAATTCTGTGAAGGATATGTACCAACTGTAAAGTAAACCTCTGAAGGTGCGCCAAAATTCAAATCCTGAGTAGGTGTAATCGGATCGTCTAAGTGACCAGCATAGCCATAGGATGTCTTTGCAAAATCACCTGAAGACGTTTTAATATTCCAACTATTTGCACTTTTCTTTTTGCTGAATAATATCCTTATGTTTGAATCCATCCTATCTTCAGCCGATAACTCATTAGACTTTTTGTAAATAGCAACTACATATTTATCGTTGTTGTCATATTTTATTAACGGCGAACCTGCAAACATTATTTCAGTCGTTTGTTTGTCGTTTGAGAACTGAAAACCAGTATCAAATTGCCTATCCCCGTAATTCTGATTAAACTTCTTCCGGTAACTTTCATTGTAAAAGTCCGCATCATCTTTATACTTGTATTCGAATATCCTACCGTTTAAATTACCCATAGGTGAAATCTGCCAACTCTTATCCCTTGCAACCTTGTAAGTCCAATCGATATCGTTAGCACTCATAAAATCCACATAAGGGACAATATTAAGCGTCTTCTCATTCTCTTTATCTTCATAAATGTAAAGATTAAACATCTTAATTATTGAAGCTAAAAAGTCTTTCTGAAATATACCCTTAGGAATACTATCATTAACATAAAGCTGTGAGCCATATTGAGCAATTATCGGTATCGGTGTCGTTGTCAAAATAGTTACATTGCCAGTATAATACATTTCGGCACCTATTGTAAGATCTGCAAACCTAATAGAAACCGTATCACTTACAGCTAATCCTACATCTTCAATATTTACTGTGTGTGTACCTATTGCGCCTATTGTTATTTCCTTTATTGTAGCACCGTTTTTCCTTATTTGTAATCTTATATCGTTTGTAAATCCGTCATATGTTTCAATATTTACCTGTGCCGTTATATTTGCATTTATATCAGTCGCACCCCCCAATGTAAATGTCTTACTATCTGATGTTGTAAATAATCCTAAGTCACCAAAAACAAAAGGTATTAAATACGTTCGTGAAGAAAATGTCTGATTTTCATCTGCATTCCTATCTAATGCTATAGGATCGTTATTCGTTAACTCTTTCGCATTGTGCGGAATGATTAAAGACTTAAAATAATCGGTATTAAAAAAAGTGGATGAATAAGTATAGCCAGCCGCTGCAAACATTTTATCAATATATTCCTTTACGTAAAATGCAGGGCGCAAAGTACCTATATCATAATCCCCCTGATTCGCCACGATCTCAGTTTCACGATATAAGCCGTAGTCTATTAACGGATAAAAATAACCGCTGCCTTTTGTCGCATCCCAACTTGCAGATATATTCGAATGAGTCCACGCATGATCGTAATCGCTAAAATCCAAATCCTCCAATTTCTTATTACTGATCTCTGCCATTAAGCCTGACAACTCACCAAACAAAGCACCTTCATACTCAAGCATATCACCTTCTTTTATTATGCCTGTGAGTCTGAATACACCACGCAAAACCAATAAACCATTTAACCTTAATTCCGCTCTGCTCGTTTGCGCTACATTGAAAGCAGCACCAATGTTAGGCTGCCCGGGTGAATACGGATTGTTGCTACCCATTTCAGCAATATGTCCGAATATGGTATTATTGTTTCCGGTACCGGGTAAAACTATCTGTTTGCTAAATGTCGTTTCACGTGAAGAAAAGTTCGCCACGTCATCAATAGCGAAAGTAAGTTGCACACTTATCTGATCGTTAATATCAGCCCTTTGCCCTTCTATGAACAGTTCATACATATTATCTGAATTGTACGTTGTTATCTACTGAAAATTCAATATTTACCGTCAAAGTATCTGTTTTATTTATCCGATCATCTTTAAACTCATAGTTCGTATCGGTTATAATTACAGGGTAAAAATCTTGAGTAGTTGAATTAAGTAAATAAACAAGCGGGCTGTTAATCAATTCAGACAACCAGTCATATTCACCTGTGCCTAAAATATCAGTTGTTAACTGCATCTTTTCTTTATAGATGCCAGCGTAAACCTTTGATCCTTCATTGTAAGCATAACCTACTTTGTCAACCATTTGACCGCCTGACAAAGACCATCTCATTTGCTCGAATCTCTTTTTTTCATTGTCATTAAATAACTTTCCATGTATGAAAGTATATGAATCAAAAGCACCAAAAGCATTTAGAAAAACAAGTGTATGCGTATCGTATTTCGCACACCTCTTTTTAATGTTTCGCGTACCTATAACACCCGAAACGCTGCCAGATAATTGAAAGGTAATGTCATCATTTGCAGGTGTCCAACCGAATACAAAAGCATTTCCATTGCCAGTATCGGTATATTCATTTTGCACCGATCCATTATACTTTTCCTGTCTTGCATACGTTTGACCTGAAGGAAGGAAAACAGATAATACCACAGGCTCACCGGCATACCAATAAGAATCAGTCGGTCTATTGCTAAGAATCATTGCACCGGATAAATCAGATGCTTTTCGATCCCAAGAATTGCGGCTGTAGTTGTTATAAACCCTATACGTGCCAGACGCTATGTTTGTAGTTGTAACACCACCACTCACCTCACCATACCTTACATCGTATTCAGTCCAAAACTGATCACTACCCATTTGCTCGGTTGTGTCAAAGGCAAATACATCGAGATTATCTACAACGCTGCCAGATTCTAAGGTAGCTCTTACAATATTACCCAAATCCAATACACCATATTTGCCCGTCCCGTATGGGCTGTTTTTTACCCTTGTAATTAGATTGCCCGACTTGTAAATGTCAAAGACATATTGAAAGCCTGCAACAGCTTTGTTTGTCGATTCGACAACGTGCCATACTTCACCATGTGCTGACTTATATCCTGTCGGTGACTGTGAAACTGTTATACTCATATTGTTGGTATTTTAACTCCTCTTCCCGGCCCTTTGCTTTTAAAGTTCGCCAAGTCTTCTTTCATTTGTTCTAAATTAACTGTAATTGTTTTGCCCAATGCAGCGGACATTTTTTGTCCAAAATCTTTAAAGGTCTGATCGAAAGCATCTGACCAAAAGCCTGTCTCATAAAGACCGTCTCTTTTAATACTTCTTGCAATAATGTATGCTAATTGTTGACGACCTTTTGTAGGATCAATCGCTTTGCGTTCCCTACCTGTACGACCTTTTAAATCTCTTGCTGTAGCCGTCATTCTGTTTCTTATTATCCACTTTTCAATGGCTGTTACATGACTTTTTGAAGGTGTTATGTATTTGAACTTGTAAGGTGAAGTACTATTCTTTCTGCTTGATCCTGCACCCCTTACCCCCTTGTCAACAAATTTAAAATAGTCTAAGGCTTTGAAGTTAATAAGATAGCCGCCTTTCCCTGCAATGACTTCAAATGACAAACTTTCATCCAATGCGCCTGTAGTGATCGAACCAGTCTTTTTTAAATTATCTGAGGCTGTATCTAAAAATTGCACAATATACCGGCTAAGCTCTTTCTCCAATTCGCTCAACTCAGACGGATCAGGGCGTAACATCCCACCCTTATCTAATCCTCCAGATTCTAAAAATTTAGCCTGTGCCTGTGCTATACTTGCCATACTATTAAATACGAATTAAACAAAAATCCCCACCTAAAAAGGCAGGGAGTTGTAAACATAAACTAAACTAATGATCTTCAAAGGTACTTCATTTTTTTCTTTTTAAATCTTCCATCTGCTTTGCTTCAAGTTTATTTTTCATTTTCATATAAGCCAAACCATTCAAGAACTGAAAAACAGGAAGTTCAAAAGCAGCGTCTAAACTGATTCTTTCATGATCTGCGACAATGGTTGCGGAGTAAATCCATCCGTAATGCTTTGCAAAGACTGACTCAATATTTTCAGATCCTGACTCTTCATCTGTTTTGCCAGCTCTTTCCCCGAATAAGATAGGATATCTTTTATCGATACCATTAATACACTGCAAAAAAAAACACATGCGTTATAAACAAAAGGAAACGGAGCATCTAAAAGATCGGTTGCATATTTCTCATGATCGGCTGCATTGTACTTCTTATCGAAATAAAAAAACAGAATCTTCTTTTGAGGGATAACACAGGATGCCATTAACCTATGTAAGTTTTTAAACATTCCGTCCCCGGTAAATGTCTTTGCTTCAATGTACCTTGCTGCAGGTAGCTTTTCGATCTGCCAATTCACCCGGTAATATTTACCTTTTACTTTTACACGTCTCTTAACCTCTTTTTTAAAATCAAACTCAAAGAACTGTTTATATTCATTCACTTTCTCAAGTGGCCAGCTATCTACTTCATCTTCACTTTTGCCGGTAAGGATGCAAATAACCTTCACCAATTTATCGAGATCGGTAAAGGATTCGTTTTCAATAATAGGCAACATATCCTGATATTGCCTAACTGTGATTTTATTCCAATTCATAAAAAGCTATATTTTACCTGTCCGCCGTTATCCTGAACATACATACTCCAGGCAAGGGCAAGGGCGTTAACGCAATCATCATGTAACCCTACAGGTGCCGTATATTTAACCCCTGTTCCCGTCATCTGATATTCAAAAGATTCTAATTCTGCCTTGATCGTACCTTCAGGAAAGATCACACGCCTTTGATGTATGGCAGCCGCTAACCCTTCCATTAACTGTTGCTTGCTTGTTTGCGTATATTTGAAAGAATGTACGTCAGAACGTACTCTTTGAATGTCCTCTGTGATAGGATCGCCAACGCCTGTAGAATCGATTTTAAGCGCACCTTTTGGCAAACGTGAGATAATCTCTTTGGTCTCATTCCAAGGTCTCTGAAAGCGCTCAAAATAGCTTACAACGCCAAACCGATCCAAGCCAATGATAACAGTCCAGTCGAATGACTTTGCAAGGTCGATACCAAAACAAACCGCAGGCTCATTTGACATTTGCCCCGTACATATCCGGATATATTCTAAGCCGAAAGGATTTGCAACGTTGTCGTTAAATTCAGCTAAGTATTCTTGCTTAAAAGCTAATTCCGGAAGGTCACGCCTTGCCGCCTCAATCTCTGAAGCGTCAATATGAGGGTTGCTTATGGTCGGCATCTGCCACGACATCCAGTCAGGCTCGCCTGTTTGACCTCGCATCCACAACTTGTAAAAGTCATTCTTACCCTTAGGTGTACTCATAAACCATGCCGATCCTTTCAGATCAGTAAGCGTCGGCCTGATCGCTTCCGTCCAGCTTTGCCATAGGTTACGATTGAACGCAGCCTCATCCACAATAGCAAGCTTGTACTTTCGTGACCTACCGGCAAGCGGATTCTCTAAGCTCCAAAACTCTATAATGCCACCTGTGATCAATTCAATAAACTGATTATCATGCTTCTTTCTGATTACAGGACTAAGGGCAACTAAAAGCTCTTTGTATGTTCCCTCAAGTAGTTTGTAAGTAGGTGCGAAATATGCAACAGGATGCTTTTTAATAACGTAATGAGAAAGAAGATAGCCGGCAAGTACCGACTTCCCCCACCTTCTCCCACAGTCTAAAACATTAAATCGTTTCCGATCAGATAATACCGAGGTCTGAACCTGCGTTAGTATCGGAAGCGTTATGTCGATGTCCATAATTTACGTTAATGTTTATTTCCCCCGTATGGTCTTGCTGTTCCTTCGGCTTACCCATTGCCCTCGTGATGATCGTTTCAATATTGTAAAGGCTGCCCTTCTCGATGCTCTTCCTGATCGCACCAGCCACCGCCTTCTCTAATACCGTTGCTTTCGGATTCTCAAAAGCCTCTTTCAGCTCATTCATATCCATTGACAACAAAGCCATTAACGTATCATTGATTTCTGAAAGCTTATACCCCTGCTCTTTGAGTAGAGATACGAACTTACGAGGTCTTCCGTTGGGATTACCGCTTTCGCCGGGCTTAAATTGATGAGATTCTATGTTTTCAGAATTAGGCATTCGCTGTTACTTCGCTGTTTAATTGAGCGGCAAGGTCGCTCCGAACGCCATCTCCCGACTGGAAGCCGGGCGCACTACCTTGTGCTATTGCCGCATGTTTACGCTCTTTCAAAGATACTTTTTTCCCTTTATACATTCCTGCGCCCATTTCATCTATTTTGCTGAATGGTAATATCGGAACGGTTATTTTGCAAGTTTTATCAATTAGGTAAATGTATCTTAATTGATTTCCATTTAATTTTTTTGCACCAATATATTCCATTATTCTTTTTGAACTTGTAGACCCATTTCTTATTTCATCAAACTTTTGCTTTGTAATAAACGGAAGCAACCAACTTGTATAACCGCTTTGTCTTAAAGTACACGCTTGTACTACTTGTTTATTTGGTAGTTCCCAGTTTTCAGTTTTATCATTAATTTGAGTAAGTTGAAACCCACTTGCCCTGTATATTGTTCCGTCTCCACAAAGAACGCCATCACTAAAAGATAAAATCCATTTTATGTGAGGTGCATTTTTTTTAATTAATTTAAACGTAATACTTAAACATCTACTTTCTGAGTATTTAGGCAAGTAATCATCAAAAGCCATTCTGTTAATTTCAAGCATTTCATTCCATAAAGTACCCTGTACTAACCCTAAAACTTTACTTTTATCTAAAGGACTTCCAAAACTTAAAACTCCGTGTAATTTATTATCTAAAAAAGCACCAAAATGAAGTTTTGAATTAGGAGCAACTTTACCGCTATAATGATGTTTCTTTACAAACTCATTAGCAACCTTTGCGGGAATAACTTTAACTATTATTTCCTTTGCTCTGCCCATTGCATTATAATTAAATAAAGTGCGTTACCATTACTATTTTCGTTACCCATTGTTTCCGCATACTTATACTCATCCGTTCCCTTTATATCGTCAATAGCGTTTTTTATTACTGTTGCCTGTTCATCTGCTAAGGTAAAAGTCATTTGCTGAAATGGTGCCTTATCGCCATCGGGCAAAGTAAAATCAGTTCCTAAACCATCGGCATTCATATTAAACCCCGGCACCTCTAACCCCCATTCATTAAGCTGTTCAGCATCCCATTCGTTAGCAAGCATCTCCCAATCCCACTCACCATAACCTACGTTATCTTTGATCGTGAAAGCTCTTTGCTTTTCCTCTGACCAGTCTACTATCTCGCAAGGTATCTCTTTCCATCCGAGTTCCTTTGCCGCTTTTAGTCGCATATTGCCACCGAGAACGATCATATCGGTATTGCAAACAACAGGTCGCACGTTGCAGAAGTCAGGGTCTTCCTCAAGTGACTTTACGAGCTTGTAAAATTTGTCATCCTTAATCAATCTTGGATTGTTAGGATTGCTTTTGATTTGGTTTATTTTAACCTTGTTCACCATATAAATACTATTTTTTCTCAAATAACTTTGATCAGGTTATTAGACATTATTTTATCTTTTTAGCCGGGATACCTACATAAACCCCCGGCTCTGTTATGTCTTTTAATACTACCGATCCCGCACCTATTGTGACATTATCGCAAACCTTTATTCCCTCTCTTATCATTGCGTTGGTACCTATATATACGCTATTTCCTATCTGACATTTTCCGCTGATTCTTGCTCCCGGCGCTAAGGTAACGTAATTGCCTATCACGCAATCGTGACCAATATCAGAGTGCAAGTTCATGTGCAAATGTATTCCTATTTTCACGTTAATAGTAATTACAGCATAAGGGCAAAGAATCATTCCTGTGTTGAAAGCATTCGTTATAGCAGTTCGATGAATTACCATTCCAAGAGTATCAATATTGTCGCCTATATTTTTTCTACGTTGTGGATCTCCGATTGCTATAACACAATCTATGTCATCTGGCAAAGTAGATAGCGGCCTTTCATCTTTGCAATATTCATCACTAACATAAAATACAACATTGTCATATCCTGACTGTAGCGCCCATAGTTTAACCTCGCTGCCAAAACCTCCCGATCCTATTACTGCCAGTTTGTTCATTGTTTATATATTTTAAATTGTGATAGGTCAGGATAAGGCAAAGATATATCGGCGGTATCTTTTGGAGTGCCGTCTAAATTGTAAAACTGCTGCATATCTCTAACGCCTTTTGCAGCTATTTCGGGAAGCAAATAAAAGTTCCACCCGAGCATATCAAAATAGTCATCATGATAACTGCATTCAGATCTACCGCTAAACCTTGCTTTCTTTAGCCATTTGTAAGCTTCTTTACTATCGGTTAATATTGCGCCTGCTTTCCCAAGCTTTAAATGTTTATATGGTCCGGTAAATGAAAGGCATTGCATTTGATCTTCGCGATACATATTTGCAGTAAACCGCAAAGCTGAATCCCAAACCTTACTGCCAAACAAAGGATATTCGCCGGTCAATATTTTTGTACTATCTACAAAATTGACATGATTGCCAGAATGAATAATTGCACAAGGCACTGAAGGATAAGTGTGTTTTGGTATGCTTAAAGTCCTTCCAACTTTCCCGATACTTGCCTCATACATCAAAGCCAAAAACAGAGCATTGCTCTGATTGTCAACAGATACAGCATAAGGAGCGCCGGTATAGTCACAAAGCTTCCTTTCAAATTCAGCTGTAATATCGTAAACAGATGTCACTCTTTTGTTTTTATATAATCTTGAAAGCTACCTTCATATCCTTCGTGTGCGTACTTCCATTTGTATTCCGTGTATATAGGATTTATTAAACCATCATGATGTGTTTGCTTTTCATAATATCCGTCTATATATCCAATCTGATGTTTATCGTTCCAATAATGAAACATATATCCTTCAAGTCCTCCGTAATATTTTTTCGGCTCATGCAGACCGCCAATCAGTCTAAGATAAGATAAGTCAGCACAGGATATTGATTGCACGCCTGCAGTATGTGGCCGCCAAATAACATGCTCACCACATTGCCAAGGGGTAAACCCTCTTTCAGTCATTTCATTTTTTGCAATGTCAAACATCAAAGAAAGGTAAGCGACATCGTGATGTCTTATGCAATCCGCCATTGCCTTATCCCAACCATGAGTAATAGGAAAACTATCACAATCGTACAAAATAGCATAATCGACTTTGACCTCTTTTATCAGTTCGTTGTAACCGCCTGTCAGACCTCTGTTGTATCTCGTTCCTATTATTGTGATGTTGTATTTCTTTTGCAGCTTTTTTACCATTTCATCCGTTAGAAATGGATAATCATTATCAACTGCATAGATAGGTAGGTCAAGCGCATTTGTTTTCCTCAACTGCTTTAGACTTTGATCTATAACTTTAAATTCGTTATAGAGTAAAGTAAATATCGCAATCGATGCCCGATTTTTTCTTATTATAAATTCATTACCAAACTCTCCTAAAACTTCATAATTAGTAAAGTCAATTGCATCAACACCCGGCTTTACCTCTGGGCAATACTGATGATCGTTGTAATCATCAAAAACAATATATCCACCATCGGCTACATATTTAGAATATATCTCAAAATCTTTTTGTGTACCAATAGCAGAATGATCACCATCAATAAAAAGTATATCGATGCTTTTACCTTTTAATATTTCTTTTAATTTATTCTCTGTTTCAATGTCATGCGAATTACCTTGTATATAGTTGTATTCGTTATTGTGAATGTTTAACTTATTTACATTTTCCAAAACCCTTTCTTTTGGCACCGGGCCGCCAAGGTCTATAGAAATAACATTTGTGTTTTTTCTTTGCAACATTAAACAAGCTGACCCCCCGGCATAACATCCTATCTCAACATATGTAAGCTTTTCCGTTTTTGGGTATAAATTACCAATATCGTAAAGGACATTGTACTGAAGATGAAACGTTTCGTTATTAATTGCAGCGGCGATCTTTTCAGTTAATTCAGCTGACTCTTTTGTTGATTTTAAACTCATAAATTAAAATGATGTATTAAGTCTTCAACTGCTTTAAAATAACATCCTTTGCAATATCGATTTGGCAGCCATGATTGATCTAGTTCCTCTCTATAAATACGCTCTATTTCATCCTTCGCCTGCTGATCGAGGTCACGAATGTAACCTATGCGAACGGTATGCCACGAATATTCAATAACTATAAAAGCATTGCGATTCTTTTCGTATTGTGTTTCGTTTATTTCGATTTTAGGTTTTCGAGCCATGCTGCAAGTGCTGCTGTTGAAGATGTTACAAATAAAAGCTCTATGACAAAGGTAGGGCAAAAGTATAGGATTGCACTCAACCACATTGAAAAACACATAGGACATGAGAAAGGTTTTCTTTTTGAAAACTGATATCTTTCGTCCATACGGAATACGCCAAACCATATCCAGGCGCAAAGGATTGCTGTAATCGGAATAAGTAGAATCATATTACTTTTTTTACTCTTATTGGTTGAATCTCTTTGATGTAACCGTTTTTCTGCCCTTTGCTGGGTATGATGCGACCATGTAGCCGCTGCATCATGTATTCATGAACTTCCTCAAGAATGTCATTAATATTATCAGGTGTGACATTTTCAGGAACGTCAATAAGCATTTCATTCATTACAAGTAAATAGTTACCGATCATTTTTCCTGTCATCGCTGTACGTATTTTTTCTTTCCCTTTCTTGTAAATACGTTCAACCTGCTTCATACTTATTTTTGTTTCCTTGCTGATCTTTTCCATACTCCCCAATTCCTGATGAAGTTTCAGCATTGCCTTTTCTACCCAATGTAACTCTTTATCAATGGCCTGCTCCATTGACTGTAGTTGGCTTTCCCTTTCCGCCCGGCTGTCATCTGTTTGCTCATTAAATAGTGCTTCTGTAAATTCATAATTTTGAGTACGGTAGCGCCTGTAAAACCTGTTGCCGGGCTGAAAGATCATTCTTTGTACTATGCCTGTAGCGTAAAACATTAACTGCTTTTTCTGATAAAGGTCTATTATCAGTTCATCTTTTTTCTCGCAAAGGGTAGCAAATAGTTCTGATTTTAGATCATCCTGTCCGGCACCGGCGTTGAATTTACCCAGCATTTTGTCAATATCCGGACTGCTAAATAGTTCCGCTAAAATCGTGCGGCCGAAAGTGGATGCACCCGAATCCTTCATCTGTTTCGATTGTAGCATGAGGAATGATGTTTATTGCATTGTCATTAGGTATTAAAAGAATCTGATCCATTGCCGCTACATTTTGGCAAATACCGATATTAGAGGTAAAAACAATGCCTAACATTTCTTTATGCTTTTCGTTCTTTTTCCTCCAGTATCGGCACGTTGCACATATCACGCCCGAAAAATAATTTAAAAAAAGTTTAAAAAAAATTTGGAATTGTGTAATTCCTGTGTATATTTGCTCTACCAAACAAACAAAAACTAAACAAAATGACAACTTTTCAAAAAACATTAATCGCTTACGCAAAAGGTCAAAAAACAATGGCATTTATTGCTTACAAAAATGATGAAACAGCAATAAATAAAAAAATAACTTTTAAACAATTTTGCGAAGCATTTGATAAAATAATGATTCAACACGAAATGAATCAACCAATTAATCCGATCACAAAAAAAAGAGAATTGCCTATTTGGGCTCAATAAATTAAATTAAGCCTCGGTAGCTTTGCCACCTTTTAAAAACCTAAACTCATCCGGCAAAACTGCAAATATTGTAAACTTTTAAACTAAACACTATGCTTCTTTGGATCATCGGACTAATTGTCTTCGCTTACTTTTACGACTACCTTAACGTGAAACGAATTAAACAGATGCCCGTCTGGAAGGGTAAGCACCTTCGCGTTCACAATCAGAAACAAGCTATTAAAGAATCTAAATCAAAAAATTATGGTAGTTAAATTTTTAATCGAATCAACAGATCTTAACCATATTAAGTCAATCTGTTATAACGATCCCGAACATACAGAAGAAAGTTTTGTTGCTAGATTGATAGCTGTTCATCCTTTAACTGAACACTACTTCAGATATGTTGAAATTGAGATTAAAGATATGCAAATGTTTTTAACGTCTCTTTTCATAAGAGGAAAGCAGATAGGTCTTAAACTTGAGCCTACATACTATAACAACCCATTACCATTTTAAACATAAAACCCAAACACATGAAGCAACTACTTCAAATTCAAGCGGAATTAAAAGCGCCTAAGAATCAATTTAACTCATTCGGTAAATACAAATACCGATCCTGTGAGGACATTCTAGAGGCTGCAAAACCTGTACTTCAAAAGCATGGATGCACTTTAACTTTATCAGATTACATTCAAACAGCCGGATCTTTAATCTATGTCGAAGCCGTTGCAACGATTACAAACGGAACAGATACCATTCAAGTAAAGGCTCAAGCAGGTATTGATGCCAACCGCAAAGGGATGGATATAGCACAGTCATTCGGTAGCTCTTCAAGTTATGCTCGCAAATATGCTTTGTCCGGATTGTTCCTTTTGGATGATACTAAGGATGCAGATGCGACCAATACGCATGGCAAAGAAATACCTACAAGGGAGGAAAAAGATGCTCTGATCAGACAAACTGAAAAGCTACCTGAAGAAAGAAGGGCAAAGGCTATTGTTGCAATTAACAAAGCAGAAACTCATGATGAATTCATTAAACTTAAAACCGCTTTAGATGGCATCAAAATTAACTGAGCAACAGCTTAAAGATGTAAATGAGTTGCTATCTTCAGGCACACTCAGGCAATTTGAAATAGCTCGTAAATTAAACATAGATCCGGCAACTATTAATTATTACCATAAATTACGGAAAGGATATAAGATAGTAGTAAAGGAAGGTTATTTCAATGTAAATTTATATACTAAAGAATTAGTAACTATTTAAAAACTAAACAATGGAAACAAAAAAAACAGCTATTGATGTATTCTGGCAAAAGCTATTATCTAAGGATGAAACCCTTGCACTTAAAATGCTAAGCGAATACATGGAATGTAAAAGATTAGAAAGCATACAAATACGCAATGCTATGCGATACGCAAGGGACAAAGCTAATAATAACAAATCAGGTGAAGATTATATCCTTGAAACATTTGGATATACCGTTTAAAATTTAAAAATAAAAACATGAAAAAATTAGTAATTCTTAAGGATCGAGCCGAATACATCATAAAAGAACTTGGCGACAAATGTAAGTATATTGATGAAGGTGGATTTTTAGTTATTGAAATTGATAACAACGATTCAGCAATATTAACCAGTTTATTTCATGCCGGCATTAAATACGGTATGGACAAAGCAAATCAAAACATTGAAGAGCTACTAAATAAAAAACTCGGCGTTTTTAACTATTAACCAATAAAATCAAATCAAATGTCAAACTACGACAACACAAACAAAGGTGCATTATTTACTAATGATCAGAAAGGAAATGAAAAAGCTCCAAACTACAAAGGCAAGCTCAATGTAAACGGCAAAGAATACGATATAGCCGGATGGGTAAGACAAGGTAAAAGCGGAAATTTTCTTTCCCTTACCATTGCTGAGCCTTTTAAAAAAGATAGCGACTTACCTAAGCAAACTACATACAATAAACCAAAAGACACCGGCGATCTGCCATTTTAATCATGACAGCAAAAGAAGCATTAAAAGAGATTAGAGATTATTTCAATTTGGATCTTCTGCCATATTCTGAACAAAGGTTGCTTTCAATACTTGAAATGCTCGATAAAACTAAAACAATTACCAAAATAAAAAAGGTTTATGTTTACGATAATGAGCATTCGGAATATGAAGAAAAGAGGATTGATTTAATTGAAGAAGCGGAAAGGGTAGCTCACATGTACGATACAACTTTGCAGGAAATGAAATGCAAAAGAAAGTTTCATAATATTGTTGCAGCACGTGCCCACTTTTGCAGGTATGTTCGCCTTCATTCAGATATGTCTTTAAGTCAAATTGGTAGGTTTTTAAAAAGAGATCATACAACAATTATGCATCTTATCTATTCATCAAAAGTAAAATGCATGATTGCACCATTACCACGTAAAATTAAAAAAACATGATTTATTTAATTATCGTTATGGTTTGCACAGGTATTGCTTTTTTATGGGTAAGCGGTATTGATGCAATGAAAGAAGAACACCCAGACTATGAAGGAAAAGATTTATACGATGAAGAAGGCTTCTGAAAAGGAAATACATACAGCCGTCTGTAAATACTTAGATGCTCAATATCCTGATGTGATCTATCTCTCTGATGCCTCTGGTATGAGAGTCACAATAGGTCTTCAAATGGAGCTGAAGCGCAAAAGGTGCAAAAGGTATAAAATACCTGATCTGATTATTTTGCATCCTAATAAGACTTACAAAGGTCTTGTAATTGAAATAAAGACTGATCTGTCAAAGGTTGTAACTAAGTCGGGAGATTTGCGTAAAGATCCACACGTAAAGGAACAGCTAAGAACTTTAGAGCGATTGCAAAAGTTAGGATATGCAGGTGTATTCGGTTGCGGATTCGATCACATTAAAAGCCTTTTGGATGAATATTTCATTTAGACATGGCAGTTTATTTAGCGGAATAGGAGGATTTGACCTTGCAGCAGAGTGGATGGGATGGGAAAACGTATTTCATTGCGAATGGAATCCTTTCGGACAAAAAGTATTAAAACATTATTGGCCTAATTCAATAAGTTACAATGACATCACAAAAACAGACTTCTCTATTCACAGAGGAGCAATTGACATCCTCACAGGAGGCTTCCCCTGCCAGCCATATTCAGCAGCAGGAAAGCGACTCGGCAAAGAAGATGAGCGCCATTTGTGGCCCAGCATGCTTAGAGCAATACGAGAAATTCAACCACGTTGGATTGTGGGGGAAAACGTTCTCGGCCTTGTTAATTGGAATGGAGGGATGGTATTCGAAGAGGTGCAAGCTGATTTGGAAGCTGAAGGGTACGAAATTCAACCGTATGTACTTCCAGCTGCGGCCGTTAACGCTCCACACCGAAGGGACAGAGTCTGGTTTGTTGCCTACGCCACAAGCAATGGATATGATGCAAAACACTCCACGACAAATAACAGAATCGGGCAGGATAATATCGAATCAGGGACACAATGGGAGCGCACCATTAAAGGACTTGGCAATGAACGGACTTCTTCCAACACCAAGAACAAGCGGAGAGGAAAGTTACGAAACGAGATGCAAAAGGCAAGGTCACAACAAAGCGATGAGTTATTTAGATGCGAACATACAATATCAAATTGGCACAACTTCCCAACTGTCTCCCCAATTTGTTCTCGAAATGATGGGCTTTGCAACCGACTGGACGGAATTACCTTTTCTAAATGGCGAAACGAATCAATCAAAGCAGGAGGAAACGCAATAGTGCCTCAGGTAGTTTTTCAGATATTCAAAGCAATAGAATTATTCACCATTCAAAATCAAATAAAATGACACGAACACAAGCACTCTCAAAGCACCTGTTATCAGGTAAGCCGGTAAGCATTAAAACAGCTTACAACTATTTCGGAATCAGTAATATTAGCAGGGAAGTGATCCGGTTAATTGAGCGACCTTTCGGAGTAACCCTCACACGTACAAAAAAGGAAGGGAAAACGAAATACGGATCTTATTGCAACTGGATCGAATACAGCCTAATGCCTAACAAGCTGAATGCAGCCGGGATAAAAAAGCTAAAAAAATTCCTACAGGAAAGCCAAAACAAACAGAAAGTTTATTAATTTTGTAAACGATGAGTCGCAGCATCACTTTTCAACTTATTGCCCGAAAGAATTTAGGAGACTGCGACCTCCTTTATTCTGGAGGGCATTTTTAATTTATGCAGAAATCATACTACTTTCAACATGATTACAATGCTGCATCTGACAGCAAAATACTATTCCTTCGACAACAATTAGGAATGGAAGGATACGGAATATATTGGTTTGTCCTTGAGCAATTAGCACAATCAGGTGGGTTTTTACCTTTGAAGATAATCCCTGTACTTGCAATGCAAAGCCAAACTCAGGAAACAAAATTAAATGCAGTTGTAAAGAACTATGAACTATTCGAACTACATGAAGATCAATTCTTTAGCACTCGTTTGAATTCACATCTTCAGATCAGAAAACATCTTAGCGACAAGGGCAAGGCAGGTGCTTTAAAGAGATGGCATACAACTCAACTCGATAGCCCCCCTAATAGCCCCCCCATTAGCATCCCTAATGCAAAGGAAAGTAAAGGAAATAAAGTAAATAAAGGAAATAAAGTAAATATATTTACACCCCCACAGATAGAAGAAGTTAAATTGTTCTTTGAAGAAAACGGATTTGTAAACGGTGAAAGAGCATGGAACTATTACAACGATGCAGACTGGAAAGATAGCACCGGCAAGCCTGTAAAGAATTGGAAGCAGAAAATGAGAGGTGTATGGTTCAAAGATGAAAACCTCAAGCCGGCACCTAAAGAAAAGATCATGACATTAACAGAATACATTGACCAACAAAAAGCAATAGGAAATGAAGACTTTATGTAGACTTATGCCACACGAAGCAGAAACAGCTATAAAGATGGCACTTAACGAAGCTGAAATGATTGCAGGTAGAAACCTATCTGATGAACAAAAAGGAGCTATATTAAGGTTCCTAACTGATGACATAAAAACTAAGTTCAGTTGGCTGACTGTTCAGTATTTAAACCAAGCGATCAGAAACGGCCTTTCTTCGGACTTTAAATACTTAGACTATAAAACCATATGCAAATGGTTTTGGGACTTTAAAAATAGCCCTGAAATGAGTTTAAAGATACATCTGAATAGTCCGCTAACACCGACAAACGTTCCTGAGTTTATGCCTGTGAATTGGTATATGGAAACAAATAAGGCATATTACAAGTACTGCAACGGTGACTTAAACACAAATCAGATTAATACTGCGATCTATAGCCGCCTTCTTTTAGATGGTTACTACAAAATAAACACATACAAAAGATATTACGATCATGAAGAAAAGGCTCAAATTGACATTGAAAGAGTTTGGGATGCACAAAGAAAGATAGTAGTTGACACCTTCCGAGAATTACAGATGAACGGTGTTGAGTTTATTTATTCACCAAATCAATTTTTTAAGAATGCAAACTAACTTGACAGATATGCTGATTGTTCCTTTTGTTAAAATTCTAAAAGAAAGCGGAAAGGATGAAGTTAAATGCAATGAGTTCATTGGTAAATATTACGCCTACAGAGAAGTTTTCCGTTTAGGATATAATATCATTGAGCCTGAGCATAAACTTGAAAAAATGCCACAGGATGCAAAACAAACATTATGGAATGATTCTCTAAAATATTGCTCAAAGGATCGTTTGAATTGGTGCAAAGCCGTTCACTTTTATAACCTTGTAAAATAATAAATTCTTTGCCGTTTAGATTAAAATTAAAAGTTAGTTTCAATCAATGAAGACTCGGCAAAACCCGGCTGCTTACCGTAAGATCAGCAGTCGGTTATATTTAAAAAGATATAAAGTAATTATACCGAAAGGTATTATACTTTAAAGCATATAAAGGAAAATAAGTTCCAAAAATTAGTAAATAATGGAAAATATACTATCTTTTGTAGTAATAAAATAAGGTTTAAACTGATATGATTGATATAAAAAGTAAAACTAATAAACTGCAATAAGTACCGATAATTGCTACTTAATGCAAAAAAATACACTTAAATTCGGAAACTTTCCGATGAATAGATAAAGTTTACCAATGGTTCAGGCATACACAACGGTACGGCTTCAAGCCGGACTACCTGTAGGGCTCAGGCTAAAAAGATTGTCGGTAAACTTTTAAAATTAGTCGGTTACAATTTGTAACCAGTTAACTACAAAATGAAGTCAACTGAAATATAAATTTGCCTCAGCCTCCCTTCTTGTAACCAAACCTTTCAGCACCTTACCGCCTGCCTTTGTCCAACGCATAAACTCATTCCGTATGGTAGGATCGTTTGGATTAGCATTTACTTTCTTCAGCAATGTACTTTTATTCAATGCGCCGACACCTACGTTAAAAGCAAATGATGTCAATGCTCCTAATTGATTATCGTTAATGCTGCTTTTTACCAAACCTTTTACGCTTAATTCAAATCGATTTACCATTTCAAGTAATAACCGATCTGCACGATCTAAGGTAATTTTATCACCTTGCTGGACTTTGCTTCCGTTCTCATAAAATGTTGATCCGTACCCGATTGTCCAAACATTAGCTGGACATAGGTACGCTGTCAATTTTAACCCTTCAAACTTTCTGATTATCGCTGTTCCTTTGTTCATAGTCTTTAACGTGTTTAAGTAGTTTCCTTTGTGCTGCAAATACAATCCGGTAAGTATTGCGCTTTACTGTATTTATATCGTCTATCTCTTCGTCATATGTCTTATATTCAGAGTCGCTAAGTTCGGCAAGGGTAGCGATAACTTCAAGTTGGTTACTGATAATATCGAGCAACTCAAATCCGGTATATTCAGGAAATTCAGGTATTTGTGTTTCTTCACTCATAAGATTTTTTAAATGTATAACCACCTGTATGGTTTCTTCTTCCATTTATTACTGCTGATATTTTTGTCGCGCTTAAATTTAAATTACGAGCAGCTTCATGTATTCCGTTATATCTACTAATAAAATGTTCATCTTTATATGCTAAAACATCAAATTTGTAATTATATGAATCTTTGCCATACTTACCTTTAGAAGGATTATACAACAACATTCTATTTTTAATTTTTAAAATATGATCTTTACTTAATTTTTTATTTTTAGCAGCTATTGACAAACTTTTTTTATGATCTTCAGTTATAATATAATTTTTACGTCCTTCAAGCATTTTAAGATAATTTATTTTATTATCTCTTTTTTTTGCAGCTATGCTTAATTTTTCTCTATATTCTTTTGTATATATTTTATTTATTGTACCATCACCTCCATCTGTCATATTTGAAAGAATACCACTTCTAAGATCAATTCTGCCATATTTTTTAATTAACTCTATTTCTTTTGTTTTTGCTTCTTGATATGATATATTATCAAATAATATATTTACTTTAAAAGCAGTTTTTTTAGTTATATTTTTCCAAATATTGTTTCTTCTTGTTTTTTCATTTGCTCTTTTATATATATTATCGCTGCCTATTCCAATATAAAAAGGTGTATTATTATCTAATCTTATATGTTCATATACGTATGCCATTATAATATTTTGCCTTTATAAATTGAATAATTTTTTACTTCGTAATTTACAAAATTTGTATCTAATTCTACCATAGCAAATCCGTGATTCCACTTATTTAATGGCATATATGCTGGATTCAATTCACATAAACAACCTAAACTCCAAGTAGTTACAATATCTCCGTTCATATCTGTTTCTGTGTGCGAACTAGTCTGGTGATTATGGCCCTGCATTGCTGAAACTTTACCTTTCATATAAAGACCGCGTGCAATGTTTACCGGACTGAAAACAGAAGGATATTCGTGGCCATGAATGATGTTTAATTTATTCGCTTTTATAATTCGCTTTTCACCAATTACTTGCATTCCTCTTTCCTTTGCCTTAAGCAGATTCTCAAATTTAAACTCAGGTATTCCCAAAAGTTCCGGGGCTTTGTGCATCAGGTAATGTTCATATCGTTCATCATGATTGCCTAACTTATAATAGATATTTGCTCCAAACTTCTGCAATACATCTAAAAAATCATTAACTGCCAATAATTCGTGTGCTACTGATCTTTTACGTGGATCTTTTTGGAAACGTGAAAGACCGTAAAAATCCACCGTGTCTCCGTTGAGTAGTATAGAATCTGGTTTTTCTTCTTTGATCTTATCAAGCGCAGCCGTAACCGCCTCGATAGAATGATACGGGACATGTATATCGGAAAGCACCGCTAATCGCTTTGCCTTTAAAATAAATGGCTCATATTTACTTTCTTCAGATTCGGGAAGTTTATAAGGATTATATGGCCTATTTTCTTCCTTAAAAAAATCGCTTTTTTCTATAAATTTAGTTTTATTTAGTTTTCCTGATTTCCCTTCAATATATCTGAGCCGTTCCCTTGCGTCTTCTTTATCTTTAAAAGCCTCTTTATTTTCTTCATACATTATTCGAGCAAGCTGATTAGTAGGCATATTCATGCCATGCTTTTTTCTATATTCTCTGGCAATGTCTGCTTTATTCATTGTATGAGGTTATCGATATCTATTTTATTGTTTTTGGACTCCTCCCATAAATACTGCCAAACGTCATCTATTGTGGCATTTTCGCCGTAAATAGATTCACACCGCTTTTTGCCATTTAATAACACCTCAAATATGAAAGCTGCCATGTCAAGACTATACATTGCACGATGCAAAGCCATCCTGTCATCCGGATCACTCAGATCATATTTAATGTTGACAATAGCCATAAATAGCCAAAAATTAAGTAAGTAAAAAGAGAAACCACACGTAAAGCCCAGAAACCGCCTAAATTTCTGCTCAAATTATCTATAAAGCTGTTTGTATGGTCTGAAAAATAATCGAATGGCAAGCCTCTAAATATGTTTAAACACACATCATAAAATAAACCCCGGCACCCGATAAAGTACAAAGCATAAAATAAAACGTGGTGCGGAAGAATGTAATCGTAATAATCAACCGACAAAGCCAAGCATAAGCCGAAAAAGACAAAAGCAATATTAACCGACCAAAATTTATTTACATTATCCACCTTACCATGAGCCGCTTTGATTCGGAAATATTCAATTCCGGCACAAATGATTGCAGATATTACAGGCAAAATAAAAGTCAGCATATAACTTTACTTTTTGTCAATTTTTGACAAGTCATTACTTGACAAACCAAACGTCCGAATGATCAGGCCATAGGAACGCCCAAAAAAACAATGTACCTAAAAAGAGCCACAATATACCTATATAAAATTGCCCAGTTTTCCAAAAGGAAACATTTTCATCTGATTCAACATATTCATAATAACCTGTAGGAAATCCGGGTTTTTGCTTTTTTACAAGGCTACCTGATTTTGATGCTTTGTAACCAAAATAAAACCAAATAAATGGAGGAAGATAGCAGAAAGCAAGTGCAATAAACATATCAAAACTTTCAGAAAATGGAGCTAACATATTTTATGATTTTGTGATTAATTTACTTGCAACTCTTATTAATGGTTTTCTAAAAAGTAATATTAAAAGAAGCAAAATCCACCAATAAGATTTGTTACGTTCCTTTTTATATTTATCTGCGTTATATTTAGCATCATTATACTTTTTATTAAAGTCCTCTTTTTCCTTAGTTATTTTGTCAATTTTTGACAAATTATCCTTTGAAATTTTATTGCAGCTGTCAAGTAATACTTGATACTTCGCAGTATTTTCAACCGTCTTTGTAATGTATTTATATTTTATAACAGGTACTTTCTTTTCCTGAAATACGGTGACTATTTCACGTTTTATCGAATCGTTAATATCACTACCTAATAAGCTGTCAAGCATTGAATAAAGATAAACAAACTCCATTTCGTATGCCTGTAAAGTGGTCGAATCCACCACTATAACCGTATCAATAGTTTCCTTAATAGGAAAGTATTGTACACACTTTTGAGCAGCTAAAGTTGGTTTCTTATTAAAGAATTTGTCAAGTTTTTTGGGTAATAAGCATGACTGAAAAATGATGCATATTATACACAAAATGACGTATTTTGTTGACTTGTTACTCATTATCGTTTTTTTTGGATGCATCCGTTTTTGTTGCTCCGAAATAATATCCTACCACACCAGCAAGCGCACCACCGAAAATAAACCCGGCAACAATGTTTACAATATCATGATTCTCTTTTGGTATCGCTTTCACTTGTAATAAATACATCAAACCAAAACAACCCAAAACAATAATGATTGCAAGGCTGTTTCTTATATCTGCTTTTGTTAATCTTTTCAACCATTCAGGCATATTATTTCTTTTTAATTGATTTAATTACTTTAATGGCTGCAGGTAGATTTCGTAAAATCCAAACGGAATAACCAGTTATCGTGAAGACGAAAACAATGTCATTTTTCGTCACCAATGCCATTATACTAAGCATTGACATCATTAAAGGTTCAATCTTTGCGCTCATATTCTATCGCTTTTTCAACGTGATTTTTATCTATTGCATTTAATAGCCATGATAATGCTTTGCCTGTAAAAGTCAATGTGTTAATCTTTTTATTCATTCCTAAAACGTGACTGATTGTCACATCTTCGTTACCAAATCGGTAACCATCATTTTTAATCATTGTGTAATTAAACAAATCCGCACAAACTACATTGCCGAGCTGGTCGATCGACTTTGCAATTGTGAAAAGGTATCTGTTAATGTGGCGAAAGAAGGTAGTAACTATTTGAAAAGCGAAGCCTACCGGAAGTAAAACAACCGATAAAAGCAAAGCGATTATAAGTAATATAAACCCTCTCATAATTCTTCAATTTCAGGAAACCAACCTGCGTCTTTCATTTGCTCATAAGTAAATACCGTTGTGTCCTGTGGTATTATATACTGAAACGGAAAACTTTGCTGTGATTCGATAAACGCTGCCAACCCGTCCTTTTCCGCTTGCGATAACTCAGGAAACAAAGCAATAAGGTTAGTTAAATCGTTTTCGGGATGCACAATAATATTATAATCCAACTCCACATCCAAAGCCGTATCGACTACCTCTGTATATGCAGGATCTTGGGTAGGATGTTTCACCCATCCGAAAAGGTAGGTTGTAACATCATTCGGGTTACGGATTGCAGGAGGTCTGCTTATAGCCCATAGTTCGTAGCTGATAGCATCGGCACGCTGTGCGCTTGTTAATCCTGCTTGCGGAAGCACTTTAATATATGCCATAATAAGAATTTATGTTTGTTTCTATTCCTGATCTATTAGAAGATTGATCTGAAGTATATAAAATAAATTCAAAAATATTTGATGAATAAGTACCATTTGTTGTGGTAGTCCCACCTCCTAAAACTCTAAATGATTTAGGATAGTTTGCCGCCGTAAATGCAATATTTTGAAGTGTTAAATTAGTCGCATTTTGATAAATAGATAATGTGTTTATATAAGTATATAAAATAGAATAAACATAAGATCCGATTGCTATATCAGCATCTGTATAGCCAAATCCTTTAAATCCAGCTTCATTATTATACAATACGATTCTTTCATTAGTAAATGAAGCTGTAACATTACCTCCAAATCTTATAATATTACTTACACCATTTGAACGATATAAATCACCAATAGTAACAGAAGCACTTGCAGCAGTTCTAAAATATACAGCAGAAAAAACAGAATAATCAGTATGGGTTATATCGGCTGATGTAAATAAATTATCATTCCCGTCAAAAAATACAACAGGCATCCCGCTTTGCCTATCTATTACACCTGCATTTATTATCCTCGCCTGACGGGTTGCCGTTGTTTGTGTTAAATTATTAGTGCTGCTTTGATCGTACCATGTTGTAACAAAACCACTATTGGCACCTACAAAAGTTTTGAGCGAAGCTGTGTCTAAATCACCCAATGAAGTAAACCCTATATCTTGCTCCGTATTATCATTCGACCTCCTTACCCTTATTGCGCTGCCTGTATATGCTGTTCTAAGTTTACGCAAAGAATAAGCCGCTGCCGCACCTGTGTAAGTATCTAAAAGAGGTGTTACACCTGCCGCAAACGGCACATAATTAGGATGCGCCTTTATAATCATTTGCGCATCCGCACCTAATCCACAAAAAAGTAATATTACAAAAGTAAATCTCATATTCTCTTTTTATACCCTAATAAAGTCAAAGTAAAATAAGTCGGCTTTGTAGCTACAGCCGATGTCCTAACAAACACCCATACATTTGGCGGAATCTTATTATTAGTAAACGATGTTACATTTGTCGCACCTATCGTACCTGTTACCGATGTGCCCCCACTCACCAAAATAGTTGCTCCTGCTGTAATATTCAAACTATCGTTCCAATAAACCTCTGTCGTAATGCTTGGCGAAGTACCTAACACCCCTGCCCTCATTTGTGTTATAATCAAAGTATCGCTGCCTGCATTGTAAAAGCTACCATAAACCGCCGATGTGCTGAATGCTGCCGTATCGCCTGCCGCACCGCTACCAGCACCAAAGACCGCCAAAGGAACGGTATCAAATTGCAGGATACTTTCAACGGTCTTATTTTCCCAATATCCAAGCGAAGAGTTGTATCTTATTATTTCATTATTTGCAAGGCTTGTAATCCTGACATCATGCAGTTCATCCAATTCTACCCCGTTCTGTGGCTTTACATAAATTAACCCGTTCCCTGCGTTTGCACGCTCTACAACGCCCACAAAAACCGAGTGTAATGGCGCTTGTGGCTTTGTCTTTGTAAACCCACCCGGAATACTATCTAACCATAAAATATCCCCTGCCGTATATGCACCTAAATTGATACCGCTAACCTGCCCCTGTGTTGTAATCCATCCTGCCGCACCTGCTGCAATATCCGCCCTTACAATACCTAAAGTCTTTGAGCTAAAAGTATCGCTTGTATTCTTTGCCAGCTTTACCGATGCCCTGTCACCTTGTGCTCCAAAAATGTAAACAACCTGCCCTTTTGTAATCGTAACTGATTCGGCGTTGGTTACATAGGCTTTTACTACGGTTGCAGTATCTGTATTGCCAATGTTTGTTATTCCGTTCGTTCCTGCCATGTAGGTAATGCCATTGGCTGAAACGCCAACAGATAAATTGCCTGTTGTATCTGGAAGAGTAGTTGTATAATTAGCAGCCGTTGTGCTTTTTAAAAGTACGGTTGCATTTCCAGCGCTATTTCTTAAATTTAATTGATTGCCTATTCTTACAGTTGGATATGTGCCATTTCTATTTTTAATAGCCAAAGCTCCGCTACCTGCTCCGTCTTCTGATATGGCAAAATCTGATGTTATACCATCAATAACAAAAACAGGACTTATAATACTATCTGTTGTTATATTACCAGACGTTGTAACTTGCTGCAAAGTAGGAACAGCCGCACCATCACCTACCTTTCGCCATTGCGTACCAGTCCACGAATAAACCGAACTATCTGCTGTATTGTAACGTAACGCTCCCGGCCTGCGACCAATCGAAGCAGCAATAGTAGGAAGAAGTAAAGTAGAGTCAAAAGCACCGCCCCGCCATTTATAATAATTGTTAAAATTGGTGTATAAAACACCATCCACCGTTTGCCCTTTTACCGATGCAGATAAAAGAATCAAACTACAAAAGAATCCTAATATTTTCGCCTTCATTTACGCCTCCGTTTATTGTTATTGTTTTTGTTGTCGCATTGTGTGAAATATACCTACGATCAGACCGCACTACATAGGTCTGTAATATGCCATCGATAAACACAAAAGGAGCAATAGTCAACTGATTATTTTGATATTCAGTATCATCCTGTTCCATTGGTTGACCGCTACCAACTATGAAATCCGCAACTGTCATAAATCTGTTTGTATTAATATATACGAAATTACCATTCGGTAACTCATAATTCGAAGGTGCTTGGCAAGCATCGTAAATTATAGGCACTTTTAAATCTATCTGAAAAGTGACACCTGCCAAAACATCCTCTTGCCCTTGCCTGAAATACTCAAAATTTGCAGACCGCTGCATTGTCCATTCGTGCTTATCCCATCCTATTTGCGCCAAAAGATCATGACCAATTAACTCACAATCGCTTTGCATTTCAAGTTCATCCATGTTTTCAACGTGGTGAATGTCTGCAATAGTTACAACAATGCTATACGTCTTTTCCTTACCGTTTATTGCACTTGTATTTAAAGTGTACCATACAGCAGGATAGTCGACATCTTTGTAATCGAAAACGACAAAGTCTTCAGCTTTTACGTGCTTTGCCGTTCTCACTTGTTTGTGAGCGGCTGCTATCGTTACGAGCTTTTTTATTATTTGATTGAGTGTTGGACTCATGTTTTTTTAAATATGCTTTTAACAGCTTTTCGGTTTTCTTTGTATAACTCATTGGCAACAGGATAAAAATTCATAGCGATACCATTTAGGAACGTCCTCTTTTGGCATCGCTGTTTTACCTAAATAAATACCTATTTCATAAGCAGACCTCTTAGGCACAAAAGTATCTACCCGGCTTCCCGGATTAATATACTCCTGAAATTTAGAGCCTGTTCCTGCTTCCTCAATAAGATAATTAATCAGTCTTTCCAGATACCATTCAGCACGATTCTTATACTTTGCTTTGTAATCATCAATCTCTGAAGAGCTTACCGCTTCGCTGTTTTCTGTTGTCTTTCTTGTAAGTCCCTTATTCCATATCTGATACGACAAACCATCTGCAAGCTCAGAGATAGTATAATGTATCATTGCATCTCGAATATAATCTTTAAGCAATGTCTCTTCGTCCGCCGTTAGATCATTATCATCTATTCCGTCCTGCAACCTTTCATAAAGAGCCGTTCCTAAAACAGGAAGCAACTGCATTTCCTGAACGGTCTTTATTTCAGAAACGATCATTTTACTATCTATGTTTTTATGAACAGGCGAACGCTCATAAATATTTTCAGGACTGATAAAAAGGATATCTCTCATTTATTACTTTTTTTTCATTACAATTTGACGTACCCATTGGTGTCTACATTCCTTCGAGCGAAACCCGTCCGGCTCTGTGTACCATCCACCTTTCCGATCCCATACGCTGTAACCCATTCTGCGGCTCATAGTTTCAATTTCAGCACGTGACCATAACTTATCTAAGTCTTGCAAACGAGCGCAGAAGTTGCGCCTTGTATCGTTGTCAGCATCGGTAAAACCAGGCTTCCAAGTGTACTCATATAATATTTTAAAGTTCAAAGTCTCGGGAGTTTTATCCGTCTGCTTTGCAAGTGGTTCGGTAAGTGTACGCTCTATCACTTCATCAATACCTACCTTTACAACTTTAATCTTTATCCTCCCTTCATCTGTTAGCCTTTTGATTATTTGCTTTGCGCTGTCAACCTCGATATCTAGTGTTTCAGCAATAATCTCAGGAGTTATTCTTTTATCTTTTCTAAGCAGATCCAAAACGTTTGCCTCAAGTTGGTTTACTTCGTTAAATTCCTGTGATGTGAATTTAGCCGGCAATGTCTTTACAATAAGGTAATCAGATTTTTTCACCCCACACTTTGCAAATTCAGCTAATAAAAGCTCATCCTTTTCCTGTGCGCTGAATTCCATTGCATTATCAATAGAAAGCATCGTGTTGACTTCGTCATCATTCAACCCTAAGCTACTTTTCAAAAGTAATTTAGCTTGTTCCTGACTGATCTCACCTTTCTCAAATTTGCGGATTATACGTGTTAGGCTTTGCCATTGTCTACCTGTTAAGTTCTTCAGATTCTCATTAACTGCTTTCACTTCAGCAGAAACCTGTGAAGGAATAGCCTCTGTTGGCAGGCTTTCAGGATATTGGTTAGGATCAATACCGATCTTTTCAAGTAGCCATTTTTTAGGTGCAATCTGTAATAATGTTTGTTCGCTAAATTCAAACCCTATAGGCTCAACAGGAACGATCTTTGATTCTACACCTGTGATCTCTTTAAAAAGTAATTCTAAAGCCTGCTGTTTGTCATTTGCATAGGTAGCCTTAAATATCTCATAAGCTTCCCTTATCTCACTACGCCCTCCTAATTGACCCTCAACACGTACACCGAAAAGCATCGGACTGACAACCTGATGACCGGAAAACAGTTCCTGTTGAATACTTTTTGCAAGTATGTCAAAATGTTTATCTAATTCAGTACTACTAAGATCATCTAATTGCGGACGCTTTGCAGGATCTTTACCGAAATTCAAAACGATATTTCCTGCATTCTCACTTCCTGTAAACTTGCTTTTAAATCCTTTCTCAATTTCTCTTTTCTCTTCTTCGCTAGGTATGCCCTCAAAAAAGCTGATCATCTTTGAAGCAAACATCCCGTTCGTAATAGTTGACAAATGATATTTACTTATTTCAATATCCGTTTGTATCGCATTCAAGGCACCCATATATCCGGGATAGCTGTACGTTTCAACTCCCGGTCTGTATTCTTTGTAATAAAGTATCTGTGTTTGATTGCGAAGCATCTTTACATCCTGATTAGGGTTGTAAGCCAAAAAAACCTTCGGTTCATCATTTTTTTTGTATGTATCCCAATCTTTTATAAAAAACTGAGTATTGTCTTTATTGCTTCTTACTTTGTGATAAGGTACATGATAATAAGCGCCTATTTTTCCAAGTTCATTATATTGCACCTCAATATAACATCCACCAAAAACCTCAATATCTAAACTAAGTTTTTTTAATATCTCATTTGAATTTTCATAAGCATTCGCTTGAGTGACATTGTCAAAGCCTTTACCAACAATGTAATTTACCTTTCCCAAAACAATACCGTTATGCTTACTGCTTTTGTTAAACATATTAAGCAGCATATTCGGGAACTTATTATCTTCTCCGAATAGCACCCATCCTTTGTTTGGCACCTCTTTCATTACAGGCACTTTCACATCGGCAAACTTTATAAAAGATACTCTATTCTGCATCATATACTTTGTAACTTGTTGGATTGTTATATTTTGTAGTGGTCACATCCTGACCGTCTGATAAAAACATTAAACCAGTCTCCACAACCGCCCCTGCATTTGCCTCATTCGTATTTGAAGGACTCGCCTGTTCATATACTTTATAAGTGTACCAACCCTCCTCCACATTTGCAAAATAGGTATTCACCACTAACGAAAACTGATTATAGCGATCCTGATACAAACTCTGATCTGCGCTATTGACAATTACAAACTTTACCTTATCGTTTGTCGTTCTGCTTTGAAACACAAAAAGAAAATTTGCATCTAAGATAGTCTGCTTTTCTTTAAGCGTCAAAATCAAAGTTTCAGTATTTCCTTTTGTGAGCTTTATCATTCCTTTTATAAATACCTATTAACAAAAAACGCCCGCCTAAATGCAGGCAGGCGCTTCGCTTTTCTTAACATCAATTCTTAACCAGCTGTTTCAAGAGCTGAAGCAACAGAACTGTTGACTTCATAAAGAAGATCAGGCTCTTTACCCATGAAGTTCAAAGTATAACCCGAACGATCTCCAAAAGCTGTTCCGCTTCCGCTTTCAGATGCACCCATGTCCAAACCTCTTTCCTTTCCTAGCATCCAGAATTTGTTATTGTTATCCTTTACCACAGCAATAAGAATGTTTTGAGCTAATAATTTAAGCTCTGTATTTACAGCCGCTGAAAGTTTATTCACTACAATAGTCAAGTTTTGCTCAAAGAACAATGTTCCGTTTTCAGTTGAAACCTGTGGATTGTGTGTGAAGTTACCTGTTTCTTTTGGCAGTTCATATTTCCAGAAACGCTTACCGCTTGCTTTTGTGATTCCTGTAACTACGCCGGAAGCATTTGCAGCAATAGATGAAACATTCCCTTTTTCGATAAAATAAACTTCGGTAATACCACCTGCGCTGTCTTTACAGTCGAGTGAATATCCGGAGGTCAAAGCACAAGGCATGATATATTGTTTTAAGAAGGGAGAGTTTTACCCCTCCCTGTGATTAATTAATTAAGCTTCGAACTTCACGATCTCGTCCATGAATGCGAACTGAACACCGATCTTAAATGAAGCGTGAAACTTCACATTGCGATCGTCTTGAGAATACCACATTTCAAAGCGCTCATCTTCACCTTGCAAGTCAACACCTAAGAAAATGTTTGACATTCTGAAAGCATAGATTGCATTAGTACCAGTCAAACCATGTACAGGAATCACCTTGTAAGATGTACCCGGAACGGTAAACTCCGCAGTAGGTGCGTTCTTATCGCTTCCCAAATTGTAATGGAAAAGATTAAGATCCACATACTTAGCGATCAACAGATCGAAAGTATCCCATCCGCAGAAAATGCGAACATCTGCCTTTCCTTTGATCTTTGCAGGAAGAGCCTTAACAACTGCAAGTACCGCAGCCTTTGCTTTGTCAGCAGTATCGATTCCTGTAATTGGCGCACCTGAACCATAAAAGCCAGTTACGTTTGCATTTACAGGCG
>Ga0315904_10001652_pt1 | contig 35351 bp, 53 predicted proteins | sample LakEriMetagenome_6_FD_203529 | JGI IMG/M metagenome (GOLD analysis project Ga0315904, IMG submission 203529) | Freshwater fungal communities from buoy surface, Lake Erie, Ohio, United States - Buoy 12 MA120 | ecosystem: Environmental > Aquatic > Freshwater > Lake | place: USA: Lake Erie, Ohio...
AAAAAAAATGTTGACAGGTACAATTACAAGCCTTATATTGCCTTTGTCACTGACCACCAACAATCACAAAGGGCCGGGTATGCGAATCGGAGTAGAGATTGCGATAGTTACTGACGCGCTGACAGGCAAGCGGGGGCTGAGGGTATGGCCCTACATGGTAGCAACCCCGCAGCAATATCGGCTTATGGCCTCGATCATCGCCATAAGCGCATTCCTTACCAGTATCGTGCTCTTGACATCATTGGAGCCGGATCCGGTAATTAAACCTGAGCTTGTCCTCTTTCCGTGACCAAAATGGTCACGCAAACACTTTTCATTTTTTGAGGGAGAAAAAAGATGGTGCTTCGCAAATTTTCCAAATGTCCAGCCACAGGGGAATGGACATTGATCCGGATGACATCGACACTTCGTGAAGATGGTCTCATCCGTCATTGGTGGTCGAATAAAGATGACTTTGCATATATCCATGCGACTGTTCTGGAGTGGTCGCATGAGGACGTGCAAAAGTTTGATGACTACCTTACTACCTTCGGTTATGGTGAAGAGGGAGACGTGATTGTCTCTGAGGATGGTTTGACAAAATGGGATATTCTGTTCGGACACCGCGACGAATATGCACAGGCGTTCAAAGACTGTTTCAAAGCAACGAAAATTGTCAACTGAAAGGGAATCGCGATGCCATACAAACCCGTGTGCGAAAAAGTACCACGCAGCGACTATTTCCTTATTAACGCAGCAATAGTTCGCAACCTTCACATCGAAGTAGTAGCGACTGACAACCTTAAAGTCTTGTGTAAAATGACACAGAAGCAATCAAAAATTCGCCGGGTATTGAACGACCTAGACGAAGCACGTTTGAATTTCTATCTTGTCAACGACAACCGCTCTACTGATGACCAAGATAGATCGGTATATCAGGGTCATGCCGTCATCATCTATGATCATGGTCAATTACCGGAAGAAATCGTTAGTGATTATTCAGCTCTTGGAATCATAAGCGAAATCATGGAACGGTATTGGCAACGGCATCTTGACTCAGGCGCACACGCAACTGAATAAAAAATGAAAAGGGGCGCAGCATCCTACAACACTGCACTTTCATAATCACTAAGGGAGATTTCGGGGATGCCAATAGACCAAAATGACATTCTGCAATGGATCCATCCAACGGGAGCGCATATAATTGACGCACTGCTATTCACGCAGCCGAGCGAAGTGGAAGATGGAGTCCTAGAGCGACACCGCCAGTTCATTGCAAGTCTGCACGATAAGCACCTTATACCAGCCATTGAATACCCGCAATGGTATATCACTATGCGCGAGCCGGGTCATTACTTCATGGTAAGCTATCCATTCGGCTGTAATCGCAGCCAGCCATACAACGTGAGGCTGTGCATCGAAGAAGTAATCGAATTTCCGCCGAAGTCGAACGTGTATAAAATGAGCATGGATATTCGTTACAACCGGGCTGTGACCGGAAATCGCAAGTATCACACGCTTGTCACGGATCGCTACGAAAAAGCCCTAGACTTTGTATCACTGTGCGCCTCAGCACAAAGCACGTTCCACACATTTTTCAAGGAGCAAACCGATGATCCATGCTTTTTAATGAACACGAAGTTGTACGATAGCGTCAGCGATTATAGCTGTCAGCCGTCGATCCTGCCAGCGTACAACACGCACCAAACGACGAAAGGGCTACGTGCATGAATGACGATCAATTATACCGACAAATCAAAGTCGAGTATGTCACACGCCTTGCCGACGGCACGGTATTGTGGCCCGACCAAGTACGGTACGAACCAGTGGACGCACAAGAGATTGTCTCAGCAAACCACCCACGTTGCCCAAGCTGCCAACATTGCGGTCAAGAATTACGCAACACGTTCTGGTGTCATAAAAATCACAGGTACGCTAAAAAAGACCATTACTGCTCGTATCACTCTTCCATCACCCAAGAAAGTAACAAGCCATGAAACCCAAAAAAGTCACGCTCACGATCTCAATAAGTGAAACCGCTTATGACGCGCTAGTAGCCTTGACGCTTGTCGATATGCGGTCTAAATCGCAGCAAATCGAGTACGTCATCATTGACCATACCGAACGACGCGCCGCCGAACAAAAGAGCAAAAATCTTGTGAGCGGAGGCAGCGTTATGAATGTTCCGGCACGGGAAGGAAATCCATTTTTGATCACCAATGACGGGGCGCAAAAATGAATGAAATCATAGATGTCGTTATACTGATTGCGCTCTGTTGTCTATGCGTGATGACGGGATTCCAAATTTACTTGATGGGCTATCAGCAGGGAATCAGACAGACGATTCAGACAATCACAATTAGTCACCTCATGAGCGAAAGGAACGATGACGATGCACGGTAAAATCGCCCTTGTCTTATTTTTTGTCATATCAGCAATGACAATAAATATGACTGCACAAGAAGATGTTTTACGCCCTAACGGGCGCGTCCGGCAAATACAGCGAGACACAACGATAAGCCCGGACACTACGGCAGTAGATCCTAAATGCAAGGCTGCACCAGCACGAAAAAAGCAACGATCCAAAAAGGTCAAAAAATGAAACCCGAAAAAAAGCCATGTTCCGGCTGCGTCCATTACGAAAAATCGGAGTATTCAAGCGCAGAGATAAACTATGACCGATGCCTACGACCAGACCGGTTGTATTTCTTCTGCGAAACCGAGCGCAAGGAATCGAATATCATGAGCCTGTTAGCGTTTGTCTTTGGGATGCAACCTGTATGCGGAAAGCGTGGGCGTTTCTGGAAAGCTAAGGGGGAGGCAGTATGAGCGACTGGATAACCGACCGCAAGCCGACGGAGGAAGATGGAATTTTGGTTTACAGTTACGAAGGTAAGCCGTGGCACTACACTCACATTGATATTGGACAAGCATGGAAGCCTATCCCCAAAATCGAGCCGTATGTAAAACCGAAAAGGTATATCGTCAGGCCATTTTGTGATACGGGCGACTACGATGTATTCTATGTGGATCTGTTGCGCGTTGCAATGTCCATACCCACGCGGGAAGCCGCTGAGCGTATCGCCGCGATATATGAGGAGGCAATGCCATGAAGATTGACCGATACAAAATGCACCCTCGTTTTGATGCAGTGGAACTTGTGATCGACCCCGACGGAAGCGTATGCTACACAAGGGACGTCGCGAAGCTCGAAGCGATGAACGCGGAGTTGTTGGAGGCTTTGCAGGAAATCATTACGCAAACGGACGGGCGCAATCACTACGTTATCGGTCACGATAGAGCGTATGCAATAGCCCGCGCCGCAATCGCCAAAGCGAAGGGAGAAGAGCTATGAAGAGGCTAAAACGATACACGACATCCCACGGTGCGATGTGTAAAGATTCAGAGGTTGCAAGGTTGGAAGCTGCTAACGCGGAGATGCAAAATCTTTTGGAGCAATGGTATTCCATTGCAGAAGAATATCAGGGGTTGCGTATCGTGGTTGAAACACGCGCCGCCATCGCCAAAGCGAAAGGAGAACAGCCATGAGTCTATCGGAAAGAATACGATCGGGGTGCGAAGCTGCCCCGTGGGTGAGCGATGAAGTCCAGAACCTCGAAGCGACGAACGCGGAGCTGTGCGATGAAGTCCAGAAGCTCGAAGCGAAACACGAGGAGTTGTTGGAGGCCGCTACAAACGCAGTTTGGTGGTGGGACGGTGGCAACCCAATAAGCCCAAAGGCATCTGACGTTATGGGCCGTCTCCGCGCCGCTATCGCCAAAGCGAAGGAAAGGCGTTATGACTAGCAACGAACCCAAACGGATATATGGCTGGCAAGCGAGCCAATTGTCCATCGCAAAGTATTTCGGCGGCATTACAATCAATGGCGTACTCTATACCATACGGTACGATTTGCCCGGCGAACCGCTGGAAGAAATGCCACAGCGTAAACCACCCGTCAAGCGCAAGAAAAAAGCAAAAGAAGAACCAACGATCTTTGAGGTGAAGCAATGAAAAAGACCGGTAAAAATTGCGCGTATTTTCTTATTGCTATGATCATGGCAATCGGTTCCATTGTAGGCACATACCAAATGGCGCAAGAGCAGGCTGCGGAGCACGGCATCACACAATTCATTCGCTGTGTCGGAATTGTAGCCGGGCTGTTGCTTACCATTATATTTGCAAAGGAGATAGACGATGATGCAGACAATGAGTGATGCGATCGAGCGCGAATTATTCAATAACGCTGACGCACTTGGGGATGCAGTATGGATTGAACATCACATCCGATTTGACAAAAAAGTGGGCGATATGCCATGCGTTTTATGCTATTGGAGTGATAATGTGGATATGGTCAAAGACTATATCACGGTGTTCCATCCCAAAATGCAGATCCGCAGCGTAACACAGCCAGTGGATGCTATTGAGATAATTGGCGCACGTTCACGTTTGCTTCTCCGTGATCACAACATGATGGGATTTCGCCGTAATCATCATTATTCCAATGACAAAATCCGGCTCTACGACCAATTTGTCGTTATTCAGCAGGCAAACCATCAAACGGCTACCCTATTCGCTGCCAAACTTCTAGACCATATAGCTGCGAACGGAAAATTGAAAGTGACCGTTCACAATGCAAAGTATCGCCCTGACGCATTTTTGAATCAGCAAACATTCACGATTCGCAACAAGGAAGGGTATATGTTATCTTGCGTGACGGTGATCAATCCGGGATCAATTGCAGACAATCCGGATTCGTGCGAACTGTTTTTGCATTGGAAAATTGATTATGTTGCACCGAGCAAGGGGCAATCAGATAATGCGGCTGAGGATAGCAACGTATCTGACAGTCCAAAGACTACTTGACGAAGGATCATCACCGTCGGCAAAAGAAGCCTTGCGCTACGTCATAGTAAAAGCCCGGCAGAAAAATGTGCCGACCGGGTATGACCATCTTGAAACGTTCGACCGTATCTATCGCGCCTATCGGATATTTCAGTCTCGCAATAAACTGATTATCCAAAACTACGTGTGAAACATTATGAAGCAGAACGCGCCTCCCCCGCTTGCCCATAAGACACGTAGGAATCAGCGCACAAAGCCTTGCAGCCCCCCCCTGCAAGGCTTTTTTTATTGTTCATGCCATTGTGCATGACGATTGTGCTATAAGCAGCAAAGGCCATTTCGCACAATAGGTAGGGCAATGCCTCAATACGACGATCATATTACACCGGGTGAGACACCAATTCGCCAAAGGCGGAACGGACGCAAACAGCCCATTGATTATGTCGCGATTGAGGAAGCACGTCACGAACGCACATATCTATCCGAATGGCTACATGACAAACCGATACAGCACGATAAAGTCAAGCCCCTTGCGCTACGGCTACGGTAGTGTATTCGCACCGCGTTACGATGCGGCAACCGGCAATGCTACGCTAAGCGAGCCTACCGGTCGATATGGCTGCATGATCATCGGCACAAAGCCGGATCCGGCTACGTTGGAAGAGACGTATTGCAATATCTATTCTGAATCGAACCACAACGCATCAAAAGCCTTTCCGTGGATTCCCGGAAGTGAGTCATATTCGTATGGCGACATAGCAAAAGTGTTCAACGTCTATGTTGAAGGTGTACGCAAAGGCGAGTGTCCAGAGTATTTCCCGTACAAGGAAAACGACAGGGTAGTAAATGCCGCCCCGGTTGACTGGAAGGCTGCGGTAAAATACATTGTCAAACGTGTGCAGAGTTTGAAGAAATATACTTCAGCCGAAGCGTTTGTGCAGACGATGTTCTACCATGCTGGAGATTTGTACGCCAAAGATGAGAAATTGATCAGGCCGGACTTTCTTTGGCCCTTGACGTTTGACAGCCGCGATCCCGGCAATCCGCGCATGAATAATTGGTACGACAACCGCGTCAAAGAAATCAAAGATGCCAAAGATAAGGATGGGGCTTTCGCGGGTATCAACGATTTGCTGAGCAATGTTTTGACACTTGTTGTCGTAGGTGTTGCGATCTACGTCGCTATGCCATTACTGACGAGCCGTCGCTAAATGAAAACGGTTGTGCGCGACATAGGCAAGGGCGATTCAGCCATTGGTAAAACGCTCGATCACATGATCAGGCTTGCGCGGCGCGATTCGCGTACTCCCGACGTTAAAACGTTGGCAAAAAGATTATCAGCTCAGTGCTCAGGCACGTCGGGTGTGCAAAAAGAGTTCTGCAAAGTGAAGGCAGCGTTCGATTGGGTAGTGGATAATATCGACTACAAATTCGATCATCAGCACGTTACCGAATGGGCCGATGTCAAAAATCCGTCAACAACAGAATTTTTGATCGCACCTAAGCATCAGCTTGGTGTATTAGTTGGCGACTGCGATGATATGTCGATGATGCTTGCCGCCCTTCTTGGTGCAATGGGATTCCGTGTTAAGTACAAGGTCATCGCTTGGCGTGGACAGGATTTCACGCACGTTTACGTTGAGGTTTTGATGCCTAACGCTGAGGGTGAGTATCGCTGGTTCCCGATGGATCCGGTTGCCGGCAAAAATGGGTTTGCATGGGAGAAATCTCCCGTGATTCGCAAAAAAGTTATTGACGTTTTTTAAGCTGAAAGGTTCAAATCATGGCTTCATGCGGTTGCACTGCCGGTGTTTCCGGACTCGGAATCGAAATCGACTGGACAAGGATCGGAGTTGAGCAAGCTACCGACATCATTAAGCGTCTGCCGAACGAAAATGTCATGGAGATCATTAAAGGTCTCCCGATTGACGTTCAAAAGAAGATTTGCGGTCAGGGCGTAGCTCAAGAGGTACAGAGTTATATCCCGTGGATCGTTGGCGGGGGCGTTGCCATCCTTGTCGCCTATATGCTGCTGAAGTGAAAAAAATGACAGTCAGGCAATACTTACAGGGCGCAGTAAATCTGCTTCGCGCTACGTTCAAGCCTACGGCAAGCATGGAAACCGCAGAGATGCGGTATATGCAATGTATGTCCTGCCCGAACCGGGCGACGGCTCCGCGTGAAAAATGCTCTGTATGTAACTGCTTTCTGCCGCAAAAAACGCTTTTGATTGACCAAACTTGCCCGATAGGACGCTGGTAATGGAACTTGTCACTCTTGAAGATCGCTTTTCACCGTCCTACGACAGAAAGCAAATCAGCACCCGTTACAGCGGTCTGGCCTCGTCCGTATCCCCGTCGCAAACGGATCCGCGAAAACTTGGTCACGAAGTCCCGCATTTCACTTGGCTGAATAACGATGACGTGCTGTATGATGCCCTCGGCGCACAAAATACTCGCGTTCCCGGATCGGCATTCGGTCTAATGCTTCCCGAAACAGTAAATCGGTCGGGCTTTGGTGTTTTCCGTAATAAGCACAATCGGGCTATTGTCCTTCTTACTGAACGTTTCAGCGGCGATAATGAAAATGTAATGTCCAAGAACCTGACTGAATCAGGTGCTTTGGGCGCAAGCCCTACAATCATCGAGGTCAAGCGAGGTGAAGGCGGCGGGTACATTGAGCGTACAATCTTCCCAGAGATACGCGGAAATGTTATGAACCGGCTTATTCAGCTCGAAAATGAAGGCCCGAATAATCAGCCGATTGTCATTAAAATCGTAGGACGACCTACAACGTGGTCGTATGTAGGCGAACTTTTCATGGAGTATGCCGCAATAGCGATTGATCTCGCAATGAAAGCGTGTGCGCCGTATGTAGGTTCGTTTTTGAGCATTGACGCATCGACGTTTCTCAGCTTTACGCCGGCAATTCAAAATCTTGCACAAAATAAGCCGGTAACAATTTCTGAGTTGGCGACGGCTGCCAATCTTGTAGTGCCAGCGGAGTTTCGCTCTAGCGTCAAAGACGCAACAACGTTCTACGAAAAGGTGCAAGCCGGGGATTACAAATCGGCTGCACAGCAATTCGGAATCGACGTGAATGGCGTGAACCGGATTATGAACGACTATGCAGCCGATGTCAGTAAAGAGGTGGAGAACGCTGCTCAGTCTCTTTACATCATGGATACAATCAATCAGGTACGCGGTTCGATCAAATCCGGAACAGCCAAGCAAGAAATCATCAATAACGGCACGATTACCAAAACGCCAGCCCTACAGAATATGATGCTGACGGCGATGACAACTCCAACGGCTGCTATTCCTCGCGCTATTGAGGTTGCCGGACTAACAGCCAGCGAAACCAATGATCTTCAGACGGCTGCGGAATGGCGTGGAATCTATCAAATCGCTCATGGAGTACCGGTAAGTCCGTGTTCGCTCGATCGAATTGCTCTAAAGGGATTGACAGAGCGAGCTTGGGATCTTTACCGTCGCGGCTACAATAAAATGAGCATACCCGACATCGTTCCGGCAGACAAGCGTGATTGCTTTGCTGACGAGATCCGTGCAAAAACCGGCATGAATACGCAGCGTGACGGCGGCATTTCTCCGATGGTGGCGTTGCTTGGCGTAGCCGGAGCCGCCGGCATTGCATATCTAGCTCTAAGGAAATGATATGATGAGTCCTATTACACCACCTATCGGCAGGCGTTACTCAAACGCCTACGATAAGCCAAATCGCAACATTCCTGCGCGGGATCTGCGAATTACCGGCGCGTGCTGTCCTTCGCGCAAGTGTCGATCAACTTCCGATTGCGGATGTGGATGCAATGGCGGCGGTCAGCCTCGGTACTCAGCAAACACTCCCGGAGCCGGTAGCGGTCAATCAGCTACGATGATGATGCCTAACATTGTAATCAATGTTCAGAGCGGAAACCGTCGCTCAAGTGACTATACCGATATGCACAGCGCAGACACGTCCTATTCCCCAAGCGAGGCGAATCCGTACACGTATGCACCAACGACTACTGAAAACAATCCGTCCTCTTCGAGCTATGAGCACGGCGGTTATTACAGTAGCCGTTACAGCACGCCAAGCAACAATGATCCGGTAACAACACCTGAAGAAGATAGAGTATTGCCAATCGTTCTTGCCCCCAAAGCAAAAGAGCGCATTCGTCAATCGTTCGATCCGGGTGTACGCCCCGGCTATGTGGGCCGACGTTATCCGAAAGAATTTCCATAAACCTATGCAGTCCAATATCATGCCGTCAACCGCCTATGCGTACCGCAGCAGTACGCCGCTTGGAAATATGCCCGTCGTACGTGCGCCCGGATTTGTAGGCGCACCGAAAGGCGGTTACACGACTACTGCAAATGAGCAGGAAACCTACGAACAACAACCCGACAACAACACTATGTGGTATGTCGTTGCTGTTATTGCCGCAGGAGCGATCATTTACTTTGCAACAAAGTGAGAAAATCAACAATGTTCAAGCATTCGACGGGATTTCACAGCTTTCAGCCTGCAAAACAACAAGGACGCGGCCTTGCTGGTAATTGTGGTATGCGTTATGGCATGGGAAGTCTGTATGACGAAGCCTATAACCCGACCAAATACCAACTGCACAAGCCAACTGATCCACAATTGCGTCAGCAAGCTATCGCGGTCGTGCAAGCCTTTATCAATCCAACAAAAGGCTGGATGGGTATGCCGGGTAATTACACCGATACGCTTGGATATTGGGGTGATACACCATCGCAAAGCGATAAATCATTGCCAGTGGTGGTGAGAAATCAGATCGGAGCCGGCACACCGTCTCTGTGGATTGTTACGAGTAAGCCAAGCGCGATTACGGATCAATACGGGCTTATTGTTGGGCCGGCGGAAATCCCACAATGGCGGAACACGCCATACATCAAAGCAAATCCGGTCGAATTTCTTTACGTCATCAAGCTCTTACCAAAACCTAAAGACAATACAGGCGGTGGTGGTACGAAGAAAAAAGATGATACTACCGGCGAAGATTGTCCGCCGCCCGAAAATTGCGTTGAGAAATGGGTCGATAAGACGCTGCACGTTAGCGCACGCCCGTCACCGGGAGCGATCGAGATTCCCGTAGCATTTAAGAAGATTATCTGCGAAGGCGACATGGAAGAAGATCCGCAGATGGACTGCGATGAACTTCTGAAAGCTCTTAAAGGCTCGATCGAGGAAGGTGGAGTACCCGGCATGATGGGCTTGTCGCAAGTACCGCAGGATCCGAATTGGTGCGATGACTGTGAAGAACGACTCGTAAAAGCATCCGCCTACGTTACAGAGGAACCCGCACCGGGATCAAAGCCCTTCAAGGTCAAGGTAAAGGTACTGGTGTGCGAAACTGACGCGGATCCAGATGTCGATTGCGAAGAAGTGTTGCGTGCGCTCGGCGCGGGGCTACGTGCTAAGCGTAAAGCCAAAACCCTAAAGGGGCTGAGTGAGTCAAGCCGCGTTATCGGCACAAACGTAACGCCTCAGCAACCAACAATGCCTAACGCCCCTACAACCGCACAAAATAGCGGTGGAGAATTTGACACGGAAGCGAACAAGCTGGATCCTACACGCGCCAAAGCACAACAAGCCGGATTCCCGTGGTGGATGTGGCTGGTACTCGGTGGTACAGCAGCGTACGTTTACCGGGCCGGAACCAATCGAAGAATGTAATTTTTCAACCATTTTTACGGAGTAGTGCTTTATGGCACGTAAATTTTCGCTTCAGATCAATCAAAATCTGAAGCATTCCATGTCAAAGCAGGAGCTTACCGATGACGTATCGGCTTTGCTCGCTGCGGTAACGTGGATTCTGCCTTCTACATTGCTGAATCTGAACTCGTACGCGGGTCTGGGTGTGGCATTTGCTTCAACGTGGGGCATCGGTGCTCTGTTTAATATCCCCGGTCTGCGCCGCGCTGCGTGGGCTTTGGGAGCCGTCCAACTTGCCTATACAGCCGGTCGCGCACCGATTGAAAAGGCACTGGATAAACCATTGTGGCGCATGGACGAATCCGGTACAACGGATTCAACGGGTGGAGAAACGCCTGCAAATGGACTTGCCGCAGCAATGCAAGCCGGCGCACGGATGACGCAGCTTCCAAATGGCACGTATGCACCGAGCTACGATGGCATGATGGATCGCTTTGCACCGGATTACGCTGCAAGCAAGGGTCTCGAAGGTTACAGCGACGGTTACGGTTCGCCTAGCGCAGCCGGAAACGCTCCGATGTTCTCTACCAGCCCGTTCTAAGTCTTTCAGACACTCGCTCTCTCAGTCAAATAATCATTTCTAATCAATTCAAAGGAATTTGCAATGTCGCAAATCGTTCCAGACGGCTTTGGACTACCGCCAGCCGGCGCGTCAGTTCAAAATACATGGGCCATTGGTCAAGACAGTGTTTTGATCAATCCCGGTGCTACGCTTGACTCGTCGTACACATTTTTCGATAACACAGCATCGAAGAGCACGACGTACCGCACAAGCGTCCTTTCGGTACTCGCTCAGCAGCGTGCCGTGTATATCAGGGCTATCCAGCTCAATCACAACCTTGCTTTCGCAGCAAATGAGAGTGAGCCGGCAGCATCGCAAATCGAAGGTTTCAACCGCTTCAGCTACATCCAGTTCTCGATTCTGGGCAAGGCTGAAGATCGCTTTGCGCTTGAGGATCTCGTTCCGTACCAACTGATTAACGTCAGCGGTACATTGACGGCAGTGCAGAAGTTCGCTCCGATTTTCACGCTCCCAGAGCCGATTGAGGTTCCAAAGGGCGGCGACATCGTTATTACGTTCCTGCCAAACAGTGGCTATTCGCTTGCTGCTTCGGGAGCAACGAACCCGCACCTTCCAAACGCCGGCTTCACGACATCCAACCGTGGATTTAACGTGACGCTGCGGTACTGGGGTGCTCAGAGCCGTCCAACTGCCTAAGCGGTTGGATGTACGCACAAGCGTTGTCGTACTGCTACTGAAAAACGTAGCACTCTTACCGCCAACACGCAACTCGCACCGGGTCATCCAAGTCGGCCCGGTGCGAGGTCGGCGGATACCACCATCACCCGTAACCCCAAGAAGTCATCATGGAACCGCAACTCATACCAGCATCAGGTCTTTACATCTGGACGCTGAAAAACAACATTACCGCCGCCGCGCAGCCGGCAGATCAGGTGTTTAAGACACCCGGTTTCAACATTGACGTTGTGAGCGTGCGCGGTGCTTTTTTCAATACCGCCGGGGCAATTTTGCCCACTCAGCAAACCCGCGATCGTATCATGTTGCAGATCCTCGCAAACGATACATCGGCTGTACTAGCCTCTACGCCGTGCGACGTTTTTGCGTTTCTGTCAATGTGGTACGATTCTAACAGCAACGTGCCGAAGTTCAGCCTCGCAGCGAACACAAATTATCAGGTTGTATTTACGGTTGACTCTGCTACGGCACTCTTTGGAGCGACCTACCCGATCCGCTGCGAATTGCAATTCATTGGCGCGAAGCGATAATTAAGGCTCAAAAAAATGCTTGACCACAATCGAATCGAACGATTGCTGCAAACGCCGATATATGACATTCGGACGGCGATGTGGTTTTCTACGACGGACACAAATCCGGATTTTGCTGAGAATTGGGTTCCTAACTCCAATGATGGCTATTGGCTGACAAACGGCGGCGGCAATATCGAGCACGACGAATTGACGCAAATGCCAACAAGCCCCGGCACAACCGCCGTTACAGCAAGCCCATATTCAACGCGCTTGCGACCAATGACCGATACCGGATATTTGCGTACTGCGAATAAGATCGTAGTAACAAAAATCCATTTTCGAGCGTATGATCACCGTCTTACAGGCTCGCCGGATCAGGATGGCCCAACAAATGCAGCCATTGACACAAGCCTTTGCACAAATCAGTCCTTTGTTGTGTCCCGGTTTCGGGATGGGCTTATTAGTGACTGGTCGCACAACTGGTTTCGACCGGCTTTTGTCATTGGCGGCGTAAACCTTCTTCGAGATTTGTCTGTGCCGTCGGTAGGCAGCCGCGACGAATTTGGCAACCTTTTGAGCTTCAACGTATCCGATATGTCGGTAGGTATTCCTTGCCCGTGGGAGTTCAATGATATGTACGCAGTAATCTCCAACAGCGACGGCGGTCAGATCGTACAAGCACCACAAGTATTTGCACAGGTAGTTCAATACATACCAACGACCGGCAAGTACGTTCGCTATCCGGTCAAGTGCATTGCCGAATTTGCCGTTGCTCAGGGAGAAAAATAATGCGAATTGATGCAAGGACGGTGGCGGAATTGGCAAATGCAGCGGTCAACGAAATGCAGCCCCGCTTCAAATCAGTCGATACCGCGATGTGGAAACGGATCCTCGTTGCTCTAGCGTGGCACGAATCACGATTTGATACAGACGCTAAAAACCCCACAAGTTCGGCGCGTGGAATCATGCAGATCCTCAAGGGAACGCAGCTTGACATCGAGCGTCGCTTGAAAATTAAGCCCAAGTCCAATGCAGCCCTTGACGATCCGGGGTACAGTATGCTGCTCGCATCATACTACATAGCTTGGCTATATGTGAACAAGGCTCGTAGATCATGGGATAGGGCCGTTGTAGCATATAATCAGGGCCACTACAACCTTTCTAGAGCCGGCGAAACATACCGGCGCAAAGTTTGGCAAGCCTATAACCTTCAGGACTGGTCGAAAACAAGCCCATTTGCTTAATCAAGGAAGCCCCTTATGAGCCTAAAAGACATGATCGCGGAAAAAAACGCCCCAGAAAGGCGTAAAAACCGCGTAAATCCGCTGCGATTCCGAAAAGATGTGCAGTATGAATACGGAGAGCTGGTGAAAGATTCAGCTCTAGATGCTCCAGACTGGCGCGTGAAGCCGGTTATTCGTCCGGGACAATACTTTATTGATAAAGGATGTCGGACGATTCCAGAGTATCTGGACACGAACGTAGATGCCCTTAAGCCAGATCGGATCATCACTTTCTACATGATCGGCATTGGTGGACGGCGCACGTACCTCTACCAGCAGAACCCCGGCGTTCCACAGGCTCCGGAAACCGAAGGCATGACCGCTATGAATGACAAATGGAATCCAATTAGCCCCGTTCCAGCAGCAATGGCTATCCCGCAGCCCGAACCACCGCAAGAACCCGCCCCGCCGCCCCCGGCCCCAGAAGTCGATATGTCGATGATCGCAACAATGGTGCGGGAATCACTGGAAATTGTCAAGGAAACTAACCGTGACCTCACCCGGCAACTTGAGCAATTTCGTTCGCAAGAAAATCAAATGCGACAGTATTACGAAGAGCTTGTCGCCGGTATGCAGCGCGAACTGATTGGTACAAAGCAGCTACTTGAGGAAGCAAAGTCTGAAAAAAAGGCGATCGAGGACGAGTATAACATCCGCAATGAATATCAGACACAAGTCAATGGGCTTCAGGACAAAATACGTGCCGATGAAGGCGGGATTGGCCTCAAGGACATCATCGGCATTTTGCCTCACGTTATGCCGCTGATCACGCAACTGTTTAATCGTCCTGCACCCCCACCGCAATACGCGCCGCAGTACCCACCGCAATACGCCCCACCATACCCACCAGCTACCACAACCGGCTATCCGCCGCCAAGCCCAATGGCTACTGGCAATAGCTCGATGCAGTCAATGGGGACGAGTATGCAGATTCCACAGCCAGTAATTGCAAAGGAGCAACCGTAATGAGATTGCTGCATAAGACAATTCTTGCAAAAGACCTTCCCGAATGGGCAGTAAAAGCATTTGAGTCGATTGACTACGACGCAATGAACGCATTTACACGGACATCGCTACTTGCCAGTCTGCGGATGTGGTGCAATTCGCAACCACAACGCCAAGCAAACTACGACGCTGAGCGACGCATGACACCGATCCCACAGGAACTTGCAGACGTAATAAACATGGTAGATTTCAGTCGCATGACACGGGAATCTACAATGACTGCTAAGAGCTTTCTGACCGAAAGTCTATTCCATTTCGCACCGAAATACAAGGGGTAACCTATGCCGTCCAGCACTAAAATTCGCCGTCGCGTTCGCCTCGGCCTGCGATCAACTACGCTTATTGCGATTGTTGCGGTCGTAGGGCTGTATGTAGGGGACACGGAAGCCGTGCGTACCCTTCTCGTAGCCTGTCAAGCGGCATTTGCTACGACCGCAATAGCAACGGTGACACAATGGGCGTACACAGCCCTCAATTTCACCGATTCTCGTATCGGCTACACCGCAGAGTACCGTAACGATGACGATTATAGCGATGAACTGATCATTGCCGCCCGTATTCGTACCCTCGGCATGGTGTATATCGGCACAGCTATCGTGGTGGGGCTAACGTACTTCGCTACCTACCGGGGTGCTTTGTAATGATGCGTCTGGTGCTGCTTATCGTCTGCTTTGCTGCGTGTACGTCGTTACACGCAGCTTTGCCGCGTTACGCAGCACAGATGCCGCTTTTGTACGTCGAAAAGGTAATGTCTTTTGGCGCGGCTGATGTTGGCCTGACAGAGAAAACGGGTCGTAATGATGGCGCACACATCGACCGTTACGCCCGAATGGTACGGATGCCGCTGCGAAGTGCATATTGCTACGCGGCGATCTACACATGGGCCTCCGATGCTTCACACGCTACGGGCCTTTCCAACAAATTGCCACGCACGGGATCCACGCAGACGGCCTACGTCACAGCAGCGCAAACTCTTGTCGCGTGCCGCTCCACGTCCGCACGACGCGGCGACATCATTATCTGGCGCATCCCAAGAAAATGGCTTGGTCATGCAGCTCTGATTACCAACGTTCGGGCCGACGGTGTGGTCACCACGATTGAGGCAAACACCTCCCGTAAAAACAATGGTAGTCAGCGTGACGGCGGTGGGGTGTGGTACAAACAGCGTTTTATGAATCGCGGCCTCGGCAAGATGATTGTCAGGGGTCTTATTGCCATAGGATCGTAAATGTCACGCGAATCACAGTCACCAATGATGTTGCCTGCATTCCCCGACGGGCCATGCGACAACGACGAACTGGTAAAAGTCACCGCTGCTGACACTACTGCTGGTTTTCTCGGCGCAAAGCTGGTAGCCGGAACGAACGTAGCCCTTACCACGCTTAATCCGGGCGCGAATGAGACGTTGCAGATCAATGTAACTGGCACGGCGGCGGACGAAAAAGTCAAGGTGTCTGCTAACGATACCACGGCGCAATTTCTCGGTCAAAAGGTGCAAGCTGGCAGCGACATCACGATCACAACGCAGAACCCCGGCGGCAACGAGCATTTGCGCGTTGTAGCCGCCAATGACAGGGTGCGTGTAAGTGCCAACGATACGCAGCATCAATATCTCGGTCAAAAGTTGGTTGCCGGAACAAACATTACCCTAACGACGAACAATCCCGGTGCAAATGAGACGCTTACAATTGCGGCGGCAGGTGGTGGGGGTGCTTCTGTAACAATAACTGAGTTCACGTCATCGGGCACGTACACTAATCCGCAAACTGGGTTTATGCGCGTAATACTGATTGGTGCAGGTGGTGGTGGTGGTGCTGGTAGGCGTGGTTCTCTTGGAACAACAAGATACGGCGGTGGTTCTGGATCATCGGGAGGGATAATCATTGCAAACTACAATGCGGCTCAGTTACCTGCATCTATCCCAATTTACATAGGTGCTGGTGGTATAGGCGGCAATAGTCAAAACATTGATAACAGCAACGGTGATAGTGGTGGAGCTGGTGGACATACCATATTTGGAGGCAACGGTACAGTTACCGACCTCAATATGATTGGGTGCGCTCAGGGTTCTGCTGGTGGAACTGGTGGTCAAAATACCTCGTCAAATACGACAACGAATTGCATAAGAATGACGGATGGTATTGCTGGAGCAAATACAAACAATAGCAATCCACCTAATGCAGTTAATCCCGGTGTAAGTGGTATGGTTTCTGCTGACGTTGGAACACCCGGTGGTTTAGGCGGCGGTGCTGATGCCAGCAACAATGTATTTAGTGGGCAAGAAAGTTTAAAGCAACAGACTTATCCTATAACGGGTACTGTCATTTTATCAGCAAATGGCGGTGGCCTTGACACAAATGGTGCTAATGGCACGACCATTTACCAAAAACGCAATCACTATGTAATATCTTGTGGTGGTGGTGGTGGTGGATTTGGTGCTACTGGGCCTGCTGGTCGTGGTGGCAATGGCGGCATAGGCAGTTCTGGTGGTGGTGGCGGTGCGTCCACAAACGGGACATTGAGCGGTGGTGGTGGCAACGGTGGTAACGGCATGGCAATCATAATTCATTGGAGCTAACATGGAAAAACGTTTTGCCTTAATAAGTAACAATATCGTCCAAAACGTTGTGGTCTGGGACGATGATAATGGGCCATTACCTGTCTCAAACGGAGTTATAGCAATACAAAACGATTGGGCTTCTCCGGGCGACTGGTGGGACAAAAAAGATCAATGCTTTTACCGCGCATTGCCAAACAACGGTACGCAGGGCTAAGGCAATGGAAAGAGGCATAACAGTTCCGATGATGCTTCCAGCGTTCCCAGACAGCCCTTGCGGTTCTCCGGGCGCAGACGAACGTGTCAAGATCACTACCAACGACACTACTGCTGGTTTTCTCGGCGCAAAGCTGGTCGGTGGTACGAACGTGTCCCTTACCACGCAGAACCCCGGCGCAAATGAGACACTGCGGATTGACGTAACGGGTGCATCTCCCGACGAACGTGTCAAGATCACTACAAACGACACTACGCCTTCATTCCTCGGCGCAAAGCTGGTGGCTGGCACGAACGTCTCCCTTACCACGCAGAACCCCGGCGGTAACGAGAACATCCGCATTGACGTAACGGGTGGCGCGACCGACGAACGGGTGAAGATTTCAAACAACGACACCACGCCGGGCTTTCTGATTTCCAAGCTACTGGCAGGTTTTGGCATTTCAATCACGCTTGGCAGTCCGGGCGGAAACGAAACGCTTACGGCGACCTTAAACATTCCAAGCGGCACAGCCGCGCCCACGGGGGGCAACCCCGGCGACGTATATCTGCAATACGCACCATGATTCTTGATACCATCAAAAACTGGTTTGGCGGCGATAAAGCTGTATCAGAAACCGTCCCTACCGTCACGATCGAACTTGGTCAGCCTGTCCTAACAAACGTCGAATGCGTTTCTTGTGAAGCCGGGGTGTTTCAAGCTGATCAATTCGTGCTGTGCAAGTACGTGACGGACGACCACAACGCTCCGCCGACGTGTCAATTTCTGGCGCGAGACTTTTATCATGCTGATACAACCGAAGGTGACGTGTAATGAAGGCTGCATTTGAGCAGATTTTTAACGGCTCGCTATCGCAGGCCGCCATTGGCGCAGCATACGACCCTACCTTGATCAATCGTGGTAAACACACAGGCCAATTCAATATCGGTGCTGGTGAGATTGACAAATTCATTGGCCCTGCTCCACTTGGCGTTGCGAACTTTGGTGAATCGAGCTTGGCTATCCCAAGCCCTTTTGTCCATCCTGTAAAAATCTCCGAAAACCTATTTTGGATATTCGGCGCGGATGCCGCTGCTGCCGCTGCTACGCGACGTGTGCAGCTATGGACGTATGTGCCAAGCACCAACACCTATGCGTTTGTAGGGGCGATTACGTGTACGTTTCCAGCAGCTACGGCGCATACTGTACGTGGTATGCGCGTTCTGCTTGAAAATTACACTACTGGCACGGTCGCCGTAACAGGTACAGCCGTAACAGGTACGAGTACGCTCTGGAATACAGGTCTTTCCGTCGGTAGCCGCATCGGTTTTGGCAGCACAGACCCCACGCAGATAACGTCATGGTTTGCCATTACTGCGATCGGCTCTGATACGTCAATCACTCTGGGTACATCGGCTGGTTCAATAGCCGCCGGAACTCCGTACGTGATACAAGATTTGATGATTGTGCAGGCCACAACTAACGCTACTGCCACAAACGGCGGTATTTTTGTGACAAAGGGCTTGCGATTTGAGGACTTCCAAAATCCGGCTACGACAATACCTGCCGCGACGACCGTCGATAAAATCAAAGCTGTGTACTGGCTTAAAGATGCCGCGACCATTACCAATGACGTAATAGGCGGTTGTGCGCTCGGCAATTTTGATACGTGGACACAGCAATACGTGTACGCAACGGAAGGCGCGGCTACGTCATTGCAGCTATATCGCTACAACATACGCGCCCCTTTGACGGTGACGGCTGGCGCAGCTACCCTAACGGGTACTGACATCGTGATCACGGGCGCACAGGCGGTTACGGGTAACATTTCGCAGAATAACAACGGGCGTATTGCTACGCTCAATCATGGGCCGGGTGCAGGCGTAGCCAGTATGTACCTATTCACCACGACACGCATTATCCGTGTACCGCTTGCCAACATCACCGCAGGCAACGTGACGTTCATTGCCGATACAATGTCGGAAGTTCCCCCCGGTGGTACAGCCACTAACCTCGCTGGCGGTACATTTACGTCGTTCGACGTAGCTGGTTCGCTTGACAAGTTGGTAGTTACGAGCGCGGTATCCACGGGTACAATCTACATAACCGACTATTACACGGGTGGACAACAGATTGATCGCCGTGCTGGTTTGTTGACCCCTACCTTGCCGTCCGCTCTGCGCGATACCGATACTCCTATTTACGTGCATAGCGTCGCTTCCAACGTGCCGTTCGTCTGGGTAGAAGATGGTTGGATGTTCTATCTTTACTCGTCGGCAAGTACAACGACCGTGAATGCCCTTACGGTATATCCTCTTGCTGCTGATGGAGAGTTCAACGCCGACGTAAATAATCGGATTATTTGCCCTCGTATCAATCTCGGCGGCACTCCAGCCAAATTCTACCGCGCCCTTGTAAACGATGCCCAAAACATCGGAGACTTCACGATGGGCGTGCAGCCTGATATGTACCGCCTGCAATACCGCACGAGCGGCATTGATGATAATTCAGGCGCATGGACAGATGTGCCGCAGAACGGCGATCTTTCGGGTATATCGGTGAATCAGTTTATTCAGTTTGCGTTTCTATTTCGTACGGCTGGCGTTACCATGCTTCCGGCACGGGTGCTATCGCTTGCCGTTCTGTATGAGACGGCTGACAGTCTCCCGTCGCAGTACCGATGGAATTTTGCCGATTTCAACACGACAAACGGAACGTTTGCATGGGTACAGGCCGTGCTTTTTGGCACGTCCCTACCAACGCATACCATCGAAATCTACCGCGCAGACACAAATCTGCTTGTGCTTACACAGGCAAGCACAGGCACAACGAACGGGACGTTTGAATTTTGGAACGGCGCGGCATGGGTCGCTGGCCTCGGTACAGACACGGTGAATCTGCGCCGTCGGTTTGTGCCAACGGGTAGCCTGCCGTCAGGCGTCGATCTCTATGCAAGGATTCTCGTCTAATGTCATTCCAGTTCACCATCGGCGGCGGCGCAATGATTATCCAGCGCGATCTGGGTACTCCTACGCCCGTGCAGGGATTTCGTACTGATACCGTGACCTACGGTGGACGTTTGTCAACACCGCAGTTTGGATATGTCCGGATGCAAGTTGGCGACGGTTCTTCGCAAAGCCGTTCGCCTGCAACAACGCTCTGGCTGAACGTTTTGGGCGTGTGGAAGCAGGTGACTACTTGGATCAACGTGTCGGGTGTATGGAAAACAGCAAACTGGTTCATTAACGTCGGTGGAGTCTGGAAGTAGAAATGGATGCTGCATCAATCACTGTCGTATGGTCGCTTGTGCAATCGGTAGCTACTGCGGTTCCGGTTGCCATAGGCGCATACATCGCTTGGATTAAGCACACGAAATTGATGGTCAAGAGCTTCACGGAGGTTATCAATGCAGCCGTTTCGCGGCGCGATGACTGGCACAACATCCAAGCTCGTGTTGACGTGATCGAACAGCGTCAGCATGAGGACGCAGAGACACTGCGGCGTATGGCGCAGCGAATAGATGAGATTTATACCCTGCTTATCAAGCGAGGATAATGGTTCCTTTCAAGACAATAGCGTCGGTAGCCGCCGAGTGGTACGAACGTAACTGCGTGGAATCCAGCGCAAACCGTGGCGTGTGCGTCGATAAGATTCACGAGCAGTTCGATCCTAATTGGATCCGCAACAAGAGGCCCGAAGCGTGGTGCGCGAAGTTCGTGTGGGTCGTCTATGAGGAGGCCGCGCGGCGTGCAGGGGTTGAGAATCCGCTACCACGCACGGCGGGGGCACGGCTGATGCTTACCATGTCGCAGAAGGCGGGTCTGAATGTCACAAAGAAGCCTGAAGTAGGGTCGGTATTCTACCGACGTTCTGATTCTCCGGGAGCAAGCGGTCATGTCGGTATTGTTACGGAAATCAAAAGCGACGGCATCACTACCGTAGAAGGCAATCTGGACAGCCGCGTAGCCTATTACCACTATGACTGGAACGCTGTTGCATCGCGCAAATGGGATTTTTCCTTTATTCACGCAGCATCCAAGAGTGGCGGCGGATCCGCGATCCTAGCAAGCGCAAATGGGCTTTTTGGGCTTGTTTTGATCGGGACTGCCGCCCTCTGGTTATATCAGGGACGCAAGCGTAGATGATGCGGTCGTCGCAGCTCCATATTGCAGCTTTACTGGTCATCGTTTTACTGGCTTTGGGCTTTGTTTTGGGCCGTTGCTCGAACGATAGCCCTCCACGGCCCGTCACTACCGTCAAGCGCATACCGGTTGAGGTACGCATACCTACAATAGTCATCGACCACCGTGTCGATACCGTTCGTATTACGCATGATCACACCGATAGCGCGGCTATCATGCGGCTGATTGTTCAACGGGATAGTTTGCGTAGCGAACTTGAGCGGCGTGGTGTGGGCGTGGCCTTTGGATTGGACACCGTAACGGCCTACCGTGACACAATTAGCGTCTGGTGCGACGAAATACGTCGTCGGATCACGGCCTCAATCAAATTTGGGGTGCGTGATACAACGATTTTATACGTGGACACCACGCATATCATCCCTTCTCCGGGCCATTGGGCGTTGTCTGCTGGCATCGGTGCTACCCTGTCTATGGACGGTGGTGTAGTCACGGCGCGTCCCGGCATCTTCATTGGACTTTCACGAACACTTTTCAACTTTTGACAAGGAAACGATATGAGTTACAGTATGGGAATGGGCAATATGCTTTCAGGCGACGATTCCAGATCGGCTAATGCTAAGCAAGCCGCAGATAGCTGGTGTCAGAGAAACCTCAAATGTCGCAATGGTCGTGATTATTTCGGTGTTGCGTATGCAAAAACCGTCAAAGATCCACGGCAGATGACATCGGCGGATTGTGGATGCCAACCTATTGTTGAGCGCGGTGTCAACGTTCGAGACACAGGCAGGAATCCTACCTATGGCAATATCATCCCTGAGAAGGTTGGCATGAACGGGTTGAGCGAATCATTCATTGAATCGCTTGGATCCATTGGAAACCTTGCCATTGTTGGCCTTGCTATCTATGGCGGTTTCTGTTTGGCAAAGAAGGTTTAATCATTTTTCACACAAGGAGTTCGCATTATGGCAAAGCTCACAAAATCTGAGCGATCCGCCGCCGCCAAAAAAGGTTGGCGTAAACGTCGGCGCAAGGGCACAAAAAAGCGCGGTTTGTCTGCAAAGACGTTCCCGAAGCAATCTTCAATGAGTCCTTACAAGGCTACCAAGAAGAAGGCAGCCAAGAAGGTTGCTAAGAAGGCAGCCAAGAAGGTTGCTAAGAAGGCAGCCAAGAAGGTTGCTAAGAAGGCAGCCAAGAAAAGCGTCGATAAGGCCAAGCGCGTCATTTCACCAGCTTGCAAGGCTGCGGGTAAGAAGCTACGACTTACGGGAGCCTCGTCCGCTGGCAAGCGTTTGGGAAGCAATAAGCCGGGCGGCTGCAAATAATCGTTTATTTGCAACGATAGTCTGATCGGGGCGATATAAATTGCATATCGCCCTGATTTTTACATTAACAACACAGCATTAAACCGACATTATGGCAAATCAGCCCCAAAAGAACCGACACCAAGATAGAGTGTTAATGCAAATGTGTCGTAAGGCGGCGAGGAAGCGTGGCCTAGACCCCGATGAACCGTCATTTAAGGCATATTGCACGCGCCTTTACAATCAGACGATGCAGGGCAAGGGTTTGGCTGATTATGTGTCGGATGCGGACGCTGAGGCAAACGCCAAGCGGCTCACCGATCTTTTCAAAGCGATCAACTTCCCTTTCAAGGTGTCGGCTGAGGGCAAGTTCATTGACTTTTACGGGAAATCGTCTAATGCGTGGGTTGACATTGACGATGTAGCATCTGCGTTTCGCTCGCTATACGGCGGTGAGGTAAATTTCAATAGCCTAATTAGTCAGTTTTACGCTCAAGATTCAGCGGTCAGAGCGTTTATTGAGAAACATACGGGCCAATCCGTTACCGTTCCAACGCAATCTGCGGCAAGTAAAGCCGGACGCGGCAAAGCAGCAAAGCAGCAACCGAAGTCCGCGCCCGCTACTCCCCCGACATCTCCCGCTACTCCCCCGACATCTCCGGCGGCATCGCCTTCCCGTCGTAACGTAACCGATTTCAAACCGAAAGAGGTTTTGGGCGGGTTGAAATTCCGCGTCATGCAGCACGACAACGATGCTGACGTAAAGATCATGTTGAAAAACAGACTCGGTGGTCGCGTATCAAGAATAACGGGCTTGAATTTTTCTCAGTTAATAGAAATTTTTGGGCTTCCTTCTCGTTTGGGCTGGAGCGACGATGATAAATCGCATGGTGAATGGTTTATACAGATCGCGGACACCGGATTTTTCTCTATTTATGATTACAAGGCTTTCTCGAAATCGGAAACCGGCGATAAAGAGTTTGATGAAAGAAAGGATGCCGAAAGTTTTTACAACAATGAGGTTTGGAGCATTGGAGTACGCTCAGCGGATGCACGCGGTATGCCCATGATGACGAAGCAGGAATGCGATCATGCGTCTCATTTTTTTGCCGATAGCATTTTTCGGGGTACTGTTGAATTTCCGTTTGTGGGCTGTGAGGAAAAGCCCGACACTCAGCCATTGCCAAGTACGCCTTCTTCGACCGATCCTTCCCCGGCAAGCGCACCGGAGTCATCATCTAACGCAAATGACCGTGGACGTTTAACACAAGCTATTGAAACTTTTTATCGCGAAGTGTTTTCAAACTTTGTTCGTACATCCCCCGCTGATGACGCAAAGTTTAGTCGCATAAGAAATCATTTCAGATTACCTGCATCGTCGCTTGGGCTGCCAGTCGCCATTAACTATGAAATGGACTACAAGACACTCTCAGCATCGGGCTATGCAGATTTTTTGTCGTTGAAGAACGAATATCTGACCCCTGTCAGGAACGATATTCCTCTTTGGCAAGTAATCGGCAAATCTTCCAGTACGAGAAGATTCGAGTATAGAACTATTATCCAGAGCCTTTTTGGAGAGGCGACGTTTGGAGATCCAGCAGGCGGATATTCCGGCGGCACTAAGCCAATGCGTACATGGTATGTCGTATTGCAGGATAATGCCGACAGAATGCGAATGCCGAATGGTTCATGGAATCTTGTGAAAGCGAAAGGCTATGCGATACTCAAGATTGTGGCTCACTCTGATTACGACATAGAGTATTCGATTTTGCAGGTTTCTGGTGATGTCCACTTTGCGGATCGCTGGAAAGAAAATTGTCGATATATCTACTATGCGATTGTCAACCTGAAATTGGACAATGGCGGTCGAATTGTTTTGCTGAATTGTCCTTGCGACGATGGTACAACGTGGCCTGAAGTGATACCGGGATATGCAGGAACACCTACGAGCGAGGAATCTGGATCCGCTACTGAAAGGCGCGGCAGGGGCCGTCCTCCCGGATCAAAGAATAAGCCTAAAGATGCAGAGCCGCAGCCCAGACGTGGCAGAGGCCGTCCTCCGGGATCGAAGAATAAGCCTAAAGATGCAGAGCCGCAGACACCTAGCGTGCCTCCGCCTGCTACCGAATCCGGAACACCAACTTCGCCACAGCCGCCAACCGAACAATCGCCCACCAGTAACTCTAGATTCATTGAGCAATATGGTGAAAATGTATTTGAACGTCTGAGAAATGGCGATCAAAGCACGATAACCGGAGTAATGAATTATATCTCTACTCTGAATCGTGACGATGTTGGTGTGGCAATCAGCACCGGGGAATTAGAACAAGTCATTAACAGCCTTTGGAGACGATGAAATGAAAAACACTCGCACCAATAAGCAGCGTTCGCCCAGAATAGAACGGGCTGCATTTGAACGGTTGAAAGCATATCATAATTCTCGCAGTACGCTATCAGGACTAGGTAACCTAGCCGATTACCGTACAGTGCAGGATATTGACAACAAAATTGCAGAGATAGAATCAGAGGTCGCGTCTGGTACGATGGAGCGCGAAAGGGCCGATGACCGTATCGCCATTCTGCGTATCCGGAGACAAGGTTTGCGAGGGGAATCTACAATCCCGCCCGAAGGTACGGTCAAGGTCACTAACAACTGCGTGATCAGTCGTATCGGCGGCAATATCGTGATAAGTCTTTCGGAAGCACCGGATGATCGCCTCCGTGCCGCTTGTGAACTTCAAGGTTTCGTATTTGACACGAATTTGACTTGCCGCGCCCCCTTCAGCACAAATCGGTACATTTTTGCTCTCGAATTGTGTCAGGGTTATGAGGCCGTCGAGAAAGGTTTGGACGTTGATGCCGTGACGAATGTCATAGCCAACTACATGGAGTCTTACAAGGTTGGCTTCGATGGTCTTTCGGAAGAAGTACGCAACGCTATTGAAAGCACGAAGAAGTTAGAATGGGAGAACGCACCCGATTTGCCAGTAGTCGATGCTTCCGAAGTCGAGGATATACCGGATTATTACAAGATCATCGACGACATAAAACTTGGACACAATGTTTTCCTTGTTGGCCCCGCCGGTTCAGGAAAGACGTACTTAGCGGAGAAGATTTGCAGGGACATAAAAAGGCAATACATTACTCTGAATTGTTCGCAGTACACGTCGCCCGGAGACATTAAGGGCGGCCCTACGATTGATGGCTACGTGGAAGGGGCACTCATAAATTGTTGGGCGGATGGGAAAGTCCTGATTCTTGACGAGCTTCCCAAAATTGACCCGAATACAGCGGGACTGTTGAACGAAGCCCTTGCAAAGACAAAGGTTCGCGTCGGATCGGATCGCGCTGTTATCTACAATGGTCGAAACGAGCCAAAGCAAAAAGCTGAGGGATTTGGAGTTATCGCGACCGGGAATGTTTTTCCAACGGCTGAAAGCGCATCTTATACGGCAAATACACGGCAAGATTTGTCGCTACTCGACCGATTCAGCGGATCTGTGTACTATGTTGGTTTCAACGAAAAAATTGAAAAGAAAAGTGCTGGCGCATTACTTGTTTACTCCGTAGGTATGCGCCTGCGGCAATGGATCCTCGAAAATCGTGTTGACTCAACTATCTCTTTGCGATGGCTTGAGACGGCTGGTTCAGTGTATTATCAGGAAATGGCCCGGAAAAATGGCGAGCGTAAAGATGTGTGGGCTTTGGATAGCGGCAAAACGCTCAAGGATCACGTTGACGCTGTTATTACTACGTTCAACCGTTCTCAGCAAGACAATTTGCGAGTTTATATGGATTACGACCGCGTGTTTGCGACGCATCAGTATCGTGATCTACCATCAGACAACATGATCAACTGGCAATAATGTCAATACTTTCGCTTACACCGGGTCAGTTCGCGACGATAAAGGCATACAATCCACTGCCATTTGTCGATGCTGCATACCAACGTATGCCGGGACTAACATCATATTTGCTGACACCGTATCGACTTCAGCAAATGTACGCTCTGGATGCTTCCTACCGCAACAACGCTGATCTCGATGCCATTACAAAACAATTGGCACGTACCCCTGATTTTATCATGGTGGATCTTGATAATGTTCTGGCGATCGGCAATGTAAACCGGCGGCTGACTCAGGCATACGATAGCATCAATTTTGGTGATTTTGAGCAACGTGAGCGTCGTCAGGTTTTCAGATATTTTGCTCCGGAGAGAGTACGCAGACGTGACGAAGATTGGTATGGCTACGATGTAAGAGAAGATGAAAATTTCAATTACGTTGTAGGCGTGAAAAGGGTTTATCCTCGATTGGCTGATGCGAATAATTTTTTTTCTCGCTTCGAGGACGAGCTACGGATCAATCCGGAAACAGATGTACCGAGGCCACGATTGACCTACAACAGTCGCGGCGGGGTTTTTATGTTTTCACGAATCGCGCCTACACTGTATGCCTTTCCGTGCTATAAAGTTGACGTGGACGACGATCAATGCTTGCCTACTTCCTCTGTAATTACAAGGGATGATCGGCATTATTTGGCTGATGCGCCGGATGTTGAACTCGTTAAAGATGGTATTGAAAAGCGTACAGATGGCACGGGGCTTTTCCGGACGCAAACGAAAAAGGTTTTTGCTGCAAAAGAACAGAAAATCCGCATTACGCCGTTTATCAATATCTATGTAAACGTAACGGCAGCTAGTGACGTGCGTGCTAACGATTACCGATACAATTCATTTGCGGCGATTGCACTAGCTAAGTTGCTCATCACTAACGGTTTCAAGGTCAGTATTACCGCGCTATTTGTTGGTTACAGCAATGGAAGATGGCCTTGTATGGCACATGATTTCCCGTATGATCCCAAAGACCGCTATGCGGAAACAAGCCGTGTGAATCATACGCGACCAACACTGTTTTTGCACAAATTTACCGTGAAATCATACGATGAACTTCTTGATTTTAATACTGCATTGATCTACGGTGGTGATCCTGCATTCTTTCGTTACGATATGTTTTATGCACATTCTTACGGCACATGGTCGTGGTGGCATTGCTCCCCTGATGATCTAGGTGTGCCGGAAACGTCCGAGGTTTTGATTGACAGAATGCTTGATCGCTTCAACATAAATAACTTGGAACACGAAACCCGCGTCGTAATTTCCGGTCGCTTCAGTCAGAACGCTGCGACTGATGCGGTACGAACTAAACTTGCAGCATTACGCCTTGTATATGGAGGGGGATCTTGAAGCACTTTTATAGCGATGCCCAGAAAGCCGCCACGCGCATTTTGCTCAATGATTACAGATCAGACAGAAGCACTGAAAGTATTGCTGTGCTTGGTTCGGCCTATAAGCCTCTTATGGTCTTAATCAGGATTAAAAGAATTGAGATTGGCAACGATGGTGGGGGCGGCACTATTACTGAATATGTAGCGATTGATTTCGATGGCATGATAACCCGTGATGCAGGTCGAAATATGCCGTTTACGAATGACAACCAGCGATTGACATTTTTCTCTGAACTGAATCCGGTGAACGAACCATGACACTGACAACAAATTCCGTGACAGACTGGCGAGACATCGTATGTCCGCCGGGGCCGCGACGCATTGCGACAGTACCTTCTGCGGCGGCGGCGGACGCACCGCGTATTGCCCGTTTGTTAGCCGATCTTGAGCGAGAGATTGAGTCGGGTGATTTTCCTATTGACGCAGACACGGATCTTGATAGGGCTGTACTGATTCGGAAATCACTTACACTTTGGCAACAATCAGCACAATCGGCGGTCGTTGAATTTGATGCTGAGGCGTGTGATGATCGTGTACCTCCTAACCCGCCGTCAAGCGAGCTTCTTGAGGCTCTTACAATGCTTAATAGGACTGAATTTAATCAGGCCATTGCATCGGCGCAAATGGAATACATTGGGGTCTTTGAAGGTCGTTTACAACGTGACAATGAGCGGCCCGTTCACGTCTGTTACGCTTCAATCGACAAGGGCGCGGTTAGCATCCCGGTCGATCTTTTGAGTGACACGACACGAGAATTTTACGTTACGCACAACCATCCTAATTGTGCGGCGTTTTCCTATGCAGATTTTCAGGCATTTTGCCGATTTACCTCGATCACCGAACTTGTTGCCATCACTGTCCCTTATCGGTATAGTTTCAGCAGGATCACGCGCAATCAGGTGATTGATGAAGATGAGATTGAAGAAAACATCGCGTATGTAAAAGATTCAACGAAGTTGCAGATTGACATTTTGGCTACTGACAACCCGACCTTAGCCATGCACCTGAGCAACGGTTCTGCAAACAATTACTTTTCTTGCGATGAGCGCGGGGCGCAAATATGGTCGGACGTTACACATAGCGCGTGGCATAGATCGCATTTGAACGCCTTAGATCGCTACAAATCACGCGGTCTAGATCGTGCGCTTTACCTCTATTCTCGCGCAGTTATCGACCGCACCGCAGAGGGTAAATTTGGAACTGCCGACATTAACGATGTCCTATTGTTGGCGAATCAGGCGATAGGTAGAAAAAGCAGTGTGAGCGGACTTTCAGAGAATGAAAACGTAGTCGATTCCGGATCAGGGCAACGCCATAAAGCTCCATATCGTGATGACGATTTCGCTCCTGCCCACGATGCTGCGCGAGCCTTCCCCGATATTTACTCGTTGCCGTTTTCAAGGGCACTGGGCATTTACGGCGATGGTACTGACGCTGATGCCGAAGCATTGCAGATCATCCGGAACATTCACAACAAGCCCGACGCTAAGGTGAAGATTTACCGAGCCGTTCAAAAGGGCTTGCGTGATTCACTGACAGATCTAAAGCAAGATCGTCGCTATATGCGTGATAATTCGGCTATTCCGCCGTGGGCGGACGTTCCCGTTCACAGCGCATCCGAGTACAGTGAATTTGTCGAGTATCAGGTAGAAAACTTGGGATCGGTTGACGGTGTAACCATTCAGCCTTCGATTGGTGTACGCGATTGGGTTACGCTCACAAGGCGATATGCCGAAGATCATGGCGAACTTGCCATACCGGGTGGATACACGATTATATCCAAAGTGGTAAAGGCAAAGGATTTGTTCACAGACGGCAATAGCATCCATGAGTGGGGCTATGATCCTGCGGTGAGCACCGGGGAGCCAATGGAAGGTATAACCTTTCATGTGCCAGAATTGGCACAACGTGAAGCAACGCGAGGCTTACAGTGGCGGCGCGAGTTTAATCGTGGCGGTACTGAGGTTGGCGTAGCTAGGGCGAGGGATCTTTCTAATGGACGGAAAGTTAGCCTAGAGACGATTAAGCGAATCAAAGCCTACTTTGATCGTCACCAAGTGGACAAGGATGCTGAAGGTTTCCGCTTGGGCGAGAACGGCTATCCTAGTGCCGGACGGATTGCATGGGCCTTGTGGGGCGGTGACGCGGCCTATACGTGGGCTAAGAACATTCTCGCAAAGCACGGCGGCAACACCGTGGGCGATGATACAAGTTATGATTTTGAGGATGTTGCTCAGATTGGTGCAGATCCGCAGACTGTCGAAAACAAGGGTCTATCTGACAACGATACCATGACGCAAGTGAACACTGAACCGGCTGATATGGATTCCAAAGTTCCGGACACCACCGCAGCCGATCCGATGAACGTTGCGCCGCTTACCACAAACGACATAGTGTCGATGGATCCCCCTGAATCGTTGCCGCTGACGGGTGAGATGCGTGAATTTCTGACCAATTTGCTTGCAAAATTCAATATGCTGATTTGGGGCGGCCCCGGATCCGGCAAGTCATCGTTCGTCCTGCGTCTCGCCAATGAGCTTGCTGAAACCGATACGGGGCGTGTTCTCTACTACATGACGGAAGAAAAGGTCGCGTCAGGTCGCCTAAAAGCACGCATGGATCTGATGAAAGCGTATTCGGCAAATATCAATTTTGATGACGCTGGAACGATCGACCGCCTGACGGCACTCGTTAATACCGGCGAATATCGTTATGTCATTATCGACTCGATCAATATGCTGAACACTGAGCAGCAAAAAATTGTTGAGCTAATGCAAACGTTCCCGGAGATAAGTTGGATCTTCATTGCACAGGCCACGAAAGGCAAGAACGCTTACCTCGGCATTCAAGCATTGGCGCACGCTGTTGACACTGAGATTGCTACGTCAAACGACAAGGGAAATGGCATGGCGGAATTGCGGAAACACCGTGACGGGCCGCTGAAGTCGCATACGATCTTTGGCAGTAAGGGGCTGCGTGATCCGGGGTGGAAAAAATCGTGGTAAAGACGGGTGATCAATCCTGCAACAAAGGGGCTAAAACGCCCCTTTTTTTTTGCCACTTCTGTCATATTTTGGAACGCCATGTTTGACGATTGCCATACACTTGCACAGATCGAGCGGCGCAAGCGCAGCCTCGTTGCAGAGCTACATCCGGACGGGGGCGGCTCAAACGAACGGTTCCTGACGATGATGGAAGCATACAGGCAAGCAGTAGAGCGGATAAGCAACCCACCGGATCCAGCACCGCCACCACCACCGGTAAATCCATACGCGCAGCCTAGTCAGGCGCATCCGAGTTGGGCGCATCAAACGCCAATACCCGTATCGGAACCTACCCTCGCAGATCGCTTGGACAATACGATGGCGTTTATACAGAAAAGCGTCGAGCTTGCGGCGAAAGCCGCAGTGGTCTATACGGCTGTTATGGAGCAGCTTGAAGCGATCAAAGCTGAGAAGCGCAAGAAAGCGCGAAAGCCGCGTAAAAAGTTACCGCGCACAAACGCAAAAACGTAAAAACCTAAGACGGCATTACCGTCTCATCGTCCAAGTTCTCCATAGCCTGAAGCATTTTGATTAAGACTTGAGCCTTGTTCATTGCAAGGACGGCTAATTCTGCGTCGTGCTCGAAGCTCATGTCGATTGCAGGCTGTTTGCCTTGCAGTTCTGCGTAAATAAGTGCTGAAAAGTGTTCCAGCCGGCTCATTCCGGTTACCGGCAACGTCAGTAACATCTTCATTCTGATTCCTCAAAGAAATGATCATTAAGCCCCGGCACAAGTGCTGAGGGCTTTTTTGCTTTGTGCTGCACGTACAGCTTACGCAGCATCCGCAGCCACTTTGGGCCAATAGCTTGCTCGTATCGCTTAGCGTAGATGACCTTACATGGCTTATCGCCGGCTTCTACCTTCTTGAGATAGTGCCTCGTGGTATGCAATACCTTCGCTGCGCTCGTCAAACTCAAACCGTATCGGACGCGAATGAATTGAAGCTCAGCTCCGGTGATCGGTTCCGTTTCGTCAATTTTCATTTTGTTGCTCCAAATGACCTGCAAAATACCATCAAAATACCGCTAGACAACGATAAAGAACCCGCCATAAACCCTGCAAATGACGTGTTACTTGTGCAATTGTCTAAATTCGTGTGCAATTTGACGATGAAAATTAAGCACTTACGTCGTTTTTTTTGTTCAATTCCGTGTTTTGCTTCCCGTTTTTCACGGTTAGAAGTTGACTTCCCGCGATTCTTCCTCGCTCAGTCCAATGCCGTAAAGAAAAACCTGTTTACCGCTGATCCAATGACCGTCCGCGCTGTAATAACGGCATTGCTCGTACTCTTTTTTGCATCCGTAGCGTGCAATGATCTCCCGGCTTAGTTGGTGTGCGCTTCGGATATTGTACGGATCTGATTCCCACAGTCTGCCGCCCCACTGATCCATCCATTTGCGATATATGTCCCATAGTTGGCCTAGCCGGATTTTTTCATTTTCGCGTACCCGCACGTTTTCGCTGATGAATACTTCGAGTAGGTTTGCCGTACCAGCCCAAATTGAAAGAGCTTTTTCACCCCGGTCAACCTTAGTAAAAGTACCCTGTCGTCGTAACCGCACAAGTCCTTCCACGGCGCGATTGAAAGCCCCCGGTAATTCACTCAGCATTTTCTTATCTACGCTCGGATCCGGCTGTAAAATTCGATATTCAAATGGAAGCCAGATTATGCGTCGTGTAATTGGCTTCAGGGCTTCATGCGATGAAATAAGTGGTGCGCGGTTCATACACAGAATGAGCTTAGCGGTATTCTCGAACTGCACATAATCACCAAATTTGACGTTCGTAGAGAGCGCATCGCCCCCGGTAAACTGCTTGAGCAAGTCCATATTATCCATGCGAACGGCTGCGTCGCCGCATAAGGCCATCCTTTTGCCGATAACCGAATAAAGGTAGAAGTCCTTGCCTAGATCGGAAACGCGAAACCCGGTTTTCGTTAGCGAGTGTCCTATCAATTCGTGCAATAGTTTCTGCACCGTCGATTTGCCATTACTGCCGTCACCGACCAACCAGAACATTTTGTTGACGAAGTAATCCGCTTGTAGGCAAAAACCCGCCATTTCCCAAAAACAATTTATCCATGCCGGATCGTGCATCGCATATTGCGATAACATACTGTCTGTGTAGGAACAAGTTGCCTCAGCATCGTATTCATACGTCAAATGGTACGTGAAGTAATGCTGTGGCTTATGTGGTACGGGCTTGTATAGGTCAAGATCGAACGCTGTGTTACGCAGATTTATCAGGTGCGATCCGGCATTGAACGCATCTTGTCGTACCTCACACATTATAGCCACAAGGCCAACGACCGCGCTTGCTGTGCTGTCGGTAGCTGCATCGCCAATTATACCGACGACAATTTTTTTGACGGTCATGGTCGTAACCTTTTCCCACTTGCCGCCGTCATCATCGTACTGATAAAATTGCTTTCGCATACCCAGATCGACACATACCAATTTGACCTCTTCGAGTACGCATTCAGCCGTAGCGGTATGAATCAGCTTGTTACCGTGCTCCGTTACCTTCCAAATCCGCTGCGCGTATTTGCTCGCTAGGCTTGCATAATCTATGGCTTCGCGGATCCGGTCGAACGTCTGTGTACGTGTAATGCCTTGCTCAAGAGCGGCATCAAATGATGCAGTGAAACGCGCTATTAACTCGTCCGTAACCTCGTCATCATTTCTAGCGCGAGCGATCGCGTAACCCTCGATTATCGGCAACAACCGCCTACGGGCCTCAGCTTCAGTCGTGCTGCCTTCGGCTATTAGTCTGCCGGCGTATCGCGTATGATCGTCAGCGATTTGATACGCTGCGTCAATAGGTGACTCTGCTTGTAGGGCTTTAAGCCCTTCAAAAAGCCGTTTCGACAGTTCAGCTATGTCGGCGTTTTGATCGTTCCCCTGTTGCTCGGTCATCAGCGCGATTCGGATTTTGGTGCGTAGAACAAATGAGCGTAGGACGTGCGGATAAATGCAATTTTCTGGAACATCTCCAAAATCGTCTTTGCTTTTGCCATGTTCAACCGTGCATTGCCGTCGGTGATCTGATAACGCCAATGATCATACACAGCTTGGGCAATTTTTTCGCTCTGGGGGTGCATAAGCGTATTAAATCGAAGTATCAATTCTTGCTCGTACCTCAAGGGTGATAGCCCTAGCCCCTGCAACTCTGTTTTCGTTTCGTCCAGAATTTGCACAATGGCTTCGACCATGTTGTACTCGTCTGTCATGCGCTTCATTTGATTTTCGGTCAAATCGTGTACGCCTTCGGGTAGGTGCATGATCCTACTCGGTTGCGTGTGCGGTGCAAGAATGATCCAGCTTGCAAGGTCGTCCATCATGTCTAAAAAGGCTTGGGCGTTTGCGTTTGGATCTGCGGTTTGGTTGTGATTTTGCTGCATTACACTCCCTCCGAAGTCACGATGCACGCTTCGATACAGCGTCGCAGTGCGGATCTTTCCGTATCGCTCAGCTTACTAGCTACCGGCTCGCCATGATTCACCCATAGTCGCACGGTGTGAACGTTTCGACCTGTTAATTGTGCAATAAGCGTGATAGCTCCACGCCGCAGTCGGTTCCGGCAAGCCGGCAACCTAGTAGGAAGTTGCGGTGACATACGTGTCATCCTGATAGAAGTGAAAGAAGGGGCGCAATAAGCACAATAAATGTGATAGCTGCAAATAGACTTTTGAACAAGTACCCCACTATGACATTATACACAGATGATCGCAGCATAAGCGGAAGCCCGTAAACACTGGTCTCCAGATTGCGGAAGCGACGCGGAAACATAGCGGATGAAAAACGCCTTTCCGCATCACTGTCATAAGTCGTTGACATCAAAGTATTTACGTCGCCGCTCAAACGCGGAAACATCGCGGAAGTGTGCGGAAACTTTTGCCGCCTTACGAAAGTATCTTCCCGCCGTATCCGCAGGTTTTCCGCAGGTTTTCCGCAGGTTTTCCGCAGGTTTTCCAGGATCATTAAGTCTAAAGAAATCAATAACTTAGGCTTTGATACAATGTTATGAAACAAACAATCATAACATGAAATCCTACGGCACGCGCATTGCACGCAAAAAAAAATGTTGACAGGTACAATTACAAGCCTTATATTGCCTTTGTCACTGACCACCAACAATCACAAAGGGCCGGGTATGCGAATCGGAGTAGAGATTGCGATAGTTACTGACGCGCTGACAGGC
>Ga0315904_10001663_pt1 | contig 35233 bp, 27 predicted proteins | sample LakEriMetagenome_6_FD_203529 | JGI IMG/M metagenome (GOLD analysis project Ga0315904, IMG submission 203529) | Freshwater fungal communities from buoy surface, Lake Erie, Ohio, United States - Buoy 12 MA120 | ecosystem: Environmental > Aquatic > Freshwater > Lake | place: USA: Lake Erie, Ohio...
CTGCACCGATCGGCTCTTCAATCACCCCAACTAATCCATGTTCGATAAATTCGCCAGAGGCTCCCAATACTGTTTCACTTCCAAACCATGTAGCGAATAAAGCCGCCGAAGACATAAAAAGAGGTAGCCTTCTTCCTGCAACGGCAAAGTCAGCCGCATTATGAACCCTGCGGGATGCAAGGTAACCAATGACAATCGTGATCAGCAAATAAACAACGACCGAAAACGCCAGCATGATCTATTACATTCCGGGCAACAACAATTCTATATTCTTGTACTTAAGGTCAAACACCTTTCCCAGCACTTCACTGGTCAATGTGCCTTTATAGATGTATACTCCACTTCTGAAGCCATAATCATGTTTGATCAATTCCCTGCACCCTCCATGGTCCCCCATATCAAGAAGAATAGGTGAAAAGATATTCGAGAGCGCAAAGGAAGCTGTTCTGGAAACCCTGGAAGCAATGTTAGGAACGCAGTAATGTATCACACCGTGTTTAACAAAGGTTGGATCATTGTGATTCGTCACGTGCGATGTGGCAAAACATCCTCCCTGATCGATACTTACATCTACCAGAACCGAACCTATCTTCATTCCTTCCACCATTTCCTCTGTAACCACGCATGGAGTTCTGCCTAAAGGTGCCCTTAGTGCGCCAATGACCACATCCGCCCTTTTCAATGCTTTCGCAAGTACTTTTGGCTGGATAACGGAAGTGAACATACGTGTTCCCAGATCATTCTGTAAACGTCTTAATCTGGACAGAGAGTTGTCAAAAACTTTGACCGAAGCCCCCAATCCCAATGCAGCGCGTGTGGCGAATTCACCTACTGTTCCGGCTCCGATCACCACTACCTCTGTCGGCTGTACGCCGGCAATTCCACCGAGCATGATACCTTTCCCGGACGAGAACGACGACAATAATTCACCCGCAACAAGAATACTGGTTGTTCCAGCTATCTCACTCATACTTCTGACGATTGGAAAAACACTTTCTTCGTCACGGATATAGTCCCAAGCTACGGCCGTCACCTTCTTCTGCATCAGCTTCTGAAGAATAACCTTTGGCTGAATAGAAAGTTGTAACGCAGAGATCAACGTCTGATTTCCTGACATCATTTCAATCTCTTCTTCAGAAGGAGGTGCAATCTTCAGGATGATATCGCAACGAAAGATCTCCTTGGCATCATAGCATATCTCAGCGCCTGCTTCACTGTATTCATTATCGCTGAAATTAGCTCCTTCCCCGGCCGCAGTTTCAACCAAAACTCTGTGTCCATTGGCTGTCAGGAGTGAAACCGACTCCGGCACAAGCGCAACGCGTCTTTCCTGAAAGGAAGTTTCCTTGGGAATGCCTATAAAGAGAGAGCCCTTTTTCCGGACGATCTCCAGCATTTCTTCTTTCGGGAGCAGACTCCCCTGTTCAATGAGTTTCTTAAGAATTTCAGGATCTGTAATCATGGCTGCGGCTATACGTCAATACTACGAAATTAAACGCAAATAACCTCGGAATAGATTTTATCCATAAATTTTGCTCACGATAGATTGTGAAAATGAATGGAGACCAAGAAATTCAAAGGTTAAAACCCTTTCTGAACCGAGCGTGGATAGGTGAAGTGATGTCTCGTCTTTGAAGACATTCTGTTTTTTTTTACGGGAAATGATCTCATTGTTCCTGAGAAGATCGACAGTCGGTCAGTTATTGTTCAAATCCTGATCATTATTTCTGTTGTTCCTTGGAATGGTGGCTACCCTTTACATCACTTTTCTGTTTTTCCACATCTAATTACTTGCCTTGAAGCAGTTTAAGCCAGAGCTGATTATAGATCGCAACTTAAAAGCCTTGTACCGTCAGAATTCTTCACTAATTCCACAAATACTGTATTTTCAGGTAGCAATCCCGAGATCTTTTCCGGCCATTCGATAAAGCATATGGCTCCCTCATAAAGCATCTCCTCTATCCCAATGTCAAATGCCTCAAGTTCCGAATTCAATCGATACACATCCATGTGGTATACCTTTCCATACATTGGACTATCATATACATTGACCAGCGAATACGTAGGCGAACCTTCTGTGTGTTCGATCCCCATGGCATGTAAGAGCGCGTTAATAAATGTTGTTTTTCCCGTACCCATTGGAGCACTGAACGCAAAAACCTTCCTGTTCCCGATTGCGTCGAGAAAGTCCTTGGCTGCTCCTTGAAGCTCATCAGGTCCGGTCAGATGCAATTGAAATAGTCCCATTTCTGATTACAAAAGTGTAAAAATTGTGTGCCGTTCCCAAGTCTTTGCAACATGACCATAAAGTATCAAACTATCAATTTCAATAGTGCTTTTAAAGCTTCTGACTGAAAAATGAGGCCAGACAGTATCAAAATCTTCTGCATCAAAATCCCTATTTGCAAGGGTAATATGCGGATGAAATTCAAGATAATCGTACGTATCAGTGTAACCTAATTTCTCCGACATCAATTCGCTCACAAATCGCTGAAATTGGCTTAGCCGTTTATTTTTCCGGATCTCCACAAAAAGAACTTTTTTCCCGAAGTGACCAAAACCGTTCATTTCCATTTCAATCGGACCTATACCTGTAAGTTCCTTGAAAAGTAAGACCTCTAGCGACAAGAGAAATTCTCTGTTGGCACGAAAAGGTGGCATAATTGTAATGTGGAGGGGTATACTAAGCTGACGCTCTGCACCGCACAACTCCTTGATCTCGCGTTGAAAAGCCCGAATCGAGTCAGCAGAATCTCCCTCGATTGGCAGTCCAAGGAAGAACAGTTCCTCCTTTACCACCCTTATCTTTTTTTCAAAAGTGTGGCAAAATCCTTGGCAAAATACGTCAGAATACCGTCAGCCCCTGCCCTTCGCATACTCAACAGCATCTCACTGATTGCCAGGTCGTAATTCAACCAGCCTTTTTCGGCGGCGGCATACACCATGGCACATTCACCACTCACGTTATATGCAGTCACCGGAACATTGAAATTTTCTTTAAGAACATGAATAACATCCAGGTAGCATAACGCTGGCTTGACCATGATCATATCAGCACCTTCTGTAACGTCCAGTTCAGCCTCAATAAGCGCTTCTCGTATGTTCGCCGGATTCATCTGATAGGTTTTCTTATCCCCGCTCTTCGGAGCTGAATTCAAGGCATCCCTGAAAGGTCCATAGAAGGCGCTGGCATATTTCGCTGTGTAGGACATGATCGACACTTCCGTGTATCCGTTGATATCCAGAGTTTCTCTGATGCTCGCAACTCTACCATCCATCATGTCTGAAGGCCCGATAATATCAATCCCTGCCTGTGCCTGAGCCAGCGCCATTTTGTTAAGAATCGGCAGCGTCTCATCATTAACGATCTTTCCATCCTTCACTAGTCCGTCATGACCGTCAGAGGAATAAGGATCCATAGCCACATCGCTCATCAGCATAAGCTCAGGAAAAGTCTCCTTGATCTTTCGGATAGCCTTAAGGTAGAAATTATCCTCGTGGTAACTGTATGTTGCCGTTTTATCTTTTAGATGCTCCTCAACCGCCGGAAAAATATCGTAGGTCATGATCCCAAGTTTCATACAATCCTCCAGCTCCGGAAGCAATTTATCAAGAGACCATCGGTAATTATTCGGCAAGGAACCTACCTCTTCCCTGATCCCACTTCCATCTTTGAGAAAGATCGGATAGATCAGGTGTTCAGCACCTATTTTCGTTTCCTCCACCATAGCCCTGATGGCAGCAGATTTCCGGTTACGTCTTGGTCGAATGTTCATTGGATCATTTTTCACAAATGTAATGACTCCGGTCGATTAAAATCCATTTCCTTTTTCATTGGTTCACGATAGAGGATGCGTATTTTTTTTCTATTTTTATCTCCGATTTAACACTATCATATGAAAAGAACTTTCCACAGTCTCTGCATAGTCTCTCTGGGTTTGATCCTGTTCAGTTGCGGCAACGGAGGAGAGAATCAAGATAAAGAGAAGATCGATGAGGAAATAATTGATCCAAACCAGTCGCTCAACACCAATTTCGACGGGAAGATCTTCAGTATCCCTTCACCTGTTCAGACTGCGCTTTTGATCAAGCAGGCAAACGTTCCATTCAACCAGGACCTGCTGAACCCGATTGAGAACGCCTCTGGTTATTCGACGGAATACAAGCAAGCATTGAACCTGGGAATCTACGGGACAGATCTTGGTTACGCTTCACTTTATCAGCAAAAATCGCTTTCACTGAAATACCTTTCAGTTATTGAAAAACTTACCGGTCAACTCGGATTGGAAGGCGCCTTTGATAAGACGTTCATGTCTCGCTTTGAGAAGTACAGTGACAACCAGGACTCCATGATGATCATTGTTTCTGATGCATTCCGTAAGGCTGATAATTTCCTGAAGGGTTCAAATCGCAAATCTACTTCCGCGCTGATTCTTACCGGAGGCTGGATCGAATCACTCTACTTTGCATGTGAGTTGAATAGAATGAAACCCAATAAAAAGATCGTTGAACGTATTGGTGAGCAGCAACAGACATTATACACGATCATTGAGATCCTTGAAGAATACAACAAGTCCGGAAGTAATGATGACCTGATCAGTGGCATGAAAGGGCTTCGCGTTTATTTTGACAAAGTCAAGGTAGACTACCAGTTCGTAGAACCTAAAACTGATGCGAAGAAGAAACTAACCTCATTACAGCATACGATCAGTTACAGCATTGACACAGATATCTTAAACCAGATCATGCTGGAAGTGAATAATATCCGTGATAACATTTTAAAGTAAAAGACATGAACTATCTCAGAATACTATTGCTTTCAGCGCTAACGATCTCATTCAACTCAATGGCGCAGGACTGTGAGAAGATCGTGAAGATTTGTGAATCCTATCTGACCGGTGAAGCCGGAAAGTCACGTTTTGTATCCGATGGACAGGTGTATACTGCCTTTCTGGATCGTGAAAAAGCAGAATTCAAAACGACCTTTTATGGAGGGTCGACCTATCGAATCGCGGCTAGTGCCGGTAGTGATGATGATTATGTGATCTTTACCGTAAAGGATCCGAATGGAAATATTCTCTTCACTAATAAGAACTTCAAAAACGCTCCGTACTGGGATTTCAAAGTTCCACGAACAATTCCGGTTACTATTGAAACCGAACTCGATCTGGATAAAAAAGTAACCGGCTGTGCTGTGATGCTTATCGGCTTCAAACAGTAGCATTTATCTGAAGAATGAGTGAAAGGATCCTCCGTGCACTGATGCAACTTTTCGCGATTATCGCGCAAGTTGATGAAAGCAGTGATTCTCAGGAGGAAAACCAGGAGGTCAAGAGTTCAAAGGCCATACGAATTATCGAGTCCTTTCTCAAGGTCGAGATCAGTGCTTCATTGATCGATCAATATATTGCGCTCTTCAATGAGCAGCTGAATACCCTACATCAAAAACAGTCAAGAAAGGATGGTGAACGCAAAAGAACTTCCGTTAATTCGGTTAAAGTGCTGCGTATCTGTTCCCAGATCAATGAAGAACTCACTCAAAAGCAAAAGGTCATTGTTCTGATCAGGATCATTGAATTCATCCAATCAAACGACAATGTATCTGAACAGGAGATCGAGTTTGTAAATACGGTCGCTGATGCCTTTAATATTCCTAAGGAGGAATATGACCTCGTTACAGACTATATTCTGAGTTCATCCTTTCATCACATCAACAGTGAGGATGTCATTTCCGTTGTTTCACAGATTAGAGATCATGATTCTAATGCCATGTTACTTGAGGGCCTTGACGAGGAGATCCGAGTCCTGTACCTGCGCAGCGTTAACCTGATCTTCTTCCGGTATTTCGGAAAAGACGAACTAAGTATTAACGGTCAGTTTATCCCGAACGACAGGACACATATCTTTACTCAAGGAGCAACAATCCATACATTACGAAGCAAATCACTTTATTTTAGTGATGTATTGAGCAAGTTCAATAAATCAAAGCAGTTGAACAAGCTTTCTTTTAAAACAGAACAACTCGCATATAATTTCCGAAGTGGTCAACCGGGGCTGCAACCGATGGATTTTGCCGAAGAATCAGGCAAACTCGTTGGGATCATGGGAGGTTCAGGAACCGGTAAATCCACCTTCATCAATATCCTCAACGGAAATCTCGAGCCAAGTAGCGGCAAGGTATTGATCAATGGCATAGATGTCCATCATGAAAAGGAAAAACTTCAGGGGATCATCGGATTTGTGAGTCAGGACGACCTTCTCATTGAAGAGCTGACTGTTTTTCAGAACTTATACTTCAACGCGAAACTTTGTTTTGGTAATCTTACTGAGCGCGACCTGAAGCGAAAGGTCATAGACATGCTTTACGCTATTGGCCTCTACGAAGTAAAGGATCTGGTTGTGGGAAATCCACTGGAAAAAACGATTTCCGGAGGTCAGCGTAAGCGCCTGAATATTGCACTTGAATTAGTCAGGGAACCTGAGGTGCTTTTCGTAGACGAGCCAACATCAGGACTTTCATCGCGGGATTCTGAGAACATCATGAACCTATTGAAGGACATGACCTTCAAAGGGAAATTGATCTTTGTGGTGATCCACCAGCCAAGTTCAGACATCTTCAAACTATTTGACCGGCTCCTGATCATTGATAAGGGCGGACATCCGGTATTCGATGGAAATCCGATCGATTCGGTTGTCTATTTCAAGAGTCATATTCACCATGGAAACGCGGAAGAACGAGAATGTGCGGTTTGCGGAAATGTGAACCCTGAACAGATCTTCAATATTCTGGATTCCAAGATCGTGGACGAATTCGGAAATCTCACCCCCGAGCGAAAAACCACTCCTCAGGAATGGTACGTCAAGTATAACGAACTTAAAATCCAGCCTCAGATACCTGATCAAAATGAAGCGCCTAAGGGTCAATCGGTTATAGCAGGTAAGTTGAAGCAATTCCGCGTCTTCTTTCTTAGGGATCTTTTAGCAAAACTACATAACAAGCAATACATTCTGGTCACAATGCTGGAAGCTCCGGCTTTAGCGCTGGTACTGTCGTTTGTGGTAAAATTCTTTAATGGTGCGGCCGACGATAATGGAAATCTGACATACTCTTTCTTTTTGAACGAGAACATTCCACAGTATATCTTCATTGCCGTGGTTGTCGCACTTTTCCTTGGACTAACAGTCGCTGCCGAAGAGATCCATAAGGACCGTAAGATCCTGCGAAGAGAAAGCTTTTTGAATTTGTCACGCGGTTCTTACCTCACATCCAAGATCTCGATTCTCTTCATTATTTCAGCGATCCAGACAGCCTTGTTCGTTGTAGTTGGAAACCTGATCCTCGGCATTCATGGCATGTGGTTCGAATACTGGCTCATTCTCTTTTCAACCTCCTGTGTCGCGAACGTTATGGGGCTGAACATCTCGAGTGCTTTTGATACAGCGAAGGTGATCTATGTGATCGTCCCTATTCTTATAATCCCACAATTGTTGTTCAGTGGCGTTATTGTGAAGTTCGACCGTCTTCACCCGGCCTTTTCGGATCACATTTCCGTTCCTGTTATCGGTGATCTCATGCCTTCACGCTGGGCATATGAAGCCATTTCCGTAGAACAAGCCGTCGGAAATCAACTTGATGCCGAGTTCTTCGAACTACAGCAAAAGAAAACACTTGCCGGTTGGAAAAAGGATTACTGGTATCCGGAAATGAAGAACCAGCAGGATCTTCTCTCGACTAAAGGAACAAGTGAAGTTATCCGCCGGCGTGCCATTGAAATACTCTCCAACGAGATCACTAAAGAACAGAGCCATTGGGAGAATCTGCAATGCAAAAACTGTGTAGAGGCTCTAAAGTCCGGCAAGGTGAACAACATTGTAGTGAAGGGAGAGATCGATCGCTTCCTGGAGATACTGAAATTGCAATACACCAATAACTACAATAAAGCGAATGAACTGATTGAAGCCAAGAAAGCTAAAATTGGTATCGAAAGGTATAATCAACTGCGGGATCAGTACTCAAACGAAGCCCTAACGGACCAAGTGACCAACCGAAGAGAGGCTGACAAGCTCGTGATTACTGAAGAAGAATTACTTCGAAAGGACAGCCCTGTTTACACCGTCGATCCCGGCAATGGATTCTTTGGTTCACCGTTCTACTCACCGATCAAATTCATCGGTTCAGTTGAGATTCCCGTAATGTGGTCAAATATCCTTATTCTTTGGGGCTTTGTGCTACTTTCATGGATCAGTCTCTATTTTAATCTACTCAGAAGATCCATTGAACTGGCTATTTCAATCCGTGAACGCTATTTGAAAATAGGGAATTAAAAAAGCCACCCTATTGGATGGCTTTAGGTATAATAGTCAATCTTCGATCTACATCAACATACCACCACACACATGGATCGTCTGTCCCGTAATGTATCCGGACATATCGGACGCAAGGAACACTGTAAGATTAGCCACATCCAATGGTGAACCTCCCCTTTTCAGTGGAATAGAATCCCTCCATTCCTGAACCACTTTCTGATCGAGCACTTCTGTCATTTCAGTCTCTATGAATCCCGGAGCGATCGCATTGCAACGAATGCTTCGCGAACCAAGTTCCTGTGCCACGGACTTGGTGAAACCGATTAGTCCCGCCTTAGATGCAGCATAATTCGACTGTCCGGCATTTCCACTAACTCCGACAACGGATGACATATTAATGATCGAACCACTTCTCGCCTTCAACATTGGGCGCTGTACCGCTTTTGTAAGATTAAATGCGGATTTGAGGTTGGTATTAATCACTTCATCCCACTGTTCTTCCGTCATACGCATCAAAAGAGTGTCTCTTGTGATGCCGGCGTTGTTCACTAACACATCGATCGTTCCAAATTCGGCAACCACATCTTCAACCAGTTTCTGGGCATCATCGTATTTTGCCGCATCTGAACGAAAACCTTTTGCCGTACCGCCATTTGCTGTCAATTCTACTTCAAGGGATTTTGCCTTTTCTTCTGATGAAAGATACGTGAAGGCAACCTTAGCCCCCTGTTTTACACATTCTTCAGCGATAGCTTTACCGATCCCTCTGGAAGCACCGGTAATAAGAACAACTTTGTCCTGGAGTAATTTCATACAATTTAATTTTGCTCAAAGATAGCCAAAGCTATGTTCTGTAAACCCGCACATATCCAAACTATTCACATGAGATATGTGGATACCGCCGATCTTTTGAGGGATTGTTCAAATTTTTTATTTAAGAATTCAATAAAAAAATCTATTTTTGGAGTAGGTTTAGTTGTAAAAGGTAGGTTAGGTTAAAGGGGTGGAATTTCGGTTCCGCCCTTTTTCTTTTCTACTCGTATTCATCTTGATCAATTGAAGAAATCCCAGGTTATGCCTAACCTGAGTTGTCCTGAAGGAAAAGGATATCCCTGAACTGTTTGGAGAGTGCGGTCATTCCACAAATAACCCAAGTTTTCAAAACGAACAAAAAAGCGAAACTCATCGATCTGAAATCCACCGAATACATGGGCATTGAGAATCGATGAATAAGAACCCATGCCCTGTCCCAATATATACGTATCCATTGATGGAATGAAGGTGATCATTTCCGCTCCTGATGAAATAAAAAACTCCGACCCGATATATGCCTTGAGTTTTTTTGACTTGAAAAGAGTTCCTTTTAACTGTCCTCGCGCTATGAGTATGTGGTCCGGAATTATATTCCCCGACTGTCCTTCAAGCGTATACATGTAATCTGTACTGAACGAAAAATAGTGTCCGCTATATTGAGCACCAATCCTTGCACTGTTGAAAATCAACTCAGGATAAAACGACGAAGACCAGACAGCACTCGCCGGATCGAAGAAATAATTATCCTTCAGATAGGTCATACTATAATTTGCGAAGACCGTCCATTTGTGTAGGTTGTATTCTACAAGGGTACTCCAGTTCGTTCTGAATTGCAGATCGTAGTCTCCTAAAACGTAAGAATAGTTGTTGGCCAGGTAACTTCGCTGGAATTGCATAGGCCATTTCTGCTCGACGAGAAGATGCGAACTTACCTCTAATTCGTTTATTCTACCTACAGCTTTAATAGACGCATCCCACTCATTACCCGACCCTATCAGATTAAAGTAACCTTTCCCGTTGAACGCCCAGTTTGACATTCTCCATTGAGCCTTTGCATGAAGCGCCGTCTCCAGCGTGTCGAGATCCGTTCCTGGGTGATAATATTTCCAATAACTTTCAGAAACAGACAATGAGAAATAATGACCCTTTCCACCTTTAAAGATTCCAATAGCATGATCTGTACGCGAATACTGATAGCTGTCATTTGTTTGAAGACTGTCAAAATTGATCTCAGGATAGATCCCAAAAACAGTATCCAATTCATTAAATGTTCTTCTGTCGATGTTAAGAGCATGTTCCGTAAGAAGACCTATCGATCTTGTTGAATCCTTATTGAAGTCGAAATAATTCTCCAGTTTCAAGGACGATCGCCTGAACTTACTTGAAGCGTCCCGTTTGTTCACACCTAAGAACACAAGGGGGAATTCGCTTGCATCAGCACTGCTGACCATCCCTCCGTTCAGTGATGATTCATTGACGAGATCACGTGCCGTCAAACGCATAGACCACTGCTCACCTTTCTTCAGAAGATTTAGATCCATCCTATTGACACGGTGGCTACCGAACCGAAGGAAACCATTGGAACGGTCGTTTGACAAGTTGAAATTGGCCAGTACCTTTTTCCCATATACCTGCTGATAATTCAACTTCGCCACCTGCGTTCCCTGTGTACCAAAGACATACGCAAATCCCAGATGAGGCAGACCTGAATATTTTACAGTGTGATCGTCATTTTGTCCAAAGCGGTATAGTCCATTGTTCCTCCAAAAGAACGATCGATCAGGAACCCCCAATGGCAACTCCACACCTCCTCCCGGCATAGTAGACGAATACCGCCCCAGGATCTTGTCTACGGTATCCAGATCTCCTCCCGTGCGAAAGGCGTAAGGGATTGTATCGAACTGAAGGACCGATGGGACCCATTGCGACATTACCGGTAGGGATACCAATAACACAAACGAGATAAGCAAGCTGCGTAACACAGAAATAAAGGTATAAAAAAAGGGGCTTGAGCCCCTTCAGTATCTGTTTGGTAAGCTAATTACAGCTTATTAACGTGCAATTGAAGACCAGACTTAAGGTTCGCCGCTTTGTTCTTGTGAATAATATTTGTCTTCGCAAGTTTATCAAGCATTGCAACCACGCGTGGCAACAAAGAACCAGCCTCCTTCTTGTCTGTTGTAGCGCGAAGTTTACGAACAGCATTACGCGCAGTTTTGTGCTGGTACTTGTTACGCAGTCTCTTCGCGTCGTTCGATCTGATTCTTTTCTGTGCTGACTTATGATTCGCCATTTTATTCCTGTTAAATAATTTTTACTAAAAAAAGCAGCCCATAGGAGAATCGAACTCCTGTTTCAAGGATGAAAACCTTGCGTCCTGACCACTAGACGAATGGGCCAGATAAAAAAATCTGGCAGCCCATAGGAGAATCGAACTCCTGTTTCAAGGATGAAAACCTTGCGTCCTGACCACTAGACGAATGGGCCGTATATCAATTATTCCCGCGTTTTTTGGGAGTGCAAATATAATCTGAAAAAGTTTATTAACAAAAGTGAACAACTATTTTTTCAAAAAAAATCATTGTCCTCCGCCTTCATCTTGAATCCAAGACGCTTACCAGTTTGCATCTGCAGGTTATTGCTGATAATCTGGGCCTCTCCAACGGTCATTTCAGACACAAATTCATAAGGCGGAACAAGCAGATCGAACTCAATGGCAAATACAAAGGCCATCTGTATTATCAGCTTGAGTGCTTCTTCTGTCAATTCCATGTTCTGCATATCCCGGAACAAATAGCCCAGCTGCCCTTTACCCTCGATCATGAAATGGCGATCCTTGTTAAAAAAGATCCTCCCTATAAGATAGCCCTGATCCTGCGTTCTGTTCTGTAGAAAAGACTGCGCAAGGAAATTGTAGATGTAAAGTACTCCGAAGAAACCTCTGTCATCATCCTCCTTAAAATACTGTGTTCCCCAGAGCGGATTGTCATCAGGCATTCTGAATACATTGTTGTGCTGATGGAACACGAGCACATCACTACCGATGTAAACATGTTTTTCAAAATCACCGATCTCCTTGCTGAAAAGCCTGACACGGGGATCCTTCACATGCTTTTTAAGTTCCTTGATCTCTGTTTCGATCACATTCTTCAGCTGACCAAAGATCTTTGTTGCATCAGCAGCAATACTTTGTTTAAGCGTAGCCTTGTTCTCCAGGAGGTCCAGGATCAGTTTTCTATTCTGTTCTATCTTCATATCAATATGCTTTAGCAAAGATCACTTTTCCAGCAGAAGGCCTTCCGGTGACCATACACACTCCCTTCTCTTCGGCACCATCCAAAGGCAGACATCGGATAGTTGCCTGTGTCTCCTCTTTGATCCTTGCCTCTGTTTCCTTTGTACCATCCCAATGAGCAAGGAAAAAACCACCATTATCAATTTTTTTTCGGAATTCATCATATGATTCAACCGTGTGCGTATTCTCCTCTCTGAATTTTCGCGCCTTCTCGAGCAAATTTTTCTGGATAGAATTCAAAAGATCATCAATATACTGATCCAGACCTTCGAAATCAACCGTTTCTTTGGTCTTAGTATCACGCCTTGCGATCTCAGCCTTTCCGTTCTCGAGATCTCTCGGACCTATGGCCACTCTCACCGGAACACCTTTTGATTCGTATTCTGCGAACTTCCATCCCGGACGACGGTTGTCATCATCATCGAACTTGAAGGATATCCCTCTCGCCCTCAATTTTGCAGCAAGCTCATTCACTTTGGCTGTTATCGCTTCTAATTCTTCAGCCGAACGGTAAATTGGCACTGCCACAACCTGGATAGGAGCCAGCGCAGGCGGAAGAACAAGTCCCTCATCATCTGAATGCGTCATAATAAGAGCTCCCATTAGTCGGGTTGAAACGCCCCATGATGTAGCCCATACATACTCCAACTTTCCTTCTTTGTCTGCGAACTTCACCTCAAATGCTTTCGCGAAATTCTGCCCCAGAAAGTGAGAGGTTCCTGCTTGAAGTGCTTTACCATCCTGCATCATTGCTTCAATGCATAGTGTATCATCTGCACCGGCAAAACGTTCAGATTCAGTCTTGCGTCCTTTGATCACCGGCATGGCCATATAATTCTCTGCAAAATCCGCATATACATCAAGCATGAGTTCCGCCTCATGGATGGCTTCCTCTTTCGTCGCATGAGCTGTATGCCCTTCCTGCCACAGGAACTCTGCTGTCCTGAGGAACAGTCGGGTACGCATTTCCCAGCGAACAACATTAGCCCATTGATTGATGAGAATAGGAAGATCGCGATAGGACTGGATCCAGTTTTTATATGAATTCCATATGATAGTTTCTGAAGTTGGACGAACGATCAATTCTTCCTCGAGTTTTGCATTGGGATCAACCACAACACCACTACCATCTTCTGCATTTTTAAGACGATAGTGGGTTACCACAGCACATTCCTTTGCAAATCCATCCACATGGCTGGCTTCTTTACTCAGGTATGACTTAGGTATGAACAACGGGAAATAAGCATTCGAATGTCCGGTCTCCTTGAATTTAGCATCCAGAATATCCTTCATTTTTTCCCAGATAGCATAACCATACGGCTTTATCACCATGCAACCTCTTACATCAGAATGTTCTGCAAGGTCAGCTCTGTAAACTAATTCGTTATACCATTTCGAATAATCTTCTGCTCTTTTTGTAAATGTTTGCGCCATACCTGAATTTTATACCTATTGGTCATTTTTAAAGACTCGCAAAGTTAGAAATTAAAGCTTATTTTTATGGAATTGAGTCAAGTATATGAGAAAGTTGATGTTAAGGTTTAGCGCGGTATTTTCATTGAGCTTGGTATTGACCTCGTGTTATTCACCAAGTTTGATGTCAGATGACGATATATATATCATCCGAACCAACGAAGTACCGGTGGATGAATCAGTTAATGATGAAACTTCCTATGCAAATTTCAAATCCAGAAATAATGGTTCCGCGCTGACGGCTAGTTTTTATGCTGACGACCCAGGACTTTTTGGGCGTTTTCCATATTACAGTGACATGTGGTGGTTTGGAATGGGCTATGGTAATCCGTACTATTTCCATTCCATGTGCAGACCGGGTAGCTGGGGGATCCCCTATTACTCTCCTTATATGTATGGCTATATCAATCCGATCTACATGGTTGATCCATTTGGTTCTCCTTATGGATTCTACCCAACCGCCTATTCCCCATGGTACCTGGGTGGATTATACGATTTTCCAATGTATGGCTGGAATTCTGTAAGTGGCTCTTTCAATGGATCTACCCTTCAATATAATCATCAGAGTGGGCCTAGAGGTACGATTTCAGGTTTTGGCTCGCCTGAGCGACCTTTCGGAAATACACTAAAATCCACTTCACCTCACGATATCACACATCCCGGAATCCCTTCTGAAACATTGTTTCATTCGAGACTGGACAATCAACAGGTCATCGGCCAAAATAGACCTTTAAGAACTCCAACATTCTCAAGAGGCGATCTCAACAACCAAAAAATGAACGAGCTGAGACCTGTTTCGGACAGAGGAATACAGACTCCCGGGAATAATTTGAACAATGTGGCAACCCCTGGACGTCCCGGGCAATCAACTCAAGCACATCCGGAAATCCGAGGAAATGATCAATTTCGCCCTTCAAACAATCAAGAAAGAGGCGGATCAGTAAGACCTTCCGGTTCCGTGAGACCTGCCGGAGGAAATACCGGTAGTCCTGTTAGAAGGCCGCAGCGATGATACGCTGCATTTCGTTGTTTCTGATCCTGTTTCCGTTACTGGCATTCAGTCAGAATGAAACAGATCTTTACCGATATTCTCGTACAACTTATGGAGGATCTGCACGATTCGAATCCATGGCAGGGTCATTTGGCGCACTTGGAGCGGATATGTCTTGCAGCCAGACAAATCCTGCAGGAATGGGACGCTTCTCCAGCTCTAAGGCTGAAATGACCTTTTTTGGGGCGCGAGTGCACAATCAAAGCAATTTCAACCAAACTGTTACTTCAAGTGGAATATTTACAGGTGGACTTTCCAATATCGGAATCGTGATCACAACAGATGCATCGATAAAACCCGGTGGAATCCTATACCAGCAGCTCGGACTCGGAATGAACAGGATCGAATCTTTCCGAAACACATTCAACTATCAGGGTGCTCAGTTTGAATCATTGCTGGATGGCTTTGCCGATCAGGCAGAAGGGATCGAACCTGCATCTCTCAACGATTATTTCCCCTTCTCGACTTTCGTAGCATATCAAACATACGCATTGGACTATTACGCTCCTACACAGTCTTATTACTCACTTCTCAATTCAGGAGATGTTTATCACGACAGAACTGTGGAAACATACGGAGGTCAGAATGAGCTCTTCATTAGTTACAGCATCAATTACCTTAATCGAGTGTATGTAGGGTCAAGCATAGGATTCCGGTATCACCGGTACGAAGAAGCCATATCTCATAAGGAAACATTGACAGACACGAGTAACACCCCTCTTAGAAGCTTTGAGTACAATTACGATCTGAACACTTCAGGATGGGGAACTAACCTGAAAGTGGGCGCTATCTACCTGGTAAATGAGTCGGTGCGAACCGGTTTTGCTTTTCATTCACCAACATTTGGCGAACTTACAGATTCATGGTCCGCGAATATGACCAGCCATTTCCAGGACTCAACAGTTTATCTTCCCTCTCATTTGGTTCCAACAGGAAATTATCGATACCGTATCAGAAATCCAATACGCTTAATCGGTTCATTAGCCTATGTTTTCAGTACGCGAGGATGTATCAATATAGATCTGGAATATATAGATTACAGAATGGCTCATTTCAGGTCAACAAAAGATAAAACCTATCTACCCTACAGCTACTCAGCAGAGAACGACTATGCAAAAACTGTTTTTAGACCTGCGCTGAACGTTCGACTTGGCGGAGAATATATTGTAGCTTCTATTCTTTATCTGAGAGGTGGAATTGCATATTACCCAAAGGCTTTTAAGGAGGAAATCGATATTGAAAATTCGGGCGACTTTCTTGTTACTACAGGGGCAGGAATAAAAACGAAACGATTCTATGTCGATCTGGCACTTAAATTCAGATCGTCAAGCAAGAATTATAATGCATTTTACGGTAGTGAGGCCCGCATCAATTCATTCACCCAACACGTATTCCTTTCAGGAGGCATTACGCTTTGATCGATAATTTTACCGCTTCTGACATTGTTAATCGCTTTAACTTACTCTCAACCCATGCAGCAATATTAAAGTACTCCAGCACCACCTGCTCGTTGTGATCCTTTAGGAGTTCATCGAGATCCTTTTTCATGTTCTGGAGCTCCGTCAGTCGTTCATTCTGTGTAACGCACTTGGCCAGCTTTCTGATATGTTTGATACATACCGTCTCCACTTCAAAATCCCTTTCCTGTTTACTGAAATATCTGTTCGTTGATTTGATCACATATTCCAGGAAATCATAATTCTCCAATTCATAATGCAGGACCAGGTTGAACAATCTTGCAAAACTGTAAATATCCTGCCGGAGGTTCTGCTCATTATCATTTAAAACCTGATTGATATATTGAAGTGCCTTCTTATAGTCACCTGCCCCAAAATAACTGTAGGCTTTGTTATATGTCAGGAGAATCTCTTGTTCTTTGGAAACCTTATCACCGTAATGCTCCTGCAATTCTTCAATCTTCGGGATCTTCACTACGGCTTGTTCAAACTCGCCCATCGCATGGAACAACGCAAGCTCAAGGTTATTCGTGCTGGTAAATACCCTCACCTTTATATCCGTCGAGTCGAACCCTTTGGTTCCTTCAAGGGAGCGAAGATCGGCGATCAACTTTTCCGCCTTTTCAAATTCCTTACTGTCAATGTAACATCTTAAAAGATGCGAAAGGGTCATCACATAGCGTTGTCCGGAATCAGCCTTGATCTTTGGGTTCCTATCGAGAATCTCCCTGGTTTTATTGAAGAATTGATAACTGTCTTCATAATTGCGGTTGGTCGCAGCACAAAGTCCCTTGATGTAGTAGCACATGGAAGACGCTCTGGTCGAAACAGCCGTATTCTTCCCTTTGATAAGGTGGTAATCAGCGATACCATCTACCACTTTTCGCTCTGCTTCATTTCGGGTAAAGCCCCCGCTCCTGAACACAAGGTTTATTTTCGAATAGATCACCTGATACTCTGCAAGATTCCTTAGCTTGGCGATCACCATCTCTTCCTCTTCTACCAATTCATCAAGATTTGTTGAGAATTCACCTGATTCATAAGCTTCCTCAAGCAATTTTTTTTCCCAGGAAAGTAACTCATACCAGTAATAGAACTTCTCATGATCTCTTGCTATCTCTTTTGCCCTTTGAACGAATTTTTCACATTCCTTATAGAGGGCCTTGTTGTAAAGTATCTCAACGTTTTTAATCTCCTGTTTGAGCATGCTGCTTACTGACTGCTCACTGTAATAGGATCTTAGAGCCTTAAGAATCAGTTTGTATAAATGATTTTTCTCTGAAGGCAGATGTTTTATGAAGGTTTCATTTTTGAATGCTTCCTTCAATTCTTCCTCGTCATATTTTACTTGCGCCTCAATAAAGTCAAAGATCTTCAGGTAATTCTTATCGCCCGACTGCAGAGAAGAAGACAGCTTAAAGAACCTCTTCTCAGATTTCGAAAGGGACTTAATCAGTTTAAACAACTCGGTTGATGGCTTCATTAGGATACAATAATTATTGTGTTTGATTCCACAGTTAAAATTATCGGATTGAATAATAAATCGCCCAATTTAAGGGAAATGATTAGGTATAAAGTTAACATATATCTTGAAATCCTATTCTTCCAATTGACAATTTAGGAATACAAGAAAACCCCGGACGAGCCGGGGTTCCCAAACAAACAACAACAAACTAAAAAACCTCACATTGCCAGTTAGCTGGCCGGAACAATCCATTTTAACGGAGGATGATCTTCTCCCCTTTCTTTAACAGTGTTTCAGGGGAATCAATGTCATTGCGCTTCAATATATATTCAGCTTTGACTGCCTCTAACTGAGCCAGTTCATTTACTGTCATATCCTGTTTTAAAACCGTGCTTTTCGTTTTTGAACGAGCACGCTTTGGTTGAATGTAGATCATATCTCCTTCTTCCAACAGATCCTTGCGCTCGTCAAAATCATTGTAACGGTATAGTTGTGCGAGTGTCAGCCCGAATTCCTGAGCGATACGGTAAAATGTATCTCCTTTCCTCGCCCTGATGTACTTGACACGATTCTGATGAGCCTGAACGGCATGAGACTGATTTCCCGCCACAGCATTACCGGCAACAAGATCAGGTTTGATTTCATTATTCTGGATACCCAGTTTGTCGAGTTCGTCAAGATCGAGCTCCTTGATCAAATTCGTAAGCAGTTCAGGGTACTTTGGATTCGTCGCATAACCTGCCTCCTTCAACCCTTTTGCCCAAGCCTCATAATCCGTTATAGAAAGACTGAACAAATTGGCATATCTCTTCTTTCCGGTCAAAAACTCACTGTGATCGATATAAGATTCCTCAGCCGATGCATATACCCGAAAACATTCACCTTGAGCATCGTCATCCATATACATTTTATCTCCATCCCAGTCGTGACACTTAATGCCAAAATGGTTGTTTCCCCTTCGTGCCAGCTCAGAATTACCGCTACCTGACTCTAGTATCGCCTGAGCCATTGTAATGCTTGCAGGAATCTTGAACTGGATCATTTGCTGAACGGCGGTTGTTCTCCACCGCTCAACATACTCTTTCTTTGAAATCACTTTTTCAGCCCCTGCCCGGAGTGTCAGCGAAGTAAGAAAGATAGCTGATGTCGTTAGTAATTTCATGTTCTGCTGTTGTTGCGTTATCCTGTTACGAACCTTATTAACAATAGTTACATTTTTTGTTGAAAAGCCATTTTTTCATGTTCATAACCCTTCAACGTATTTATATTCGGACAATTTGTCATTTCAAACCAATGCGATCGGTCATTATTGCAGACATGCGTGCACATTATTCACTTGGTTTGCAATTTGTCGGGATAGGATGTCTAAAAATCTATTAAAATGGACATTAATAAGTTTACAATTAAATCGCAGGAAGCTATACAGCAGGCACAGCATATTGCTGAAACGAACAGGAATCAATCTATTGAGACCGGACATCTTCTTAAGGGCATTCTGTCTACAGATCTGGATGTTATTCCATACCTGTTCAAAAAACTCAATGTTGATCAAAAAGCACTCGAAGCGGCATTGGACAGAATTGTAGAATCATACCCGAAAGTCGAAGGTGGAAATCTATATCTATCGCAGAACGCTCATAAAGTACTCAATTACTCGGTAAGTGAATTAAAGAATTTCGGAGACGAATACGTTGCGATCGAGCTGATCCTTTATGCTTTGCTTGACGGAACCGACACGATCGCAAGCCTTTTGAAAGACAACAAAATCACTAAGAACAATTTAAAGCAAGCTATTATGGATCTCAGAAATGGCGAAAAAGTAACTTCCAATAGTCAGGAAGGAACTTATAAATCTCTGGAGAAATACGCAAAGAACCTGAATGAACTGGCTAAAGCCGGAAAACTTGACCCTGTGATCGGGAGGGATGAAGAGATCAGACGAGTACTGCAGATACTGACCCGAAGAACAAAAAACAATCCTATTCTCATCGGTGAACCGGGAGTTGGTAAAACCGCAATCGCTGAAGGATTAGCTCATCGAATCATTTCAGGCGACGTTCCTGAAAACCTGAAATCCAAGGTTGTCTTCTCATTGGACATGGGAGCACTCATCGCCGGCGCTAAATATAAAGGTGAATTTGAAGAGCGCTTGAAGTCTGTAGTCAAAGAAGTGATCTCGGCAGAAGGAGAAATCATCCTGTTCATTGACGAGATCCATACTTTGGTGGGCGCCGGTGGTGGTGGCGAAGGAGCCATGGACGCAGCAAATATTTTGAAGCCTGCTTTGGCCCGGGGTGAGTTGAGAGCCGTAGGTGCAACCACTCTGAATGAGTATCAAAAATACTTTGAGAAGGATAAGGCACTCGTACGTCGCTTCCAAACAGTTATGGTTGATGAACCGTCATCAGAGGATGCCATTTCCATTCTTAGAGGAATTAAAGAAAAGTATGAGAATCACCACAAGGTCCTAATAAAAGACGAGGCGATCATTTCGGCAGTCGAACTTTCTCAGCGATACATTACCGAGAGACACCTTCCGGACAAAGCGATCGACCTGATCGATGAGGCGGCATCTAAACTAAGAATGGAGATCAATTCCAAACCTGAGCAACTTGACGAGATCGAACGAAAGATCATGCAATTTGAGATCGAAAGAGAAGCGATCAAACGCGAAAATGACATAAAGAAGCTGGAGAATATCGAAAAGGAACTTGCACACCTTACGGAAGAAAGAGATGCTTTCCGGGCGAAATGGCAAGCTGAACGAGACGTGGTCGACAACATTCAGAAAACAAAAGTTGCGATAGAGGAATATAAATTCGAGGCTGATCAGGCTGAACGAATGGGTGACTACGGAAAAGTTGCCGAGATCCGTTATGGCCGCATCAAGGAAGCCGAAGAAAAGCTTGAAACATTGAAGGGGCAGTTAGCAGAAATGCAGTCTAGATCAAAGATGATCAAAGAAGAAGTGGATGCAGAAGAGATTGCGGAAGTGGTATCAAAATGGACCGGAATACCTGTTTCGAAAATGGTAGAAAGCGAGGTCTCCAAACTGCTCAGACTGGAAGATGAATTGCGCAAGCGCGTGATCGGCCAGGATGAAGCCATTGTCGCTGTATCGGATGCAGTGAGAAGATCACGAGCTGGTCTGCAGGATGCTAAACGTCCGATCGGATCCTTCATCTTCCTTGGTACCACAGGTGTTGGAAAGACAGAACTTGCAAAAGCACTTGCTGAATATCTGTTCAACGATGAGAATGCAATGACAAGAATTGACATGAGCGAGTACCAGGAGAAACATTCCGTTAGTCGTCTTGTCGGGGCACCTCCTGGATACGTAGGATATGATGAAGGGGGACAATTAACAGAAGCGGTCAGACGTCGTCCCTACTCGATCATTCTCCTTGATGAGATCGAGAAAGCTCATCCTGATGTTTTCAATATTCTCCTGCAAGTGCTTGATGACGGGCGTTTGACAGACAACAAAGGTCGCGTTGTTAACTTCAAAAACACGATCATTATTATGACCTCAAACCTTGGATCACACATTATCCATGAGAAGTTTGACAATATCAAACCTGCTGAATTTGAAAGAGCAGCGGAAAAGGCGAAAATGGAGGTGCTGGAATTATTGAAGCAAACCATACGCCCGGAGTTCCTGAACAGAATTGACGAAACGATCCTGTTCCTTCCGCTGACAAGAAAGAATGTGGAGGATATTGTACAACTGCAGCTTGACCAGCTAAAGAAAAACCTTAAAGAAAAGGATCTTGCCCTATTCATAACTAAGGAAGCATTTGACTGGATCACTGAAGCCGGTTACGATCCATTCTTTGGAGCGCGCCCTGTTAAACGAGTCATTCAGAAACAGGTGCTCAACGAACTTTCCAAGGCATTGCTATCGGGTACCATTGATAAGGGAAAAAATGTAGTGATGGATGTCTTTGACGGAAAGATCGTTTTCAGAAAACCTGTAAAGGCCGAGGAAGAAGTAGCTTAAGAGGATATATACTCAATTAAAAAGGCGCTGAGTTTTCAGCGCCTTTTCTATTTAAGGATTAATTATTCCTTCTCTTTGGTTTTAGCCTTAGACTTACCTTTATCTATACCTACAGTAAGTTCATCCGAGCCTTCCTTGAGATCGATCACGATCTTGTCGCCTTCATGCAGGTTTGACTTGATTATCTCTTCCGCCAGTGGATCTTCAATAAACTTCTGAATCGCACGCTTCAATGGACGAGCACCAAATTTCTCGTCATATCCTTTTTCTACGATGAAGTCTTTGGCTTTTGGAGTGATCTCGATCTGGTAACCAAGGTTATTCAATCTACCATACAACTTATCCAGTTCAAGGTCGATGATCTTGTGAATATCATCTCTCATAAGAGGCTTGAACATGATCATATCATCAATCCTGTTGAGGAATTCAGGGGAGAAAGCTTTTCTAAGCGCATTCTGGATCACTGTCTTCGAACTTTCCTCTCTGGATTCTTCTCTCGCTTTTGTTCCGAATCCAACTCCGGTACCAAAATCTGCAAGCTGACGAGCACCGATATTGGACGTCATGATCAGAATAGTATTCTTGAAATCGATTTTTCGTCCTAAACCATCTGTCATATGACCATCATCCAAAACCTGAAGCAAAAGGTTAAACACATCCGGGTGTGCCTTTTCGATCTCATCCAACAATACGATTGAATAAGGCTTTCTTCTCACCTTCTCCGTAAGCTGCCCCCCTTCTTCGTACCCAACGTATCCCGGAGGCGCACCTACCAATCTTGAAATAGAGAACTTCTCCATGTATTCAGACATATCAATTCGGATGAGCGCATCTTCCGAGTCAAAGAGGTACTTAGCGAGAACTTTCGCTAATTGTGTCTTACCGACACCGGTTGGTCCGAGGAAAAAGAAGGAACCGATCGGCTTATTGGGGTCTTTTAATCCAGCACGATTGCGCTGGATGGCTTTAACGACCTTCTGTACTGCTTCATCCTGACCAATCACTTTCCCTTTCAGCTCTTCAGCCATATTGGCAAGCTTACCCATTTCTGATTGAGAAACCCTTGTAACCGGAATTCCACACATCATGGATACAACTTCTGCCACATGATCTTCAGTAACAACCACTCTGTTATTTTTGGATTCCTCCTCCCACTTCTTCTTTGCTACTTCGAGCTGTTCTTGAAACTTGCGCTCATTATCCCTGAGTTCCGCAGCTTTTTCGTACTGCTGAGACTTAATAACTTCGTTCTTTTGCTCTTTGAGGTTCTCGATCTGAGCCTCAATATCCAAAATCTCCTGAGGCACATTAATATTGGTCAGGTGAACTCTTGATCCTACTTCATCCAGTGCATCAATTGCTTTGTCCGGCAAGTGACGATCAGTGATATATCGCTCCGTTAATTTCACGCATGCAGCAACTGCTTCAGGAGTATAGCTTACAGAGTGATGATCTTCATACCTCTCTTTAATGTTGTTCAGGATCTGGATCGTTTCTTCAATTGTAGTCGGGTCAACGATGACTTTCTGAAATCTTCTTTCCAGCGCTCCGTCTTTTTCTATATACTGTCTGTATTCGTCAAGAGTTGTAGCACCAATAACTTGCATCTCCCCTCTTGCGAGAGCAGGCTTGAACATATTCGATGCATCGAGTGAACCACTTGCACCGCCCGCACCAATGATCGTGTGGATCTCATCAATGAACAGAATGACATCAGTATTCTTTTCGATCTCCTGCATCACCGCTTTCATTCTTTCTTCGAACTGACCACGGTACTTTGTTCCCGCAACCAGTGAAGCTAAATCGAGTGAGATAATGCGTTTATTGAACAGAACCCTTGATACTTTTCGTTGAACGATCCTGAGAGCAAGACCTTCTGCAATAGCGGACTTACCAACACCGGGTTCTCCGATAAGGATCGGATTATTCTTTTTCCTTCTGGAAAGGATCTGGCTTACACGTTCGATCTCTTTTTCCCGACCTACAATTGGATCCAGCTTTCCTGCCTCTGCCATTTTGGTAAGATCCCTCCCGAAATTATCCAGAACAGGGGTCTTTGATTTCGGGTCAACAGGTTTCCGCTGTGGTGAAAACTGCTCTCCTTCTTCTTCTTGTCCTCCCGGAAACTCTGCCCGAGGCGTTGTGTTTTCTTCAATCATTGCTTCTAATTCGTCTTTTGCGTTTTCGTAAATCACTCCATATTTGTTAAGTACCTTACAAGCCATACTGTTCTCTTCCTTCAAGATGGAAAGCAGCAAATGTTCGGTGCCAATTAAAGGACTCTTGTATAATTTCGCCTCAAGGTAAGTCATTTTCAATACCTTTTCAGCTTGTTTGACCAGTGGAATATTTGAAAGGTTCTGATGAATGGAAGTCGCCGACTTGGTCAGTCCGGACTCCACTTCCTGCCTGATGTGAGCGAGATCAAGATTAAACTCCTTCAGGATCTTGATGGCAGTGCCCTCTCCCTCTCTGATCAATCCGAGGAGCAAATGCTCTACCCCAATAAAATCATTCCCCAAGCGCAGAGCTTCCTCCCTACTGTAGCTGATCACATCTTTCACGCGCGGTGAAAATTTTGCTTCCATCACCTTAGTTTTTCAGGTTAAAAATGCACATTAAAGGCATGTTCCAAAAGTAAAACGAAAAATTTGTTGATAAGTACCGAAAAATCTCAATTTTCCACAGATTTTTGTTAGTAAAAAGGCCTTTCAGCAACTGTCCAATGTGCTTAATATATCTAATTTCGGAACTTGCTTTTCTTGTACTCAAAATGTGTGCAAAAACTTAATAGTTGGACAAAATGGCAGATGGGGAAAAAATAATCCAGATCAACATTGAAGATGAAATGAAATCCGCTTACATCGACTATTCGATGTCAGTGATCGTTTCCCGCGCTTTACCGGATGTGCGCGATGGTTTCAAACCGGTTCACCGGAGAGTTCTATATGGAATGCAGGACCTTGGGGTATTTTCCAATCGTCCCTACAAGAAGTCAGCAAGGATCGTCGGAGAGGTTCTTGGTAAATACCACCCTCATGGAGACAGTTCCGTATACGACACCATGGTGCGAATGGCACAACCTTGGTCATTGAGATATCCACTGGTTGACGGACAGGGTAACTTCGGGTCGGTTGACGGTGATAGCCCTGCCGCAATGCGATATACAGAAGCCCGTCTGCGCAAGATCGCAGAAGAAATGCTGGACGATCTGGACAAGGAAACAGTTGACTTTGCTCCAAACTTCGACGACAGCCTCGAAGAGCCTACGGTAATGCCCACAAAGGTCCCAAACCTTCTGATCAACGGAGCAGCAGGGATCGCGGTCGGTATGGCCACCAATATGGCGCCTCACAACCTCACCGAAGTAGTTGACGGTATTGTCGCCTACATTGACAACAAGGAGATCGAAGATGAGGAACTTCTTAAATATGTTAAGGCTCCCGACTTCCCAACAGGAGGAATTATCTACGGCTATGAAGGTGTTCGTGATGCCCTGCTTACAGGAAGAGGCCGAATCGTTATGCGTGCCAAGGCTGAGATCGAAGAACACCAGGGGCGTGAACAAATTATCGTTTCCGAGATTCCTTATCAGATCAACAAGGCAGAGCTCATCAAGAAAACTGCAGAACTTGTAAATGACAAAAAGATCGAAGGCATCTCTGATCTACGTGACGAATCAGACCGTAACGGTATGCGCATCGTTTACGAGATCAAACGAGATGCAATTGCAAATGTTGTTTTAAATAAGTTATTCAAGTATACTGCTCTACAAACTTCATTCTCAGTAAATAACATTTGTCTCGTTGATGGAAGACCACAACTACTCAATCTGAAGGCACTCATCTCAAATTTCGTTGACTTCCGTCATGACGTTGTGGTTCGCAGAACTCGTTACGAACTGAGAAAAGCAGAAGAAAGAGCTCATATCCTTGAAGGTCTTATCATCGCTTCGGACAATATTGACGAGGTGATCGAGATCATCAAAGCATCTGCCAGCCCGGATGATGCCCGTGAAAAACTGGCAACCCGATTCGGACTATCTGAGATCCAGACAAGAGCGATCGTCGACATGCGCCTGAGACAGCTTACCGGTCTTGAGCAGGATAAGCTGCGTGCAGAGTACGATGATCTTATGAAACTCATCGCTGATCTGAAAGACATCCTGGCACGTGAGGAACGCAGAATGGAGATCATCAAGAAAGAGCTGATCGAGGTGAGAGATAAATACGGTGATGAACGTCGTTCTACGATCGAATATTCCGCCAGCGAAATGCGCATGGAGGATCTGATCGCTGACGAGGAAGTAGTGGTTACGATCTCCCATGCCGGATACATTAAGCGCACAAACCTGAACGAGTATAAGGTACAGAACAGAGGCGGAATGGGATCTAAAGGGTCAGCTACACGCGACAAGGACTTCCTTGAGCATTTGTTCGTAGCTACGAACCACAATTACCTCTTGATCTTTACCGAAAAAGGACGTTGCTTCTGGATGAGGGTTTATGAGATCCCTGAAGGAAACAAGACTTCTAAAGGAAGAGCGATCCAGAACCTTATCAACATACCGCAGGACGACAAGGTCAAAGCTTATGTTAAGGTGCAGGATCTTACCGATAAGGAATATGTAGACAACAATTTCATTGTCATGTGTACACGTCAGGGAGTGATCAAGAAAACTTCTCTGGAAGCCTACTCTCGTCCACGTGCAAATGGTATCAATGCGATCGGTATTCGCGAAGGAGACGAGCTACTTGAAGCGCGTTTAACGAACGGAACGAACGAAATCGTGCTTGCCACAAGTACAGGCCGAGCAATCCGATTCAACGAGAAGACAGTTCGACCAATGGGACGTAACGCTTCCGGTGTACGCGGAGTTAGTCTCGCCGGACCACATGATGTTGTGGTAGGTATGATCTGCGTCGAGGATGTTTATTCAACGATCCTTGTCGTTTCAGAAAGAGGATATGGTAAACGAACTTACCTCAATGATCCGGAAGACAAAGAACCTGTTTACCGAATTACGAATCGCGGAGGAAAAGGTGTTAAAACACTAAATATAACGGATAAAACAGGCCCTCTCTTGTCAATTCTTAATGTGACGGATGAGGAAGACCTCATGATCATTACAAAATCCGGAATAACGATCCGCATGCACATTGAAACTATTCGTACAATGGGACGTGCAGCTCAGGGCGTTCGACTGATCAACCTGAAGAACAATTCAGAAATTGCTGCAATCGCCCGTGTACCTCGAAGCGACGAAGAAGAGGAAGAAGGAAATGAGGAAGAAGGAAACGAAAATGGCACGGAAGTTGAAAATCCGGATGTGGAATAATTGAAAACTTTTCATCTCAACAGAAAAAACATGAAAAAACAGATCAAAAGATCGACATTGATCGTAAGCGGATTAATCATCTCCGCAGCAGCATTTGGTCAGAAGAAAAATGAAACCAGTGCTGCCGTTGAATTCAAGAATAAATACCAGATGTCAATGATGACAGGCGATTATGACGCTGCAAAGAAAGCGTTGGTCGCTGCAAAAGTCTACATCGATCAAGCTGCTGAGCATCCGGAAACCAAAGAAAGCCCGAAAACACTTTACTACAAAGGGGAGATCTATTCTAATTTCCTTATTGTCGGAATGCAGACACAAGACACAACCTTCATAAAGCAGGCAGGTGAAGATGCTCTTGAAGTGGCTATTTCTGCCTATAAAAAAGGATTTGATGTCAGTGATAAATTTGACAATGATATTCGTGAAGCCTGCGAGCAAAAACGCGCTCTTCTTGACGGATACGCTAACATGTTGTACAAAGGCGAGATGTTTAAAGAAGCCGGAGAGCTTTACGGTACTCAGGCCAGATTCATGGACGCCGCCGGAGAATTTGATACCACTTCCATTTTCAATAGTGCTATATGTTACGAAAAAGGAAACGAGTACCTGAAGGCAGGTGATGCATACGAGAAACTTGCAAAGGCAGGTCATAAAGGCTCTACATCCTATGTACTGGCTTCCTCAGCTTACCGTAAAGGAGGCAACAAAGAAAAATCTAAAGCTACCGTGGCTGAAGGTCGTAAAAAGTTCCCGACAGACAGAGACTTGCTTCTGGAATTGGTAAACATAAATATTGACGCAGGAGATGCAGCAGGTGCTGAAGCGGCTTTAAGTGAAGCTATCGCTGCTGACCCGAATAACAAGCAATTGTACTACACGATCGGAACCATCTATATCGACCTTAAACAAAATGAAAAGGCAGAAGCCTCACTGAACAAGGCATTAGAGATCGACCCTGAATATATCGACGCACTTTACCAGTTAGGTGCACACCTCGTAACCTGGGCAGGAGATACAAAAACTGCTGCAAATCAGTTAAAATTTGGTGATCCGAACTACAATAAGATGCTGAAAGAATCAGATGAACTTTACAAAAGAGCTTTGATCCCACTTGAAAAGTACATCGCTAAGTCTCCTAATGACAAAGATGTATTGAACATTCTCTTCCAGATTCACCGTAGCCTTGGTAATTCAGAAAAGGCAATGGAATACAAGAAGAGAGCTGACGCGATCAAACAATAATTCCAACCGAACTAAAATTTAAAAGGCTGCAGTTGCAGCCTTTTTTTATTTCTTCAATTTCTCTGAGAATACCTTTCTGAACTTTTCCACTTTAGGGCGAACAACAGACTGACAATACATATTCTGCGGGTTGAGCTCAAAATAATTATGATGGTACTGTTCAGCCCGATAAAAATTGGTGAGCGGTTCGATCAACGTAACAATAGGGTCTGACCACACTTTTTCATCTTCCAGTTTTTGCTTGTAATGTTCCGTTCTGGCTTTTTGGTCTTCGTCATGGTAAAACACGACGCTACGGTACTGAGTTCCAATATCATTTCCTTGTCGATTCAACTGTGTCGGATCATGTACAAACCAGAACACCTCGAGAAGTTCGTCAAATGAGATAAGCTCATCGTCATATTCCACTCTCGCTACTTCAGCATGTCCTGTTTTTCCCGTGCACACTTCTTCGTAGGTTGGATCCGGTTTTTCACCTCCCGCATAGCCGGGATACACATCGATCACCCCTTTCATATCCTTAAAACAGGCCTCTACACACCAAAAACATCCTGCTCCAAATGTCGCCTCTTTTCTCATGGTTCACTTTTTTATGCGAATTAAATCATTTTTGATCAACATGTGAACGCAGCAAAAGTTCTTTACCCATCACCTTATTATAGTACCTTTGCCCTATGTTTACAGGATACGGAAGGAATTTCTGGTTAATGAGCATTTCCATGTTCTTATTCATGACCAGTTTCAACCTGATCCTTCCGGAATTGAACGACTTCATTACTGTTTTAGGTGGTGAGGATAAAAAGGGATTAATTATAACCCTTTTCACTATTTCAGCAGCAATATCAAGACCCTTTTCAGGAAAACTTTCAGACACGATCGGGAGAAAAAAAGTGATGATCCTCGGCGTTGCTGTCTCCATCCTCATTTCACTTCTCTATCCATTTGTTCTTTCTGTCGGATTTTTTCTTGCCCTCAGATTCCTGCATGGCTTCAGTGTCGGTTTTCTACCAACAGGAGCAACGGCTTTAATAACGGATATACTGCCTGAAGACAAAAGAGGACAAGGTATGGGAATTTGGGGAACCTTCACTTCCCTGGGTATTGGAGTTGGTCAAGCCCTTGGATCCTACATTTCGATGAAATTCGGATTGGATAATCTTTTCCTTTTTGCGAGTGGATTTACGGCCATTTCTGCTGTTTTGATCGGTTACGTGAAAGAAACCCTACCTGTGCGTCAGAAGTTTGAGTTACACCACCTGCGAATAACCCCGAAAGACATTATAGAACCCAGTGTTTTTCCTTCCGCTATGGTCATGTTTCTTACTGCACCTGCATCAGGGATCATCTTTATCCTCACCCCGGACATGTCAAAATTCATGGGTATTCCGAACAAGGGATGGTTTCTTGGAATTTACGTGATCTCTACTATCGTTATCCGATTGTTTACAGGAACACTTTCGGACAGAATAGGAAGAAGAAAAACACTGATCCTCGGAACCGTGATCCTCATCGCAAGTCTGATCTATACGGGACTTTCGCAAGATGTCGTGAACTTCACATTAGCCTCCCTCCTTTTCGGTGTGGCCACCGGAATAATGAGTCCAACACTTTTCGCGTGGACAGCTGACCTATCTGCCGCTGACCGACGGGGTGTTGGATCCGGAACGATGTTCATTGCACTCGAACTTGGAATCATGCTTGGATCAGTGTCCACCATGATTACCTATAACAGCACCCCTGAAACGATCCTGCAAGGTTTTTCTGTGGGAATAGGTCTATCAACGGCAGCGCTTGTCTATCTGATCTGGCACCTGAAATACCGTCATTCCGCCACTTGATCTTTGCTGAGATAGCGGCGCACCAAATAATGTCCAAGATAGATCAATGGCGTCAAACCAATAGCTATGAAGATCTTCAGCACATAGTTGGTCGGTGCAATCGTCATGAAATCCGAAAAACTCAGATTCCCCGGAAGGACAAATCCAATGTACAAGACCACGTAGGAATCTATCAATTGTGAGATCAGCGTACTTCCTGTACTCCGCAGCCAAATGAAACGGTTTCCAGTCCTTTCTTTAACCCAATGAAATACAAACACGTCGATCAGCTGTGACAACAGGAAAGCAGCGATGCTACCCACGATCACCATCTGGGCTTGTCCGAACACCTTCGTAAACTCTGCATCTGTTGCCAATGTTGAACCAGGAATTTCTTTTGCAGGAATAGTCATGGCCATGGAAACGATCAGGAAACAATACAGGATCAATCCCGAGGTTATCCAGGATAATCTGCGGACAGCCTTCTGTCCATAAAACTCATTCATCAGATCAGTAAGCAGAAAGACTACCGGCCAGGGTAAAACTCCAACTATAGTTGTAAATGGACCAACATCAGAACCTAGAAAAGTAAAGCTAAGTGGTATATCAATGAGCTTGTTGCTAATCAACTCCGCGGTTACAGCACTTGTAATGAACATACCTGCCAGCACAATGAATAACCACTGCCGACGTTCATTCAACGATCCATCCTTTGAACTCACCATCATTTCTGCTCTTCCCCGTAATCCAGTCGTTTGGCTTTCACAAAACGCGGAACATAATACTTGCTGTTTATAAAATTATCTATTCTGACACCCGTGTTAGCCGAATGAATGAACTTGATCATACCCGGACCTACTTCTATCACCATCCCAACGTGTCCGATCTGGCTGGAATGCACATTAGAACCTTTAAAAAACATGAGGTCGCCCGGCCTTATCTCTGACAACTTGACTGTTCTTCCAAATTCAGCCATACTATAACTCGAACGGGCAAGACTGATCCCAAAATTCCCCATAACATAGCCGATAAAACCCGAACAATCGAAACCAGAAGGTGTAGAACCCGCGTACTTGTATGGTGTACCCAGGAATTTCTTGGCAAATGTGATGATCTGATCAACCTGTTCACTATTCTTACGCGGTACCGTATCAAGTGTGATCAGGGTATCTTTTACCACGACAGTGGTATCCTGTTGAGCTGATGCAATTAGTGGAATGCATGAACAAACCACAACTAATAATCTGAAAATGATACTATAAACTTGCATCGCGACAACAAAATTATAACTATTTTCGGGATTCATTAAACCTGTTCAACCGCGATGATCGAAACAGAAAAACTTACGAAACTGTACTACACCATCGGAGAAGTTGCTGAAATGTTCAAGGTTAATCCTTCCCTCATTCGGTTCTGGGAAAAGGAATTCCCGGTCATTCAGCCCAAAAAGAACAAGAAGGGAAACAGGTTATTTACTCCGAAAGACATAGAAAACTTCAATCGGATCTATGATCTTGTAAAAGTCAAGGGGTATACGCTGGACGGCGCCAGAAAAGCACTTAAGGTTAAAGGAGCGGTGCAAGAGCAAATCCATGAGAGCATAAATCCAATGGAAATAAGCTCCGGAGATATGGTAGAACGACTCGAACAGGTGAAAGCAAAACTTATCAGTCTGAAAACACGCTAAGAACAGCGAAAACCGATAATAAAAGCTTTACAAAACCTTTAAATCAAGCGTTCCTGAGTTTATCTGGAGTTAATCTGGATTGGATTATTTCGCATCATGAATTCACGCGAAACATTAATCAGGGAACGAATTGGTAACATTTCCAGTATAGATCCCGAGATCTGTATCCAATTAAGCGAGCAGGCCCGTTCCAACGGAGATATAGAAAAAACCAAGTTCTGGATCTTAAAGGGATTCGAACTATCTAAGGCACTGAATGACAGGCCACGGATCCAACAGTTCTCAAATATGTTGGTTGGTTTGCTCTGACGATCTATTAGAGTGCGTTCCTGACGATCTCTTCAACCACTTGCGGATCGAGGAGTGTGGTCGTATCACCCAAATTGGAAGTATCACCCTCTGCGACCTTACGCAGAATCCTCCTCATGATCTTTCCGGAACGCGTCTTTGGTAGCCCGCTCACGAACTGGATCTTTTCCGGTATGGCAATCCTACCAATGGCTGCTGTAACAGCCTCCACGATCTCCCCTCTTGAATTAACCGCATCCTCAACTTCAGCATCCATGATGACAAATGCATAGATCGACTGACCTTTTACCGGATGTGGGTATCCTACTACTGCAGATTCAATTACTCCTTTGTGCGTATTGATCGCATTTTCGATTTCTGCAGTTCCAAAGCGGTGACCTGACACATTGATCACATCATCAATACGACCGATTATTCGGTACATCCCGTTCTCATCACGCTTAGCGCCATCCCCGGTGAAATAGTATCCTTTGTAATGGGAGAAGTAAGTTAACCTGCACCTTTCGTGATCTCCGTAGGTAGTTCTTAAAATAGAAGGCCAGGGTGACTTGATACACAAATACCCCTCTACATTAGGTTCGCTGATTTCCTTTCCTTCCTGATCCAGTAAAACGGGTTGAATACCGGGCAGAGGGTATCCCGCAAAAGAAGGCTTTTGAGGTGAAATATCTCCCAGACCTGAGATCATGATCCCGCCAGTTTCCGTCTGCCACCAGTTGTCTGCCACAGGACATTGTTGTTTACCCACATGTAAATGGTACCATTTCCACGCCTCCTCGTTTATTGGTTCTCCCACAGATCCGATGACTTTCAATGAGTCCAGACTGTAGGACAACACATGTTCTTCACCGAAGCCCATCAAAGAGCGGATCGCTGTGGGTGCTGTAAGAAACTGATTCACTCCGTACTTATCGATGATCTGCCAGAATCTTCCCGGATCCGGATAGGTTGGTATCCCTTCGAACATAAGAGTTGTTGCACCTGAGATCAATGGGCCGTAAACAATGTAGGAATGTCCCGTGATCCATCCGATATCTGCCGTACACCAAAACACATCTTTCTCCTGGTATTGGTACACATTTAAGAAGGAATACGAAGTATAGACCATATAACCACCGCAAGTATGCACCACCCCTTTGGGTTTCCCGGTAGAACCTGACGTGTAGAGGATGAACAGCAAATCCTCGGAATCCATTTCTTCAGCGGGACAATTGTCAGACATACCTTTAACAGCGTCATGCCACCAAAGATCGCGTCCGGAAAGCATCTCCGGTGACCACCCCAGGCTATCAAAAACGATCACATTATCAACACACGTGCACAATTCCAGGGCCTCATCAATAATGCGTTTCAAAGGAATTTGTTTTGCCCCGCGGTTCAACCCGTCGGCAGTAATGACCAATTTCGCCTGGGCATCATTAATACGGTCGGCCACTGATACAGCTGAAAAACCGGCAAACACAACAGAGTGAACTGCTCCGATCCGTGCACAAGCCAATACAGCGATCATGAGTTCAGGAACCATCGGCATATAAATGCATACACGGTCACCTTTTTTGATCCCAATGTCCTTCAAGGCATTTGAAAACTCGCACACCTTCGAGTGTAATTCCTTATATGTCAGACTGATCGGTTTCTCTCCTGGATCATTCGGTTCCCAGATAACAGCCGTCTTGTCCCCTCGCAATTCCAGGTGACGATCGAGCGCATTTTCCGTAATGTTCAGCTTACCCCCTTTGAACCACTCAACCTTCGGTTCATCAAAATTCCATTCCAAAACCTTGTCCCACTTCTTCTTCCAGGTAAATGTCTCGGCGATACTTCCCCAAAAACCTTCAGGGTCTTCCACACTTTTGCGATATGCTTCCTGGTATTCTTCAAATGACTTGATCTGCATGGTTACTTAAATTGGTTTTGGCATTATTCCTGTCGGTGATCAGAACAATATTAAAAAAAATTACCTTTAACTAAAGGAGAGAATTGCTTGCTTATGAGGATCAATTATATCATTCATGTTATTTTCTCTGCAGTATTTCTGCTGCATTCGTGCAATGCACAGGAAAAGAAGGACACCTCACACATCGAAAAACGATCAATCACAACGAATGGTTCCGAGGCTTTTCTTAACCAAGATACTTCCGCTAGTACACTGCACAAACGATTTTCTGTACCTGAGGGATTCGAGCGAATAGAACTGGATTCTAATTCATTTGGCTATTATTTAAGAACAATTCCCTTGAAACCTCACGGTTCTGTTGTCCACTATTTCGACGGACGACAAAAACTTAAGCCTGACGTGTACTGCGCTGTGATCGATCAGCAAATCGATCCCGTTGACCTTCAGCAATGTGCAGATGCGGTCATGCGACTGCGTGGAGAGTATCTTTATCACCGTAAAAAATACGCCTCCATACATTTCAATTTTTTATCCGACAACAAACCGCATTACTACACTGAATACTGTAAGGGAGACTATTCATACAAGAAGTTCAGATCATACATGCGATACGTATTTTCTTATGCCAATACAGCATCTTTAAAAAATGAACTGGTTCCGGTCGAGGATGCAAATGATATACAGCCCGGCGATGTATTCATTCAATCAGGAAATCCATATGGGCATGCGGTAATCGTTATGGATGTCGCCGAGAATAATGAAGGTAAGAAAGTATTCATGCTGGCTCAAAGCTACATGCCTGCCCAGGAAACACAAATCCTGATCGATCGAGGTTCCGGTATTGGCTCTCCCTGGTATGAATTGGGTTCTGAAAAGATTACAACCCCGGAATGGCCCTTTAAAAAAAGTGACCTTAGACGTTTCAAAGTCGAGTAAGAAATTCCATTGTATCTACTCCATCTGCGTAATCAGCTAACGTTGGACACTGTGCCTGACCAAATGGAATGAAACCTTTACCTATAATTGCCTGAATCTTTGACTCATTCAATGTCAGGTATTCGGAAATCTCTGTCCCAGACCGG
>Ga0315904_10001664_pt1 | contig 35229 bp, 61 predicted proteins | sample LakEriMetagenome_6_FD_203529 | JGI IMG/M metagenome (GOLD analysis project Ga0315904, IMG submission 203529) | Freshwater fungal communities from buoy surface, Lake Erie, Ohio, United States - Buoy 12 MA120 | ecosystem: Environmental > Aquatic > Freshwater > Lake | place: USA: Lake Erie, Ohio...
GATTTGGCTATGGGTATACACTAGGACAACATGACTCGACACGAAACGATAGTACAATACATTAAGATTTTTTTAGGCTTAATCGCTCTTATAGTTTTATACAAACATGGACAAAAAATATATAACATTCGAACTAAACAAGAAGAAAGGGTACAGGGGGTATTTTGTAGTTGCAGAAACAATGATAGACACAAAAGGAAATCAAATAACAAAAGAACAAAACGATAACACGGAAGTTATAGTACTCAATTCAGAAATGCAGATACCTAACAAGAATATACCGCATGATGCACAAGACAGACTCATACACGCTTTAACACAAGAAGCACTAAAGTTTAAGCCATTATATGAAATCTAATACAGAGATAATAACTGACTTAAAAAGGCTAAAACAGGTATTTTATCCGTATACTATTTTACAAGGTGAACTATACCATTCAATAATAACTAGGTATCATGGTATCGAGTACTGCTCTAACAAATTTGAAAACATTTCTTTATGGGATTTGAGAATGAAAGAAATGTCAGATAAGATAAATGAACTAGAACAAAAAGGAAGTATAGAGATAACATACCCAGAAACATACTTTCTCTCGCAACATCAACAGTATTTATTAAGCAAATCTAAGTATGAAAAGTTGATACAAACTCAATAAACGTGATATAATATATCCATATACATTAACTATACACACATGCCACTAAACAAAAAAGGAACTAAAATTATGAAAGCTATGAAAAAAGAGTACGGAGCTAAAACAGGTAAAAAAGTATTTTACGCATCAAAAAATAAAGGAACTATTAAAGGAGTAGAAAAGAAAAGAAAGTAACATGCCTACAGCAAAGATACAGAGAGCAACAGCTAAAGGTAAATCATGGAAAGCAGAAATCTTTGAGAACGGAAAGAAGATTAAGACTATCCAAGGAGGACAGAAAGGTACTAAACTCGGAGGTAGTAGAACATCAGCTTTCAAAGCTAGACATGGTAACAAAACAGCAAAGCAATATATTAACGATAAGCAATGGGAGAAAGGTAATCTCCTTATTGGAAAGACATTAAGAATCCCTAAAGGTAAGAAGATATAACTATGGCAGGAGGAAGACCACCAAAATGGAAAAATGTTGAAGAAGTACAAAAGCTAATAGATGCATACTTTTTGTCTATCACAGATGATAAAGGAGAGTATACAGAACCTCCTACTATAACTGGATTAGCAATAGCACTAGGGACTACAAGAAATACGCTAGTTGATTATGAAGAAAAAGACGAGTTTTTACGCACTATTAAAGAAGCAAAGTCAAGATGTGAGAAGTGGGTAGAACAAAACGCCCTAATGGGAAAAGCTAATGCTACATTCTCAATATTCAATCTAAAGAATAATTATGGCTGGAGAGATAAAACTGAATCAGAAGTAAATCTTAATGTACCAACACCTATACTAAATGGCTTATCAAGTAACGACAGCTCTAAAGAAGATAGCGAAGCTCAATAAAAAGATACGAGCTATACAAGGAGGTACTTCTAGTTCAAAGACTATTAGTATTCTTTTATTCTTGATAGACAAAGCTCAGTCCGACACACATAAGACACTTACATCAGTTATTGCAGAATCTACACCTCACTTAAAACGAGGTGCAAGACGAGATTTTATAAACATAATGAAAGAGCATGGCTATTGGAAAGAAGAACGGTGGAGTGCCACAGATAACATATATGAGTTTGAAACAGGTTCTCAAATAGAATTTTTTAGTGCCGACCAATCAGATAAACTCAGAGGTGCAAGACGAGACAGATGTTTTATGAACGAATGTAACAACATGAGTCTTGATGCTTTTGACCAACTAGAAGTTAGAACTAAAGAATTTATGTTCCTAGACTGGAATCCGACTAACGAATTTTGGTTTTATACAGACGTATTACACAAAAGAGATGATGTAGACCATATTATTTTGACATACAAAGATAACGAGGGACTATCACAAGAAATCGTGAAAGCTATTGAATCAAGACAAAACAGAAAAGGCTGGTGGCAGGTATACGGACTTGGACAACTTGGAGAAGTAGAGGGAAAAATTTACAAAGACTGGCAAATTATTGACGATATACCACATGAAGCTAGGTTAGAGCGATATGGATTAGACTTTGGATATACAAATGACCCTACTGCTATCGTTGCTGTATATTATTATAATGGTGGGTATATTCTTGATGAAATTTGCTACAAGAATGGAATGAGCAATAAAGAAATAGCCGAAACATTGAAAAATGTTACAGGTAGTCTTGTTATTGCGGATAGTGCAGAACCTAAATCAATAGATGAAATAAGGCTTTATGGAATAAATATACTACCAGCAGAAAAAGGTGCAGGTTCTATAAATCAAGGTATTCAGTATGTCCAAGCACAAAAAATGTCTATGACTAAACGCTCAGTCAATTTGATTAAAGAATATCGAAACTATTTATGGCAAACAGACAAAGACGGAAAGGTTATTAATGTGCCTGAAAGTGGATATGACCACATTCTAGATGCTGTCAGATATGCTTTAGCTAGTATGAAGCCAAAAGATAGTGAAGTTACACAAAAAGTAAATCAACATATGGTTATGCGTAGAAATATGCAAGGAAGAAACTCAACAAGATAGACTGTGTATAACGTTATTGACTTATCAAAACTTGTTACAAATAAAAAACATTGATATAATTATATAAAAGTAATTTGTTGGGGAGCAAATACATAATGCAAAAAATAACAGAAATTGTAACTCAAAGAGAAACATCGTATCAATCAGGTAATACCAACATCTCAAAGTATGTATCATATTCTCAATATGAAACTATAAACACTATTGAAGCATACGTATATTCAAAACATATCTCAGGTTCAGAAGATGCACTAGGTAGAGAAAAACCTTTTTTTAACATAGTCACATCAGCTCGTAATATTTGGTATAGAGCAACTGACATAGATAGAAAAAATATTAAGCTAAAGGCTACAAAGGTTACTGACATTATTCCAGCATTTCTAGGTAACATCATATTGCAAGAATGGATGAACAAAGCTAGATTTGGTGTTTTCTTAAACGACTGGGGGCTAACACTTGCTACATATGGTTCTGCTGTGTCTAAATTTATAGAATCAGAGGGCGAACTAAACGTATCAGTAGTTCCGTGGAGTACTCTTATCACAGATGATATAGACTTTGAGAATAATGTACGAATAGAAAAGAAGTTTTTAACTCCATCACAGTTAAGACTTAATCCTGTATATAACCAAGACGTAGTAGAGGAACTGATAGAATCTACAAAACAAACTAGAGAATTACAAAATGGTACGCAGATAGATACTCTTGCAGACTATATTGAGATATACGAAGTACAAGGAAATTTACCTCTATCAATGATTACAGAGAAAGAAAAAGACCAGCTTACTTTTGTAAATCAAATTCACGTATTTTCTTATAATTCATCTAATAAAAAAGATTTTTATTTATACAGAGGTAAACTTAAAAAATTACAGCATCATAAAGCAGACTTAATAAAAGAGCCAACAAGAGCTATGGGTATTGGTGCAGTAGAGCATCTATTCCAAGCACAGTGGATGGTAAATCATTCAGCAAAGCTAATTAAAGACCAGCTAGAACTCATATCAAAGACTATCTATCAAACAGCAGATGCTAATTTTGTAGGTAGAAATGTTCTTACAGACCTTGAAACAGGTGATATATTAACTCATGCAGTAAACCAACCTCTAACTCAGGTTAATAATGCATCAAATAACCTTGTATCTGTACAAAACTTTGCAAATGAATGGAGAGGATTAGCTAAAGAAATTACATCAACACCAGATGCAATATCAGGCAACACAATGCCGTCAGGTACAGCGTATAGACAAGTAGCTATTCTTAATCAAGAAGCAAATTCACTTTTCCAGTTAATGATAGAAAATAAAGGACTTGCTATTGAGGATATGATGCGAGAATACATTATTCCTTTTATTAAAACCAAACTAAACACGACAGACGAAATAGTCGCGGTACTTGATGCAAATGGAATAAAACAACTAGACACATGGTATCTTTCTTCAGAAGTAACAAAAATTGTAAACAAAAGAGTTGTTGATGAAGTATTGAACGGAGCAGTAGTGACACCAGAACAACAGTCTGAAATGGTAGCAGAAGAAACGGCAAAGCTACAATCGCAACTATCTGCACTCGGAAACACAAGATTTATAAAGCCGTCAGAATTAGATGATACAACTTGGAAAGATATATTTAAAGGATTTGAATGGGAAGTAGAAGTTGAAGTATCAGGAGAAAGTTCAGACAAACAAGCTATGCTTGATTCACTTACAACTATACTCCAGACTATCGCTACAAATCCTCAGATACTACAAAATCCTACATTTAAGACTATATTCTCAAAGGTATTAGAAACAGCAGGTGCTATGTCACCACTAGAACTATCACAAGTAGAACAATCTATGACACCAACTCCACAAACAACTCCAGCTACACCATAGCAGGAGGGTTATTAGTTATTTAACAAATCAAAATGCAAAACAAAGTAGAAATGTCTGATAGCGACAAGCTAAAAGTTCAGCTTTTGAAGTCTGTGTATGCTGGGAAACCTGACATGCTAAAGACCACTCGAAAAGTTGTGCTTGGTTTGGATGCTCTAGACGAAGAAGAACAAAAGAAGATTGACTCTATAAAGGCAAATAAAGACCTTATGGATTATCTACTTTCAGTTCTAAATCCAACAGTTAATGGTAATGAAGAAGTATTTATGGTCAATGATATTTGGTTTCAAATCAATCTCAAAGACAAATCAGCTTCTGATGCGATTATCTTTATGAAAGCAGTAGAGGGACAAAGAAACTTTATGAATGACGTTCTAAAGAGCAATGTAAACAGAACAGTTCTTGAATTTGATTTCAGTCCATTAAAATCAGATACAGATAATCTAATCAATATTATTACACGAAGTCTTATCCTTTCATCAGTTGAAACAACTTTAAGAGGTATTAAAGTTTTAGCTGGTGAGGAGGGTGAAACTCTTGAACAATTAGCTAAAAGATTAGAACAAAATTCCACAAAATAAAAATAATTTGCATTGCAAATATTTAGTGTGGTATAATTATAAAGAACAGGAAAAAACCGAACTTGAAATAAAGGGAAAATTAACACAATACATCACAAAAGATGAACGAAAATGACACAAAGGAAGTCAACCTTGAAAATGACGAACTTGAACAGCCTATTGAAGTCGAACTAGAAGATGAAATAGAAAGTTCAGAAGATGTAGATGACGTAGAAACTCTTAAAAAAAGAATATCTACACTACAAGCACAAAAAGAACATTGGAGAAAAAAGGCTAATAAAGACCCTAAAGAAGTCAAGCCTGTAACTCTTGTTAAAAAAGAGGAAGCTATCCCAACTCTATCCTTGAAAGAACAGTTAGCAATAGTTAAAGCAGATGTGAACCCAGAAGATATTGATGAAGTGATTGATTTTGCTTCATACAAAAAGATTTCTGTCATTGATGCTCTAAAACATCCAGTAGTAAAGAACTTGCTACAAGAAAAAGATGAATTTAGAAAATCAGCAAAGGCTTCACATACAAGTAACAAAAGACCGTCAGGTAAAGTTACTGATGAAACTATCCTCCAGAACGCATCTAAAGGTGTATTACCTGAATCAGATGAAGACATGGAAAGACTGTTCAATGCAAGGCATGGATTAAGATAGAAAGATGCTGGGGTTAAATAATAACCCTAATGAACACAATATCAACATATACATATCGTCGAAAATATTTCCAGAACACTCTGGCTATACTTCTCAGACGAGCATTGATTTCTGAAGCTATCTTTAACGTAGATAGAACAGAAAACAAGTACATTGACAATCCATACGGCTCATCACCAACAGCTTCAGTAACAGCTATCAACGGAACATACTCAGTTAGTACATATACAACTACTGATGACACATTGACAGTTGCAGACGAAATTAAGGTAGCAGAACACGTATACGGATTTGAAAATATCCTATCAAACTTTGACCTATTTGCTTCACGAATGGAGCAGATTATGTTTGCAGTTAAGGATAAAGCAGATGCTTACGCTCTCAACGTAATTACAGAGGGAGCTACTGGCTCATACTCAACTCCAGCAGGAGGATTTGGAACATCAACAAACGTAACAACTATCTTTGGTAACTTGATTTCTAAAGTTTCAGGTTATTCAGAAATGTCTAACGGAATGTTCATCGTAATTGAAAACACTGAAATCCCTGGACTTATCGTAGCTCAGGCGGCTTCAGGATTCTCATTTGCAGACTCAGTATACAAAAACGGATTTATGAACTCTTACATGGGTGTAGACATCTATGTAACTAGAACAGGTACATTCGCAGATGATACTTTTGGAACTCAGACTTTCACTAACGCAGGACACCGACTATTCGGTATCAAGAAAGTTGCTACTTTTGCATCACCACGAGGAGTTAATTACGAAGAAAAGCAAGTATCAGGTAAAACTGGTATGGAAATCGTAGCTTACGCTCTTGTAGGTGCTAAAGCATGGGCTTCAAAGTCAGACCTTTTGATTGACATCACTCTTACAGCGTAAAAATAATCCCCACTCTTGTGTGGGGTGAAGCAGTAGAACTCGCTTCCCAGCATCTCTACTGTTTCACTCCCCACAGGAGAAGATACACTCATGGCAAAGAAAACAATCAAAACATCAGAGGAAATTAAGGAAGAAGTTGTGGATACAACAGATATTTCAGAAGCTAAAAGAAAGCTACTTGAAATAATTGAAATCTATAAAACAAAAAATCCTAAAAAGTACGAAGATAAAAAAGACGAATTAGAAGCTAAACTTAAATCACTATAATGCAAGGTAACGCACTAAATCCACAGTTCCTAGGAGATGCAGGTTCAGGAAGACAGATTGATGTACGAGCAGGGGGGGTAGCACTATTTCACCTCGGTTCATCAGACTTTGTTGTAGCAGTTGGTTCAGGTGTTCCTACATTGTCAGCAACTAAAGGTTCTCTATATATCCGAACAGATGGTTCAACATCAGCAACTCGAATGTATATTAACTCAACAGGTGCGACAGCTTGGGTAGCTTGTACAACAGCTAGTTAAACTTTATCGGTTTACTTCAGGGCAAAAGCCTTGAGGTTAGCCTGTAACAAATAAAAAATGCAATTTAACGACACATCAACAGCTAAATCAGGAATATTACAAAACATCGAAGTAAAGGTATTCGGTGATAGTGGATATGGAAAAATAACAGGAGATACAAATAAACTATCTATATTTACTAATTTAGTAAACAGAGGTCTTGATAGGTTTGTGTTTTTAGCTATGACAGCAGACGGAAGATGGCAATGGGATGATGATAACTATACCGACCTATCTATCGCTCAAACTAATATTGTTAATGGTCAACGAGATTATCAATTTGCATTAGAACACCTTGTAATTGAAAAAGTATTAATTGCCGATAGTAATGGTACATGGAAAATATTAGACCCTATTGATGAATCAGACAGAAAAGCTATTACATATTTGCAGAACAATACAGGAAATGTAGGAGTACCAACAAAATACGATAAGCGTGGGAATACTATCTTTCTTGATGCTGTGCCTAATTATTCAGGTACAAATGCACTTAAAGTGTACTTTAAAAGAGGTGCATCATATTTTACTACAACAGATACAACTAAAGTACCTGGATTTCCGTCAATATTCCATAAATACCTTGTAAATTTTTCATCTACTCATTATGCAGTAGACAGGGAAATGAGTCAGGCTAAAAACTGGTTTCCACTTTTAACAGAAGAAGAAAAGTCTATACAGACATTTTATTCTCAAAGGAATAAAGATGAAATACCTAGATTAAGACCAGCTTATCAAAATAATAAATAAACTATGACAACGTGGGATAATATAGAAAAATCAGGAACAGGAAATGGTGGGTGGGAGTTCAACGAACCTAATCTAACATTTAACCAGTCAATAGACCCAGATTCAGGCAATACAGTTTATTTTAATGGTCTAGGATTATCAACAACATGGACTAATATTTCAAAATCATAATATGACATATACATCAAACGACTTTCCAACATCAATACAGAACCCGTCATCTCCTACTGCTAATACAGAGGTGGCGACATTTGACCATGCAGGTCTTGAAACATTCCAAAATGAAAGTATTAAAGCTCTAAAGGATAAAGTTGGTGCTAATGGTTCAGCAGTTACCACATCACATGACTATAAACTCAGTGAAATAACATCTACTGATAAAGCTGTTGGTAAAAGTGCCACGCAAACACTTACAAACAAAACATTGACAGCTCCAAAAATAGCAACAGGAGGGTTTATAGCAGATGAAAATGGGAATGAACAAATAGAATTTTCAACAACGGCAAATGCAGTCAATGAAATACGAGTAGCAAATGCTTCAACAGGTAATTCACCTACCATTGATGTGCAAGGAGATGATACTAATATTGATTTATCTCTAAAAGGAAAAGGTACTGGTAATGTAAAATTCGGTACAGCAAATATAAAACTACCTAATGCAGATGGAACATCAGGACAGGTACTTCAAACTGACGGTTCTGGTAATTTATCTTTTGCAAGTCCATCACAATCCGTACCTTTTTACATTTCAACAACTCATCACAACTACTTCCAGACAACAGGTGGATTTTATTCAGATGTATATTCAATTTATTCAAACTCAAGTACAGAATTTAAGTTTGAATATACTACTTCATACATGCAAAGGAGAGATACTACATCAGACTGGGCTTCGTCTAATGCCGTAAACTCTGCCGTTGTACTTGGCTCATATATCTATGTATTTATTAGAGATAGTTCAAATAATTACAGACTTTATCGGTATAGTGTTACAGATTTAGCAAGTGGTGGCACACTTATGACTATATCAGGTCAAGCTTTTGCTACTACTGGCGGTAATGATGTTAGAATGACATCAAATGGTACAGACTTCTTCTTTAACTACAAAGGTGGTAACTCAGCAAATGATTATAGGGTATCAAGATATACTATCTCTGGGACAACATTAACTTATGTTTCAGACATTGTTTGTGGCTCAACAGCCGATTCTGTTAGAGCATTCGCAGTAGATTCAAGTAACAATGTGTATGGATTTAGCACATCAGACAGTTTTATTAGAAAGTTTAACTCATCAGGTACACTTCAATACACAACTGGTTCGTATCGTTCAATGCAATGTGTGGCAAATATATTAGGCAATTTCTTTGCAGGGTATCGTATAGACCCAGGAGGAGGTGCTTCTTCATCACAATACGAAAGAATTTATCTATCATAATGAATAATCAAGAACTTCAAAATCAAATAGACGAGCTAAGAAGACAAGTTGAAGCTTTATCAAGTATGCTTACTATTCAAGACATGCCATATGATTTGAAAGAGATTATTCGTAATGAAGTTATAAAAGGAGAGGACAGTGTGACGGCAGTGACTAGAGATATAACAATTACAGGTACTCCATACGATTTGACTTTACCTGTAAATCCTACAGGGATATTAGTATTTAACTGGAGAGGTAAAGAATATAAAATACCACGTCTATGAAATTATTTAACGGAGAAATCACACAACTTAATATCGGAGATATTCAGGGTAAACTTTGGGATAGTTTTAATTTAGATTTGTCTTTTAATCAAGGAAAAGTATCTCTTGCTCCACGAACTATAATAACAACCGATAGTATCACTAACATGGGTCTACCTATTGGGTTCAAATACTTTGATACTAAATGGTTTACCATTGCAGGTACTCGTATATTCTTTAACGGAGGTACACCTCAGGGTAATTTTTCAGAAGATACTTCTAACAACGGACTGTTGTACCCTCCTACAAACTGTTCAGCAGATTATTCAGATATAGAACTGTTTAATGATACATTGCTAGTATCAGCAACAGATAAATTATATACAAAAGCAAGTGCTTCAGGTGCAGGTACAGGACTGTATACTCCACGTAGAACATTCTCTAGCTCCACAGATTTCCACGCATTATGTGTATATAACAACAGAGCATATTGGCTAGATTCAAATCAGCCTCCAAGAATATTCTCAATGGACACTTCATATGCAGTATCTACATCTGGAGATTATACAATACAACTACCACAAGAATACGTAGTAACTTGGATGAGAGCGTATTCTAACGGAATACTAATTGGTACAATTCATAGATTTGGTGGTGAGGGGCTTGTATTTGACTGGGATGGAGTAACAACAAACAAATGGAATAGAGCTTATAAAGTATATGCTCAGGGTGCTTTAGCTGGATATGTAAAAGATGATGTTCCTGTTGTAGTAAATTCAAATGGAGAATTGTTAGAGTTTTCAGGTTCTTCATTTAGAACTATTGGTAGACTTCCATTAAGAAGAGATTTATTGATTAGAGCAACAAATGTAAGTACTTCTGAGAGGTTTATACACCCAAATGGACTCGCATCCATTGATGGTCGTATTTCAATGCTAATAAACTCAAGAAATAACAATACTTCAGAAGTTACATATGAACCAAATATCCATGCTGGTATATGGGAAAGTGATGGAAAATCTCTATATCATAAATATTCTTTATCATATAGAACAAGACCAGATGCAGGAGGTTCAATAACAGACTATGGTCAGGTTACTCTTTCAAGAGTAGGAGGACTTGCAGAAACTCCAGATATATTTGGAACGGCACAAACACTTAAAGGAAACTTCTTGGCAGGTGCAACATACTTCACTAATGCAAGTTCAACAGGACAAGGTATATGGACAGACAATTATTATGACGATGTAGAAAAATCAGGATGGTTTTCAACTGTTCAAATACGTTCCCAAAATTTTACAGACTTATGGCAGAGATTAACAACACTATATGTACCTGTATCAGGATTTAGTTTTGTGATAAAATATAGGACAGAACGTGTTAATCATACAGATTTTGACATAACGTGGACTGGTACTAATACATTCACAACAACACAAGCAGGATTATCAGAGGGTGATGAGATAACTGTTATTCAAGGAAAAGGAAGTGGTAGAGTAGCACACATAACAGGGACACCTACATTCAGTTCTCCTAATTATACAATCACACTCGATGAAGAAATAACTGGAGTTTCAGGGACAGCAAGAGCAAGAAAACAAAACTGGGTGAAATGTGGAACAGCTAATAATACTGGTGTGAAATTTGATAGCGTACCAATTCAATCACCAGATACACTGATTGAGTTGAAAATAGCTATGAAATGGACAGGTGAAGCAACGATAGATGAATTAGTACTAGATAACACTAAACAAGAATAAGATGAACGAAACAACAAACAAAGTAACAGGTGAAACAATAAAATATAATCGTATAGGAGGCACACCAGATAATCCTATCTATTTTAACGACCCTACACCAACATCAACTACACCTGTTAATCAGACAATTACACAAACACCAACAACTGCTATATCAGCATCTTCATTGACTTCTAATCAGCCTTTAGTAAAAGTACCGAATGTTCAGACACAAACACCAGACACAACAGATATTGTTACAAGAACACAAACACAATTAGATATTGCTAAACAAGAAGCAGACATGTTGCAGGGTTCAGTCGGAACACAAGCACAAGAAGCAAGAAAGACTTTAGCAGATACAGTTAAAAATCTATTTACACAAAGAGGTCAGACACAAGCAAGTCAGACAGTTTTAGAAGAACAGGCTGGTATTGCAGATGAACAAAAAGCTCTCAGAGAAGTGAATACAGAAATTGCAAATACTAATATTCAACTCAGAGCAGAACAAGACAGGATACGTAACACACCTATGAGTCAAGCTCAAAGAGCTGTCGAGATTGGTGCTATCCAAGATACTTTCGGCAGACGACTTGCAGACCTTGCAATTAGACAAAGTGCGTCACAAGGAAATATATCAGCTATACAATCAGATGCAGAGAGAAAAGTTAAACTAGCTCTCGCTCCTATTGAAAATCAAATTCAATATTTCACTACTTTTGGAAAAGATAACGTAGACGCTCTTACACAAGAGCAACAGCAAAGATTAAATCTTATTGTAACTTCATTGAATAAACAAAAAGAAGATGTTAAAGCATTGGAAGAAGCTAAAGCAAAGGCAATACTTGAGGTAGTAAATAACGGAGGTGGTAGAGATACAGCAGTAATATCAGCTATTCAAGGTGCTAAAGATATTTCGAGTGCATATACAGCAGGTGGAAAGTATATTGGTGCTTTGGATAGACAGATTAAACAAGCACAGTTAAGTAAACTGTACGGAGATATTGCGAAAGATATAGCAAGTACAGGAGGAAACGTGAATGTAAATAACATTACAGAGATGCGAGGTCTACCAGCAGAAACAAAAAATAATCTACTTATTACAGAGTTTTTGAAATCTAAAAACGTAGGACAAGGTACACGAACACAGTTGGCAAATATTCTAGGTGTACTAAATGCAACTAAAGATTTAGCAGAAGCTCGACAGACAGCTGGATTCAAAGGTATAAGTCCACTTAATGCTATCCTAGATGCTAAAATCCCTTTTACAAGTTTGGGTCTACCATTTAGACAGACTCTAACTAGCAAAGAGGGTATTGAGAATAGACAATATCTTGAAGCTGTAAATCTAAAAGTACAGCAGTGGGCTTCAGGTGCTTCTCTTACAGCACAACAAATAGAACAGGTCAATAGATTTACCCCTAGACCAACTGATACAGATAGTATGGTACGAACTAAAATAAATGGATTGACTAACTTTATGAACTCTCAAGTCCAATCAGCTCTACAATCAGAGGGTGTTAATTTTGTACCAGAAAAGGTTAATCTATTTGAAACTTATGAACTTATTAAAAAGGCTTCACCAGAACAATTAGCAGAATTAAAAGGTGCAGGTCTAATCGAATAAATATATGTCATTATCACAAGAAGAACTTACAAAACTAAAAGCTAGACTTGCTCTATCAAGTACACCAATAACAACTGATGATGTTATAAGTGTAAAACCTAGTCTTGCATCTAAAATTAAAGAAGATTTTTCTTCACGAGTAGGAAAGGCACAGGAGGCACAGTCTAAATCTATTACAGGTCAGCAAAGTTTAGGAGGTGCGACACTTCAAACACTTGGTCAAGGTGCGGGATTTGTAGGAGATGTAGTAGGAGAAACTGTAATGTCAGCAGGTAAGGCAGTGTTACCTAAAAAAGCAGAGGAAGTTATAGCAAGTGGAGCTAGTGCTTTATTCGGTTCTAAACCTGTCGAAACAGTAATTAGTGAGTATCAACAATTTAAAGAGAAGTACCCAGAAGCATCAGCTAATATTGAGTCTATACTTAATATCGGCTCATTGATTCCAGTAGGAGCATTAGGAACTGGTGCAGGTAAAACAGCGTTAAAAGGTGCAGGTTCAGTCGTCGGTACAGCAGGAGATATTATTGAAGCAACAGGAAAGGCATCTAAACAAGGTGCAGGTAAAATATATCAGTCTGCTATTACTCCTAATGTGAAAGAAGCAGAAAAAATACTTCAGGCAGAAATAAAAGGAACATTCGCTCCACAGACAAGAGCATCTACAGCCCTTGAAAAAGGAATTGCAGGAACGCAAACAGGTATTGCTGTAAAAGGTGGTAAAATTGCAGATAAATTATACACGGATAAAATAATCCCAGCCCTTGAATCTACAAAAGGAAAAGTTACAATGAATAAGTCAGAACTTTTTTCAAGAGTTGAAGACAGAATTTCTAAAACAGTAGACCCTACAAAGAAAAAATCTCTTATTGATGCATACGAGGCAATTAAGACTGATTATGCCGACTTTCCAGATAATTTTGATTTGCTTACAGCACAAAATCTAAAGAAAAATCTAGACGAATTCACACCAGAAAAGATATTTAGAGGTCAAAATGTAGCAAATGAATTAAAGGTACTTAATAACGATATGGCAAATGCTATTCGCTCAAAAACTTATAACGCTCTTGAAGATGTGAATATCAAAAAAGATTACCTTGATTATGGAAATTTGAAAGAGTTAGAAAAAATAGGAGTAAAAGCTATTACAGAATCAGGCAGATTTGGTGGAACTGGTACTCTATTATCATATTTATCAGATAAAGCTCTCACGCCTGTTAAAACTATTGGTGGTCAAGTACTATATCGCATAGGTGATTCGTTTGAGCTTATTGGAAAAAATGGGCTAAAAACATTTGCAGATTATTTAAAAGCAAATAAAGTTAAACTAAAAGCAAAATAAACAATGCAACCAACAGAAAAACAACTAAAAAAACTAGAGAAGTTAGAGAAAATGGTAGAACCTATCTCTGCTAGTATAACTCTGTTGGACTCAATAGACGAAGTTGAAGATAAAGTCGAAGAATTAAAATCAAATCTTGAAAGTAACTTAATTGATATATCCTCTATTATGGATTCAAAGTTTCAAGAAGTGTCAGAGAAGATAGATAACATACCTCAGGCAAAAGACTATACAGAAGTTCTCCAAGTTCTAAAAGATAAGATGGAAGAACCTCAAGAGATTAACGTAACACTTAATATAATATAATGGCAAAAAAGCTCGACATAAAACTTAATATCAAAGCAGACGAGCTAAAAAAGAAGCTCAATATTAAAGACGGATATACGCCGATTAAAGGTGTAGATTATTTTGACGGAGAGAAAGGTGATACACCAGAGATTGATACAGAAAATATAGCCCTAGAAGCCTCTACAATCGCTTTAGAGAAGATTAAACCGTCTATCCCTACTATCGAGCAGATAGAACTAGATATTCCAAAATTAGGGCAACCGATTAGAGATTCTCTTGAACTTTTACAAGGAAATGAACGTCTTAATATTGATGCGATAAAAGGTCTTGAAGACTATGATGAAATATCTAAACTTGCAAGGCAACCTAAAGAAGTAAAAAATTATTATAGTGGAGGTGGAAGTTCAGGGGGTGTTCAATCAGTAGTCGCAGGTACAAACGTATCCGTAGACAACACAGACCCTCAAAATCCTATTGTATCTTCATTGTCAGACAGATACAAAACAACCTCTACAACATCTCACACTATTGTACCAACAGGTACTCTCTCATTCACAGTTGATTCAGGGCTTTCATATATTCCCCTGCAAGATGTAATAATCGCTCACAATTCATCTAACCACATGCATGGTCAGGTTAATTCATATTCAGGTACAACTCTTGTAGTAGATATTCAACATAAAACAGGTTCAGGTACTTACTCATCATGGGATATAAACCTTGATGGAGTTCCAGTAGGAGGAGGAATTGACGGAACATTGACAGCTACTCGTGTACCTTTTGCACTTAACACAGATACCTTAGAAGATGACCCTAATCTCGTATTTGATAAAACAAACGACAGACTTGGTGTCCAAGCTACTAGCCCACAAGCACCAGTTCACGCTGTATCTAGTACAGGCTCAACTATTGCCGAAGTAACATCAGCAAGTACAGTTCAGTCTAGCGAAGTATTGCCAACTGCTTCAGGCGGTACAGCAACAGCTATTGAAGAACCAGCGGGAGGAAGTGGTGGTTCGGTAAACTTTGTAAATGGTGGTTCTGGTTCAGCAATAACAGCAAATGGAACTACACATTATTTTAGAATACACCCATGTTTATATGTTGCAGCTACGACTACATACTATAAATCTCAATATTATGAGGAGGTTAGTGCAACAGACCCTAATGACTCTCAAGGATATGATGTACAAGTAAGTTGGGGTTCAGTGACAATAAGTGGAGAAACTGTACAGTATTTTATAGAGTACTCAACAGACGGTTCATCATTTTCTCCTTTAGGAGTTTACACAGGTTCAGGTGAAACATTTACCTCTCTTTCTGGTTCAGACCCTACATCTGGGTGGGGTTCTTTCTATACAAACTCTATGACAGCACCAACAGCTTTCTCTGGTGGCTCGGCACAAGCAACAAACACTGGTTCTGGTGGATTATCAGAAGTTGGCACAACTATATTATTGGAAGTAGACTCTGTTAAGACAATTTCTGGTACTGATTATGTTTCTGGTTCTCCTACTGCTGGTAGTTTTGACGATACTGGATTAAGTTCATATGATGCGGAAATATCATGGACTGATAACGGAAATGCTACAAATGCTATTGCAAGAATATCACAAGACGGTGGTTCTACTTGGTATTATCAATACGTTGGAAACACAACAGGTCCGTATACATTCACATCACTATCAAACGATACAAGTGCCGAAGCTCGTTGGGGACAAACATATTCAGGTACAGGTACTACATATAACTTTAGTATTTATGCACAGGACTTATCTCCGTCTGGTGCAACTGTATATGGTTCAACTCCTACAACATATTCAGTAAATATTACAACTTCTGATTATTACATAATTAAACATACATGGTCAGGAAGCAGTAATGCAAAGATTATAGAAACTGATATTTCAACATATGGTCAGACAATAAGTTCAAATGTTTTTTATGACGTTGGATATACTTCATGGGGTAGTGGTACAACAGTAACGCCAAATTCGTATGGCTGGACTGGTTCAAACCAAGTAAGATACTACAAGGTGTTTAACTATGATGCAGGACTTGGTATTTATTCTCCAAGTGGGGTAGTCACAAATTCATCAAACACAGGTGGTACAAAATACAATACAGTATCATGGACAGGTTCTTCACGTGTTCGTGTTTTGCGTTCAACTGACGGAGTTACATATAATCAGTTTTTAGATTTTACAACTACATCATTTGATGATGACTCATTAAGAACATGGTCAAGTGGAAGTACAGTGACACCTAACTCTATTGTTCCGACAGCTTCACGATTTGATAAGGCTAATACATCTGCAACTGATATTCCTATCGTGTCTGTTATAAACACAGCTTCAACTGGAACACGTTTTGCAGATATCGGATTCGGTACAGCTACAAGTAGTACAGTAGGTGCAACATATCAAGGAAGATTAGGTGTTGAAATAAGTACTGGTTATCTAATATATACAGGTAGCAGGTTTGAAATTCGATTTGGCTCACTTTCTGGAACGCCGTTAACCATTTTGGGCAATACAAACGTATTTAACAATACAAACTCAGCATCAAGTCATTTTGTAGTAAAGGGTCAAAATGATAGCTCACTGATAAATACACGTTCAGATATGGACACAGTTGGATTTGGACAGGCTCTATCTGGCGACCCACAGGCAACTGTTCAGATATGGGCTTCACGTTCTAGTGATGTGAACCAAGTACTCAAAGGACATTCTAGTATGACTGATAGCTCTACTCTATTAAGAATTGAAACAAGTGCAGGTACGTATAATGCCGAAATAACTCTAGGTGGCTGGTGGAGAGGTTCAACAGGTGCAGTTGGAACCCCGTCTTTATCTTGCAGAAGTGATACTAACACTGGTATTTATTTTCCAAGTGCAGATACTTTAGGATTTGTTACAGGAGGTACTGAAAGAGCTAGATTTGATTCATCAGGAAGATTTGGAGTAGGCAATACCACTCTCACAGCATTTATAGATGCACCAGCTTCTACAACATCAATCGCATCTTTTAGATTAAGAAGTGGTACTTCTCCAAGTTCTCCAAATGACGGAGATATTTGGAACGATAGTACACAAAAAGAAATAAGTGTTCGAGTAAATGGAGTTACTCAAGTAATGGACACTACACTCTTTACTCAAACAGCAACAGTAACTGTAACAAACACAACAACAGAAACTACTGTAACAAGTACAGGTGTTGGGACTCTTACACTTCCAGCAAACTTCTTTGTAGCAGGAAAGACAATTCAAATTGCAGGATTTGGTATTGTATCTTCTGCTTCTAATCCAAATATGAGAATTAGAGTTAAATTAGGTTCTACAACTATCCTAGATACAGGAAATGTCCCAAGTGGAAATGTTACAAACGCATCATTTATTGTTGATGGAATTATTACATGTAGAACAACTGGTTCAAGTGGTACACTTATGGCACAAGGATATTATGAGGAGGTTCATGGTTCTGGTGCTAAAGGAAGTATGGCAAATACCACAACAACCACGATTAACACAACAACTTCACAGGCTCTCACTATAACAGCTCAATGGGACTCTGCTTCAACTTCTAACAGTTTTGCTTTAACAAACTTGCTATTAAAAGTATTAAATTAAATATATGAAAATCACAACAACAACAATTCAACATATATCAGAACAGAATAAACCTTTTGTTCCTTATATTGCTGGTAAATTAAAACTAGACGAAGAAACAGTAAATGAAACTATTATACGAGTACTCAATGAAGCTCACAGACAGGCTAATATACTTCTTATTCTCCCATATCTTGAAAGATATTTTGGAGAAAAGGATAAAGCTATGTTTGATGCGATAGTAGAAGCTATGAATACTGGTGCTTTAGAAGTAGAAACTACCATTACAGAATAAAATATTGTATAATATTATTATGAAAACTATCACGCAAACACAAATTGATACAATTATGAAGCTCGTATATCAGGGTAATGTACCAGTACAGTTCTATGATGCGATTGATAAGATATTAAAAGAACTTCCAAATGCCGAAGATAAAAGCAACTAAAATAGAAGATATAAAAGATGCACAGTATGGAGATTTGATATTTTTCACTCCTACTTCTTCCTTGTTTTCACGTCTTATACCTGTCATAGACGGCTCACCATACTCTCATGTGGGAATGTATTTAGGTAGAAAATACGGACATAATCTATTTATCGAGTCGCAAGACGGTGTAGGTGTTGTTATAAATAGACTCCAAGAGTGGAGAAACTACACAATTATCCGAGTTGATACGCCTATCATGCCTATTTCAAAGGTGTTAGAGGAACTAGGAAAACCGTATGATAGAAAAAAAATAATAGCATTTTTGTTTAACAGATTATTTGGTATACCTCTTATAGCAGATGATAATCACGCTCATGTATGTTCAGAACTTGTTAACTATTTTACATATTACAAGTTAGCAGAAAAAGGCAACTCTACTATGCGTACTATACTAGATAATATAGATTTTTAACATGCAAATAGACGAACAGACAAAAATACTTATAGATTTGAGTACAAAGTTCGGTGAACTCACTGGGATAGTTAAATCCATGAAAGAAGTACATGATATAAATGCAATTACTATCAAAGAAATAGATAAAAAAATCTATGGATTGGACTCTTGGAAAAATAGACTAGAACAACATATAACTGATGAAAAAGAAATGGCAATAATGGAAGTAAACAAGAGATTAAAGCCTTTAGAGGAACATGTTGAAAAAGTAAAAAATATAAATTTTGATAAAGATAAAATGATATTAGAGTCAAGACTGTCTTTGAGAGAAAAGATTGTTTTGACTGTACTAGCATGGTTTCCCACAGTAGTATCAGCCTATTTAGCAATTAAATATGGTATTAGTAAACTAGATTAAATCAATGAAAACAACAAAAGATCAAACAAATAGAGTACGATTATATGCACAAGCATTGTCATTTTTAGGTACAGATGCATCACCTTTAGACATGGCAATAGATGATTTAGGGTGTGCAGATAGTGTATCAGCTATTATAAAATCACTTTTTCCACAAGCTATCCGAGGAAGTGTAAGTACAGCAGAGTTAAATAATCAGCTCAAAGCTTCTCCATTCTTCTTCAAGCCTAAAGATATTCGAGCTGGTGATATTGTTATGTCGCCAACAGGTATGGGTAAAACTGGAAAAGTAAAACATGGTCATGTTGGAATTGTAGGAGAGAATGATGAGATTATGTCAAACTCATCTTCTACAGGATTATGGACAACAAACTTTACATTCGCATCATGGATTAAAAGATACAGAGAACAAGGTGGATATCCTATTTTGATTTATAGAATAAAGTAGTATAATAAATCAGAAAGTGAACGTACAAATTATATTTCATTTTAATTAAAGGTAGCGTTTCACTTTTAATACGGTTAGTTACTGCGTAGATTATCGTGGTGCGACATCTAGGCAATGAAGAACAAATCACTGGGTCAACAGTGGTTTTTTCTTTGTGTATAACGCCCTTGCGTAACTATTTGTAGATAGTAAAATTATATATATCCAGTTTGAGCGTACTTCTTATGTAGCACATACTGTACTCATGTTATATAACCAGTGTCGCTGGTAGCAATATATAAGCATTTCAGTCTATCCCCACATTACAACTTGAAACGATTTATAATTTACACATTTGTTTTACTTACTTCATTACAATTAATATATGCACATGCTTTGATACAAGATATTATCCGACTCAAAGAAGTGCGAACGATAGAATATATACCTAAAAATAAAGTGTTAGGTATACAAATTACTAATGCTATTTTACAGAAAGAATCAGGAGGAAACTGTAACGCTAAAGGTGCATCAGGAGAAAGGGGTTGCTTTCAATTCTTACCCACTACCTACAAAGCGTACATTAAGAAATATCTAGGTACTACTACATTACCTATGACATTTGAGAATGAATATAATCTTATGGTAACAGTAAATACGCTTTACCTAGAAAAAGGGTACACACCATATCAGGTAGCACTACTTCATAATCAAGGTCATATGGGTAAATGTTCAAAAGGTATCAATAAATATGGCGTAAAATTTGATTCATGTTCATACGCTCAAAGTATTGCATCTAGTATAAAATAGAATATAATACCCACGTGGTAGACGTACCACTTTTCATGTTTTGCACAGAAGCCCTTTATCCATTGGGGCTTTTGTGTTATTATTTATGTGTAAGTTACAAGCATGGGGCGTTAAACTTGTACGGAGCAAGGATAGACTGTAAATCTATTGTCAGTATTGGCTCGGTAGGTTCGACTCCTACACTCCCCACTATGAAAAAGAAACGTACTCTTAGAGAAATCTTTATACCAGTCAATGTTTACGACTCACAAGTTATTGTTTTAATCGGTCACACAAAAGAAGAGGTACTGAAGTGGATAGACAAAAATGTTGAAGATGATGTTAAGGAATCAGCTAAAGGTATAGTAGATGTACAATCATATACACGAGCTAGAACAGCTTGTCTACATGGTGGAGGCAGTATTATTTGGATTATCAAAGAAAATAAACCAGTATTGATTCATGAATTATTCCATTCCACTGCTTATATGCTAAGAGAAAAAGGAATACCTCTGACACAAGAATCAGAAGAAGCATACGCATATTTATTAGGATATTTAACTCAATCATGCAATATATGAGCAATTTTTACACAAAAGCAATAAATCCACGAACAAAGAAAATAGAAAAAGCTACAATGTTAGATACACCTAATGGATTCTTTTTAGAATTTCAAGACGGCTGGAAATATAACTTAAAAGAAAATCCTAATATGATAATTGATGAATACGAAGCAATAAATCAAGATGGAGAAGAAATACCTAAAGATATAGACAAAATAGCAGTAGAAAATCTATCTCAATTTATAGGTAGACTTGTTACATTTATTATATACACAGTTGCTATATTGGGGATAGCAGGGTTGATTATAAGATTATTTGCATAGTATAATAGATACAGAAGTTCTTTTTGAGTAGATTATGCGTTATACCCTCACTGAAGGGTGGGGATATGTACTTAGCCCTGAATATAATTATTGGAAAGTGAAAATATATTGAAATAACACGCCATAGACCTTTCGAGGTTTATTACTTGCCAATCCTGTAATTGTATTGAGGGTATAGCGTGTAATCAAATAGGTTTATAGATAGGGGATAATACATAAGTATTGGGATTACCCAGTAGACAATATCCAGTTTTGTTCCCTACCTGTAAATCTATGAAACTCAAACACAACAAGAGAGGAGAAAATCCATATGCACTGCGATTACTGCAACTGCTCACTTCACGGAATAAGCCCTGTGGAAACCGAACAAGGAAGTTTTTGCGATAGCACTTGTGCCGAACTCGCAAAGCACCAAGATGTACCACAACATCACCCTGAACTAATTTCGTTGTCCTATGAGGGGCAACAACTTGAGCTAACACTCAAATAGAAATGGAGGTGATTATCTAGGTCTTAATTGACCTCGCTTGAAATAGCGACTGCTCCCGTCTGAAATATGACGGGGGCTTTTATGTAACAAAAAATGCCCTTTATTGGGCAAATTCTGCGTTTCTAGGCACTATACTACTTTTTCACGATATAATCCTTAACCTTGCTTGTAATCTGATATTTTTTAATATACCAGAGTACAGCTTGTCTTGTTCTTAATCCTACTTTATCAGCTATCTTTTGATATGACAGTCTACTATGCTGTATGTAGTGTTTTATCTGTTTTGCTTTTTCAGGAAGTTTTTTCATTTATTTAAGTAGCTCTGGATTCTCATAAATATTCCCAATAACACTTAACTCTACTTTGGTGTTTATATATGTTCCACCGAGAGTAAAAGCACATTTTTCTACGTCATATTCTATAAGTTCATTGTGTGCGTAGTCTCTGTCTAGCCATTGAACAATGTCACCTTCGTATATTTCTACTCCTTCGCTATCCTTGATTCCTGTGTATTGCATTAATGGATAATTGTATAAGCAACCGTCTGGCATTATTACTTGTCCATCGTGATGAAGAGTAACTCCGTAAATCATTCTTTCATTTGAACGCGAGTCATTCTTATTCCAAGCTCTAAATTTTATTAGTCTCATCTCTCTATTTGTTTATATTCTGATAATATTATCTCAATTCTAGGATTTTCTTTATCGTAAAACTTCTCAACTGTTGCTTTTAATATTTGACTATCATCTTTCCAAAGAATACCTGACATACTATCCATAGATAACTTATTGTAATTATCCCAATCAGATTTTCTTTTAGTGCCAAAATATAGTTTTATATTTATAGCAATATCAGTTTCAATAGGTTTACTTTTCCACTGAGATTTAACTTGCCACTGATAACTTTCTTTAATCGCTTTTCCCTCACGACTCATGTACATACTTGCAAATCTACCTTTACATGTAATCTTGTATATATGACTAGTGCTTTTTGGTTCACCTTTAAGGATAATATTTACCATACTTTAGGTTTAGTATATCACGCATACGGATATAGTTAATAGCTTTTGAATACTTTTTAAGTTCTTCATCAGTCGCTTGATTAAGTGCAATCCATACATTCTTTTCTTTCTGTAAATCTCCACCGTCTTGATACTCATCTACTGCATGGTGGTACGCACATAAGAAAACTATTGCCCACGCTTCGTCAATTTGGCGTGAAGCATATATCAAACTATGCTCCCGTGTTAGTCTACCTGCACAACCTCCGTCAATACGTCTAGCACATACAGGCTTACGTTCGTCTAGTATTTTTCTAACTCGTGGTGATATTGGTCGCATTAGTAGTTCGGTATAAAGTTTTCAAGCTCTCTAGGGTCAGGTACGGGTACTCCAGTTTCAGCTCCAATTTTGTCGAGATACTCTCCGAACTCTAGTTTGGTTAATTCAGTAGTGCTTTTAGGTATCTTTATTTCTTTGCCCATAACAGTAATGAATTTTGGGGGTAATAGGGTACGTTTGAATAACTCGTGGAGGTCGTTCGCATTATTACCTGTTTCATACTCGATAATATTAAGATACGCCCAGTACATTCGATTTTGTGAGTTACTCCTTTTTGGTATCACCCTTTCAATTCTGTACGTCTTTCCCTCGTGTTCTTTCAAGTCCTGTTGAAATAAAGCCTTGTTTAACTCACTACCTAGAGATAGCTTTCCGTCTACTGATTTTGCTAGATAGACATTACGCATGTTTTTTATACCGATAAACTACCACTCTCTTACCGTCTACTTTTCTATAATCTTTATATATCAAATCTTCTTCTGCCATTCTTCTTAATTCTCTTGATACATAAGACGGCTTATGAAAGTTTGATATATTTCTCTCAAGTTCTCCACCGAAAACAAATCTTCTGTTCTTCTTCAAATACTCGTATATAAGTTCTGATACAGTTTTTTTCATATTGTTTTTATTACCCACACTTACGCATTAGCTGGTGGGTGGTTATTAGTTGTTAAAAGGGAATCATTGATTCGTCAATCTCTTCTTCTGGGTATTCAATTTCTACTTTTTTATTATGCTTCGCTCTGTGTTCAGCAAGGATTTCAGCTTCCTCTGCTGTGATATTAGGATTAAGAGTTTTTCTGATGTCCTGTTTAATCTCTGCAACAGTATCAGTATTTTTAGGCTTCCATGTATCTAGCTTGAAGTAGTAAGTACCTTTCTGTGATTTCATAAGGTCTACATTGATAAAGCCTTTACCACTGATATGTTGTGCATTGTCTATAAAAAACTGCTTCATATCTCGCACGTTCATAGCAATTTTCCCTCTTACAAATTCTGGTGCTGTTTCAGGGCGTGGTCGCCAGAACATACCTTGTACAAATATTGTGTCTTGTTTTTCGTTTTCCATATAATTAGATTTCATAGTCGTTAGATTTTTTATAAGTTCCCCTTGGTTGTTCACCTCGTTCTTCTTGTCTTGCATCAGGGTCATCTTCCCCTGTTGATACGTTGAATGTCTTTAGCAAAAAGTATCGTTCAGCATATGTCAGGGCAGAGCCTAGACCTTTCTCGTCTCCGTTGCAACCACTAGAACACCATAGGCACTCTAGTATGTCGTCAGAGTCTACATCTATAAAAGTAAATTTCATTTTAAGGGTGTAAAGAGTTTCTATCTTCTCGCTTGTTTTTGTTATTACTGTAACTCTTTCAGGTATAGCTTCTAGTACTTCGGTCTTTAGAAAGATACCAGCTTCGTTCATTAGTGGATTAAACGTATTTAGTACAGATTCAGGTGAAGTGTACTTATAATTAAATCCTTCTTTCTCTTTTTCAAGGTGTGGTACTAGTTTCTTAATCTCTAGAAGTTTTTTGTATAGATTTGTTTCTTTCATATTAGTAAATCATATTAGGTACGTTGATAAATTCTAGCTCTCTACTTTTCCAGCCTTTGCCTACATCTAGTCCAAAACTTTTTAGGTCATCTGGATAGTTGCCAGTAGCTTCAAATACACATCTAGCAAAGTAAGGGTTTTTAGTACTCTTATACTTCTCTATCCAGTTTAGGATTATAGCTCTTGCATTAGTATTATGGTCAAAGTTTTTTAATATTTCGTAGTATTTCATGTTATTTATAATATTTGTTAAATGCGTCTATATCAAAGTCTGGTATTTCATATGCGATAATTGAAGCATCATCTTTGCCTAGTTTTATTGTTGTATTGCCCCAGTCAATATGCACAGCACCGTTTTTAGTTTGAAAGACATATGTTTCAACTACTAACTGTCCATTGTTTGTTTTTGTTTTCATATTATCTATCTTCTGTTACCCCAGTAAAATCAGTATCATCATACTGTGGCACTGTTGTTAATAATTCTATCTCTTTGTCTATAACTGCAATTTGTTCCTCAATAGTATCTTGTGTTTGACACAAAGTATCGTATTCAGGTGTATCAGTTGTAGCTTTTAAGATATTTTCTTCTACTACACATAGTTCTTCTATGAGAGCATCTCGTTTATCTCGTAGCTCGTTGATTTTGTCTTCCATGTTATGCGTAAATATATTTGATAATCATATATGCTGTGTCTACTACTAGATATATCATGTATAGCGAGAATGCTATTGCCATGACAGTGGTTAGTAGTTCTACCCAGTCAATTTTTTTAACTTTCATTGTGTAGACTTCGTGAGCGAAATCAAACTTGCTTGTTTTTTTCATGTTTGTACAGTTACTTTTAAAACTCCTGTTGGAGTGATTGACACACAAGCACTGTCTTACGGATTTGTGTACGCTGTTCCGTTAGGTAGTATCTGTACAGGAGTTCCCTAGTGTTAGCTCTTATGTGTCAGTCACCTCAACCGAGGTGTATGTAGTTGTCAATTTACACTCAATATCTGTATATCTATATACTACTCTTTATTTTACGTTTGTAAAGTTAATCTGTGGATAACTTTATCTTATCAAACGAGTATCTTTTACAGTGATACCCACAAATATTACATACAGATTTCCACGGATATATAGTTCCACATTCACATATATCTCCACCACGCATATACGGTCTTATGTTATGAAAATATGCTTTTAACTTTACATCTCTAATTGCTCTTAATTGTGTCTTTGTATATGTAGGTTTTATATAAAATCTAGTTCTAAATCCGTCTTTTTCTAATTGTTCTCTTATAGTGGGTATAGGTTTTTTTTCCTTTTCAGGTTCTTCATGTGTCATAACTAAAATATTTTCTCCATATGTGAATACACTTTTATCTGTATATACACGTATTCTTGGCTTTCCATTTTTAAGTGAGTCATAATATTCTAATTTTATTATCAGTCCATTTCCAATTGTCATTCCTATTTTTAGATGTTTTGCAGGTATAAGCATAGAAATATCTTAACACTAAACAATAAAAAACTGTGGCGATTATCCACAGTTCTTTTTCTATATAGGGTTTTTATACTAACCAAGCGTAACTTGCCGTAGTTGCAAGAATACTATTAAGACGAATTTACTTTACTTTTGTTACTTATCCACAACATAAAATTATATTTGATATACTTATTGCATGGAAATAGCATTACTCTTAAAAGATATATCGGTAGCAGACGTTAGACCGAAGATAAAGTCAGAAAGAGCTTACGTTATATCACTATTTGTAGATAGACTTAATAAAGAGAGAGGAAATCTAAAACCTTTAAAACCTAGTTTTGTAGCTTTTAAAATGTCACATTTGAATATATCTGATTTATATTTTTTCTTGAAAACTTGTGAGAAAGGAGATAGTTTTTCAAAGGTATGGTGGGGGGCTTTAAAGACTGATAGAAAGACTGTGGAAAAGAAATATTTGACTTTTAAAAAGAGGGGTGTATAATATTTATGTTAGTGAAATACTAACCACGACTCGAAAAGCATCTAAGAACCTTTTCAGGATGCTCTCAGGCGAAAGTCTGGGCGTGTCGTGAAAGGGTTTTTATTTTTAAAATCTTTTCACAAAGTCGCCAAAATCTGATACAAGATACCATAGGGACTAAAAATGTTATGGGGCATGTATACGCAATACGGAATACGTAACGGAGGTAAAGTTAAAAGGGTTTGCTCTTTGTAAACTGAATACTGTGTTAGTGAATGAGTAGTAGAAATACTCGGTAAAGCGTTGCCTAGAACAAACGAAAACTATGTTCGTACGGGCATGTGTCAAATATTCAAAGTTTTATCTAGATTACCCTTAATAGGGCAAGTAGGACATCTCTGAAATACGTATAAAGGAGAGTTTGAAGACACCCAGCAAGTTCGACTCTTGCACACAGTATTTAGTTTATAAAAAGCAAATTCGCTCTTTTTAAAATCAATATAAGCTAGTTTCAACTAATACATTAAGACTATTAAGGGGAACAAGACAGGGAAAGTATCGAGGAATTAACTGAGAATATAACTTTACCTTTGGACGGAAAACGGCTTGTGTGGGTTTGGTTATGGTATATACCATAGGATTACTAAATAAATAACAAATAAATGGAAGAAAAAAACGACATTTTGAAAATTAAAGAAATTATACAAAAACTAGATTCTTATGAACTAGACGAAAAAGTAAATTTTATAAATGCAGTTAAACAAATGCTTCATAAAAAATCGCCATTTGCTAACGAACCTGTTGATTGTGTTTTATGGGTAAAATCAGATACAGTAGTCGCAAACGATTACAACCCTAACAAAGTAGCACCACCAGAGATGCAACTACTTGAAGTGAGTATTGATAGTGACGGATATACGCAACCTATCGTAACATACAACGTAGACGGTAAAAATGAAGTAATTGACGGATTTCATAGAAGTAGAGTAGGTAAAGAATCGCCGATAATCAATAAACGAGTTCACAACTATTTGCCTGTTGTAGTTATTCGAGACGAACAGACAGATAAAAACAATCGTATTGCTTCTACAATTCGACACAACAGAGCAAGAGGGAAGCACCAAGTAGACGCTATGTCAGAGATTGTACTAGAACTTAAAAACAGAAATTGGACTAATAAAAGAATTGCTAAAGAGTTGGGAATGGATGAAGATGAGATTTTGCGATTGTGCCAAATATCAGGACTTACTGATTTGTTCTCTGATAATGACTTTAACAAAGCATGGGAAGCTGGAGATAGTATTCATGGATTTGAACCTTTAACAGATGAGTTTGAAGACAACGAGGATTATGGGCGAACAGTAAACACATCAGACGAGGGTAGAATATTCCATACATACGACAAGTGGGAATGTGCAAAAGCTGGATTTTATGCAAGTACTAAAGACGGTATGACATCAGAACAATGCCAAAGAGTATTCGCAGAATTTCTAAAAGACACAGATTTATTTGCAGAAACTTTGCAAAAAGTAATTACAGAATGGAAGCATTCATGCGAACATTATCTAACTAACAGAGCTATGAATAGAATTGCGTGGTTAGGTCAGGCTTCTGTTTGTTATGCAAAGGGCATACCAAGTCAATTTTCATCAGGTTGGAGTCTATTAACACCAGATGAACAGGAAAAAGCTAACGAGGTAGCACTTGAATACCTTAATAAATGGTTTATTGCGAATGGTAGAGAAGCTATCACAATGGAGGAAGCATTATCAGTTGGGCGACAAGTAGAAATATACTAATATGGCAAAAATATATCAGACTTATAACGTACTCACAGGTGCAAGGGATAGAATAAGTAAAACATTTGATTTGTTCGATAAAATCTATGTATCTTTTTCAGGAGGTAAAGATAGTACAACTATGCTTCATCTTGTTATGGACGAAGCTATAAAACGAAACAAGAAAGTAGGTGTATTGATTATAGACCTCGAAGCACAGTATAAGCAGACAGTGGAACACATGCACGAAATTGTAGAAATGTACAAAGATAATATTGATTTGCATTGGTTTTGTGGAGAGCTACTATTGCGAAATGCTGTAACAAATTACGAGCCACGTTGGGTATGTTGGGACGAAGATAAAAAAGATGTATGGGTAAGAGAAAAACCTAAATATGCTTCTGATTTATCTCAATATGATTTCTATGTGCCTAAAATGGAGTTCGAGGAACTTATGGTTATCTTTGGACAATGGTATTCAGAGAATGGAAAATATAGAACGGCTGGAATGATTGGAATTAGGGCAGATGAAAGTTTGCACCGATACCGAGCTATTGTATCTCGAAAAGACGGACTTATGGTAGACAATTACAAATGGACTACAAAGGTATCTAAAAATCTTTTTAATGTTTACCCGATTTATGATTGGAAAACTGAAGATATTTGGGTATATCATGGGAAGAATCCACACAAGCCACACAATACGATTTACGACAGAATGACAAAAGCAGGAGTTAAGCTATCAGACCAAAGACTCTGTCAGCCATTTGGAGATGACCAAAGACGAGGATTATGGCTATATCACATTCTCGAACCAGATACATGGACTAAACTTATTGCAAGAGTAAACGGTGTAAATTCAGGAGCTTTGTACATCGAGGAAAACGGAAACATGACAGGCTACAACCACATCACAAAGCCAGATAATCACACATGGGAATCATTCTGTAACTTATTGCTATCAACGCTACCAGAGAAAACATCAAAGCATTACCGATATAGATTTAAAAAGTTTATAAAGGGTTGGCAAGATAGAGGGTACACAAAAATACCAGACCAAGCACCTCATGAACTAGAAGTAAAATGTTGGGCACCATCTTGGCGAAGAATGTGCAGAGTTATATTGAGAAATGATTATTGGTGTAAAGGACTTGGACAGACACAACCTAAAAGTGAAGCATACGAGAAATTCAAACAGATAAAATCTTTACGTTTAAAGAAAGAATCTATTAAAAATGAAAACTAAAGTATTAAAATACAAAGGTAAATCTATCAAAATGCACGAAGACACTTGGAAACTATTAAAAGAAGAAAGGATTAAATCTAAACTATCTTGGAACGTCTTTCTCCTCAAATTACTAGGAAAAGAGAAAGTATACGCTAAACATAAAAATATATGAAGATTATAAACTATAAGAAATCAAAGAAAGAGCAGGTATTTGAGATACTTGATAAGCAAGGATATATCCTAGACAAAGAAGTCTACAAGATATTTGGTGAAATGGGCTTATATAAAATACATGAGTATTTGAGAATATGGAAAAAGCTAAAAGCAGATAGAGAGTTCTTCAAAGATAAAGTTATCGTTGCTAAAGAGAAAGGACATAGAATGCACCTTGTTAAGATAAAGCACAATGAACAAAAGGAACTAGATAATGAGTTTTATAAAGTAGGTAAGGAGTTTTGGAATGAGATTAAATTAAAAGACTAACAACAATATAGATGTTGAAGATATAAAAATAGAGCCTGTTGATAACTCTCTGACAAAGTAAAGTAACCACGCTATAATATAACTATGAAAATCAAAATAAAAGATAAGGACTTAATAAAATATATTAAGGATATAAAACAAAGACATAAGATAAAGACGTACGATATGACAGTCGAGAGAATACTACAAAGCATTCAGGGTATGGTAAAAGAAATGGATATTCATATAAAATACAAAGAAAAAATGGAAAAAGAAATTGAAGACTTAAAGAGTAAAATACCAGAAAACAGTTTCTTATCTTTCTTTGTACCTATATTAATTATTGGAATTGTAATTGTATTACTATAACCATGACACTCCCAGAAATATTAAAAGAATTTGAAGATTGGTGTAAAAACGAGCTAGTTGAATTGACCGACGAACAAGGAAATAAAATTGTATACCTTATGGCGGTTAACAAATTCCTCACCCAAACATACACATCTATGGTACAGGCAGAGGTGGAAAGGCTTGAGGGATTGAAGCAAGAATGTATACACAAAAAGAACTGGGATGGAAAAACACAGATACAACCGTGCAATTGCGTGTTTAAGGATATAGGTGGCTACAATCTAGCGATAGAAGACCAAATCAATTACTGGAAAAATAAACTTAAATAATATAAACAAAATGACAAGATACATACTAGAAGTAAAAAACAAGAAAGCAGACGAGAGATTAGCGGTATTCATGCAGGAAGTCGGTGCATCACAGATTGACTATATTGACTCCTATGAGCCACTAGAACGAATCACTAAGGAAGTAGAAAAGGTCGGCAATGCTCTCAGGGAATACAAGAAGTCTGGGGTAAGCATGGATATTATGAAAACATATCTAAAGGGTAAGGGACACTCGCTATCTACTATCAATGATTTAATGGGAGATGTGAATGAGTTTCTTAAAAAGATTGGTTTGCTTAACTAACCCACAATAAACTTAAATAATATGAAAGCATTTGTATCACATAAAACAAACGGAATATTACTGACATTCCCTAATGGGAATTCATTATCTACAATTTGGGGAGCAGGTAGTTATTCAGAGAATTACGATAGATACTCGGAAGATGAAAATATAAAGAATTATGATTACCAAGAAAGACTAAAATGGGGAAGCGACACAGTAGAAGTGATGCCTATTTGCTCTGACACTGTGTATCAATTACTTGCATCTAAATTCTCAGAGGAATGTAACGGTTATGTATTTGGTCATATGACCTTTGAGAAGTGGCTTGAGATGGTAAATATATTAAACAATCATAAATAATCCACAATGACTAACCTACAACAATTACAGGAGGAGGGGGATAATGAGTTTATACATAAAATGTGTCATCTAAGACCTTTTATGGGTAAAGAAGTACTTGCATTAGATATGAGTAACCCTGACAATGTTAGAAACTTTCTTTCAAAGCAAATAGAAAAATCCTTCAAAGCAGGTCAACAGGATATGTTGGAGAGGGTAAATAGAATTATAGAACAATCTAAAATACCTACTATGCTATTTGGCTATGAATCACAGATAGACTTTATAATTAAAAACCTTAGATAACCTTAACTAGAGATGAAAATAAAATTAACTAATGAACAAAAGAAACATTTAAAGTCTATCCAATGGCTGTATATGGGAGCAAGAAAGAGTGGCAGAACTACACTACTTGCCTATGTATTAATACAGACTGTTTTAGTTACAGGTCAAGAGATGCGAATTGTAGACCATTATCCTGACATAAGAGCAGATAAAAACCTAGCAGATATTATTGACTTGATTATTAAGGAGAATGAGCTACCACTGGAAATAACACAAAGTGGTTTAAAACTAAGACCATTAACCAAATAACTATGAACATATTTACAAGTAAAGCGTTTAGAGGAAAATTTAGTATATATAAATCTGCCTATGGCTGTTGGTGTTTTAGATGGTTTTTTGGAACTTTAACATTAACTAAATAAAAGATGAAAACACTAGGAATAATATGTGGAATAACTGGAGTTACATTCTCGTTGCTATCAGACAATATTACATCAGCAATATGGGCTTTTAACTACACTTTATCAGTAATAATTTATGTTAAATAACATATGACAAACATTGAAAAATGGAAAGAAGCAGAAGGTTGGTATGGGGAATGGCTCAAAGGAGATTTTGGGTTTGATTTTAATGAATTTCTAGTAGATAAGGTTAAAACCCTCCTCCAAACAGAACGTACCCGTATAGCAGAGGAGGTGGAGGAATTGTTAGAGAGATACTGTGAAGGAGATGTGTACACAGATAGCATTAAAGAGAAAGTATTATCAATAATAAAACAAGGGAAATAGTATGAACACACTTGAATATTGGCAAGATGGAAATGGATTAAAAATACTTGGATTTATAGCATTCTTTGTATTTACCATTGTGTTTTTTAGAAGTCACCCTTATTAAAATAACCTTATAAACAAATGAAAGAAAACACTATAAAAATATCAGAGCCTAAATTACCATGCATGTGTCCGCAACATGAGCCACCTACAATGAAGGTATTTGAAGCAGGAACTTATCAACATACATGCCCTAAATGTGGAGAAGTTACAATATTTGAAGTACCACTTATAACCTTATAAACAAATGAAACAACTATATATCACTTGGAATACTAGGAAATATAGAGGAAACTTAACATTATTCGAGTACCATATATTCAGACTTTATAGATTATACGTTCATAATAAATTAAAATGATAAAACTAACACTTGAGGAAAAAGATAAAATAAAAAGAGAGTATCAGGATTGGGCTGTAAAGAAAGCAAAGGAGATAATTCCAACTGATATTATTGTTGAAACACCAGACTTCTGGCTCTCAAAAATAGACACCATACTAGAGGAGAGGGTAAAAGAAACTATAGGTAAACACAACGCTAGAATACTTAATCATTTTCAACTATTTGGAGAAGATGAACGTGTTGCATTGATACCTGCCATTACAAAAGCAACAGAAGAAACTCTACCAAGTCTTAATAAATGCACTCACGAATCAGACGGACTATCGTATACAAGTAATCCACCACAGTCGAGGTGTGTAAAGTGTAAAGAATTTTATAGATAAAATAAACATGCCTAAAAACTACAAAATACTAACAGAAAACGAGATTATAAACCTTATCTATGATGAAATGGAGGAATTTATAGACCGAATGGAGAATAAAACAGGGGTGAAGATAAGATATAATTTTACGGTGGATAGGGTTAAGAAAGTTGACAAAATTAAAAAAACAAAGTAATATACAAATATGAAAACAATAATTCTAACAGCAATACTAGTACTAACGTTCACAGCAGGTAGCGTATATGCTTTTGCTACTTATACCACAAGAACAAACTCTTCTTTTGTTAAAATAACAAATCAGCTCGTAGATACTGAAACTGTTACAGTGTATAGATTTGAAGAAAAAATAGGAAGTTCAACAGTAACATGTTTTGGTACTTTCGCCTCACGTAATACAAATATTGGTAAAATTGTAGATTCAACCTCAATAAGCTGTGTTAAATAATGTTAAGTATCCAAGATTTTTTAAATAAATACTATCGTAGAGAGTACCACAAGTACGGAAGTCCAGAATCACAAATACATAGTGAAAGTAAAGAAAATTTTGAAGCTATTGGAGTAGAAGAAGAAAAAGAAATAAAACTTCACGTTGCTGGAGCAGAGTTTCCAAGACGGACATGTGTCATGGATACAGCGCTTTATTCAACAAACATGATAAAGTCTGTGATTATAGAGTCGATAAAGATAGCTACAATGCCACAGAACGTCACAGGAACGCTTATAACGATACTTTTACCAAAATATAGACAAAGCACCATATATGCGTTTAATAAGCTCGGAAAACGCATTATAAGCCATGAAATACTAAAGGATATTCATAGGACTTCATTTGGCATAGAATTACAGTTCTTTATATTCAATTTCATGCGTCATCTGACTAACGAACAGGATGCCGAAGATTTTTCCGAAATAGTATCAGTCGCCATAGAGAATGATGATGCTTATAGGTATAGAATTATGGATATTCTAAGTGAAACAAAAAAGCACAAGCTCAAGAATGTTAGAGAAATAAAGAGATTATTGCATTTATTCCATGAACGAAACTATAACAACGTATGGGGTTCTAAAGTGAATGCTATCGCAACATTGCTATTTTTGGCACTTAAAATACCGTCTATAAAAAGAGCATACATCAATGCAGTTGAACATATGATTTTAGATAACATGCAACTTCAAGAAGAAGATATATATTGGGCTTTATATAAATCAGATTATAAAGTACTCGGAATGAATACTGAAGAAAAAAAAGAGTTTATTAACAAGAAAGGTTGGAAAATGTTGAGAGATATAGTATAATATACGCATGATATTTGCTGGGGCTTTAATTATATTAGCACTTTTAGTCGGATTTCTTGTAGGTAGTTCTATGGGATTTGGCTATGGGTATACACTAGGACAACATGACTCGACACGAAACGATAGTACAATACATTAAGATTTTTTTAGGCTTAATAGCTCTTATAGTTTTATACAAACATGGACAAAAAATATATAACATTCGAACTAAACAAGAAGAAAGGGTACAGAGGGTATTTTGTAGTTGCAGAAACAATGATAGACACAAAAGGAAATCAAATAACAAAAGAACAAAACGATAACACGGAAGTTATAGTACTCAATTCAGAAATGCAGATACCTAACAAGA
>Ga0315904_10001665_pt1 | contig 35213 bp, 20 predicted proteins | sample LakEriMetagenome_6_FD_203529 | JGI IMG/M metagenome (GOLD analysis project Ga0315904, IMG submission 203529) | Freshwater fungal communities from buoy surface, Lake Erie, Ohio, United States - Buoy 12 MA120 | ecosystem: Environmental > Aquatic > Freshwater > Lake | place: USA: Lake Erie, Ohio...
ATTTGGCCCTGGTTCGCGAAGGAAGAGCGGACCGTGGTCCGGACGGCTTCGTCGAAGTCGCAGTCGTCGAAGATGAGCGCGGCATTCTTGCCGCCCAGCTCGAGGCTGAGCTTGATGAACCGGTCCGCGGTCGTCCGGGCGATGTGGGCCCCGGTGGCTGTGCCTCCCGTGAAGGAAATGGCCTTGACACTCCGGTGCTGCACCAGGGCTTCCCCCGCCTCCGGACCGAGACCGTGCACGATGTTGAAGACCCCCGGCGGAAACCCGGCCTCCGCGGCAAGCTCACCGAGCATCGCAGCCGTCACAGGCGTCAGTTCCGACGGCTTCGCCACCACACAGTTGCCCATGGCGAGCGCGGGCGCAATCTTCCACGTAAACAGGTACAGCGGCAGGTTCCAAGGCGAAATGCAGCCCACCACCCCGATGGGCTTGCGGTGCGTATAGTGCAGATGCGTCGGGCCAGCAGGAAGGTGGGCCTCGCTGGCAAAGTGGCGCACCGCACTGCCGAAGAACACGAGATTTTGCTCGGCTCGGGGGATGTCCACCTCCCGGGCTAATCCGACCGGCTTACCGTTGTCGCGCGACTCCGCCCGTGCGAATTCTTCTGCCCGCTCTTGCACCAGCGCCGCCCACCGCGTCAAACATCCCGCCCGCTCTTCGATCGACGTCGCCGCCCACGCCGGCCAGGCCGCCTGCGCCGCTTCCACCGCTGCAGCCACATCCGCAGCACCCGACCGTGGCAAGCGGCCGTACACCCGACCCGTCGCCGGCTCAATCAGGTCCGCCCACTGCCCGTCCACCGCCGGAACCGACCGGCCACCGATGAGGTTCTGCACTTCCATGCCCCGAAGGTATCCCTGAGACGGCCGATTCGCGGGTCTTTCAAAGAAGTGAATGAATGCTTATCTTTGCACCCGCTCGATTCCCCGATGGTGTAATGGTAACACACCGGATTTTGGTTCCGTTTTTCCAGGTTCGAGTCCTGGTCGGGGAACACGGGATAAGCCGGCCACTGCGCCGGCTTTTTTGTGCCTTTTTGTGAGGTGTTAAACCGGGCAGGGCGCGCAGCAGATCCGCTGAACGGCACTTATCTTTCGTTCAAACCCGATGCCCATGCGCTCCCTCTTCTTTTCGGTTGCTCTCGTTGTCCTCGGTTTTGCCAGCAGCGGCTCGCAGGCGCTCGCCCAAACCGCGCCCTACAACCCCGACAGCAACGGCAACGGCGTCATCCTCACGCCGGACTTGATGGATCTGTTGACGCTCTTCGGCCAGCCCTTCACTCCGTCGCCCGTGTGCGTGGACGGAGTACCGCTGGAAACGGCTGTGGTGCAGCTACAGCACACGGTCGCCCAGCAGCAGGCCACCATCGCAGCCCTCATCGGTGCAGTCGAGTCATTGCTCGCCGTTCCCACTGGGCAAGGCCCCTTCGTCCGCGACGCGGAAACGGGCAAGTGGGTGGCCACCGAGCCACTGCACGTCACCGGAGACCTGTCCACCGGCCGCCTCATTACGGGCCGCATCGAAGCCCGCTCCGCCCAATTCGGCGGGATGTCCACTCACTGACCGGACTGCAGCGCCTCCACCTGCGCCTGCAGCACGGCGACTTGGGCTTGCAGCGTTGCCACGAGTGACGTCAACGATGCAAGTGTCGTCCCCACATTCGTGCTGCCCACCGTCAGCGAATTCGTGCACGTCACCGGGCCGGTGAAGCGGGCGGAGCCGTTTGCGTTGACATCGAAGGCGGTTGCGCGGGCGTTTGCGGCCGTGCCGGTGCCGACGGCGAAGACGGTCCCGGTGACGCCTTCGAGGTTGTAGGTGCCGGCGACGAGCATTTGGGCCTGGTCTGCCACCGTGCCCAGGCCAAACGCTGCGCTCGAGGTGCCCGTAGCTATCGTCGTGCGGCCTGCCGCGTGGCTGTAGAGGCCCGAGGCCGACGTTTGGTACCCCTGTGCATGGGCGGCATAGCCGCCGGCGATGCACCCAAATCCTTCGGCGTGGCTGACATCCCCCGTTGCGGAAGAATTCTGTCCCTGTGCGTGGGAGGAGGCGCCGGAGGCCGTGGTTTGGCGGTTCTCGCTGTGGCTGTACAAGCCGGAGGCGGTGGTTTGGTAACCCTCCGCGTGGGAAGAATTGCTCGAAGCAGTCGTATTGAAGCCCTCCGCGTGGGCGTAATTCGACAGGGCATCCGTGTTGTACCCCTCGGCGTGGGAGGCCGTTCCCGCAGATAGGGTCAGCATGCCTTCCGCATGGGCCGCTGTTCCGCTCGAGGTCGTGCCTTCGCCTTCTGCGCTGGAGCAAATGGCTGAAGCTGTGGTCAAGCGGTTCGTGGCACGGGAGTACGGTCCTGTGGCTTGGGTTTGGGAGCCGGAAGCGTGTGCGAACTCGCCGGTGGACACGACCGACCCGCCGTGGGCGAAGTTGCCCGTTACGCGGAGGGTGCCGTCCACCCAGCCCCAGGGGCTGGTTTGGCCCGGTGCAAGCGAATCTTTGAACAGCGCAAGGCCCAGCGCCACGCGCGCATCCTCCGGCGTCGTCGCACCCGTGCCCCCAAACTCCACACCCACCACCCCTTCCGCGACGAACGGCTGCCCGAAATACGGCAACACAGACAGGATATCGGAAACCTCGATGGTGCCGGTCCCGTCGCTGTCGGGGTTGTACGGCAACACCGCGGTCGGTGGGGCCTGCTGGGCGCTGGCCCCTTGAACGGCGGCCCACAGGCCCGCCACGAGTGCAATCCGGTAGTTCATGATCTTCACGTTCGTACTGTTTCCTTTAACACGAAAGGCCACCCGCAAGTTGCGGATGGCCCTTCTTTGGTTGGTTGGTTTGGGATCAATCGACAATGAGCAGGCGCACGATCGACTGGCGCGTCGCGCTTTGCACCCGCACCTGGTACATGCCCGCAGCGAGGCCGCTCACGTTGAGCGGGATGCTGTGCTGCATGCCCTCGGCCAGCGTGCCTTCGAAGACTTCGCCCAGCAGGGTCGCACCGGTCAGCGACACGACGTCCACCCGCACGCGTTCTTCTTCGTCGAGGACCAAACGCAGCGCCGTGGCGTCCTGCGTCGGGTTCGGCAGCACCTCTGCGCTGCGGAACGTGCCCTGCGTAGCGCCATGGGCATCGCCGTCAGACGGAGCGAGTCCGTTTCCGCCGCTGGTTGCATTGCCCGTGCCCGGTGCCACCGGAGAACCGTCGCAATTCGCAGAGTTGTACAGCAACGTGTACGAGAACTGGCTCGAATTGCCTGCACAGTCGGTCGCCGTGTACACGCGCTCGACACTCACGGGCTGAGCGCAGTTCAGGTCGCCGAAGATGTCCCCGGTACCGCTGTAGCTCGTGCCGAGGTGTTGGCCGACCATGAAGAACCACCCCACGTAGCCGTAGTTGTTGTTCAGGTTGCTCGCACCGTGGCCCAGCTGCATGCCGAAGTACCCGTTTGCTGGCTGATGGAACAGGTTGAACTGCGAGCCTGCAAAGGCCCCCCATCCGGTCAACGTGCCCGACTGGAGCAAGCGGTAGGTCCAGTTCAAGTGGTCATCGACCAGAATCGGGCAGTCAAACTTGTACCCCTGCGGTCCGGGTTGGCCGAGCCACTGCGTCCAGTTCATGCCCGGTCCGTAGGTCATGGAGATGTTCCAGCCGGCATTCGGGTTCGAGGCGTGGACCACCGTTTGGGTCAAAATCCACCGGCCATCGGCCAGCTGCGTGACCGTGCCTTCTTGGGCCAAATAGAATTGACCGCCCGGGAAGTTGATCAAGCGCAGCGCGTGCGGCGCGGTGTTCGAACACGACCCCGACGCCAGCGGTGCCGGATTCGACGGTTCGCAGTAGTTCAACACGCCTGGCACCGTCGCGATGCCGTCGCCCACGACGGTTTCCTCGTACGTCACCGTCACCGCACCGCCACACGCATCCGCGAACGTCACGTTGCACGGTGCGGGCGGGTCGAAGTTGCCTTGCGGGTCGTCGAAGCAGAGTTCGATGATCTGGCCGTCGTCGTAGGTGCACGACGCCACCACAACGGGTGCCTGCGTGTCAACCACAGCAACTTCTTGGACAGCAGTCGTTGAATTGCCACACCCATCTGTGGCTGTAAACACCCGAACCAAGGTATACGTACTCGCACAGCTGCCCGGAACCGTCGTTTCGGATGTTTCCAACTGAACGGCGCTGCAATTGTCCATGACCAACGGCACGGGCAAAGCGTCCACGTCGCTGCACTCCAACGTCTCATCCGCAGGAACATACGTGAAGACCGGAGCCGTCATGTCCTGTACCGTGATGACCTGTGTCGCCGTCGCCACATTGCCGCATGCATCCGTGGCTGTGAAGGTCCGGGTCAAGATGTAGGCATTCGCGCAGGTACCTGCAGTCGTGGCCTCGGCGGTGGTGATGGTTGCGTCGCTGCAATTGTCATTCGCCGATGCGGACTCCAAGGAAAGCGGAGCATCACAATCGATGGTGTACCCTGCTGGCACGAACGTGAAGGTCGGGGCCGTGGAATCCTCTACGGTGATGACTTGCGACGCGGTCGCGCTGTTTCCACACGCGTCTGTCGCCGTGAAGGTCCGTATCAGGGTGTACGCGCTTCCGCATCCACCGGCCACCGTTTCTTCGCCCACGGATACTGTCACCGTGCCACAGTTGTCTTCAGCTGTCGCTGTCTCGAATGTCAGCGCCTCATCGCACTCGGCGGAATAGCCCGTCGGCACGAATGTGAAGCTCGGTGCCGTCGTGTCCTCCACCGCAATGGTTTGGGTTGCAGTTGCTGTATTGCCACATGCATCGACGGCCGTAAACACCCGGGTCAAGGTGTACGCATGTGCACAACCCCCTGCCGTAGTGGTCTCAGCCACGGTTACGTCCACCATCCCGCAGTTGTCCGTGGCAATCGCATTTCCGAAAGCCACCACCTCGTCACATTCAGCTGTGACATCTGCCGGTACCACGAGGAATGTGGGAGCGGTCGTGTCTACCACGGAAATCACCTGCGTGGCGGTTGCCGTGTTTCCGCAGACATCCGTCGCAGTGAACATCCTTGTGAAGGTGTACTCATTTGTACACGCACCCGGTGCAGTGAACCCAGCCACCGTCACCACGGCATTGCCGCAGAGGTCGTTCGCCGTCGCTGCCTCGAGCAAAAGTGCCGCATCGCATTCCGCCGTGTAACCTGCCGGCACGAACGTGAAGGCCGGAGCCGTCGTGTCTTCCACCGTGAGGACTTGCGTGTGCGACGTGGCATTGCCGCTGCAATCGGTGGCAGACCACGTCCGCGTCACCGTGTAGCTGTTCGCGCAAACTCCTGCAACGATGGCTTCCGTGAAGCTCACATTCACCGCATCGCAGTTGTCCGTCGCCGTCAACACGTCCGCTGCTGGAACCGCATCGCACTCCACCGTCGCATCCGCCGGGAGGGCTTCCACGAAGGCCGGAGCTTCCGTGTCCGCCACCGTGATGGTGAACGACTGTGATGTGTTGTTGCCGCATGCATCCGTCGCCGTGACGGTCACCACCTGGACGTAGTTGCCGCAAGCGTCCGCAGCGCCCGAACGGGCTTCGCTGAACGTGACGTCGCCGCAGTTGTCTTCAGCCGTGTAGCTGTAAGCCGCTTCGGAACAGGCGTTTGTTTGGTCAGACGGGAAGGACGTGAAGACCGGAGCGGTCGTGTCCATGACCGTCAGGATTTGCGTATGCGAGATCGCGTTGCCGCTGCAGTCTGTTGCGGACCAAACCCGAGTAACGGTGTAGCTGTTTGCGCAGGAACCTGCAACGATCTCCTCGGTAAAGAGTACTTCGAGGACTCCCGAGTCGTCCGTGACGCTCAACGTTGCTGCAGCTGGAACAGCATCGCAACCGACCGCCATGCTCGCTGGCAAGCTCTCCACGAAGGCCGGGGCCAGCACGTCTTCCACCTGGAACAGAATCTCCACAGACGTGGCATTGCCGGAAGCATCCGTGAAGGTGTAGGTGGCGACTGCTGCAAAGTCCCCTGGGCATGCGCCCTGCTCGATGGCCGTTTGAATGCCAGCAAGGACTGGAGCATCGTCGCAATTGTCTGAGATTCCGGGAACAAATGCGGCGACCAATCCCTCCAGAGAACTGTATGCATTGAATTCGACGAGCGTGAGCGAAACCACCGGCTCGAAGGCCAGTACCGTCGGTGCAGCTTCGTCCACGACCTCGATGGTTTGGGTCGCGGAAGCTGAATTGCCGCAATGGTCCGTCGCCGTGAAAGTCCGCACGATGGTGTAGTCGTTCGGGGAGATGCCCGGAAGGATCACATCTTCGTAAACCACTTCGAGTCCGGCATCGCAGTTGTCCGAAGCCGACGCTGTTTCTGTCGGAATCGGCTGATCGCACGCGACCACAGCGCCGCCAGGAACGGATGTGAACGCCGGTGCTACCGCGTCGATGAGCATGATGACCTGCTCGAACTCGGCCGCGTTGCCGCACGCATCCGTCGCGACGTAAACCCGCGTGAAATTCGTGTACGGCGTCACGCAGCCTCCGGCGAAGGGCAAGGATGTCCAAGTCAAATCTGCCGGGCTGCACCCGTCGTTGACCCCAGCAAATGCAACGTCTTCGTTGAATGCGTCGCATGCCACGGTGACAAAGGGCTCAGCAAGGATTTCCGGAGCCGTCGTATCCACCACCGTGATTGCTTGCGTGCACGAAGCGGACGATGCGTTGCCGCACGCATCCGTGGCGGTGGCCGTGAACGTCCGCTCGAAGCTGAAGCTGCCCCCGCACGTGGCCGTGGCAGAACCGTCTACGTAGGTGATGACTACGGCCGGTGCGGCCCCACAGTTGTCCGACGCTGCCGCCGTGGCTTCACCCAACGATGCCGTGGATGCATCGAACGCACACGCCGCATCCAAAGCAACCGTGAGGTCTGCCGGGCACGTGATGGTCACTTCCGGTGCGATGTCGTCTGTCAGGACAATGATTTGGTCAAATGTGCTCGCATTGCCGCAGGCATCGACCGCCGAATAGGTCCGGATGAACTGGCCCAAAGGTTGAACGCAGCCGCCCGCGAAGGGCAGATCCACGAAGGACAAGGTCAACGTACCGCAGGCGTCCGTCGCCGAAGCAAGTGCAACGCCAGGGAAGTCCCCACATGCAATCTCCACTTCGTTCGCCGCCGTTATTGCCGGGGCCGTGGTGTCCTGCACTGTAAGGACTTGCGTGTGCGACGTCGTATGGCCGCTGCAGTCCGCTGACGTCCATGTCCGCGTCAGGGTATAGCTGTTCGCACAAGTGCCCGGCGCGGTGGTTTCCGAGAACAAGACCCCCGTAGCCGCATCGCAATTGTCCACCGCGGTCAATACGGCCGCAGCCGGAACCGCATCGCATGCTACCACGGCATCGGCCGGGAGCGCTTCTACGAAGGCCGGCCCTTCGGTATCTGCCACCGCGATCGTAAAGGACTGCGCTGCGCTGTTGCCGCATGCATCCGTGGCGGTGATTGTCACCACCTGCGTGTAGTTGCCGCAGGCATCTGCCGCGCCTGTTCGGGCTTCGCTGAAGGTGACGTCGCCGCAGTCGTCCACGGCCGTGTAGGCGTAGGCCTGCTCGGCGCATTGGTTCGTTTGGTCCGACGGGAAGGAGGTAAAGACCGGAGCCGTCGTGTCTATGATCTGGATCGACTGGATGTGGACGGCCGTGTTGCCGCAATCGTCGGTCGCCGTCCACGTGCGGGTGAGGAGTGCCTCGGCTCCGCATTCGCCTGGCGCGGACGATTCCGTCATGCCGTACACGATGAGGTTTGCCGGTGATCCATCGTCTTCCGCAGCAGTCGTTCCCATCGGAATCGGTTGGCCGCATTCTACGACGAGGTCTTCAGGAGCCTCCGTGAAGATGGGGGCTTCAGAATCCACCACGTTCACCACCATCACCACGTCCAACGCGTTGCCCGAGGCATCGACATGGGTGTAGGTAACTTCTGCGGTGAATGAACCCGCACACGGCCCGGGGACAATCGCGGACTGTACCGTTGCAGGAATACCGGTTCCGGCCCCTTCGCCGCTGCCCACTCCACCGCCTCCGGTCGTCGCATCGCAGTTGTCCGAACTCAATGGCTCCCAGTATGCGAAGTCGAAGGACTCCCACTCTTCGGGGCTGATGGTCAATGCCGGTGTGAAACTGACCAAAACCGGCGCCGTCGTGTCCTCCACGTAGATCGCCTGAACGGCCGTCGCCGTGTTGCCGCAGTGGTCCACGGCCGCATACGTCCGTACGATCGTAAAGTCGCTCGGAGTCGGACCCGCCACCACCACATCCGTCCACGTGATGAGCGGCGCCGCGTCGCAGTTGTCCTCTGCAGCTGCTGTGAACACCGGGACTTCTTGGTCGCAGGCGATGGTCACATCCGCAGGTACCGACGTGAATGCCGGTGCCACGTGGTCGATGAGCAGCATGGTCTGCTCAAAGGTGGAGGTATTGCCGCAGGCATCCGTGGCGGTGTAGGTCCGGACGTAGTTGCTGAACGGCGTCACACAACCGCCTGCAAATTCCAAATCCGTGAATGTCAGTGTCGTTTCGCCACAGTTGTCCGTGGCCGAGGCATACAACAGGCCTTGGGAATACTCCTCGCAAAGGACCTGCAAGAAGGGTTCTGCCGCAATCACCGGCGCCTCTGCGTCTTCGATGGTGATCAGTTGGGTGGCCGTGGCTGCATTGCCGCAACCGTCCGTCGCCACATAGGTACGCTCTACCGTGCCGCATGCGCCTGAGACCGCGCCGTCCGTCCAAGAAAGCGTCGCGCTGCCGTCGCAATCGGCGATTGTGGCGTTGCCGTAATCCACTCCGGGGTTGTAGGTCGCGCAAGATGCCGATGCTGCTGTGAACGAAATCACCGGAGCAGCACTGTCCACCACCGTAATCAACTGGGTCGCCGTAGAGAGGTTTTGGCAATTGTCCACTGCAGTCCAGGTCCGCACGAAGCTGTAGCCTATGCCGCACGTGGGCGTCGAGGGGCCGTCGCTGTAGGTGAGGACAATCCCATCGTACCAGCCGGGCTGGAAGCAATCGTCCGTTGCGACCGCCATGCCCGTGCTTGCCGGAGCGAGGTCAACTGTGCACGCCGCGTCAAACGCGACCACTGCATCGGCAGGTACCGCAATCGCGGGCGGTGTTTCGTCGAAAAGCACGACGAATTGCTCTGCAGTTGCGGAGTTGCCCTGGTCATCCGTTGCCGTCCACACGCGCTTCCACGTCCCCGGACATCCGCCGGCTGCAAAGACCGCTTGGATGCTGATCGTCAGGCTTTCATCGCAGTTGTCCGTCACGTCCAACGGAACAAAGCTCGGGTCCGTCGGATCGGGCAATTCTGTGCAAGAGGCATATACAATCAGACCGTCTGCAGCGAATACCGGCGGCTGGTGATCGATCAGGGCGATGGTCTGGGTGCAGCTGTACGCCGCGCTGGCGTTGCCCGCGTCGTCCACTGCCCAAACCGAGAACGTCCGCTCCACCACTTGGCCCCCAGCAACCCCGGTTACGGCATCCTCATAGGTCCACAGAATCTCCAGCGAGGAATCGCAATTGTCCGAACCTTCCAGCGTAGGAACTCCCGTGACGGACGGCGACAGCGAAGGGGCACAATCCACACCGCTTTCGATCGACAAGTCCGATGGACATTCCAAGGAAAGCACCTCCGGCGCAATGCCATCGACGACCACGATGCTTTGGGTGCACACGGCCGTGGCCACATTGTCACACCGGTCGGCAGCGGTTACCGTGAAGGTGCGTTCAAACGTATAAGACGCTCCGGCGCCGCCCGGTACAGAAGGACCATCTGCATAGCTCACCTGCAAAGAAGGCGCGGCATCGCAGTTGTCTGTAACGTTCACCACCGGCGCGCCCAAACTCGCGTCTGTCACCGCACATGCTGCCCCGGCCTCCGTCGTCGTTGCAGGGGGACACGTCAATTCCACCAGCGGCGCCTGGGTATCCAGCAACACGATGGCCTGCGTCAGATAGGACTGGTTGCCACACGCATCTTCTGCGGTGTACGTGCGCAGCAGGTTCGGGGCCCCTCCGCAATCCGTTGAAAGCACCGCATCCGTCCACGTCAACAAACTCACAGCATTGCATGCGTCCGTCGGGGAAACTGTGGCGAACTCCACCGCCTCACACGGCAATGCAAGAACGTCTTCCACAGTGCCGAAATCGGGGGCTTCCGTGTCAACCACCGATTGCGTTGCCGTCGCAATGGCCGCGTTGCCGCATGCATCCGTCGCGATGAACGTGTACACCCGATCGAAAGACGTGCCGCAACCCGGGAAATCTTCGAAGGTCGTCGTCAAGGTCACGTCGCCACATGCGTCGCTGGCAACAGCACCCATCGGACTCCATTCGCTGCCGCAATCCAGGGTTTCAGAAGGAGACACGAAGGTGAACACCGGGGCAGATACGTCTTCCACGAAGATGGTTTGGACATGGACGGTGGCATTTCCGGAACAATCGGTGGCCCTCCACGACCGAGTCAACGTGAACGATTGTGGGCAGGTGCCGGGGGTTGTAGCCTCTCCGAGGTACTCTACCACCACTTCTGCTCCTTCGCTGCAGTTGTCTGTTGCAACCAAAACGGGCACCGCGGGCAAGGCTGCATCGCAAGAAACCACCACATCTTCAGGGGCGTTCACGAATTCAGGAGCAAGTGCATCTGTGAATGCCACGGTCTGCACCATCGAGACATGCTGATTGCAGGCCGGGTCAAACACCGAATGCAACAGCGCAACTTCTTCATTCACGCACTCAGCAGCCGGATACAGCGCATCGGCGCTCAAATCAACCACCAAATCGCCCGATGCCCCGTTCACAGGCATTCCAGCCACTACACCACTCCATGCAAACCACCCTCCAAGTCCGTAGTTGCAGTTGTGCGAACTGCCTCCTACGCCCAGTTGGAACCGCTTGTTCTGGCTTACCGGCATGTGGGTGAGGTTCAAGTATGAACCCTCGTACTGACCCGTACCGGTCAAGTAGCTCTGCGTGGCGTCTAACACATAGACGTCCATTTGGGCAGCATTCGCTGCGCAACCGTACGACAAGATCAACCCACGACCTGGACCTCCGGCCATCCAAGTTGAAGCCAATTGCTTGTTTTTCAACACAATATGTACGTCCCAGCCTTGAGCCGGATCTAGGCTGTTCACTACGGAACCCGTCACACGCGCAGTTCCATTGCTGTAGCGGGTGACTTCAAAAGGCGAAGTCTCAATCCAATAATCGCTGTCCGCAAGTCCGAGTGCAGCCATTCCAAAAATCCGAATGGCCCCATCTGGCCCCGGGCCATAGGATGTGGTCGCAGTGTTTTCCACTTCGAGGGCACCTAACACCGTGGTCGCAACCGGGAGACTCGCCCCAGAGCAGTTGTTCACCGCCGTTGTGCCCCACTCGGAGAAGTTCCCCGTGTAGTCGCAGGACAACGCCGTACCGGTCAGAGGACACGTAAAGGTGATGGCGCTTCCATCGCAAGCCTGCACCCCGTCACACGAACAACCGGGAGCGGCGAATGCACACAACGCTGCCTGGTCGCCCACATTCGCTTCCGGGTCGTAGTTGCAAGCGGTCGCGTTCATGCAACCGCAGACGTTCCCCGCCCAACCCGGGGTGCCCACCGGGTTGAACTCTCCAGGACCTTCAAACTCAAACTGCAGAAACTGTTGATTCTCACCCTGTCCTTCTGGGAAGACCTGCACATTGATCCTGCCTGAAACCTCGCCTGAAGTCGTCAATTGCAGCACGAGAACTCGCCCCGTGGATGCCTCCGGAATTCCGTTCGGGGAACCGTTGATGATGTACCAGCCGCCCCCGAAGAAATCGTCAATGGCAACGTCCGTACCCGAAAGGGGTGTTCCTGTCACAAAATGCGAAGTCCACGGTTGATCATTGCTTTCGACCGTAGAAACCGCCGTTTCTTCCCCCTCCGGTGCCGAATCAATGCCGATGGTGACCCAGCTGTCAAACGCCAACTGGGGAGTGAACGCAAGTGCAGCGAGAGAAACTCCACCTGCAGTCGGTCCATTCGCAAACGGACTGTTGTAAAATGTCGTCGTGGTGAGCAATTCCAGCGGTTGATTCTCATCCCCGTAGACCGCAGAAACGAAATCATCTGGCGCATCGGTGTGCACATAGAAGCGGTACGTGGTCGTGCCTGGCACTCCGTTCACCGCAAATTCCTCCACCTCCAGCGCATACCCTTCGCCCGGGTAGTCCGTCACGCACGAGCAAAACTCACACGAGCCGTCATCGGTCAATGCGAGGACACTGTAGTTGCACGCATTCGATGCCGTGCACCCGAAGGTCTCAGGTCCATCGCATACACCGTCTCCGTTCACGTCGGAAGTACACACCCCTCCGCAGATTCCGAGGGCATCCAGCGTATTTCCGCTGCAGTCACAAGCGCCTGCAGGTAGTCCTGAACAACCACATGCAAGCACGGCCCCCGGGCCGTTGCAAATGCCACACGCATCGAGCGCACCTACACATGCATCCGCAATGTCGCAGATTCCGTCGGCATCTGCATCCGCCACGCAAGCCCCGCCGCACACGCCGAGTGCATCGAACCCGTTTCCCGCACAATCGCAAGCGCCAGCTGGAATTCCCGCACAGCCGCAAGCATTCACTGCACCAGGACCGTTGCAAACGCCACATGCATCGAGTGCACCGACGCACGCATCCGCGTTGTCGCAGATTCCGTCCGCATCTGCATCAGCAGCACAGGGCCCACCGCACACGCCGAGTGCGTCAAGTTCGTTGCCCGCACAATCACACGCTCCTGCGGGCAACTCCGAACATCCACATGCTTGTATCGCCCCCGGACCGTTGCATACCCCGCAGGCATCCAATGCTCCGACGCAGGCATCCACGTTGTCGCAGATTCCATCGCCGTCCACATCGGCTGCACAGCCCCCCCCGCAGATGCCGAGGACATCGAGCACGTTGCCCTCACAGTCACAAGATCCTGAAGGAATGCCCGAGCAGCCGCACGTGAACACCGCACCCGGACCGTTGCAAATGCCACATGCATCCAACGCCCCTACACAGGGGTCTACATCGTCGCATGTGCCATCTCCATCGGCGTCCACTGCACATGAACCGCCACATACACCGAGGGCATCGAGTTGATTGCCTGCACAATCACACACACCTGCAGGAATTCCCGAGCCACCGCAGACCCCACACTGGTCTTCTACCGTGCAAGAACCGTCCTCGTCTGTCGCAGCCGCGTTGTAATTGCACGCGGATGCATCTGTACAGCCAGCAACCTCGTTTGTGTTGCAGATGCCATCCCCGTCTGTGTCGGCGCCGCAGTCACCCCCACACACTCCCAATGCATCGAGCACATTTCCATTGCAGTCGCATGCGCCAGCAGGGATTTCGCTGCACCCACATACATATATAGCGCCTGGACCGTTGCAGATTCCGCAACCATCCAAGGCCCCCACGCACGGATCTGCATTGTCGCAGAGACCGTCGACATCCAAATCCGCTTCGCACGCGCCACCGCACACCCCGAGCGCGTCGTTGAAAAGACACGAGCCGTTGTCCAAATTCGCAGAACTCTCAAAGTTGCAGGCGGCTGGATTTGTGCATCCCGCGTAGATACACGAGCCATCCGACAGGGTGGCGCCTGGATCAAAGTTGTCAGCGGCTGGATCTGTGCATCCCACACAGGATGTGAAGTCGCAGGTTCCATTGTCAAATGTCGCTGCAGCATCAAAATTGCAGGCCAACGGGTTCGTGCACCCTTGAATGGCGCAGCTGACGTACTCACACGATCCGTTCGGATAGATGGCTGCCGGATTGAAATTGCAGGCTGTGGGGTCCGTGCACCCCAGACAGCTGAAGAACTCGCACGTGCCGTTGTCGAAGAGCGCAGAGGGATTGTAATTGCACGCCCAAACGAACGTACATCCCCCTTCCTCCGTGTCACATACGCCATCCGAATCCACGTCTGCCGGGCAATCCCCGCCGCACACGCCGAGGGCATCGAGCTGACCTCCTTCGCAGTCGCAATCGCTGGACGGGACCTCTGTGCAGCCACAGGCATACACCGCACCCGGTCCGTTGCAAACCCCGCACGCATCGAGCGCTCCCACGCAAGGGTCGCTGGCATCGCACACGCCGTCGGCATCGGCATCCGCCTCACAGCCACCCCCGCACACGCCGAGCACGTCCGGATAGGTGCACGTGCCATCGTCGGTGTTTGCAGAAGCGTCATAGTTGCAGGCAGTCAAGTCTGTGCATCCGCCGTAGGCACACGAACCGTCTTCGTACTCCGCTGATCCATCGTAATTGTCGGCCAGTACGTCCGTGCATCCACAGGGGTTCGTGGGGGTCGGGGGAACGTAGCCTTGCGGATAAAAGGTGCCCGTTCCGTTGAAGGTAAAGGCCAACCGCTCATTGTTGAGTCCGACGCCCTGCGGGAAGATTTGGGCGTTGATCACGCCGGAAACCGACCCCGCCGTGGTCATTTGAAGGAACAACACCCGGGAAGTACCGGCAGATGGGACCCCGTTCACCGTTCCATTCACCGTGTACCATGCACCCCCTCCGAAGTTGTCCATGGCCACATTTTGGCCCGAAAGAGGACTTCCTGCTACGAATTTCGCCTTCCACGCTTGGCCCGAGCTTTCAATCGTAAACGGAGCCGACTCAGGCTCCACCGCTGCGCTCGATATCCCGATGGTGACCCAGCTGTCCGCTGCAAGCGTCGGGGAAAAGGAGAACAACAGGGGATTGATCCCCCCAGCGGTCTCCCCGGAGGCGAAAGGGTCGTTGTAGAATGAACCCGAAGAAGTCGTGAGGTAGAGCGGAGAGAGGCTGTTGCCGTAGATGGCCGACAGAAAATCTGTGCCATGCAGCATATCAATATAGAAGCGATACGTAGTTGTTCCGGGGACCAAACCGGACGCATGGGCCTCCACCGTCATCGTATACGTCGGAAGCGCCGGATCACCGCCCGCGCAAGAACAAAAGTCACACGACCCGTCATCCTCCGTTGCCGTCGTGCTGTAGTTGCATGCATTCGCGGTCGTGCATCCTGCGATTTCATTCCCGTCACAGACCCCGTCATTGTCCGCATCGCCGTCCGCAACTGCACCCCCTGAACACGCGTCGCAACCGGTGGCGTACAGGCAAGAGCCGTTGTCTTCCGTGGCAGCAGCGTTGAAGTTGCACGCAGTCAACGAGGTACACCCGGCCACTTCGTTCGTGTTGCACACCCCGTCGTTGTCCGTGTCGCCGTCGACCAAAGCCCCGCCCGCACACACATCACAGCCCGTAGCAAAGACGCAAGATCCGTCTTCGTCCGTCGCCTCTGCAGAGAAGTTGCATGCCGCTTCATCGGTGCACCCTGCGATTGAGTTGGGGTCTTGCGCCAAGAGGGGCAACATCTCCCTAAACTCTGATGACGCAAAACCATTCTGGAACACCTGCACAAACATTTGTCCGGAGATGGTGCCCGATGTGGTGATTTGGCCGACCAAAATCTTCAAGTCCTCGCCCGCATACCCCGGATGGGTATAATTGCAGCCGACCCCTGAAGGGCAAGGATTCAACCCGTACAACGCCCATCCCGTAGGGTGGTTCATCAACACGTTCGTGCCCGCATTGAACTGGGCCCACGGTGTGGCCACGGTCGTCTCCGACAACGTGAAACCCGCAACCGATTGTGAAGCCCCGATGGTCAGCCAGCTATCGTATTGCAGGGCTGGCATGAACCCGAAAATACTACCGTTCACTTGCGCACCCAGATTCGAACCGAAGGCCAAATCGTTGTGCCATGCCGGCGTGGATGTCGAATTCAGCACCAAAGGATGTGTCGCCTCCCCAGAGATGGAAGACAAGAAATCCGATGCGCTGTTCGTGTGGAGGTAGATTCTGTAGGTGGTTTGGCCCACCAAATTCGTCGTGCCGAAGGGGCCCACATACGGTGCCGTATGCACTACATACGGCTCAACGCCTAACCAGTAACCGGGAGATTCTTCCGTAGCAGCCTTTGCTTGAAAGGTCACACAACAGAGCAGAGCCGTCAAGAGTGATGCGAAACGCATGGCACAAGCGGGTTTTGGTTGTTAGGCATACCCAAACCGCGCAACACCTGCGACACCTAAGAAAAAATCATAGGTCCGTCCTTCGGCAAGGAACAGAACCCGGAATCACGCAATTTGGATGATGCAATATCGGGAGAAAAAACCGGGAAAACAAGGGCCAAAAGGGGTGTGTTCGTCGATTTATATACCCCTGGAGCACTGTTCTACACAACTATATTCACAATTCTTCCAGGAATAACAATGACTTTCTTCACCGATCCTCCCGCGAGCTGGGCGGAAGTGCGTTCATGAGCGAGCACTGCTTTTTCAATAGCGACTGCATCCCAGCCGGCAGGAAAGGCCAACTGAAACCGCACCTTTCCGTTGAAGGAAACCGGATAGTTCACCTCGTCCACTTCCAACCACTTCGGATCCGCCTTCGGCCAAGCAGCGTCGAGCACCGTCCCTTGCCCTCCCGCCTGCGCCCAGCACCACTCTGCCAAATGCGGCGCGTACGGACTCAACACCACCGCCAGCGGCCGCAACACCGCCCGATCCGAGCATCCCGCATCGGTCAGCTCATTCACCGCGATCATCAGTGCACTGACCACCGTATTGAACGCGTGCCGCTCGAGGTCGTCGGTGACCTTCGCAATGGTCCGGTGCAACGTCCGGTGGGCGGCATCGCTCGCCGTACCGTCCGTCGGGTCCGCGTAGAGCCGCGCGAACCGCCGCAGGAAGTTGTGGACGCCGCTGATGCCCTGCGTGTCCCACGGCTTGTGCTGGGTCAGCGGACCGAGGAACATCTCGTAGCACCGCAAGGTGTCTGCGCCGTAGCGCTCGACGAGTTCGTCGGGGGTTTGGACGTTGTACTTCGACTTCGACATCTTCTCTACCTCGTGCCCGCAGGTGTACGTGCCTCCGTCATTGAGGATGAACTCCGCGTCGCTGTACTCTGCGCGCCAACCGCGGAACGCCTCGGTGTCGAGCGTGCTGCCATCGACCAGCGCGACATCGACATGCAGCTGCTGCGTCGCATGACCGCCACGCTTCTCGGCCGTCACAAAGGTGTTCGTGCCCTGGATGCGGTAGACAAAGCACGACCGCCCGAGGATCATCCCTTGGTTGATCATGCGGCGGAAGGGCTCTGAGAACCCGATGTGCCCCCGGTCGTAGAGGAATGCTGTCCAAAACCGGGCATACAGCAAATGCCCGGTGGTATGCTCCGCCCCGCCCACGTACAGATCCACCTGGCCCCAATAGTCGGAACGCTCGCGCGCACAGAACTCCCGGTCGTTGTGCGGGTCCATGTAGCGCAGGAAGTACCAGCTCGAACCGGCCCAGCCGGGCATCGTGTTGAGCTCCATGCGCTCGCCTCGGAACACCGGCCAGTCTTCGCGCCGCGCCCGGGCCAGCGGGGGCTCGCCGTCCGCCGTAGGCAAGTAGGCGTCCACAGGCGGCAAGGTCACCTGCGCGTCGTCGATCAGCCGCGGAACGCCGCCCTCGTAGCAGATGGGGAAGGGCTCGCCCCAGTAGCGCTGCCGGCTGAAGACGGCATCTCGGAGCCGGAACTGCACGACGCCCCGACCGAACCCGCCGGCCTCGACCGCCGCGATGGCCGCAGGGAGGGCGTCCCGTGCGGGGAGGCCGGACCACGGGCCGGAGGCCTGCAGCACCGCGCCCTTGTCCGTGCATGCTGCCGAGGACGTGTCGTGGTCCGCGAAAATGGAGGGGATGGGCAGGCCGTGCGCCAGGGCGAACCGATGATCGCGTTCGTCGCCGGCGGGAACGCCCATGATAGCGCCCGTGCCGTAGCCAGCCAGAACGTAGTCGGCAATCCACACCGGAATTTGGGCGCCGGTGAGGGGGTGCAGGACGTGGCCCCCCGTGAAGCAGCCCGACATCTCGCGGTCGCCGGCGCCTTGGCGCTCGCGCTCGGATTTGCGGGCGGCGGCGGCGATGTAGGCGCGCACGGCTTCGGTTTGGTCCACAGAACACAGCCGCTCCACGAGCGGATGCTCCGGCGCAAGCACCATAAAACTCACCCCATACAGGGTGTCCGGGCGCGTGGTGAACACTTCCACCGCAAGCTCCGGCTGGCCATCGACCGCAAAGCGCACCTCGGCCCCTTCGCTCCGACCGATCCAATTCCGCTGCGCCTCCTTGACGCTCTCACTCCATTCGAGCCCGTCCAAACCGCTGAGCAACCGGTCCGCATAGGCCGTGATGCGCATGATCCACTGCCGCATGCGCTTGCGCTCCACCGGATGCCCGCCCCGCTCGCTCAATCCGTCCTTCACCTCGTCGTTTGCGAGCACCGTCCCGAGCGCCGGGCACCAATTCACCTCACTGTCTGCGAGGTAGGCAAGCCGGTAGGCCATCCGCACGGCTTCCCGGTCTGCCTCGCACATCGCCCCCCACTCCGCAGCACTGAAGGTTCCGACCCCAGGACTGCAGACCGCGTCGATGCCAGCCGATCCATGGGCCGCGAAATGCTCCTCAAGCGCGGCGATGGGCCGGGCGCGGTCGGCAGCGCGGTCGTACCACGCGTTGAACAGCTCGCCGAAGATCCATTGGGTCCAACGGTAATACGCCGGGTCACTCGTGCGCACTTCGCGGCTCCAGTCATAGCAAAATCCGAGCTTCTCGAGCTGTTCCCGGTAGCGGGCGATGTTCGCTGCAGTAGTGACGGCCGGGTGCTGGCCTGTGGCGATGGCGTATTGCTCCGCGGGCAGGCCGAAGCTGTCGTAGCCCATCGGATGGAGCACGTTGAAGCCGTTGTGGCGTTTGTACCGGGCGAAAATGTCGCTTGCGATGTACCCGAGCGGATGCCCCACGTGCAGCCCCGCCCCGGAAGGGTAGGGAAACATGTCCAGCACGTAGTACTTCGGACGGTTCGGGTCTTCCGTGACCCGGTACACCCCTGCCGCGTCCCATGCGTCCCGCGCGCGCTGCTCTATGGCCCGAAAATCATACTCCATGAAGCAAAGGTCGAACAGGAACGCACGTACTCCGTCGCGACCTTTGCCCCGTGTACACCGCACGCACACCCCCGGTCGTCAAAGCGCTGGCCTCGCAGCTCGTTTGGAGCGGCCCCCCAGGCGGGGCGGCCGCACCGAGGGTATACCTCACCTTCGACGACGGACCGCATCCGACGGTCACCCACGAAGCCGCAGCCATCCTGCAGGAGGCGGCGGTGTCGGCTTGGTTCTTTTGTGTGGGCGCGAATGTGGATCGGCATCCCGATGTCGTTCAGGGGCTTCAGGCCGCCGGCCATGCCCTCGGCAACCACGCCCACCGCCACGAATCCGGTTGGGAAACCCGCGGCCTCGCTTACCTCCGCAGTTACCTCACGTGCGAGGCTGCATTGCACCGCGCCACGGGGAACGGCGGACGCGCCTTCCGGCCTCCATACGGCCGCATCACGCGGAGCCAAGCAGGCGCCATCGGGCGGCGTACGGATGTTGTGATGTGGGATGTGTTGAGCGGCGACTTCGACCTCAAAGAGACCGCAAATAGCTGTTTTTCAAGGCTTGTGCGGGCCACACGCGACGGCTCCATCGTGGTATTCCACGACAGCGAAAAAGCGGCGAGCCGCATGCTGGGCGCGCTGCCCCGGTATTTGGTTTGGCTTGCGGAGCAAGGCTACTCCACACACCTTCTGCCCGTTACGCCTTCGATGCAGCGCTGAGCAGCTTCAGCTTTTCGCGGATTTCCTCCATTTCCCGCTTGTCCTCCCGGATCGACTTCTCGTACTGCTCGCGGATGGCTTCTGCGCCCTTTCCGGTGAACCGCATGAGGTTCTCTTCCGTTGCAGTTACACGCGCACGCAGGCGGTCAATCTTCTCGCGCAGAAGGGATTGCTCACGCGCCACCCCGCGGGTGTCGCCCTCCGCCAAACGCTCAACGCGGCCCCGGTAGCTATCGATGCTCCGCTCCGAGCGTTGCGCGCTCAACGTGGCGTACTTCGCGTCCATCGCGGTCCGGAACCGCTCCATCAACCCGTCCAGCGCCTTGCGCGGCACAAAGCCGATGGCATTCCAACGGGTTCCGAACTCCTTCAGCGCGTCGAGGTCCGCCTTCCGATCACCGGTCAGCTCGTACGCCTGGATGGCCTCGAGCAGGGCTTCCTTTTCGTTCAGATTCGCCTGTTCCGTGGCATCTCGGTCCGCGAATTGGGCCTTCTTCGCCTTGAAAAACGTGTCTTGCGCCTTGCGGAACTGCCGCCACAACCGCTGCTCATCTGCCGGATTTGCCGGTCCTACATCCTTCCATTCTTTTTGCAGCGCAATCATGGCATCGGTGGCCGTGCGCCACTCGGTGCTGTTGCTCAAGGCCTCCGCTTTCTCAATCAGCGCAGCCTTGCGGTCACGGTTTTCTTTGCCCACGGCCTTGATGGCGTCGTAGTGCAGCTGCTTCTTCGCGAAGAAGACATCGGTCAGCTCCCGGAAGGTCGTCCAGAGCTGCTCGTTCACTTCCTTGCCCGCGAATCCTGCTTCTTTCCACCGGGTCTGCAAGGCCACCACTGCGGCCGTTCCCTGTTGCCAGCCTTCGTGCGTCGGCTCTACTTCCGTGGCGACGAACGCCCGCAGTTCTTCAATCAAGGCCTCCTTTTTCGTGGCATTGTCCTTGAAGCTCGCGCGGATTTCGTCGTAGTGCGATTTGACTTCTTCGAACACCGGCCGGACCTGGCCGAAGAACGCATCTGCAATCTCTTGGTACGACTCCCGAGGCGAAGGGCCGATGTCGAACCACTGCTTTTGGAGCGAGCGAGCGGCCTTTTCACGATCGATCAACGTATCGATGCCCGCAAGGCCTTTCGCGAGCTCGATCAACTCCTCCTTCCGCTTGAGGTTCACACGCAAATCGTGCTCCTTCAGCTCCTTGTAAATCGTGATGTTGTAGAAAAACTCGTCACGCAACCGGTTGTACGTGTCCTGGACCTCCTTGTGGCGGTCGCCCGGCACATCGCCCACCTTGGACCACTGTTCGCGGACTTCGTTGAACACCGCAAACGCGGCACCGATGTTCTCCTCTTCTTGGATGGTGTGGCGCAGCCGTTCGAGCATGGCCAGCTTCTGAGCGAGGTTCACCCGCTGTTCCTCCGCGACCCGGCTACGCCATGCCTTTTCCCGCTCTTTGAACACGTTGATGGCCGCATCGAACTCTGCCTCTACCGGGTCCGGAACGTACTCGAAACCGGCATCCGGCTCGTGCTCCGATTCCGCAAACGCTTCGCGCTGGTGGCGGATTTCTTCCTGAGTCAAGACCCGGAACTCATCGATGGCATTGCGCACATCCTTGCGGATGGCTTCCAGGTCCTCGTTTGTGAGGAGGGTCTGGACACGTGTCAAAATCTCGGACCGCATCGGTCTGGGGGTTAGGGAGTGGGGAACGCGAATATCGAACTTTCGGCAGCAAATGAGCGGAATATGACGCCTTCGGACCTCGAAAAACTCCGGGCCTGGTGCGCACTTCGGGAGCGCTGTACGTTCGATGTGCGTGCAAAGTTGCAGCGCATGGGCATCGCGGCTGCCGAAGCCGACTGCGCCCTAGCGACCTTGACCTCAGAAGGCTACCTCAACGAAGCCCGCTTCGTGGAAGCCTATGTGGAAGGCCATGCCCGAGGAAAACGGTGGGGTCCTGCACGCATCCGCGCGGGATTGCGTGCCCGCCGCATCCCGGAATCGCTGATTGCACCGGCCTTGGCCGCACTTGACCCGGCAACTGGCCGCGAGGCCCTTGGAGCGCTCGTGGCGCGGCGGGCGGCCGAATTGCCCGCGGGTAGGAACCGCGTAATCCGTTGGCTCGTCGGGCGCGGTTACCGGCTCGACGAAGTGCTGGCCGCCGTCGATGCAGCCGCTTCCCGCTGATTACCTTTGCACCCCATGGTGACGATTGACCGGCTCCACGCCCTGCGCGACCGCGTGCGCGATTTGAAAGGCTACTTGAACATCGAGGCGAAGCTGCTCGAAATCGCGGAAGAGGAAAAACAAACCCAAGACCCGGACTTCTGGAACGACCCGAAGAAGGCAGAACAAGTCCTGCGGACGTTGCGGTCAAAGAAGACGTGGACGGACAGTTACCGGACATGTGCTGCTGCAGTGGAGGACGCCCAGGTGATGTTCGACTTTTGGAAAGGCGGTGACGCCGCTGCCGAAGAAGCAGCGGACGCCTATTCCGCGGCAGAGAAGGCCGTCGAGGAACTGGAATTCAAGAACATGCTGAGCGCAGAGGAAGACAACCTCAATGCCATCATGCAGATCACCTCGGGCGCGGGCGGAACGGAAAGCTGCGACTGGGCCGCCATGCTGATGCGGATGTACCGGATGTACGGGGATCGTGCCGGCTTCAAAATCCGAGAACTGGACTTCCAAGATGGCGATGTGGCCGGCATCAAACAGGTCACGTTGGAATTCGAAGGGCCCTTTGCCTTCGGGATGTTGAAGGGCGAGAACGGCGTGCATCGGCTTGTGCGGATCAGCCCCTTCGACAGCCAAGCCCGCCGGCATACTTCCTTCGTGTCGGTGTACGTCTACCCCTTGGTAGATGATTCAATTGAGATTGAAATTAATCCCTCGGACATCACGTGGGATACCTTCCGCTCGGGCGGAGCCGGCGGCCAAAACGTGAACAAAGTCGAAACCGGGGTGCGGCTGCGCCACGCCCCCACCGGCATCGTCATCGACAACACAGAAACCCGTTCCCAGCTGCAGAACAAGGAGAAAGCGATGCAGCTTCTGAAAAGCCAGTTGTACGAAGCGGAGCTGGCAAAGCGCAACGAAGCCCGCGCAGAAATCGAAGCCGGCAAGAAGAAAATTGAGTGGGGTTCCCAAATCCGCTCCTACGTGATGCAGCCTTACAAGATGGTGAAAGACTTGCGGACCGGCCACGAGACGTCGAACGTGGACGCCGTCATGAACGGTGAAATCGATGGCTTCTTGAAGGCCTTTCTGATGCAGGCAGGCTCCGGGGCAGCAGCACCGGTGATCGACGACGATTTCTAACTCTGAAGTTCCCATTCCATGGAAGTTTCATACAGAATTGAAAAGGATACACTCGGCGAAGTCCGTGTTCCTGCTCACGTGCTTTGGGGTGCCCAAACCGAGCGTTCGCGCTCGAACTTTAAAATCGGACCGGAAGCGTCCATGCCACGCGAAATCATCCGCGCATTCGCCATCTTGAAGAAAGCCGCCGCCTTGACGAATGCGGAACTCGGCGTGCTCGAGGCAGCGAAATGCGAACTGATTGTAGCGGCGTGCGATGAGATCCTCGCCGGCAAGCACGACGGGCAGTTCCCGTTGGTGGTTTGGCAGACCGGCTCGGGGACGCAGTCGAACATGAACGTCAACGAGGTCATCGCCCACCGGGCCCACGAGCTCAGCGGAGGCACGCCGGGCGAGGGCAAAGGGCCGGTCCACGCAAACGACGATGTCAACAAATCACAATCGTCGAACGACACCTTTCCGACGGCCATGCACATCGCGGCCTACACCGCAGCGGTTGACGTGACATTGCCAGGGGTGCAGCGGCTGCGCGATGCGCTCGCCGCCAAATCCGAAGCCTTCGCCGACATCGTGAAAATCGGCCGGACGCACCTCATGGATGCCACGCCCCTGACGCTCGGCCAAGAGTTCAGCGGCTACGTCGCCCAGCTGGACTACGGCATGCGTGCGGTCCGCAACGCCCTCGTACACGTCGCAGAACTTGCCCTCGGGGGCACCGCCGTGGGCACGGGCATCAACGCGCCCGCCGGATACGATGTCGCTGTCGCCCGCCACATCGCTGCCCTCACCGGGCATCCCTTCATCACGGCTCCGAACAAATTCGAGGCCTTGGCCTCCCACGATGCGTTGGTGGAGCTGCACGGAGCCTTCCGCATGCTCGCGGTGTCGCTGAACAAGATCGCGAACGACGTCCGCATGCTGGCTTCTGGGCCGCGCTCGGGCATCGGAGAGCTCATCTTGCCTGCAAACGAGCCCGGATCGAGCATCATGCCCGGCAAGGTCAATCCGACCCAGCCGGAGGCGGTCACGATGGTGTGCGCCCAAGTCTTCGGCAACGACGTGGCCGTAGCCTTCGGTGGCGCTCAGGGGCACTACGAGCTGAACGTGTTCAAGCCGATGATTGCCCGGAATGTCCTGGAATCGGCCCGGTTGCTGGGGGATGCCTGCGTGTCGTTCGCCGAACATGGCATCGAAGGGGTGGAAGCGAACATTCCCCGGATTGCGGAGTTGGTCAACAACAGCTTGATGCTCGTCACAGCCCTCAATCCGCACATCGGATACTACAAGGCCGCGGAGATTGCGAACAAGGCCCACCGTGAAGGCAGCACCTTGCGCGCAGCTGCTCTCGCAACGGGGTATCTCACGGCCGAAGAGTACGACTGCTGGGTCGTTCCGGCCGACATGGTCGGCTGATTACTCCGCCACCACGAGCCGGGTCCGGGACACCTGACCCGCCTGTTCCAAAGTCAACACGTACGCTCCCCGCTCCAGCCCTGCGGTCGAGAGCAGTCCCGACGCATGGCGATGCACGAAGGAACGCACCTGCGTTCCCGCAGCATCGGTCAAGGTCACTCGGACCGGACGCTCACCGGCCACCGGCCACGCCCATCGGACATCGGAGCCTAGAACCGCCGGGTTCGGAAAGACGAGCGCGCTGCTGGGTGCCGCTTGTGCCGTTGCTACCCCGACCGACGGTGCCCCAGGAAGGACGTTGAGGGTAAATCCAGCTTGCAGGCCGAGCCACCCCTCGGCGTCGAGCGCCAAGGTGTCGCAATAGGTTGCCGTGCAGATGCTCCCGGCTGGATCGCTGAACGTCGCCGTCAGGCACAAGACATAAGGTCCAGATCCCGCGTAGACGTGGGTGGGATAGAGCTCTGTACTTGTTCCTTCATCGCCAAAATCCCACAACGCAGTGTATGCGCCGGTCTCACCGGCCGAGCCCATCCACACATCGACCGACGAAGGAACGGGGTTCCCGATGGCGTCTGTGGTTTGGGCCACCTCGAAGGACACCTCACACCCCCCTTCTCCACCTCCACCTCCACCTCCTTGCTCTCCGCAGTAGTTTGCGGTCCAACTTGCCGCCCAATTCGTAGTCGATCCGTTCAACGGCCCTACCTCGAGCGTATCCACTACGACCGCACCAGAACAATCGGTGAATTCGCCCAAAACGAGCGCAGGAGCCCCGAAAAGAAATGGAAGCCCGAGGATCGACTCCTGATACCCAGCTTCGTCTGTGGTCCCCACAGCCGTGAGCACAGCCCCGCCTCCGTAGGCAGTGTAGCTAATTTGTACCGGGATTCCCCCTGTATTTTCAAGCTGTGTTGAAAGGACCAGCATCGGCTGAGCGCACAACTCCACCGTGCCCACAAACAGGGCGACAAGGACCAAGGCAATCGATTTCATAGCATAGCAGGTTCACCCGAAGGTAAGCAAATCAATGCAATACCTCCTTCGGAAAGCGAGAACGGTGTGCCAAGGCATGCTCTTTGAACCACGGTTCCACCCCTGCAGGGTAGCCCGCATCGGCCGTCCACGGGAAGCGACGCACAAACTCCGCCAACTCCATGCTTTCCAGCAAAGCGAGCAGAGGAAACCGCACATCCAGCGGATCCGATGGGTCCGCAAACAGCAGGTTCTCGAGCAAATTGATCGCGTCTTCCCGGTCCTCGCTGCGTCCGACCACGTCGTCTACTTCGAGTGGAACCTCCGACATCACATCGTTCGAACCTGCCTCCGAGGTGCTGTATTGCCACCAAAGCAAGGCAGCTTCATGCAAGTGACTGAACAACATGGAGTTGTCCCCTGCGCTGTACGGCATGCTTGCCGGGAATGTGCCGTTTCGGTCGGAAATCAACGCCAGCACTTCCTCGGCCGCACGTTCCACGAGCTCCTCCCGCATGCCCGGGAATTCGTCCACGAAGTCCGAGTCCAACAGGACCGAATACGCCGGCAAAAACTCCGGATGAACCGCGACGAACCCGTGCACGAGGTAAAACAGCCGGACCTGTTCGTCCGGGTCCTTGTGCGCATCGATGCCGTCCGGAGCGCCCGAGAGGTAGGCGCCGAAGCGGGCGCGCAGCGGTTCCGGATGGGCCCGCTCTGCCTGGTAGACGTAGGATCGCATCAGATGTACGGTTCTCCGCGTTCCACCTTCAGCGACGTGACCAAGGTCTTGATCCACTGCTCCTCGGAGCGCGGACAAATCAGAAGGGCATCGGGGGTGTCGACGACGATGAAATCGGAGAGGCCCCGGATGGCGACCAGCTTTGACCGACCGTCGGCCCCCGATTCTGCGGCGAGGACGTTGCCCCGGGCATCGAGAGCCCACAGATCTACACCGGCCGTTCCATTCCCGTCAGCATCCGCGGGCAACTTGTCGTGCACAGACCCCCATGTCCCCAAATCGCTCCAACCGAAGTCGCTGAGAATCACCGCAACATTGCGCGCCTTTTCCATCACCCCGTAGTCGATCGAGATGTTCTCGCAATCCGGATACAAGGCCGCAGCCACTTCCGACAGGTGCGCGGGCTCGCGTGTCGCAAAGGCCTCCGCGCGCTCGTGGAAGAGGTCGTGCATCTCCGGAAGGTGTTGCTCGAACGCCGCCGTGATGTTCGCCAGGCTCCACACGAAAATGCCTGAATTCCAGTAGAAATCCCCGCTCGCAAGGAACTCGGTGGCGAGCTCGAACGTCGGCTTTTCCGTAAACGTCCGCACAGCGCGGATCGAAGGGTCCTCGACACCTGGCAAGTCTTCAAACTGGATGTAGCCGTAGCCCGTGTCGGGCCGCGTAGGCCGGATGCCCAGGGTGACCAAATGGGTGGTCGAACGGGTATGAGCAAGTGCGCGATCGAGCACATCGAGGAAGCCCGCCTCGTCGAGGATCAAATGGTCCGCAGGCGCAACGACCAGGGCCACATCCGAGGCGTTGCCGGTGCGCGCCGCGACGACGTGGTTCGCAAAGGCAATGCACGGCGCCGTATTCCGCATGAAGGGCTCGCACAAGATGTTCTCAGGGGGCAAGTCGGGAAGGTGTTCCGACACGAGATCCCGGTAGCGTTCTTGGGTGACGACGAGGGTTTGGGACAGCGGAATGCGGCGGCTGAGTCGGTCGCAGGTCATTTGGATCAACGAACGCCCGGTGCCGAGCATGTCGAGGAACTGCTTCGGCCGCGCGGCCCGGGACATGGGCCAAAACCGCGTCCCCGCCCCCCCCGCCATGATGACGGCCCAGGTAGCGCCTGGGGTCATCGTGCGACCGACCATTTCGGGCAGTCCGGGCACTTCTTCGAGGTGCTGCACCCCCCTGCCACGAGCAGGGTGAGGGCGAGCAGGAGCAGGAGCGAATGCTTCATCGCCCCGAATTTACGCCGCCCCGCGTGTACCTTCGTGGCCATGCGGGTGCTTTACCATCTCGGACGCTTCACGCGGCTGATGGGCGCGGTCTTTCAACGGCCCGCGCGCGGCAAAGTGTTCTGGCGCTTGCTCGTCGCAGAACTCGAAGCCATCGGCCTGCAGTCCCTCGGCATCGTCGCCCTGCTCAGCGTATTCATGGGGGCCGTCATCTGCTTGCAAACGGCTCACCAAATCAGCGGCTGGATCCCCGATTACACGGTCGGCTTCACCGTGCGGCAGACCATGATCCTTGAATTCAGCCCTACCCTGATTCCGGTCATCCTGGCCGGAAAGGTGGGCTCCGCAATTGCTTCCCAAATCGGTACCATGCGCGTCACCGAGCAAATCGACGCCCTGGAAATCATGGGCATCAACAGCGCAAACCACTTGATTTTGCCGAAGATCGCAGCGGGCATCCTCATCATTCCTTTCCTGGTGGTGATGAGCATGGTGCTGGGCATTGCTTCCGGTACGGTCGTCGCGCTGGCCACCGGGGTGAGCAGCATGGCAGATTTCGAGTACGGCATGCGCATCGATTTCAAGGCGTTCGATGTGGTTTATGCGCTGTCAAAAACGACCGTCTTCGCCTTCATCCTCACAAGCGTGCCCGGGTACCATGGGTATTACGCGCAAGGAGGCGCGCTGGAGGTCGGAGCGGCGGCTACCCGGGGCGTGGTCTGGAGCGTGGTGGTGGTGATGGTGGCAAATTTGGTCCTCACACAGCTTCTCCTCAGCTGATTTTCAGATATGATTGAAGTAAAGGGGCTGACCAAATCCTTCGGAGACCAGCCGGTCCTGCGCGGCATCGATGCCCGCTTTCTGCCCGGGGAAGTCAGCTGCGTCATCGGCCGAAGCGGCAGCGGAAAGTCGGTCCTTACGAAGTGCATCGTGGGCCTGTTCGAACCGGACAGCGGCTCCGTGCATTTCGACGGCCGCAATTTCACCGCGCTCGACCGGGCGGAACGCGTCACCGTTCGTCAAGAAATCGGGATGCTCTTCCAAGGCGGGGCGCTCTTCGATTCCATGACCGTCGAAGAAAACGTGCGCTTCCCGCTGCGGATGTTCAGCGGCCAAGACGAGGCGCACATCCGCGACCGCGCCGCCGAATGCCTACGCCGCGTGGAACTGGAGAAAGCGGGGGCGCGCTACCCGGCCGAGATCAGCGGCGGCATGAAGAAGCGGGTCGGCATCGCCCGCGCCATCGCACTGAATCCGAAGTACCTTTTTTGTGACGAGCCGAACAGCGGCCTCGACCCCCAAACCGCCATTGTCATCGACAAACTCATCCGGGAACTCACCCGCGAGTTCGCCATGACCACCGTGGTTGTCAGCCACGACATGAACAGCGTCATGGAGGCAAGCGACCGGGTCCACTTCGTGCACGAGGGGCGCATCCTGTGGAATGGAACGCGCGAAGAGCTGCTGGCCGGCGGGCCGCGCGAACTTGAGGACTTCGTATTCGCTTCGGCGTTGATGCGGCAGGTGCGCAGCACGCACGGAACCTGAGTCCTGCGCACTACCTTTTCCGCATGGACCACGGTTTTGCCACCATCCCGTTGCCCTTCCGAAGGCTCCCCGAGCCAGACATGGAGGCTCGCGCACAGGAATTCGCTTCCAGCTTAGCACAGCGGCGCTCGGTCCGGGACTTTTCCGCAGAACCTGTCCCACTCGACGTCCTTCGGTCCTGCATTGCCGCCGCATGTACTGCCCCTTCCGGCGCGAACAAGCAGCCGTATACGTTCTGCATCGTCACCGACCTCAGCATCAAGCGTTCCATCCGGGAAGCCGCTGAGCGCGAGGAGTACTTGAACTACCACGGGCGCATGCCCGAGGACTGGGTTCGGGAACTCAGGCCCTTGGGCACCGACTACAACAAGCCCCACCTGGAAAAGGCCCCCGCGCTGGTGGTCGTTTTTCGGAAATCCTGGGAACCTGAGGCCGATGGCACACGCGCCAGGAACTACTATGTGGCGGAATCTACCGGCATTGCCGTGGGCATGCTCATCGCTGCGCTGCACCATGCAGGGTTGTGCTGCTTGACCCACACGCCCTCTCCGATGGACTTTGTCGGTCGGATTTTGGGGCGGCCAGAACACGAGAAAGCCTACCTCTTGCTGCCCATCGGATACCCCGCAGAAGGATGCCGGGTGCCTGACATTCAGCGCAAACCCTTCCACGAACTCGTGGTCGAATACCCTGAAAAACCGGGGGAACCACGCTGAAGGCCACACAAAAGTTCCCAACGATAACCGAAAATTGAAGTGGGTTGCAGTTACTTTGCGCCCCGATAACGAACCCTTTGGCCATGTCTGAGATTCAAGAAAAAGTCACGGCGATCATCGTCGACAAGCTGGGAGTGGATGCTGCGGAAGTCACGTTGGAGGCCAGCTTCACGAACGATTTGGGCGCTGATTCGCTCGATACCGTCGAACTGATCATGGAGTTCGAGAAGGAATTCAACATCGCCATTCCGGACGACCAAGCGGAGAAGATCAGTACCGTCGGCCAAGCCGTGGAGTACATCTCCGCGAACGTGAAGTAATCGCCTACTCCCATGGAGTTGAAGCGGGTTGTCGTCACGGGCATCGGGGCCATCACCCCCCTCGGAAACGATGCCCGGGCATATTGGGCGGGCCTCCTTGCCGGCAAAAGCGGCGCAGGCCCCATCACACGGTTTGATGCCGCCTTGTTCAAGACCCAGTTCGCCTGTGAGGTGAAGGGGTTTGACGTGGAGCAGTTCATCGACCGGAAGGATGCGCGCAAAATGGACCTCTTCACACAGTATGCCGTGGTGTCTGCGGACGAGGCGCTGCGCGATGCCGGTCTTGATGGCGAACATCCCCCGGTGGACCACGACCGTGTCGGGGTCATTTGGGGCTCCGGTATCGGCGGCTTCGCGACCTTCATGCACGAAGCCCGGGAGTTTCATCGGGGCGACGGCACACCGCGCTTTTCGCCGTTCTTCATTCCGATGATGATTTCGGACATCGCCGCAGGCCACATCAGCATGCGGCACGGCTTCCGGGGTCCGAACTTCTGCACCGTGAGTGCTTGTGCGAGCGGGACGAATGCGCTCATCGACGCTTTCAACTACATCCGCCTCGGCAAAGCCGATGTCATCGTCTCCGGGGGCTCTGAGGCGGCCATCACCGAAGGCGGAATCGGGGGATTCAATGCGCTCAAGGCGTTGTCCACCCGGAACGAAAGCCCAGAAACGGCCTCCCGTCCGTTCGATGCCACACGCGACGGCTTTGTCCTCGGTGAAGGCGCAGGGGCCATCATCTTAGAATCCCTTGACCACGCCCTCGCACGGGGAGCCCACATCTACTGCGAAATGGCCGGCGGCGGAATGAGTGCCGACGCGTACCATCTCACGGCGCCCCACCCCGAAGGCTTGGGCGCGAAGAATGTGATGCGTGCTGCTTTGTCGGATGCAGGCATGGTGCCCGAAGACATCGACTACGTGAATGTGCACGGCACCTCGACTCCCCTCGGCGATATCGCAGAGACCCTTGCCATCCAAGGGGTCTTCGGGGACCACGCGTATGCACTGAACATTTCTTCGACCAAATCGATGACCGGACACCTCCTCGGTGCCGCCGGAGCCATCGAGGCCATCGCATCGATCTATGCCGTCTGCGAGGGCATCGTTCCTCCGACCATCAACCACGCGCATACGGACGACCAGTTGGACCCGAAGCTGGACTTCACGTTCAACGTGGCCCGCAAGCGGCACGTTCGAGCGGCCCTTTCGAACACCTTCGGTTTCGGCGGGCACAATGCATCCGTGATTTTCAAAGCGTTTTCCTAAGGTCGTGCAGTGATGTGGGGGGTCTGGCAGCGGCTGAAGACGTGGGGAAGTGGGGGCGGAATCCCGAAAGACCTCGACGCCATGCTCCGGAAGGAGTTTGGCCTGAAAGTGCGCAATCGGAGCTTTTACGACGAAGCTCTCCGCCACGCCTCCATGCTCGACGGTGACACTTCCGGTCGCATGTCGAATGAACGGCTTGAATTCCTAGGAGATACGGTCCTAGACCTCGTGGTGGCCGGATTCCTTTTCCGCCAATTCCCTACCGAGCAAGAAGGGGCGTTGACCCAGCGCAAATCGAAGATTGTCAATCGGAAGACCCTGAATCTGCTGGGAACACGCCTCGGATTGCCCCGGTTCATCACCTCAAAGATGCGCCGGTCCGATGTCCAAGAGACTGTCATCGGCAATGCGTTGGAGGCCTTGATCGGCGCCATGTACCTCGACCACGGGTTCGAAGCCACGCGGACTGCGGTACTCAGCATGCTCCGCAAGCACGGTGCCATCGACAAGATCCACGAAACGGTGGACTTCAAGTCGAACCTCCACCACTGGGCGCAGCGCGGCAAACAAACCATCGAATTCCGCGTGGTCCGTGAACTCAGCGACGGGTCCGGCTACGACATGGAGGTTCGCATCGGGGGAAAGGTCATGGGGACGGGGTTTGGGCGCTCGAAAAAGGACGCCGAACAAGTGGCAGCTCGACAGGCTTGGAAGGCCGTATACGACCGAGAACAAGCCCCAGAGCCTGCGCGGCCCAAGCGTTCCGAGGAACCAGAACGCTCAGAACGGTCGGAACGCTCAGAACGGTCGGATCGGTCGGACGCCTCCCGCCGGCGCGAACGTCCTGCCCGGGCAGGCCGATCCACGCGGGTAACTCCGGCTGCAGATGAGACCCCCGCCACGCAGGGAGCGCCGAAGGAGACGAAGGAAACGAAGGAGCCACGTGCACCGCGGCCACCCCGCGAGCCCCGTGCAACCGCCCCTGCGGAAGTAGCACCTCCGGTGACCCCGGCTGCAGAGGCCACGCCAGAAGCGGCACCGCGCCGAGAACGCATCCGAGATCGCGTGCGAAAGCGCGCCGAAGCCCGCACCACTGCGGAAGAGGCTCCGGTTGAAGTCCTCGTCTCGGATGCCGCCCCAGCAACGGAGGAAGAAAAGAAGCCACGCAGCGGGAACCGAAGGGGTGGACGCCGGCGGCCCAAGCCCGAAGGCGAGAGCAGTTCCTCCGAAAGCTGATGCGATTTCGGGGTATCTTCGCCCCTGATGGCGCGGATTGAAGCGGATTTTGAAGATGCGTGTGACTTTCACCTGATCGGCGTGTCGAGCCACGTAGGCCCGCACCGCTTGGGGTGGGATTTGAATTGGGCTTTAGGCTGGGATTTGATGCACTTCCTGGATTGGGAGATTGCGCAGCCAGAAGGGGCCTCGTCACACCCCATATACCGGCACCGCGAAACGCACGACGGGCCAGCGGTGTACCTGATTTGCAACAGAACGCCGCAAGGAGCCTTCGCACCGGGGGCTGCGCAACTCGATTACCTGGTGTCCCTTCCTTTCGATTCCTTCGAACCGGAATCAGCAGCACGCACCCTGCGCACGCTCACCAGTGTGTCCGTTGCTGCCGTGCTGAATCCCTTCCTCACAGGTGCCCTCGAAGCGTTGGCCGTCCTCGACTTGACTGAAACAGAATCCGCGCAGCAGCGCACGAATGCCCGATGAAACGCACGAAGATTGTGGCCACGATGGGGCCGGCTTCCCATTCCGCCGAGAGGCTCACGTCCCTGATCCAAGAAGGGTTGAATGTTGCACGGTTGAACTTCTCGCACGGCGAGCATGCCGTGCATGCGGAGACCATTCACACAATCCGCGCAGTGGATGAGGCGCTCGGCACGCATACCTCGATTTTGGCCGACCTCCAGGGGCCCAAACTCCGCATCGGAGACCTCGAAGGCGGATCCATCGAACTGCATCCCGGCGATGATTTGACCATCCGCACGGGGCGGGAAATGGGCCGGCCGGGCACCGTCTATACCACCTACTTCGCCTTTGCACGGGATGTCAAGCCCGGAGAGCGGGTCCTGCTGGACGACGGCAAAATCGAACTGCGCGTCGCTGAGACGAACGGCGAGGATGCGGTCCTGTGCACCATCGTGCACGGCGGCACGTTGAAGCCGCGCAAAGGCATCAACCTGCCCCAAACGGCCGTGTCGCTGCCCTGCATCACCGAAAAGGATGCGGCCGATCTCACCTTCGCGCTTGAGCACGACGTCGACTGGATCGGACTGTCGTTCGTGCGGCGAGCATCGGACATCCTCGAGCTGCGGGAGCGCATCCGGGCCTCGGGTAAGCATGCCCGCATTGTGGCAAAAATCGAGAAGCCGGAGGCGCTGGACGACCTCGATGGGATCCTCGCGGCGACCGATGCCGTGATGGTCGCCCGGGGAGATTTGGGGGTTGAAATCCCCATGCAGCGGGTTCCTTTGGTCCAAAAAGACATCGTGCGCCGCTGCATGGAACATGGCAAACCGGTCATCGTCGCGACCCAAATGATGGAGTCGATGATCGAGAACCCGGTTCCGACGCGTGCCGAGGTCAACGACGTGGCGAATGCCGTGCTCGACGGGGCCGATGCGGTCATGCTCAGCGCCGAAACCAGCGTCGGCGCCTACCCCGTCGAAGCGGTCCGCGCGATGTGCCGCATCCTCGAAGCCGTCGAGGAGAACGACGGGATGTACCACCACGAGCGGCCGCCCATCAGCCCGGACGAAGACCGATTCATCAGCGACTCGATGTGCTACAACGCCTGCCGACTTGCAAAGCGGGTCAGCGCCCGGGCCATCGTCACGATGACGTTCTCCGGCTACACCGCCATGCAGGTGGCGAGCCAACGGCCGAAGGCACACATCTATGTCTTCACGGGGAACAAGAAGATCATCACCCAGCTCAGCCTCGTGTGGGGGGTGACGGCCTATCCGTACCTGAAGATGGTCTCTACCGACCACACCATCGCAGACATCAAGTACGTGCTGATGAAGCACGGACACGTGGAGCGGGGGGACTTCGTCATCCATTTGGCCAGCATGCCCATCGCCGATGCGGGCACGACGAACATGGTCAAACTTTCCCGCGTGTGAGCGGGCCTATCTTCGAACGCACGTTGCACAGTACCCTATGGCACAGCGATTTCCGGAACGCGAGGCATTGAATCTTCCCGCCGTGGCGGCGGAGTTGCTTGAAGTTTGGGACGTGGAGGAGGCCTTCCGCAAGAGCGTGGAACGCCGTCCTGCAGACCGGCCGTTCGTGTTCTACGAAGGACCGCCCTCTGCGAACGGCATGCCAGGCATCCACCACGTCATGGCCCGCACGCTCAAAGACCTGTTCTGCAGGTACAAGACGCTGCAAGGCTACCGGGTCGAGCGCAAAGCCGGCTGGGACACCCACGGACTGCCCATCGAGCTCGGAGTCGAGAAAGAACTGGGCATCACGAAGGAGGACATCGGGAAGTCCATCAGCGTGGAAGACTACAACGCCGCGTGCCGCGAGGCGGTCATGCGGTACACGGGCGTTTGGAACGACCTCACGCGCAAGATGGGCTACTGGGTGGACATGCAGCACCCGTATGTCACCTACGAGAATCCGTACATCGAGAGCGTGTGGTGGTTGCTGGCCCAACTCTACGGCAAAGGGCTGCTGTACAAGGGATACACCATTCAACCGTACAGCCCCGCCGCCGGCACAGGGCTGAGCTCGCACGAACTCAACCAACCCGGCTGCTACCGCGAGGTCAAGGACACCTCGGTCGTGGCGGCGTTCCGCGCCCTGCCGGAATGTGCAGACCGCATCCGCCTGCATGCCGGGCCGGACACCGCCGAGGCCCTGGCGCACCTGCCGGTCGACTTCCTCGCCTGGACAACGACGCCTTGGACCCTGCCGTCGAACACCGCCCTCACCGT